>Ga0207828_100057_pt1 | contig 179236 bp, 138 predicted proteins | sample TtaePargueraPR_11_FD_187276 | JGI IMG/M metagenome (GOLD analysis project Ga0207828, IMG submission 187276) | Aerobic enrichment media microbial communities from Bioluminiscent Bay, La Parguera, Puerto Rico - Tt and P2 (3) (SPAdes) | ecosystem: Environmental > Aquatic > Marine > Unclassified ... | reverse complement strand
ACCGCCCCGACCACCACAGCCCCTTCCGCCTCATCGAACTCGCCCCAGGCGTCTCCAGCAACGAGGTCAAAGACAAAACCTCCGCTGCATATCGGGACTGATCGGCGCCGGCCGGGTTGGGCCGGGTGGGTCCATCCTGTCCCGTTTCGATCCGTCCCGCCGGTGGGGTTCTGCCGCGCGAGCCGGTAACGGTTGGCCATGCTCCGCGTCGGGAAAAATTCCGCCAATTCCGGCTAGCCGCTTGACACGACATGTATTGCAACTCATTCGCAATATCGTGATTCGCGTCGGGGATTCGTCCCTGCCGCGATGTCGAGAATGGGGATTTCGATGAATGTAATGTCGCACCGCCGGTCATGGTCGTTCCTGGCCCTTGGCGGTCTGGCCCTGGCGGTTCCTGCGCATGCGGCCGTTCCGGTGGATTCGATCCCGGCCCAACTTTCGGTCGGATCGATGTTCGCCGCGGCTGACTGGGTCGTGAAACTGGTCATCATCGGTCTGCTGGTGGCTTCGCTCGTGACCTGGACGGTGCTCGTTGCCAAGACGCTCGAATTCCGCAAGCTCTCGGCCGCGCAGAAGGCCGTCAACGCTGCGATCCTGCGCGCGCCCTCGCTGGCCGAGGCCCGGGCTTCCGCGGGCGGGGCAGTGGAGATGCTCGAGGCGGCAAGCCAGGAACTGCAACTGTCGGCTGGCGCGCTGGACGACCGCGACGGACTGCGCGAGCGGATCGCGACCCGTTTCGCGCGGATGGAAGCGGAAGCCGGGCGCAAACTCGTTCGCGGGGTGCATGTCCTTGCTACCATCGGTGCCACCGCCCCCTTTGTCGGGCTGTTCGGCACCGTCTGGGGAATCATGAACAGCTTCATCGGGATCGCCGAGAACCAGACCACCAATCTCGCCGTGGTCGCGCCGGGCATTGCCGAGGCGCTTCTGGCGACCGGGGTGGGCCTGTTCGCCGCGATCCCGGCGGTGGTGATCTACAACCATTTCTCCCGCCAGGCCGCGGAACAGCGGGCGCTGACCGCGGACCGCTCTGCGGCGATCCTCAACCTCGTCTCGCGCGACCTTTCGCGCGGGATCGCCGGGACCGGTGCCTGAGTCATGGCTTTCCGCATGCCTGCCAGCGATGAGGATGACCTGCCGGTCAATCACGAGATCAACGTGACGCCCTTCATCGACGTCATGCTGGTCCTGCTGATCATCTTCATGGTTGCCGCACCGCTGGCGACGGTCGACGTCAAGGTCGACCTGCCGGTGGCCCATGCCGCGAGTTCGCAGAAGCCTGAAAAGCCGGTCTATCTGACGATCGAGGCCAATGGCGAAATGACCGTCAACGACCGCCCGGTCGCGCTTGCCGCGCTGGCGCAGGAGGTCGATGCGGCTGCCGGTGCGGACCGCGAGCAGCGTATCTACCTGCGGGCCGATCGCAGCATTTCCTATGACCGGCTGATGCAGGCGATGAACGCGCTGCGCGATGCCGGTTATGTCCGGGTGGCACTGGTCGGGGCGGAAGGGACGAGCGAATGAGCCGGGCGCTGGCCCTCGCTTCAACGGAGCAGTCCGACTGGCTGCTCGGCGCCGGTGCCGCGCTGGCGGCACATGCTGCGCTCGGGGCGTTGCTGCTGGGCATGCAGGCCGGCGCCGAGACGCACCGTCCCGAACCGGTCATGGTGGTGGAACTCGCCGCCGGCGTTGCGCCTGCCGCACCCTCCGAGGCCGAACAGCCGGTGGCCGAGCCGGAAAGCCTGCCCGACATGGTCGATCCGCGGCTCGACATTCCCGAAGTCAAACAGCCGCTGCCGCCCGATCCGGTGGTCGCTCCGCCGCCGCGCGAAATTCCCCGCGTGGCCATCCGTCCCGCCCGCGAGGTTGCGCCGCAGCCCATGCCGGTTGCCGCCCGCCCTTCCGCGGTCGCGCCGATGACTAGCGCTGCTGCCGAAGCCGGCGACGGCCCGGGCGACGATCCGCGCGCCAAGCAGAAGGAGGCCGACTGGTACTCGCTGGTCAGCGTCCATCTGAACCGCATGAAGCGCTATCCGCGCGAGGCCAAGAAGGCCGGCCAGCAGGGCACGCCGACGGTCCGCTTCACGGTCGACCGGCGCGGCCGCGTATCGGAGATCGCGATCACCAGGAGCAGTGGCTTCGGCCTGCTCGACGCCGCCACGGTGGAGCTGATGGAGCGGGCCGCCCCGCTGCCGGCCATGCCGTCCTCCATGCGGCGCGAGCGCGTCACCATCTCGCTTCCCATCGAATATTCGCTGAGCCGCAAGTAGCGGCCGGCCACAGGTTCAACACAGAAGGATCAGGAAGGATTATTTGCAAATGACTCGCATAGGCAATATCAAGAGGCCGAGCAGTCTCCGGCGCAGCGGTTCCGCGCTCGCATTCGGCGTCTCCGCCGCCATGCTCGCCATGCCCGCCATGGCGCAGGAGCAGGACGAGGAGGAAGCGGAAGTCCAGCTCGATACGCTCGAGATCAAGGATTATACGGCAGATTCCAATCCCTATACCCAGGACGGCGCGCCCTATAAGGCCCGCGTCTCGGGCGATCCGCGCCGGGTCAAGCCGCTGGCCGAAACGCCGGCGACGATCACGGTCCTGACCGAACAGCAGATCGAGGAATCGGGCCTCACCGACCTGCGCGACATTCTCGACAGCCAGCCGGGTATTACCGTCGGCACCGGCGAAAACGGCAATGCCTTCGGCGACCGCTACATCATCCGCGGCCATGAGGCGCGCAGCGACGTCTTCGTCGACGGGTTGCGCGATCCCGGCATGACCACCCGCGAAAGCTTTGCAGTCGACCAGATCGAGATCACCAAGGGCCCGAGCTCGACCTTCGCCGGCCGCGGCGCGACCGGCGGCGCGGTCAATTCGATCACCAAGCAGGCGCGCACCGAATACGACTTCACCCGCATCGACTTCGGCATCGGGACCGACGATTTCTGGCGCGGTACGCTCGATGCCAATTTCCGGGCCAGCGACGCGATCGCGCTGCGCGCCAACCTGCTCTACGCCTATCAGGAGGTGCCCAACCGCAACTTCTCCGACCGCGAACGCTGGGGCGCCGCCGTCTCGCTCAACCTCGAGCCGAGCGACACCGTCCGCTTCCTGTTCGACTATTACCACCTGACCGCCGAGGACACGCCCGACATCGGCGGCTACGTCCCGCGTCCGACCGGCAGCGGCCCCGGCGACGTGACCGTCTACAGCCCCTGGGATGAGGTTCCCAGCTATGCGCAGACGGGCGATTTCCTCAATTCGACCGTCGACACGGTCACCGGCCGGGTCTTCATCGAACTGGGCAGCAATCTCACGCTGACCAATTCGGCGCGCTACGGCGAAACCGAGAACGGCTATGTCCTCACTGGCCTGCGCGGCGGCGCCTATGACCCGGCTACGGCAACCTTCGCACCGGTCACGCTGAGCAGCCACCAGGGCTGGCAGGACGTCAGCTATTTCGTCGATCAGCTCAACCTGGCGACGGACTTCTACACCGGCAGCCTGTTCCACCAGGTCATTCTCGGGGCCGAATATTCGGATTACGACGTGACCAACGGCACTTACGATCTCACGAACACCGGGGCGACCAATTGCCTCGTCGCCGGTCGCGGCGGCGTGGCGCCGGGCTATTGCATCACCGACGAGAATCGCAACCTTCTGTTCGGCGACGACCAGATCCACGACCTGCTCCAGCGCGACATCGTGCGTGACAGCTGGGACAGCCAGTGGTCGGTCGAGACCCTCTCCTTCTACCTGATGGACACGGTTGACGTGACCTCCTGGCTTACCCTCAACGGCGGCGTACGGATCGATTCCTTCGATTACAGCAACCTCGTCTCCAGCCGGGGCAATGTGACCGACTACCGCTATAGCGACACGCTGTGGAACGGCCATGCCGGGATCACGGTCAAGCCGCATGAGGAAGGCATCGTCTATTTCACCTGGGGCACGGCCAAGAACATCAACGGCGGCGAATCCGACCTCGGCGGCAATTGCGGCTATGGCGGCATCTGCGTCCCCAACGATCCCTCCTATTCGATCGGCGACGGCAGCGCGGAGGCGACCACCAATTTCGAACTTGGCACCAAGTGGGACCTGTTCGACGACCGCTTCCTCGTCACCGCTGCGCTGTTCCAGATCACCAAGGATGGCGTGTTCGAAACGGCCGGCGACGGCTACAGCCCGGGCGGATCGCTCAACACCGGCAAGAACCGCGTGCGCGGGATCGAACTCGGCGTGGTCGGCAATCTGACCGATCGGCTGTCGGGCCAGATCGGGGCAACCTTCATGGATTCCGAAGTGCTCGAATCCGCTGATCCCGATACTGTCGGCCACCGGCTGAGCAATTTCGCCAACAACCAGGCCAGTGTCCAGCTGCGCTACCAGGCCACCGACGCCTTCGCCTTCGGTGCCACGGCGACCTACAAGAGCGAGATGTTCACCGGCCAGCCCGACGCGGCGGCCGGCTATGATCCGGTGCTTGAGGTCTATACCTACCGCGTGCCGGACTTCTGGACCTTCGATGCCTTCGCCAGTTACCAGCTGACGGACAATTTCCAGGCCCGGGTCAATGTCACCAATGTGACCGACGAGGATTATTACCTCGCCGGTTACCGCAGCGGTCATTTCCTCTACAAGGGCGACGAACGTCGCGCGACGCTGACCCTGACCGGGCGGTTCTAGCGCAACCGGCTCGCCGGGGGCGGATCACCGCTCCCGGCAGCCACAACCGGAACGGGAAGTACCATGCTGCTGGTGGTCGAAAATGTGATCGGGCGCGCCGAGGTGGAGCGTCTGCGCGCCGAATTGGCGGCGGCGGCCTGGCAGGACGGGAAGGAAACCGCTGGCACGCGTTCGGTGTCGGTCAAGCAGAACCTCCAGCTCGCTCTGGGCGACACCAGGGCGCGCGAGCTCGGCAATGCGATCCTCGGCAAGCTGGGCCACAACCCGACCTTCATTTCGGCGACGCTGGCGGAAAAGATCTTCCCGCCGGTGTTCAATTGCTACCAGAACGGCGGACATTACGGCACGCATGTGGACTCTGCCCTGATGCGGGTACCGGGCGTGGACATGACCATCCGCAGCGATGTTTCGGCAACGCTGTTTCTCTCCGACCCCGACGAATACGAAGGCGGGGAACTGGTGATCGAGACCGAATACGGCGCGCAGGAAGCCAAGCTGCCCGCCGGCGACATGATCGTCTACCCCTCGAACAGCCTGCACCAGGTCCTGCCGGTAACCCGGGGCCAGCGGATCGCCGCGATCACCTGGATCCAGAGTGCGATCGCCGATGCCTCGGCGCGTTCGATGCTGTTCGATCTCGACCAGTCAATCCAGGCGCTTTCGGTCGGCCGGGCCAAGGACGATCCCGATGTCGAGCGCCTGATCCACGTCTATCACAACCTCCTGCGGAGATGGGCGCAGGTGTGAGGAGGACCGTTCCCATGCTGCGCCGGGGTCTGCCCAAGGCGGTCTTCTGGCTCGTCCTGGCCTTGCCTGGCGGATTGATGCTGGCCGATTTTGCCGGCGGGGGCGTGCTGGCGATGGACCTGCTCCATCCGAGCGGGGAAATGGCCGTCCGGCTGATGCTGCTGGCGCTGCTGGTCGGCCCGCTGATCGACATCTTCGGGCCGGGCCGCTTCCTGCGCGCCTGGCTCGCGGCCCGGCGCAATCTCGGCGTGGCAGCCTTCTGCTACTCCGCCCTGCATCTGCTGTTCTACGCCTTCGACATGCGGATGCTTTCCGCCATGCTCGACGAAATGGTGCTCCCGCCGATCTGGACCGGCTGGCTGAGCTTCCTGGCCCTGCTCGCGGCGGCCTCGATCAGCAATGACCGTGCCATGCGCCGGCTCGGGCGGCGCTGGAAGCAGCTCCAGCGGCTGGTCTATCCCGCCTTCCTGCTCGGCATTGTGCACTGGCTGCTGCTCGGCTGGTTCTGGGGACCAGCCCTGGTTCATCTTCTCCCGCTCATACTCGTCTGGACCGCGCGGTTCCTTGCCCTGCGCAAGCGCCGCGCCCGACACGAAGGACTGCCGACATGAAGACTGCCTTTCACCACCTTCGCTATGCTGTGATCGGCGCCGGCCTGCTGGCCGCCCAGCCGGCGCTGGCCGATGGCGACGTAAAATGCGGCGCCGGCCCGCAATCGGGCTGGAAGGAGCTCGGCCAGGTCCAGAAGAAGGCCTGGCAGCAGGGCTGGGAAGTGCTCAAGGTCCAGGTCGAGGGCGATTGCTACGAAGTCTACGCCCGCACCCAGCAGGGGCAGGCGATCGAGGCCTTCTTCCACCCGGAAACGCTCGAGAAGCTGGTGGTCTTCCGGCGCGGCCGCGAAATATTCCGCAAGGACGGCTTCAAGGGCTGATCGCCGGGCTAGTTCCGGCCCTGCGACCGGCTGCGTCGCGGCCCGAAAAATGGTGCGCCGGGGCCGGGGCATGAGAGGGTTGGCCCCGGCGCACCCAGTCGTGGGTCAGAATTTCAGGCGGAGCGATCCGCGCACGGTATAGGCAATGGTGTCCAACCGGTCTTCTGCACCCAGTTCGCCGCCGAGCGTGAAGCCCGAACTGCCGCCCACGGCGCGCAGGGCGGCGTACCAGCCGCTCTCGGGCTGTTCCGGATCGAGCGTGAAGGCGTCCCCGCCTTCGAAATAAGCAGTCGTCGAGCCGAGCGATCCGCCGACGATTTCGCGCCAGCCGCCTTCGGTCTCGACCCGGAACCAATTGGCGTCGGTCCGGCCCGTGCCGATGAAATCGACGCCCAGGGTCATCCCGCCATTGACGGCCAGTTCGTCGCTGCTGCGGTCCTCCACGGTGAGATCGAGCGCGGCGCCGCCGCCCGTGTCGGTATAACCGTCCTCGTCCAGCTTGACGTAATCGACGGTCACCGAGGGGCGAAAGAAGAGGTGACGCCCGCCGCCTTCATAGGCGATCCCGCCGATGAGGCTGGTGACCGTGCCGTTCCAGTCGCGCCGGACGTCGAGGTTGAGCGCTTCGTCGCCGGCATCGCCGATGAAGGTGCGGCGGCCCTCGAAGCTGGAGAGGCCGACCGCGGCGCGGCCGAAGGCCTTCAGGCGGTCCCATTCCCCGCGCCAATGCGCGGCCAGCTCGTAAGTGTTCGACAGGACCCGGTTGAGCGATCCGCCGCTGGTGTAATCGTTCCAGATCCAGCTGGCCGTGAGGCCGAAATTGCCGAGGTCGGTCTCGATCTCGCCCCCTGCCGAGATCCCGAGGCCCTCGAGATTATAGGCAGCCGTTTCGCCCCGGTCCTTGTCCGCGCCCCAGGCGGCGGCGTTGAGGATGATGTTGATGCCGCCGGTGCCGAAGACCGGCCCGATCGGTTCGGCAACCTGCCGGGCAAAGGCGCGCACGCCCTGGCTGACGCCCTGGAAGGCGCCCCCGGCATGGTCGGGCAGCATCAGGTCCACCGTGCCGCGGAACTCGTCGCCATCGGTGATCCCGAGGAAGACCGCCTCGATGTCCTCGTCATTGCCGGTTGCTGCGAGGATCGCGTCATAGGCGGCCGCCTGCGAACGGTTGAGCTCGAGTTCGCCGGCGCTCTTGCGGGCGATGTCGATCGCGATCTGGTTGGCAGCCGCATCCTCCGAGATGGTCGCCTTGAACAGGAAGGGGATCAGGCCGGTGTCGGTGTCGATCCCGTCCACGCCCTGCAATTCGCCGGCCTCGAGCACGGTGTAGCGGCCCTCGGCCTCGTGAATGTCGGCCAGCCGCACGGCCAGCACCGCGTCCTCCTCGAAACTGGCGATGCCGCTGACGGTGAGGGCAGTACCCTGGCCGGCATCCTGGTCGAGCGTGACCACCAGTGCGCTGTCCGCGCTTACCGCCAGCGATCCGATCGTCGCCGCCTGGCCGATATCGAGCACGCCGCCTTCGAGGCTCACCGCCAGCCCGCCGGCATTGACTAGCCCGCCCGCAAAATAGGCCGACCCGCCGATGGCCAGCGTGTCGTTCCCGCCGCCGAAATCGGCCGTACCGTTGAAGCGCGAAGTGCCCGCCAGGCTCATCGCATCGTTGCCCGCCCCGAATTGGACCGTGCCGGTCTGGACGGCATCGCCCGAGAGCTGGAGCGTATTGTTGCCCGCGCCGAAGCGGGTCGCGCCGGTGGCCGTGCCGTCGGCGAGGGCGAAGGTGTCGTCACCGCTGCCGAAGAGGACGTCGCCGGAAATCGACGGGGCGGTGAAGCCCGCACCGACCTGGGTCTGGCGCACGGTCGCGCCGGCGGTGTTGGCCCGCAGGTCGATCGCGATGTTGCGGTCGGAATCCTCGTCGGCCCCGCTGGCCCGGATCGTGCCGCTGTTCTCGATCAGCGCCAGCCCGCCGCTGACGTCGAGGATGGCCGTGGCCGAACCCTTGTCCCCGGCGACGGCCCGGATCGTGCCGCTGTTGCGCAGCACCGGCAGGTCGGCGCCGGCATCGACCTGGACGGCGATGCTGGTGGCGCCGGTGGCATCGCCCGTCGTGGCGCTGACCTGGCCGGAGACCTGCAGCAGCGGCACTTCCGCCCCGGCCCCAAGGCGCAGCGCGGTGGCGCCGGCGTCGCGCGAAGTCGCCGTCACGGCACCGGCGATGCCGATGCCATTGGCGATGGTCACACCTCCGCCCCGGCCGCCGATGACCAGGCCATTGCCGTCCACGCCGGCATAGACGCCCTGGCCGGAGACCTGGCCGTCGACGATCAGGCCGAAGCCGGATCCGCTCGCGTCGACGGCGCCGACCGCGATGTCGCGGTCGTCCGCCCCGATGATGAAGGCCGGTGCTTCGCCATAGGAGGTGACGCTCGCCGAGCCCTCGTCGGCATCGGGCCGCCCGTCGTCGTCCTCGTCGTCATCGTCGGGATCGGCGTTGCCCGGCGCGACCGCGAGCAGGATCCCGCCCGACACATCGCCTTCGATCACCAGCGCCGATCCGCCCTGGAGCAGATCGTCGGCATCGAGCGCCGCGGTGTTGCTTGGCGCAGTGGTGTTGCGATAGCCGGTTGCCGCGACGGTCCCCTGGACCACCAACGCGCCGTCGATATCGCCGCCGAAATGCGCGCCGACCGAATCCTCGCCGCGGGCCCGAACCGTGCCGGCGAGGCGGACGTCGCCGTCGATGGCTTGCGCCGAAACCGCCGTGCTGCGATCGCCGAGCACGGTGGTCGTGCCGTCATGGGTGAGCTTGCCCTGCTGCGGTCCCTCGAGGCGGATGCCGAAGCTGTCATTGCCTTCGACATCGATCGTGCCGGCATTGACCACATCGCCGCTATGGGCGCCGAGCGTACGGATGCCGTAGCGGCCCGAGCCGAGCGCGAAAGGCCCGTCGAGGTCGCCGTCGTTGTCCGTATCGGTTGCGGTATAGGATTCGCCGGCGATGATCTCGCCCTCGTTGACGATGGCGCCGCTGGTTCCGGCGAGGGCGGCGATGCCCATGGTGCCATCGGCATTGCTCGCGGCGATCTCGCCCTCATTGGTGACGGCGTGGTCGCTGTCCATGGTGACGGCGGTGCCGCTGGTGACGGTTACCGAGCCGGTATCGGTGATGGTGATCGCCGCGGGCGCGCCGTCATTGGCGGTCGAGGTCCGGACCGGCTGGGTCAGGTCGGTCGAAATGTCTTCGGCAAGGGCAGGTGCGGCCAGTGCGACAATGGCGGTCGAGGCCAGCAGGCTACGGTACATCGGGTGTCTCTCCAGGTCGTTGTGAGAGGAGAGACGGAGACCTCGCCGGCCAGCCTTGGCCGCCCGGCGAATAATTTTCAGAAGGTGGCGTCGATCCCGATCCGGACCGTGCGCGGCTGCAGCGGGGTGATCTGGTCGCGACCGATTGCAAAGGGCGTGCCGAGCGCGAAGCGGTTGCCGGTCACATCCGCCAGGTTGGTGACGCTGAAGGTCACGCCGAGCGCCTCGTCCCCGATCCGCGCGATCAGGCCGGTATCGAGATAATCGCCCTGCAATTCGCCCAGTTCGGGCCCGACCCCGAGCCGCGACTTGCCGACGTAATGGGCCCAGCCTTCGGCCGTGAGCACCAGGTTGCGGCCGATTTCGCGGCTGTATTCCACGCCCAGCCGGCCGGCGAATTCGGCGATGTTGGGAACCTGGCTCACGCGCCCCGAGGCGAGCAGGAACAGGTCCGGCTCGTCCACCCGGCTGTCGTTGAAGGTCGCGCCGGCCGCGAGCCTCAGCCCCTCCGTGACGGCGATCCCGCCGGTCACGCTGGCGCTCCAGATCCGGCCGTTGCCGATATTCGCCGTGCTCGGCAGGCCCGAACCGTCGATGAAATCGGCCTGGATGTCCTGCCAGCGGGTGAAAGAGACGCTCGCGGCGATGTCGAAGGGACCACGCCCCGGAACGCCGTGACGCCCGCCAAATTCCATGGTCGCGATATGGTCGTTGCGGAAACGCGAGACGAGCTCGCCCGAAACCGCGAGCCCGCCGGGACGGAAGCCCTCCTGGTAGCGGAAGAAGAGCGAGGTCTCCTCGAAGGGCGAGGCCACCAGCGAGACCGAGGGCAGGAAGACGCTTTCCCTGCGCGAGGCGGTCGCTTCGGCGAGCTGGCGGACATCGGCTTCGGTCAGGCTGGCCATGGCGATATCCTCGCCGTCACCGCCGAGCCAGGAATAGGTCAGCCGGCCGCCGGCATTCGCCACCAGCCCCTCGGCGAGGCGAAGGCTGGCCTCGCCGTAAAGTGTGATTTCCTCGACCTTGTTCTCAACCCCGGTGGCGGCGGACAGCAGGTCGGGCAGGCCCAGCGTGCGGGTGAGCGTGGTGCTGTTCTTGACGTAGCTTGTGCCGACCAGCCAGCCGAACTGGCCCTCGAGCGGCTGCCACAGCCGGGTCTCGTTGGCGATCATCTCGGTGTCGTTGGCCTGGACGAAGATCCGCTCGGGCCCGTCCTCCAGGGTCGCGTCGTAACGTTCCTCGAGCTCCTGCCTGGCGAGGCCGGTGGAACTGCGAAAGCGGACGGTGCCGATTTCGCCGGCGACGACCAGCTGACCCTGCAGGTAGTCCGCTGCGAAGCCTTCCTCGACCCGCGCAGCGCGGGTCAGCGGCGGGCCGCCACGGTCGGCGTACTGGCTGTCTGCGCCGCGGGTGGTCTGGCCGATCCCGATCAGGTCGACGGTCCAGCCGCCGCCGGCCTCGACGCGCAGGGCCGCGCGGCCACCGAGGATGTCGGTGCGGTTGACGTCCTCGCGGCCGAGCAGCGGCTTGTCGATATAACCGGCCTGGCTCTCAGCATCGAGATTGACCCGCAGCGCCACACTGTCCTCCGCCAGCGGGAGGTTGAGCATGGCGCTGGCATCGCCGCCGAACCCGCCATGCCGGGTCGCGCTGCCACCCAGCATGGCCGAAGCTTCGGTATGGCCGGCCTCCGGTGCATTGGGCACGATCCGGACGATCCCGCCGAGCGAGCCGGCCCCGTAGAGCGTGCCTTGCGGGCCTTCGAGCACTTCCACCCGATCGAGGTCCGACAGGCGCAGGTCGGGGTCGGGCGCGTTGTAGCTCAGCCGCAGGTCGCCGAAATACTGGCCGACGGTGGACTGGGTCGGGCCGGTGAAGCTCGAATCCGCGATCCCGCGAATAAACAGCTTGTTGCGGCCGCTGCCGAGATGGGTCGAGGTCAGCGTCGGCACCCGCTGGGCAAGTTTCTCGGTGCCACCGGCGCCGCCGAAGGCGAGGCTGTCGCCGCGCACGATGGTCACCTGGCCCGGATAATCGGCAAGCGCAGCGTCGCGCTTGCTGCCGATGACGACGATATCCTCGGGCGGCGGCTTAGGTGACGCGCCCGGACTGACGGCAGCCGTCCCTGCGGAGGCGCGGCTAGCCGGCGAAACTGCCGCCTGGCCCGGCTCGATCCGCCAGGCGTTCGTCCCGACCTTGACCGCCCGGCCTCCGGCGGCTCGGGCGAGGCGCCTCACCGCTGTTTCCACTGAAAGCCTGCCCCGAACCGGCGGGACACGGCGATTGGCGAGAACGGGGTCGGCCACGACGATGCTCGTTCCCGCCTGGCGTGCGACAGTGGCCGCGCTTTCGCCCATCCGTCCTGCCGGTGCGTCGATGGCGACATCGCGCGCCAGTGCAGGCTGGGCGGCCGCCGCGGCGGCGAGAAACAGGATGGCCGTGAACCGCATTGCGCTCAGCGTGCTTCGATCACCCATGCGCCGCCTTCGGCTCGAACGGCGACACCGAGCAGGGGGGCGAGCGTCCGGGGATCATCGCGCAGGGGAGCGAGCAGGAGGCTGCCCGAGACGCGCCGTCCCGCGGCTTCGGCGGCGGCCTCGAAGCGGGTGCCGGTGGCGCGCGACAAATCGGCGGCGACATCCATCAGCAACGCGTCCTGGAAAGTCAGCCGTCCCTCGCTCCATTCGCCCACCTGGCCGGGGTCGATCGCCGCCAGGCGGTAATCCGGGCTGCCCGGGGAGACGGTGAGGACATGTCCTGGATCGACGCGCACTTTCTGCCTTTCGGGATTGAACAGTACGGCCCCTTCGGACACTGCCAGGCTGGTCGCGCGAGGGGAGTGCTTTACGTCGAACACCGTTCCGATATCGACGAAGGTGCTGTCGCCAGCCTCGACTCTGAAGGTGCGCTTCTCGTCATGAACGATGGTAAATAGCGCCTGGCCTTGTTCGAGCACGGCGAGGTCCGGATTACCGCGGTCGAGCACGATCCGGCTGTCCCCAGCGAGCAATACTTCCCCGCCGGTATCGAGCGCGACGAGCCGCGTCTCGCCCGGTTGGGTGGCGATCACATAGCTCTGGTCGCGCAGCGTCCAGGCACCGAATACCGCGGCGGTGGCGGCGGCGATGCCGATCAGCCCGGCGAACCAGCGGCGGTTGCCGCGCGGACCGTTCGCCGCATCGGGAAGCGGTGCGGACGCGACCGAAGGCAGCGCTTCGGCGGCCTCGGCCGTGCCCGCCATGACAAGGTCGTAGGCCAGGGCATGCGCGGGGTCGCCTTCAAGCCACAGGGTGAAGGCGTCCCAGTCCGCAAAGGCCGGGTCGCCCGTACGCACCGCCCAGTCCGCGGCTTCGTCAAGGATCCGCTCGTCAAACGCCATAGTCTGTGTCTCCTGACCGCAAGACGGAGTCCTTCGGCTCAAGCCTCATCAAGCCGCTCCTTCAGTTCGGCCAGCGCGCGATAGGCGCTGCGCAGATCGCTCTCGACCGTGCTCAGGCTGACGCCGAATTCGGCCGCCACCTGGCGCTGCGGAATGCCATCGACCCGGTGCCGGCGAAAGATCGCCGCCTGCCGTTCGCCGAGTTCGTCGAGTGTCTGCGTTACCTGTTCGCAGAGCTGGCTGGCGATCGCCTGACGCTCGGCAGAGGGTGAGTCCGAGATGCCCCCGCCCGTGCCGGCCATGGCTTCGCTCCAGTCCCGTTCGCGTTTGCGCGCCTGGGTCTCCGATCGGTAGCGGTCGATCATCAGCAGGTTGGCGGTGCGGAACAGATAGGCCAGCGGATCGGCGACCGGCCCGGTCTGCGCCCGCGAGACCTTGAGCCAGATCTCGTGCAGCAGGTCTTCAGCCGCCTCGCCGGCACCGCGCGCGACTAGAAAGCGCAGAAGGCGCTCGCGATGTTCCATGAAGGCGCCGGCAAGGCCGGTTGGTTGCGACAGGTCGGACACGATACACGCGCTTTGGCTTTGCTGGCTGTCTACAGCAAATGCGCGCGTTGAAAACCATCCCCGACAGGAAGCGGGTGAGGCAGGACGATCGCGGCCGCGCGGGAACACTCCGGTCAGAGGCGATGGGTGGCCCTGATGGAATCGGGGCGGAAGGCGCTCTGAAGCCTTCCGCCCCGACTGCAGGCCTGCGGGATAGAGGGTTGGCCTGCAGGGAGAGCCTTATTCCGCTCCGGCGGCCTCGTAATCGATGCCGAGCTGCTCGAGATAGCTCGAGAAGCGGGTGGGGTCGTAATAGAGCGGTTCCATCTTCGGCCGCATGCTGTCCATGATCTCGGCGTTGAGATGGATGCCGGGCGTGTCCTCGGCGGTCAGCACCGGGGCATAGGTATCCTCGGCGAACTGCACTTCCTGCTGATACTTCTTCGCCTCGGCCACCAGCTCGGGTGTGGTGACCAGGTCGAGGATGGTCAGCGCAGTGGCCTTGGCTCCGGCAACCGCGCCCTTGTGGGCGATCGGGGTGGCCATGGCCATGGCAGCCAGCTTGTTGTGGTAGATCACGTTGGGGACGTTGGAAGGATAGCCGATGGTGATCGTCGGAACGGTCCACATGACGTCGCCGATGTCGTCCGAGCCGCCGCCGAGGAAACCGCCCTTGGAGGGGGTGCCCAGCGGGGCCACTTCAGTCGCCAGCGAGGCGATATCGCGGCCGTTGTCTTCCTGCAGCTTCCTGGCGAAGGCCTGGTCGGCCGCGCTCCACTCGGGCATGCCGATCCGCTCGATGTTCTTGTAGGCGGCCTCGGCAAGCGGCCTGTTGGAATGGTTAGGGGCGGCATAGCCGAGGAGGCGGCGGGAGACCGAGGTATCGGTGGCCTTTGCGGCGGCCTCGGCGGTCTGGTTGCCGATGGCGTAGAGATCGGCGATGGACTGGAAATCCTGCTCGCGGAAGTAGTACCAGACCGAAGCCTTGTCGGGGACGATGTTGGGCTGGCCGCCGCCCTCGGTGATGACGTAATGCATGCGCTGGGTCGGGAAGAGGTGCTCGCGGCGCATGTTGAGCGCGAGGTTGAGCCATTCGACCGCATCGAGCGCACTCTTGCCTTCCCATGGCGAGGCACCGTGCGCGGTTTTGCCCGAGAAGCTGTATTCGACCGAGACCATGCCGTTCATGGCGGCTTTGCCCCAGGCGGTGCCGAACATCGGCGAGACATGGAGGAAGATCGAGGCATCGACCCCGTCGAACATGCCGTCGCGTACGAAGAAGGCTTTGGTCGCGAGCAGTTCCTCGGCAATCCCGGGCCAGATCATCAGCGTGCCCGAAAGGCCGTTCTTTTCCATCACCTCCTTGGCCGCGAGTGCGGCGGCGACGATCGCGGGCATGCCGCTGTTATGGCCTTCGCCATGGCCCGGCGCGCCTTCGACCTGGGCCTTGAGCGTCGTTTCGCCGGGCACCTGAGAGAGGCCGAGTAGGGCGTCGATATCGCTGCCGAGCGCGATCTTGGGGCCGCCGGTGCCATTGCTCCAGGTGGCGGTGAAGGCGGTCGGGATGCCGGCCACGCCGCGCTCGATGGTGAAACCGTTCTCCTCGAGGATGCCGGTGATGTATTCGGAAGTCTTGAATTCCTGGAAGCCCGGTTCGGCGAAGCTGTAGATGGAATCGACCATCTCCTGGACCAGCTTGGCCTTGGCGTCGACTTCGGCGAGGGCTTCGGTCTTGTAAGCCTCGGGCGCTTCGGCGCGGGCGGCGAGGGGAGCCTGGAGCGCGGCCAGGCCGGCCGCCAGCAGGAATATTCTGTGCTTGCTTCGGATTGTCACGAATGGAGGTCCTTCAAAGCCTGCAGGGGCAGGCGCTGTGCATGATGGCCCAAAAAGTGCCCGGGCCGCTGCCATGCATTTGCGGCCCGGGCGCAGGGGGGACTACTTGCCGGTCGCGAGGTCCGGATAGCTGATGCCGAGCTGGTCGAGATAGCTCTCGTAGCGGCTCGGATCGTAGTAATAGGGCTCCATCTTCGGACGCATCTGGTCCATGATTTCCTTGTTCAGATGGATGCCCGGCATGTCTTCGGCCGTCAGGACAGGATCATATTTGGTGTCCTTGAACTGCACTTCCTGCTGATACTTCTTGGCCTCGGCGACCAGTTCCGGCGTGGTCAGCAGGTCGAGCACGGTCAGCGCGGTGGCCTTGGCCCCCGCCACGGCGCCCTTGTGGGCGATCGGGGTGGCCATGGCGATCGCGGCCGTCGTGTGGTGGCCGATCATGTTGGGAATGTTCGAGGGGAAACGGATGGTGATGGTCGGCACCGCCCACATCACGTCGCCGATATCGTCGGACCCGCCGCCGATCGAGCGCGGCCGGTCTGCCGGATCGACCAGTTCACTGACTTCGGTCGCCAGCGGTTCGATCTCGCGGTCGTTGGCGATCTGGGCGGCTTTGGCAAAGGCCTGGTCCGCTTCGGTCCAGGCCGGCATGCCGACCATTTCGATATTGGCCTGGGCGGCCAGCGCGATCGGCTTGTTGGCATGCTGCGGCGCGGCATAGCCGAGCAGGCGGCGGGTGACCGTGGTGTCGGTCGCCATCGCGGCGGCTTCCGAGATGGTGTTGCCGATCTCGTAGAGCTTGCGGATGGAATCGAATTCGCGCTCGCGGAAATAGTACCAGACCGAGGCGACTCCGGGGACGATATTGGGCTGTCCGCCGCCATTGGTGATCACGTAGTGCGAACGCTGGGTCGGGTAGAGGTGTTCGCGGCGCATGTTCCAGGCCGCGTTCATCAGTTCGACCCCGTCGAGCGCGCTCTTGCCTTCCCAGGGCGCGCCGGCGCCATGCGAGGTCTTGCCGGAGAAGGTATATTCGACAGAGACCATGCCGTTGCCGCCGCCGTCGCCATAGCTGGTGCCGAAATTGCGGCCGACATGCATGAAGATCGAGGCGTCGACCCCGTCGAACATGCCGTCGCGCACGAAGAAGGCCTTGGTCGCCAGCAGTTCCTCGGCAACCCCTGGCCACAGCATCAGCGTGCCCGGGATGTCGTGCTTGACCATCAGTTCCTGGACCGCCAGCGCGGCGGCGACGATTGCGGGCATGCCGCTGTTGTGGCCTTCGCCGTGGCCCGGGGCGCCTTCGACCAGCGGGCGCAGCTGCGGCGAACCGGGTACCTGCGAGAGGCCGAGCAGGCCGTCGATGTCGCTGCCCAGCGCGATCTTGGGGCCGCCCGTGCCATGGGTCCAGGTGGCGGTGAAGGCGGTCGGGATCCCGGCCGCGCCCATTTCGATGGTGAAGCCGTGCTCGGCGAGGATGCCGGTCAGATATTCGGAGGTCTTGAATTCCTGGAAGCCGGGCTCGGCGAAGCTGAAGACCGAATCGACCATTTCCTGGACCAGCTTGGCGTTGGCGTCGATCTCGGCCATCGCCTCCTGCTTGTATTCGGCCGGCGCGGCGGCTTCGGCGGGAACCGAAAGGGCGAAGGCGGAAAGGGCGGTCATGCCGGCCAGCGCCTGTTTGCTCAGTTTCTTCATGGCATCTTCTTCCTGTGTGGTGGACCCGGGGCTCGAGGTTGGAGGTGGTTGACAGGGCCGGCGATGCGGCGCCGGCCCTGTCGTCTCACGAGGCTCAGTACTTGACCCGCAGGCCGAGACGGAACGTCCGGCCGAAGGTGTCGTAGAGGCCGCGATTGGTCTGCGGATAGGCCGGCGTGTTGTTGCCGTCCGGTCCGCGGCCGATCAGCACCGGATCGCGGTCGAAGAAGTTCTTGACCGAGAGGAAGGTCTCCGCCTGCGTCGGCCCGACGTCGAACGCGTAGTTCACGTTGAGGTCGAAATAGAGCGTACCGTCGATGCTGTTGGTGTTGATGGTGCGGGCGACCGGATCGGAAACCGGGCAACCGCTGGTGCATTCGATGTAGTCGTTGTCGTAGACGCCATCGGTGAAACCGCGACCGATGATGCTGGCGCCGAAGCCGCTGTCGAACTCGTAGCCGACCGAGAAGCGGTAGTTGAAGGTCGGGATCCCGCTGTAGAGGTTGCCGGCGGAATCGTCCGGCGCGTCGACCCCGTTGTCCGAGATGTTCTCGATCGTGTAGGTGCCCAGCGCGCGCAGCGAGAGCGTGCCGGGGCCGATCGGCTTGCGGTAGCTCATCTCGATGTCGAAGCCGCTGGTCTTCTGGCTCGAGAAGTTGCGCGGGCCGATGTCGATATATTCGATATCGGTGGTGGAACCCGCAGCATAGCGGATGCCGTCGCAGAATTCCTGGATGTTCTGCTCGAAGCAGAGATCCACGGTGGTCTGTGCCCCGATCGTGCCGATGGCGTCGTCAACGGTGATGTTGAAATAGTCGACCGCTGCCGCAAAGCCCGGGAGGAACTCGGGCGTGAAGACCACGCCGACACCGTAGGTCTTGGCGATTTCAGGCGTGAGGCTGAGATTGCCGGTCAGGTTCTGGATGAACTGGTCGGCGCGCACCCCGCCGCCCGCCAGCGGCACGTTGACCGAGTTGGTGCGTGCGGTGCCCGGATCGTAGAGCTCGCTCAGATTGGGCGCGCGGATGTCGCGGGAGACGGTGCCGCGCAGGCGGACGTCGTAGATCGGCTGCCAGGACAGGCCGGCCTTCCAGGTCGTGACCGTGCCCGAGGTCGAATAATCGGTGACGCGGACGGCGCCGTTGAATTCGGCCCCGTCGAACAGCGGGACGATGGTTTCGACATAGGCTTCCTTCACGTCGTAGGAACCCTGGGTGACCTTGTAGTTGCCGTAGAGCCAGACCGTTTCGAAGTTGATCGGATCGACATAGCCGTCGACCGATTCCTCGCGGTATTCCGCGCCGAAGGCGAGGCTGACCGGGCCGGCCCAATTCTCGAACAATTCGCTGGTGCTGAAGTTCACCGCGACCACGTCCTGGGTGACATACTGCTCACGCTCGGGATAGATCGCGAAGAGGAAGTCGAGCGCTTCCTGCGTCACCCCGCCAAGCCCGATCCGGTTGATCGGGACGCAGCCGGGCAGGTCGTTGCTCGGATCGGCATCGATGTTCACGCGGCAGACGATCTGGCCGCTGCCATCATAGACCGCATCCTGCATCGCGGCCATGCGGGCGTTCTGCCAGGTGTCGCTCAGGTGCTCGACCGTGGTGGTCTTGCCGTGCTGGTAATAGCCGTCCCAGTTCCACGCCATCGAACCGATGTCGAAATAGCCGTCGGCACCGACGACATAGCGTTCGACCTCACGCGTGTTGGAACCGCCCGAGCCGGTGATGCCGTCGTTCGACGTACCGATGGTGATCGAAGTAAGACCGTTGTCGGCCATCAGCTGGCGCATAGCATCGGGCAGGAAGGCGTTGTCGGCCTGGATCACCACGTTCGAGCTCGGCGTCTGCTGGTAGATGCTGTAGCCTTCGAACTTGCTGTAGGAAGCCTGGCCGAACAGGTTGAACCAGGGCGCGAATTCGTAATTGGCCCGGCCGAAGATCGAGATGCGTTCCTCGTCATTGGCGAGCGAGTTCGAGCCGCGGTGGTTGGCGCTGGTGATATTGTAGTCGCCGCCGATCATCCACGGCCCGGAAACTTCGCCGTAAGCAAGCTGGTTGAGCGTGGCCTGGCCGGTCGAGGCATCGATCCCGCCGAAGTAGTATCCGCGCAACGGACCTGAGGTGACGAGGCCGCCGGGAGTGAAGTTCGAGGACCCGACACCCGGGAGAACAAGGCGCGAGGGCTCGCCGTTGACGCCGTCATAGGCGGGGTTGTTGATCTGGAAATAGCCGGTTTCGTTCCAGTCGCGGTCGATGAAGTGCTTGCCGTCCTGGGTGAAATACTCGCCGCTGACGACGATGTGGCCGCGACCGTCGGCGAAATCGGTGCCGGCGGTCAGCTGGGCCTTGTGGTTGGGTACGTCGCCATAGGTGGTGACGCCGTATTCGTAACTCGCCTTGATCCCGGTATAGTCGGTATCGAGGATGAAGTTGACCACGCCCGCGACCGCGTCGGACCCGTAGACCGAGGACGCGCCGCCGGTCACCACCTCGACGCGTTCGATCAGCGCCTGCGGGAAGGTGTTGATGTCGACCAGGCCGGTCGAGGTCGAACCGACCGAGCGCTGGCCGTTGAGCAGGACCAGCGTGCGGTTCTGGCCGAGCGAGCGCAGGTTGAGCGCGCTGATGCCGCTGGCGCCGTTGGAAAGCGAACCGGAGTTGGAGACCGCGGTCTGGCTGCCGCTGACCGAGGGCAGCGTGTTGACGAAGTCGGCGATATTGGCGGGGGCCTCGGTCTCGATCTCCTCGGTGCTGATCACGCTGACCGGGGTCGGGGCGTCGTTGCCGTCGCGCACGATGCGCGAGCCGGTGACGAGGATGGCAGCGCCTTCTTCCCCACCTTCCTGTGCGGCCGCGGGGGCCGCGAAGAGTGCGAGCGTGCAGGCAAAACCGGCAGCGCCGGCAAGCAGCGAAGTCTTCAGCGAAACCGCGGCAACGGGCTGGGCGACAGCATTCTGGATTGTATTCCTCATGGATCAACTCCCTGTTTTGACAGATGAAAGTCGATCCCCCCCCAATCTTACTCTTATTCGGGGTTGGCCATTCCCTCACTTAGTTGGCTCAATGTGCGACCACGAAGGCTCCCCGTTGGATGGAACTATAGGTCAAAGCCGGTTTTGATATGCGGCTAATTTCGAAGTCTTTCGCTACGGATTTAATGGAATCATTCGCAATGTTGCAAATTTGTGATGCTTTCCAGTGCCGTGAAATCCTTCGCATTCGAATCCTTTCGCCTCAGTCGCGATCCTTGACGACAACGGGTGCGATTCGCCTGCGGGCAACTTCGCGCAGCAGGAAGCTGCTGCGGATCTTGGAGACATAGGGCAGGTTCGACAGTTCTGTGCGGTAGACCCGGTCGTAATCGTCGAAGGAGCGCACGTTGATCAGCATCATGAAGTCGTTCTCGCCCGAAATGAAACTGCAGAAGGACATGGAGGGGCATTTCAGCACCGCTTTCTCGAACTCCACCAGCTTGTTCTCGGCTTGCGAGCTGAGCTGGATCAGCACCAGTGCGGTCATCGAGAAGCCGAGCATCTTCTGGTTCATCACGGCCCCGTAGCCCGAGATAATGTTCTTCTCTTCCAGTATCTTTCGCCGCCGCGCCGCGGCGGTGCTGGAAAGGTTGACCTGCTCCCCCAGTACTACGTCGGAGAGGCGCCCGTCGCGCACCAGGGCGCGCAGGATTCGATAATCAGTGTCATCCAGCTCGAAAGTTTCGTTTTCCATATAAAAAATACTATCCCTTAGTGAAATCCATCACATTTATGCTGATAATTTGCCGAAATTCATGAGATATGCAAGCGGATGGATGCTATTTCTAGGTCATCGGGCCGGTCGGCCGCTTTCAGACGGGGGTTTCGTGGATTTCAGGCGCAAGATCGCAAGCGTATTGCTCGCCGGCATTCCGGCAGCGGTGCTCCTTCCTGCCGTTTCCGCCCTGGCCCAGGAGGGCGAGGGCGTATTGCTCCCGGCGAGTGCGGCCGATTCCGGCGCCACCGTCCATTTCACCCTTCCGCAACCGGACCAGGAAGGCGTTGCGGGCTGCTATATATACGCCAGCGCGCTGCGGACCGGACTCGGCTCGGCCAGTGTCGGACTCGACCGCGGCCGGCTGGGCGGTGAGCAATTGCTTTGTTTTCGCAAGGTCGGCAGCAAGGTTGCGGCGACGTTCGAGAATCCGACCTTCCGGGCGAGCGGCGATGCCGGCACCGAACGGGGCGGGCGCGAGAGCTTTGCCTTCTCGGTCGCGGCCATGCTCGATGTGGTCGCGCAGGGGCGCGGCGGGGAACTGGTGGTCGACATGGCGCCCTTCCTCGCGCGCGACGTGGTCGGGATCGGTCCCGCGCTCAACCGCGACGGCAAGGGTTTCAAGCTGACGCCTGCGTTGAGCGCGGTCGACACCGCCTCGCTCAAGGCCTTTCCCGACAATATCGAAATCGACGCGATCCAGACCTACGTCTCGGACGCGCCGGGGCCTCAGGTGCGGCAGACCGCGCCCGAACCGGTGCAGGCCAGCTTCATCGTCCACCACAGCTTCATCCGCCTGCCCGAGCCGGGTTTCCAGCCGCGCCTCGCCGATCCGCGCGCGCCGGCCTTCGGCCCGCTGGTCTATGATTACGGTTCCGAACTCGGCACGCCGGTGGCGATCCAGCTCGCTTCGCGCTTCCGGCTCGAGAAGACCGATCCGACCGCCGAACGCTCGCCGGTCAAGAAGCCGATCGTCTTCTATATCGACCGCGCCGCGCCCGAACCGGTGCGCACGGCGCTGATGGAAGGGGTCAATTACTGGCAGCGCCGCTTCGAGCGGGCCGGCTTCATCGATGCCTTCCGCGCAGAAATCCTGCCTGAGGGCGCCGATCCGATGGACGTGCGCTATTCGATGGTCAACTGGGCCAACCGGCTGACCCGCGGCTGGTCCTATGGCGGCGGGATCCGCGATCCGCGCACCGGCGAGATCATCAAGGGCAATGTCGTGCTCGGCGCGCTGCGCGTGCGGCAGGACATCGCGATCTTCGAAGGCCTGGTCGGCACGGCGGAGAACGGCACCGGCAGCGGCAACGACCCGGTCCGCGCCGCGCTCGACCGGATCCGCCAACTCGGTGCGCACGAGGTCGGTCATGCGATCGGCTTCATGCACAATTTCGCCGGTAGCACGCAGGATCGCACCACGGTGATGGATTACCCGCCGCCGCGGATCGGCCTGGTCGACGGCAAGATCGACCTTTCCGACGCCTATGAAACCTCCGGCGGCGTGTGGGACGATTTCTCGGTCGACTGGCTCTATGGCGATCCCGCGCCGGGGATCGATCCCGATGCCCATGCCGCGGCCAAGGCGCTGGCGATCAAGGAGGCCGGGGTCGCCTTCATGACCGATATCGACGGCCGCGCGCCCGATTTGCCGAGCCCGGTCGCCAGCATGTGGGACGACGGGCCCGATCCGCTCGCCGCGCTGGCGCATATGGTCGAGGTGCGCGAGGTCGCGCTGGCCAATTTCGGCGACCATACGCTGCTTCCGGGCGAGGCGCGCGCCAACCTGCGGCGCAAGTTCGTGCCGATCTGGCTGCTCCACCGCTACGACGTCGAGGCAGCCGGCAAGCTCATCGGCGGGCTCGATTACGAATATGCGGTGGTCGGCGACAACCACCCCGATCCTAGGCCCTTCGCGGGGGCGACGCAGGCGGCGGCGATCGACGCGCTGGTCGGCCTGCTCGACTGGCGTAAGCTGACCGTGCCCGACCGGCTGGTCCCGCTGCTTTCGGTCCCGACTACCGGCCTGCCCGATGCGCAGTTCAACATCGAAGTGCTGCCCAATGCCGGCGCGGCCGCCTTCGATCCGCTGGTTGCGGCCGACGTCGCCGCACAGCTCCCGCTCGACAGCCTGCTGGCACCGTCTCGCCTGACCCGCATGCTCGACCAGCATCGGCGCGATCCGTCGATTCCCGGACCCGCCGAACTGCTGGCTGAACTCGACGCCAGGGTCATTGGCGAGCGGCCCAATGCAATTGCCCGGCGGATTGCCTATCGCGCGGTGCTGACCATCGCCGGCGCGGCGAAGGATCCGGGCACCGCGCCCGGCGCGGCGGCGATCCTCGGCGATTACCTCGAGCAGCTCAGTGGCCGGCTTGCCGCCGGAGGTTCGGGCGAGGACGGCGCCTGGGGGCGCCATCTTGCGACGATCCTCGCGGACGGCGAAAAGCTTGACGCTTTGCTCGGCGAGAAGGAAGCTGTGCCGGTCATCCCGCCGGGTATGCCGATTGGCGGCGACTCGGGATGGTTCGATGACTGACCCCCAGCCGGCCGTAATATGCCGAGAAAGCACCCCCTTATGAACGCAGCCTCATCAGGCCGCGCACCCCATGCGATCCTGCTCGGCCTGTCGCTGTTCCTGGCCGCCTGCGGCGACGGGGAGGGCGGAAGCGGTGGCACACGCCCCCTGCCGACCGTGCGGGCCGAGCATCCTCAGGAACGGGTGTTCGTCGACCTGATCGAGACAGTCGGGACCGCCAATGCCAATGAACAGGTAACGATCTCCTCGCCGGTGACCGAGCGGATCGAGCGGCTTTATTTCGACGACGGCGATTTCGTCCGCAAGGGCCAGCTGATCGCCCTGCTCGCGCAGGACCAGGAGCAGGCCTCGCTGGCCTCGGCGCTGGCGACCGAGGAGCAGGCGCGCGCGCAGCTCGAACGGATCCAGACGCTCAACGACCGCGGCTTCGCCACCCGCGTGCAGCTCGACACGCAGACGGCCGCGCTGGCCCGCGCGCGCGCCGATGCCGACGATGCACGCGCCCGCATCGCGGACCGCACGGTGCGAGCGCCTCTTTCCGGAGCGGTCTCGCTCCGCACGATTTCCTCCGGCTCGATTGTTTCGGTCGGTGACCCGATAGCGACGGTCAGCGACGTTTCCCGGATCAAGCTGGATTTTACCCTGCCGGAAATATCAACCGGCTCCTTGCGCCCGGGGCAGGTCGTGGAGGCCAGTTCTCCCGCCTACCCGGGCGTCCTTTTCACCGGGACGGTCGCGACGATCGACCCGGTGATCGACGCTTCGACGCGCGCGATCACCGCGCGCGCACTGCTGCCCAATCCCGGCGGCCGGCTGAAGCCCGGCATGCTGCTGGAAGTGCGGATCCGCAGTTCCCAGCGCAGCGCGCTGGCCGTGCCCGAACTCTCGGTGATCGGCGAAGGCGACGAACGCTTCGTCTATCTCCTCGATAATGAAGACACGGTCCGCCGCGTCGCGGTAAAGACCGGGCTGCGCGACAGCGGCTACATCGAGATCGCGGGCGTGCCTGCCGGCGCGCGCGTGGTCACCGAGGGGGTGGTCAAGCTGGCCGACGGCATGCAGGTCGCGCTTTCGGGCAATTCCGCGGGAAAGGATAGCTGATGCTGCTGTCCGATCTTTCCGTCCGCCGTCCGGTCGTGGCCGCCGTGGCCGCGATCCTGCTGACGATTGGCGGGATTGTCGGCTTCCTCAATCTCTCGGTGCGCGAATATCCCGATACCGACCCGCCGGTGGTCTCGGTCCGGACCGATTACGTCGGGGCCAGCTCCTCGGTGATCGAAAGCCGGATCACGCAGCCGCTGGAGGACCGCTTGGCCGGGATCGAGGGGATCGAGACCATCACCTCGCAGTCGCGTGACGGGCAATCGAACATCACCATCGAGTTCCGCCCCGGGCGCGACATCGATTCCGCGGCCAATGACGTGCGCGACCGGGTCGCCGGGGCGCTCAACAACCTGCCCGAAGACGCGCTCCCGCCCGAAGTGCGCAAGGTTGATTCCGATGCAGGCTCGATCCTGTTCTTCATTGTCCGGGCGCAGGGCTGGGATCCGCTCGAACTCGGCGACTATGTCGAACGCGTGCTGGTCGACCGGCTCTCCAATGTCGATGGCGTGGCGCAGGTCCAGCTGGCCGGGCTCGCCCGCCCGGCCATGCGCGTGTGGCTCGATATGGACCGGCTGGCTGCCTATCGCCTCACGCCCGCGGATATCGAGGGCGCGCTCCGTTCGCAGAACGTCGAACTGCCTGCGGGGCGGATCGAATCCGACCAGCAGAATCTGACCCTGCGGGTCGACCGCAATTTCACCACTCCGGAGGATTTCGCCGCGCTGGTCGTGGGGCGGGGCGGGGACGGCTATCTCGTCCGCCTCGGCGATGTCTCGCGGATCGAGCGCGGCGCGGAGAACCCCTATTCGCGCTTCCGGCTCAACGGTGAGACCGGCATCGGCATGGGCGTGGTCCGCCAGTCGGGCGCCAACACGCTCAAGGTCGCCGAGGACGCCAAGGCGGCGATGGCGCAGATGGAAGACGAGCTGCCCGAGGGCATGACGATCGATACCGGATCGGACAGTTCGCTGTTCATCGACCGCGCGATCGAGAAGGTCTACCAGACGCTTGCCGAGGCCGCCGTGCTGGTGGTGCTGGTGATCTTCCTCTTCCTCGGCAGCTGGCGGGCGACGCTGATCCCCGCGATCACCGTGCCGATCTGCCTGCTGACCACCTTTGCGGTGCTGTGGTTCTTCGGCTTCTCGATCAATCTGCTCACCCTGCTGGCGATGGTGCTCGCGATCGGGCTGGTGGTGGACGATGCGATCGTCGTGCTCGAGAACATCCACCACCGGATCGAACAGGGCGAGCCGCCGCTGCTCGCCTCCTATCTCGGTGCGCGCCAGGTCGGCTTTGCGGTAATCGCCACCACGCTGGTGGTCTGCGCAGTGTTCGTTCCGGTCATGTTCATCTCGGGCTCCACCGGCCTGCTGTTCCGCGAACTGGCCGCGGCGATGATCGCGGCCATCGCCCTGTCAGGCTTCCTTGCGCTCTCGCTCACCCCAATGATCTGCTCGAAGATTCTGCGGCGCGAGGCACCTGGCGGCTTCGCCGCACGGGTCGACCGGGCCTTCGCGCGGGTGGAAGAAACCTACGAGCGCTGGCTCGGTTGGTCGATGCAGCGCTCGGCCTTCGTCTTCGGCGGGATATTCGCCGTGCTCGCCCTGGCCGGGCTGGCCTTCGTCGCGCTGCCGAGCGAACTGGTCCCGGCCGAGGATACCGGCGTGATCGAAGCCCGCCTCAGCGCGCCCGAGGGCACCAGCTTCGCCGCGCTCGACAGATATACCGCCGAGGCCGAGGCAAGCGTGCTGCCGATGATCCACGATGACGGCGCGGTGCGCGGCGTGATGGGGCGCCTACCGGTCGGTCGGGGCGGCAGTTCGGAGGATTTCAACGAGGCCCGGCTGGTGGTCTTCACCCGTCCCTGGGAAGAACGCGAGGATAGCTCGGCCGAAGTGGCGCAGGCGATCAACCGCGAACTGGCGGGCTTGGCGGCGGTGCGCGGAAACGCGACCGTGCGCTCCTCGCTCGGCCGCGGGCGCGGACAGCCGGTCAATTTCGTGATCGCCGGGACCAGCTACGAAGGCCTTGCCCAGGCGCGCGACCGTATTCTCGCCGCCGCGCGCGAGAATCCCGGCCTCGTCAATCTCGATGCCGATTACGTCGAATCCAAACCGCAGATCCTGATTGACGTGAACCGCGAACGGGCCGGCGATCTCGGCATCTCGACCGAGGCGGTGAGCCAGGCGCTGCAGACGCTGATGGGCTCGCGCCGGGTGTCCACCTTCGTCGAGGATGGCGAGGAATACCGCGTGATTCTCCAGGCAGAGGCGGGCGAGCGTAACCGCGAGGCGCGGCTGGCGAGCATCTATGTCCGTTCGCGGACCGGCGATCTCGTTCCACTCTCCAACCTCGTCACCATCCGCGAAAGCACGGCCGCGCGTGAACTCGGCCGCTTCAACAAGATGCGCGCGATCACGCTCCAGGGCGGCCTCGGCCCGGGCTATTCGCTCGGCGAGGCGCTCGAATTCCTCGAGGACCAGGCGCGCGCCTCTCCCGAAGTGCTCGCCGTCGGCTATCGTGGGGAAAGCGAATCCTACCGCCAGACCGGCTCATCGATCTGGATCGTGTTCGGCTTCACCATCATCACCATCTATCTCCTGCTGGCGGCACAGTTCGAGAGCTTCCTCCACCCGGCGGTGATCATCACCGCGGTTCCGCCGGCCTTCGCGGGTGGCATTTTCGGGCTCTTGCTGACCGGCAATTCGATCAACCTGTTCAGCCAGATCGGGCTGGTCATGCTGGTCGGGCTGGCGGCCAAGAACGGGATCCTTATCGTCGAATTCGCGAACCAGCTGCGCGACGAGGGGGTCGAATTCGTTGAGGCGGTGCGCAAGGCGGCGGTGCGCCGGCTGCGGCCGATCCTGATGACCTCGATCGCGACTGTCATGGGCGGGGTTCCGCTGGCGATCTCGACCGGCGCCGGCGCTGGCGCGCGCACCGCGATCGGTGTGGTGCTGGTCGCAGGGGTCACGCTCACCACCGCGGTCACCATCTTCCTCGTCCCGTTGCTTTACGCCCAGCTGACCCGCCGGACCAGGCCGCCGCAGGCGGTCGCGCGCGAGCTTGAGGAGGAGATTTCCCAGCATGCAGAAAGACTTGCGGGGCAGTAGTGGTTGCAAATGTAACAAGTGTTAGAAAAATCCTATATTTCAATGGAGTAAGCGCTTGACCTTTGATGCGAATCAGCCGATGGAGAAGGGGCTTTGGGAAGCGAATCTTCCCATTTGTGCCGCGGGAGAGTTCACGGCTCCGCAAGGGGTCGGGACGCCGAAGGAGCAACCGCCCCGGAAACTCTCAGGCGAAAGGACCGCGGCACGGTCATGGCACTCTGGAAAGCGGGCGGCACCTGGCCGTCCCACCGACGGGGTAAGCCGCCGAGTTCTTCGGCCGGCCAATCTCTCAGGTTTCCCGACAGAGGGGGCGCTGGTCAAAATGTCCGCTGCGGACATTGCCGAACTGCGTCGGGTGAACTGCCATGGGTGACCATTCCGTAATCGAGGCCGAAGTGCGGCCATTGCCGCTTGATAGCTGGCACAAGGGCGAGGGCGCACGCATGGTGCCCTTCGCCGGCTATTCCATGCCGATCCAGTACGAAGGCATCGTTGCCGAACACAACTGGACCCGCGAACACGCCGGCCTGTTCGACGTGAGCCACATGGGCCAGATCACGATCGGCGGTGCCGGCGCGGGTAAGGCGCTCGAAGCCTTGCTGCCGGCCGATCTCGGCTCGCTCAGGCCGGGCCGGATCCGCTATTCGCTGCTGCTCGCGGAGAACGGCGGCATCCTCGACGACCTCATGGTCACCAATATCGGCGGCGAGGAGGAAGAGGCATTCTACCTCGTGGTCAACGGCGCGACCAAGTCGGACGATATCGCCCATATGCGTGCGAACCTCCCGGAATCGCTCGCGTTCACCTATCATGTCGAACTGGCCCTGCTGGCCCTGCAGGGTCCCGAGGCTGCTGCCGCGCTGGACGGTATCCTGCCCGGCCTCTCGGACGATATCGCCTTCATGCAGTCCACCACGCGCAGCTGGAACGGCGCCGAACTGCGGATCGGGCGCTCGGGCTATACCGGCGAGGACGGCTACGAGATCTCGCTTCCCGCGAGCCTGGCGGAGGATTTCGTCACCGCGCTGCTCGCCGACGAACGGGTCCGCCCGATCGGTCTTGGCGCGCGGGATTCGCTCCGGCTCGAAGCAGGTTTGCCGCTCTATGGGCACGATCTCAGCCCTCAAACCGACCCGGTTTCGGCCGATCTGACCTTTGCACTCTCGAAGAAGCGCCGCGAGAACGGCGGCTTTCCCGGTGCCGAACGGATTCTCGGCCTGCTTGCCGAAGGGCCGCCGAGCAAGCGCGTCGGTCTCACCTTCGACGGCCGCCTGCCGGGCCGCGAGGGTGCCCCGGTCTTTGCCGGTGAGCGCGCGGTCGGCACGGTCACCTCGGGCGGCTTCGCCCCCACGCTCGGCCGCCCGATCGCCATGGCCTATGTCACGGCCGAATTCACTTCACCGGGCACGGGTCTCGAGGTCGAGGTCCGCGGCAAGCGGCTTCCGGCCACCGTCACGCCCATGCCTTTCGTACCCCATCGCTATCACCGTGCAGGAGCGCGCAAATGACACGTTACTATACTGAAGAACATGAATGGATCGAAGTGGCGGGCGATCTCGCCACGGTCGGGATCACCGATTTCGCGCAGTCGCAGCTGGGCGATCTCGTCTTCGTCGAGGTCCCGGGCGAGGGCAAGCAACTCGCCAAGGGCGACGAGGCCGCGGTGGTCGAATCGGTCAAGGCCGCCTCGGAAGTCTATTCGCCGGTTTCCGGTACCGTCACCGAGGGCAATGGCGAACTTGAGGAAAATCCCGAGCTGGTCAATTCCGACCCCGAGGCCGGCGGCTGGTTCTTCAAGCTGACCATGGCCGATGCCGGCGAGCTCGAGGGGCTGATGGACGAGACGGCCTACAAGGCCTTCATCGCCGAACTGGACTGACCCCGCTAGCAAGGATCACCGAATGCGTTACCTTCCCCTGAAAGAGAGCGACCGGGCCGAAATGCTCTCGGTTATCGGCACGAGCTCCGTCGAGGCGCTCTTTGCCGATGTCCCGGCTGCGGCGCTGCAGGACGGCACGATCGCCGGCCTGCCGCTGCACGCCAGCGAACTGGCGGTGGAACGGCACATGGCCGGCCTGGCGGGGAAGAACCTCGCCGCCGGCAGCGCGCCTTTCTTCCTCGGCGCCGGCGCCTATCGCCACCACGTTCCGGCCAGCGTTGACCACCTGATCCAGCGTGGCGAATTCCTTACTGCCTATACGCCCTACCAGCCGGAAATCGCGCAGGGCACGCTGCAGATGCTGTTCGAGTTCCAGACCCAGGTCGCCCAGCTCTACGGCTGCGAAGTGGCCAATGCGTCGATGTACGACGGTTCGACCGCCTGCTGGGAAGCAGTGGCGATGGCCCGGAGGGTGACCCGGCGCGGCAAGGCGATCCTCGCGGGTGGGTTGCACCCGCATTACGTCTGCACCGTCCGGACCATGGCCCGCTTCACCGGCGACGAGATCGTCTCCGCGCTGCCGGTGCTCGAAGGCGGTTGCGGCGAGAGCGAACTGGCGGCGCAGGTCGACGGGGACACCAGCTGCGTGGTGGTGCAATATCCCGACATCCTCGGCCGCCTGCCCGATCTCGCGGCGCTGGCCGAAGCGGCCCATGCTGCCGGCGCGCTGCTGGTGGCGGTGGTGACCGAACCGGTCGCGCTCGGCGCGATTGCCTCGCCGGGCGAACTCGGCGCGGACATCGTGGTCGGGGAAGGGCAGTCGCTCGGCGTCGGCTTGCAATTCGGCGGACCCTATCTCGGGCTCTTTGCCACGCGTGAGAAATTCGTCCGCCAGATGCCCGGGCGCCTGTGCGGCGAAACCGTTGACGCCGACGGCAAGCGCGGCTTCGTGCTCACCCTCTCGACCCGCGAACAGCATATCCGGCGCGAGAAGGCGACCAGCAATATCTGCACCAATGCCGGGCTCTGCGCGCTGGCCTTCTCGGTCCACATGAGCCTGCTCGGCGGCAAGGGGCTGACCGCGCTGGCGGCGGAGAATCACCGTCTTGCCTGCCTCGCCGCCGAGCGACTGGCTCAGCTCCCGGGGGTCGAGCTGGTGACCGGCGAATTCTTCAACGAATTCACGCTCAAGCTGCCCGCCGACGCGCGTCAGGCGGTTCGCAACCTGGCCGAGAAGGGCATTCTTGCCGGGGTTTCGCTCGGCCGGCTCTACCCGGGCGAGGATGCGCTCGCCGGCGGCTTGCTGGTGGCGGTCACCGAGACCACGACCGAAGAGGATATCGAAGCCCTCGCCGCAGGGCTGGCGGAGGAACTGGCATGAACATCAACCCCACCGGCTGGCGCCCGACTGCGCCTGAACCCGCTGAGGGCGCTTTCGTGCCCACCACCACCGGCAACCGCGGCCTGATGCTCGAGGAACCGCTGATCTTCGAGATCGGCACTGGCGAGACCTGCGGGGTCGACCTGCCCGAACCCGACGCCGCCGCACCCTCGCGGCTCGGCGCCCGTGCCCGCAAGGCCCCGGTCGCCCTGCCGGGCCTGTCCGAGCCCGAGGCGGTGCGCCACTACACCCGGCTCAGCCGCCAGAACTACGCGATCGACTGCGGGATCTTCCCGCTCGGTTCCTGCACCATGAAGCACAATCCGCGGCTTAACGAGAAGGTCGCGCGGATGGACGGCTTTGCCGACCTTCACCCGCTCCAGCCCGAATCCACCATCCAGGGCGCGCTGGCGGTAATCGACGAGTTGGCTGACTGGCTGATGAAGCTGACCGGCATGCCCGCGATCGCGATGAGCCCCAAGGCTGGCGCGCATGGCGAGCTGTGCGGCATGCTCTGCATCCGCGCCGCGCTCGAGGCGCGGGGCGATCCGCGCGCGGTGGTGCTGGTGCCCGAAAGCGCCCATGGCACCAATCCGGCCACCGCCGCCTTTGCCGGCTACCGGGTCGAGACCATCCCGGCGACCGAAGCAGGGCGGGTCGACACCGCGGCGCTCAAGGCGCGGCTCGGTCCCGACGTGGCCGGGGTGATGATCACCAATCCCAACACCTGCGGGCTGTTCGAACCCGACATGCGCGAGATTTCCGACGCGGTCCACGCGGCGGGCGGTTTCGTCTATTGCGACGGGGCTAATTTCAACGCCATCGTCGGCCGGGTGCGCCCGGGTGATCTCGGCATCGACGCCATGCACATCAACCTCCACAAGACCTTCTCCACCCCGCATGGCGGCGGCGGCCCGGGTTCGGGCCCGGTGGTGCTGTCGGAAGCGCTCGCGCCCTTCGCCCCGCTCCCGCTGGTGCTCCACAATGCCGACGGCACGCTGCGGCTGGTCGAGGAGGAGAGCGCCGGCGAGGACCAGCCCGAAAGCTTCGGGCGGATGAGCGCCTTCCATGGCCAGATGGGCATGTTCACCCGCGCGCTGGCCTATATCCTCAGCCATGGCGCGGACGGGCTGCGGCAGGTCTCGGGCGACGCCGTGCTCAACGCCAATTACGTGCTGCGCTGCCTCGAAGGCGTGCTCGAGGCGCCCTTCGCTTCCTCGGGCCCCTGCATGCATGAGGCGCTGTTCGGCGACGGCAGCTTCGCCAAGGGCGTCTCCACGCTCGACGTGGCCAAGGCGCTGATCGACGAGGGCTTCCACCCGATGACCATGTATTTCCCGCTGGTCGTCCACGGGGCCATGCTGATCGAGCCGACCGAATGCGAGAGCAAGGCCAATCTCGACCAGTTCATCACCGCCCTGCGCGCGATCGCCGAACGCGCCGCCGCCGGGGATCCGACGCTCGGCCAGGCGCCTTACTACGCGCCGCGGCGCAGGCTCGACGAAGCCGCCGCCGCGCGCAAGCCGGTGCTGGCCTGGCACGAAACCGAGTGACCCCCGCTCGATGAACAGCGAGCGCCGGGCCGGGAGCGATCCCGGCCCGGATTCGTTTGGGGGGACGAGAATTCGGGACAGTTGGCGGCGCGGCTTGCCACGGGGCAAGGAAAGCGGCGGTGTTTTGCCCGGCCCGTACCAGGAGGCCCGGCGCCGTGCCGCGAACCGATGCGCTCCATCCAGATGCGCTCCGCCCGTCATCCCGGCCCCGAGCCGGGATCCCGCTCGTGCTGGCACAGGGTCTCGTGAAGCGGGACCCCGGCTCGGGGCCGGGGTGACGGGATGGGTCGTGGCGGCAGGCCGGTTCGCGCCATTGGGCGAGGGACGGTGAAGCCTGTTGCCAGGCTTGCTGGTCCCGCCTCTACTACGGCGAAATCCGAATGATGGCTTGGCGCCCTGGGCATCGGGCATGTAGTATGGTGCCAGGAAAGGCCGGGCACCTGGTCTTTGGGGGCATGCAGATGAGGGGCAGCGAAGCGGCCGCCGGGCCGGAAGAATGGAAGCCGAGCGCGGCATGGGTGGGGCTGGCGTTCGTCTGCCTGATCTACGCACTGGGGTCCAACCTGTTCGAACTGGTTCTCGCCTACGTCCTGCACGATCCGCGGGCGATGCTGGTGCCGCACCTCGCCGACCGGCTGTTCGACGATGTCGCGCGATGGCTGATGCTGCTGGTCGGCCTTGCGATCGCCTGGCGGGCGCGCGCCCGCCATAGCGCCTTCTTCCTCGGCCTCGCCCTCGTCTGCCTTGCGTCCTATCCGCTGGCATATCTGGGGCTGGACGAGGGATCCGAGCGCGCCCTGATGCGATTGTTCAACTGGTTCCTCGGGCCCATGGTCTATCTGCTGCCCGCCTTCGCCATCCAGATGCTTCGCGAATCGAACATGCGGGTTCCCGCTGCCTTCGTCTGGACTCTGCGCATCGGTGCCCTTTATGCGGTGGCGAATTGGCTGACGGGGGTGCTGCTGGACTTTACCGGGCTCGCTCCGATCGGCCTGCAATGGCTCTCTCTGCCCTTTGCCACGCTGCTGCCCTATCTGCTGGCGATCGCGATATTCCTGTACGGCTGGGTCGCGGCTCCGCCCCTTGTCGGCCAGCGGATGATGCTGCTGCTTCTGGCCGTCGGCGTGATCATCGCCGGAAACATCCTTTTCGCCATTTTCGAACAGCATACTGGGGAGTTTCCCCGGGCCGTCACCAATTTCTCCAGCCTGTGCCGTGTCATCGGTTCGCTCCTGTTCGCCTATGCGATCCTCAGGCACCGCGTCATCGACCTCGGCTTCGCGGTCAATCGTACGCTGGTCTACGGGGCCGCCGCCTTCACCCTGCTCGCGGTCTTCGGACTGGTCGAATATCTGGCCAAGGGCATGATCCCCAAGGCCTGGCCGGATGCGGGGCATTTCATCACGGCGGGGCTGGCGGTACTGCTGTTCCTGAGCTTCCACCACCTTCACCACTGGTTCGAGCACCATATCGAACGGCTGTTCTTCAAGGACTGGCAGGATGCCGAAAAGGCGCTCAAGCGTTTCGTCCAGAGCGCGAGCCATTTCGAGACGACGGCATCGCTTTGCCGTTCATCGGTCACTGCCTTGTCGGATTTCGCGCGCGGGTCTTCGGCCGCGCTCTATCTGCGCGGAAGCGACGCGAGCTATCGTCTCGAGGCCGGCGGGATCGAAGGCGCTCCTGCCGGTTTTTCAGCGGATAATCCCGCCTTTGCGCTCATGCGTGCGGAGCGCCAGCCGCTCGACCTGGCCCAGGCATCGGGCCATTTGCCCGGCGCGCTGGCCCTGCCGATGATCGAGCAAGGCGCGCTCGTGGGCTTTGTCCTGCTGGGGTGCCTCGAAGACGGCACGCACTACCGCCCGGACCAGATCCAGCTCCTCGACTGGGCGGTGAACCACATCGGTCTCGACCTGCGGGCACTCCATGCGCGCCAGCTCGAAGGCCGGATCGAACAGCTGGGCTCGGAAGTCCTGGCGCTGACCAGTGAGCGCGATTCCCTGAGAGCCATCGTGAGCGCCTCGGTCTCGGCCCGGCCCGCTCCTTGAGCCAGGGCCGCTTTCTACCCCTTGCTCTCCGCTCCCACCCCGCCGCGCCGGATGCGGTGGACTTGCCGGGGCAAATCGACGCGCCTTCCGGGGCCGTCGACTTGCTCGTCCGGCTGCGCGGCCGGGGCCGCTGGCCATTCTATGTTCTGCTGTGAGCCGTTGTGTCTCATCCAATTGATTTCATGAATGAAATTACATTTCTGGAGAAGCGTCTCCAGGAAAGATCCAGATTTGAAAGTGGCCGAAGGCGCCCTTGTTCGCTCCGGCGAAAGCCCATGGCCGAGACGGACGGTTCACAATCGGCCCGAGATTTGTTAGGCGGCGCCATTCCCGAAACAGCAAGCGCACCGGCAGGGCGGCCGGCAGGACGGTCAAGGAACGATCTTTTTTCCGAGCGAGACAATCGCCACGAGGCCTGCCTCAGCCTCTGTCCATAACCCAAATTCGCGCCGCGGGACGAGGCGGAGCATTGCCCCTGCGCGGATCATGCCATGGGCTCACGGCCTGCTTGCACTGCTTCTGGTCCACGGCGCTCCGGCGCAGGCCTCCGCACCGGCATTCGTCGATGGTCCCGAACTTGCGAGCGACACCGGCCATGTCCTGCTGGCATGGGACGCGGATGAGCCGGTCACGCTGACGATAGCGACGGCCGCGGATCCCGGCGATCCCAGGCCCGTCTACAGCGGAAGCGAGAGCTCCTATTTCCTCTCGGGCCTTTCCAACGGCGAGTATCTCCTCCGCCTCGAAGGCGAGAGCGGGGCTCTCTCCGCGCCGGTCAGGCTGGAAGTGGCGCACCAGTCGCTCGAGCAGGCCTTGTGGCTGACGCTGGTCGGACTGCTCATCACCCTCGCCATCATTGCGACCATCCTGAAGGGAGCACGCGATGACTGAGGATGCCGTACTTCTCGCCCCGATCACCGGCTGGGTCCTGCTGGCAATTTTCAGCCTGCTGTGGGTCGGGCTCGGGATCTACTGGGGCCAGCGCAACAAGAGCTTCGAGGATCACGCGCTGGCGGGCCGAAACGTCGGCCTCGCGCTCGGTTCGGCGACCGCGGCGGCGACCTGGATCACCTCAAATACCACCATGCTTGCGCCGCAATTCGCGCTTGAGCTGGGCATCTGGGGCATGCTGGCCTATTCCATGGCAGCCTTCGGCCTGATCCTGTTCGCCCCCATGGCGAAGCGTATCCGTCTGCTCATGCCGCATGGCTATACCAGCGGCGATTTCTTTCGCCTGCGCTACGGCCGAACGGCGTGGGGCATCTTCCTCGTCTTCACCCTGTTCTACTCGCTGACCTGGCTGGTCTCCATGGCCATGGCTGGCGGGATCCTGCTCGAGGCGCTGGCCGGGATCGATTATGTCTGGGGCATGACGGTGATCCTCGCCGTATGTGTCATTTACACCATGCGCGGCGGGCTGGCCGCGGTCATCGGGACCGATTTTATCCAGAGCCTGATCATCCTGGTCGGGATCGTGGTGGTCGGCTTTGCCGTGCTGCAGAACGTCTCGGTCGACCAGATCCATGCCAATCTGACGGCCAATAAGCCCGAACTGGTCGATGTCCTGTTCCCGGCCGCGCTGATGGCGATCTTCAACAATCTGCTGTTCGGTCTCGGCGAGGTGTTCCACAACAACGTCTGGTGGAGCCGCGCCTTCGCCTTCCGCGAAGGGGTGGGCAGCAAGGCCTTCCTGATCGGCGGGCTGGTCTGGTTCCCGATCCCGGTCGCCGCAGGCTTCATCGCCCTGGCATCGGGTGCGCTCAACGTCGCCGTGCCCAGCCCGGACATGGTCGGGCCGCTGGTGATCGCCAATGTGCTGGGCGAGGCGGGCGCGATCGCGATCTTCATCATCGTCTTCTGCTCGCTGGCCTCCTCGATCGACAGCCTGCTGGCGGCTACCAGCGACCTCATTACCGAAGACGTCTATCGCCGCCTGTTCCATCCGTCCGCTGCGCCCGAGACGCTGAAGAAGATGGCCCAGTGGATCACGCTGGCGCTCGGCGTCGGGACCTGGGCAGTCTGCGTTCCGCGTATCGGAACGCTCGCTTCGGTGCTGTTCTTTGCCGGTCCGCTGGTCGGTGCTATGATCTGGCCGATTGTCACCGGCCTCTACTGGAGGCGCGCCAACAGCGTCGGGGCGATCGGGGGGATGCTGCTCGGTGGCGGAATAGGGCTGGTGAGCTACTTCCAGATCGGCTGGTACGTGGCGAGCACTATCGGCACGGCCGTTTCCATGGTCTGGGTGCTGGGCGCGGCCTGGCTATCGAAGGACCGGTACGACTGGAACCTCCTCAAAGAGGCCTCGTGATGATCTTTTCTTCCGGATTCCTGACCCTCCTCGTCTACGGCTCGCTGGCCTGGTGCGTGCTCTCGGCCCTGGCGCTCGGCGCCATGCTTCTGCGCGACCTCCTGCGTGGAGAAAGCTGGTGACGATTCCCGCAGCGCAAGTGGCGCACAAGGCCGACCCGCAGCGCCGGACCGGACGGATCGGCAATTGCCCCAATCCCGAGGGGCTGCTGCAATATCAGCCCAAGTTGCGGATGGATGTCCTCGACCGGCTGCGCAACAGTTCGATCCTCTCGGCCGCGCAGTTCGACAAGGAGACGATGGCCGAGCTGGCCAAGCTCGCCGCCTATCTCCAGCTGCGCAAATATCCGGTCAGCAAGGCGCTCGAGGACAAGATCATGGCCGCGGCCTTCTTCGAGCCGAGCACGCGCACGCGGCTGAGTTTCGAGAGCGCCATGCTCAGCGTCGGCGGCAAGACGATCAGCGTCGCCGACGCCAAGACCACCGGTGTCGCCAAGGGGGAAAGCCTGCGCGACATCGGGCAGATGTTCAATTCCTATGCCGATATCGTGGTGGTGCGCCATACCGAGCAAGCGGCGATCGCCGAGCTTTCGGAATATCTGCGCATCCCGCTGGTCAATGGCGGCAATGGTTCGGACGAACACCCGACGCAGGCGCTGGCCGACTGGTATGCCCTGCTCAAGTGGCGGCCCGAGATCGCCTTCGGAACCATCCCCGAGAAATTCCGCATCAACATCGGGATCATCGGAACCCCGGGCAATATGCGCACGGTCAAGAGCTTCCTGACCCTCGCGTTGCTGTTCCACGAGAACATCAACCATATCACGATCTTTTCCGAGATGGCCGACCCGCTCGGCGACGAGATGCGCGAGTTGTGCGACAACAGCCCGATCGGGATCAATTTCAGCCGCGACCTGCAGGGCAGCCTTGAATATCTCGACGTGATCTACATGAATGCCATTGCCTTCCTCGGCGACGGCTACCGCTTTTTCGACGAGGAATTCCGGCTGAGTTCGGAAAGCCGGCTGAAGCACGACACGGTCATCCTTCACCCGCTCGCGCGCGGGCCGGAACTCGACGTCGATCTCGATGAAACGCAGCACAATCTCTACTTCAACCAGGCCGATGGCGCGGTCTGGATGCGGCAGGCGCTGCTGCTCGCCATTTTCGACCGGGTGCGCAACACTGTGCCCGACGACCTGCTTATCTGAGGAGCACAGCCGACATGTGCGGAATTGCCGGGGTCTGGAGCCCCACTGCCTATCGCGAGGACATGCCCAAGATCGCCGAGGCGATGGCGGACAGGATGTATCACCGCGGCCCCGACGGCTGGGGCAAGCATTTGGATCCCGGGCAGGGGCTGGGCATGATCCATACGCGCCTCTCGATCATCGGCCTCAATGCCGGCGACCAGCCCATCTTCGGCCGCGAGAGCGACGGGACCGACGGCCTTGTCCTGACGGTGAACGGCGAGTTCTACGACTACAAGCGCCTGCGCGGCCTGCTGCGCACCGACGGCTACGAGTTCACGACCAGGTCCGACAGCGAGATCGCGCTCAAGCTCTATGACAAGCACGGGCTCGATTTCGTCGAGCACCTGCGCGGCGAATTCGCCTTCTGCCTCTTTGACGAGAAGAAGCAGCAGATGATCCTTGTGCGCGACCGCTTCGGCATCCGTCCGCTGTTCTACCATGTCGGCGAAAAGGGCCTGTTCTGGGGCAGCGAGATGAAGGCCATGCTCGCTCATCCCGACGTCCCCCGCACGGTCTGCCCCAAGGCGCAGTTGCACCAGATGATGCAGGTGATGGTCCCGGGCATGACGCTGTTCGAGGATATCCATGCGCTCAAGCCCGGCCATATGCTGATCGTCACCAGGACCGGTGAGGGCTTCGAGATCGAGGACAGGCGCTATTGGGACGCCGAATTCCCGCTCGAGGGCGAGCATGACGACCTGCCCGACGCGGAGCACATCGAGAATGTCCGCAAGGCGCTGGTCGAGAGCATCACCTTCCGGCTCGAGGCCGACGTGCCGGTGGCCTGTTATCTCTCGGGCGGGATCGACAGCTGCTCGATCATCGGCATGGCCGCGGCGATCCAGCAGTCGCCGGTCAAGGCCTTCACCATCAGCTTCGACGACGCGCGCTACGACGAAGCGGCCATCGCCACCGAAATGGCGGAGAAGGCCGGAGCGGACCAGGATATCCTCCATGTGAAGGCCAAGGACCTCTACGGGAAGAATTTCGAGGATGCGGTCTATTATTCGGAGCGCACCTTCTACAACACGCTCGGCGTGGCGAAGATGCTGATGAGCAAGCATGTCCGCGATGTCGGCTACAAGGTCGTGATCACGGGCGAGGGCAGTGACGAACTGTTCGGCGGCTATGCCCAGTTCAAGGCCGACTATTTCCTCCACGATCCCGAAATGTCGAAGACGAGTGCGGGCGAGGAAATGCGGGAGCGGAACAAGATCTTCTCCGGCTCCGTGCTGGCGGAACAGCAGATCAGCCATCCGGCCTTCGAGGAAGTGATGGGCTTCACGCCCAGCTGGATCCAGCCGTGGATGCTGGTGCTCGAACGGGTGAAGCCGCTGCTGTCCGACGAATTCAAGGAAAAGCTGGGCGATTACGATCCGATCGCCGCGATCGCCTACAGCCTCGACCGCGAGATGCTCGACGGCCGCCATGTGCTGGACAAGGCCCAGTACAGCTGGATCAAGACCATGCTCGAAGGCCAGATCCTCAACTGGGGCGGGGACCGTGTGGACATGGCCAATAGCCTCGAAAGCCGCCCGGCCTTCCTCGATCACCATGTCGCCGAACTCGCCATGCGCATTCCGCCGCATGTCCGCATCCGCGACGGGGTGGAGAAATGGGTCGTGCGCGAGGCGATGAAGCACGTGCTCCCCGAAGTGCTCTACAAGCGCGAGAAATTCGCCTTCATGGCCCCGCCGGCCCATACCGACGCGGAAAAGACTGCCGAGATCAACAAGCTGATCGAGAAGTGGCTGTCATCGGAGCGGCTGGCGGAGATCGGCATTTTCGACGAGGCCAAGCTGGCGGCTTCGATTGAGGATTACCGCAAGAGCGACGACCACACGCAGAACACGCGCAAGGACATCATCCTCAACCACGCGATTGCGCTGCACGCGATCGATGAGTTGATTGCGGGGTGACCTAAAGCATGACGCGGAATGAGGTCAGTCGTGCTGTATCGCCCAGGGCGTCCAAGCCGGGAACCGGTCGATGCAGTCGTTGCTCTGCCCTTTGTCGGATTTCACAGTGAGCAAGCGATAAACTGGGACAAGCGTGCGCTCCGCAGGTTCGTCATCGGCACGAAGCGAGACGAATTCTCGATTGGACTCGGGCGAATATACGCCCACTCGGCATATCCCATGCCAAGCCAGCGAGGCGAGCGCCGCTTGATAGTCTGCGATTGATGCTTTGTCGGGAAGGGTGACGATAACGAAGGGGTTGCTTCCGTGCGGGCCGACCTCAACTCCTTCAACGTGGCTGGCAAACTCGGTCAACTCGTGGCCCGCCACGGTCCAGTTTCCGCCCCTTGGATCAAATGTTGGCAGTTCCGGGCGGCCGCCTTCCAGATATTCCACACCCCCAGGCTCACCATCAAGTTCCAGCAGGAAAATAAACTCGTCCGGCTTGTCGGTTTCGCCTTCAATCCGATGCTTTTTCAGGAACAATGATAGCCCTTGCACAGTCAATACGATGGCGAATGCTATGAGAAGCAGCGTTCGGGTTCGGATTCTCACGTGTCGGTGCATGACACATTGTAACACGACTTATGCATGCTTCAATTCGGGCAGTTGAGCGGAACCCAAATTTAGATCCTCAAGCCGCCACCTTCTCACAAGCCAGTTCCATCACGCATTCGAGCAGCAGCTGGCAGCCCCGTTCGCAATCCGACCACTGGGTCCATTCGTCGGGTGCATGGCTGATCCCGCCGACCGAAGGTACGAAGATCAGCCCGGATCTGGCGTGTTCGCAGAAGAACTGCACGTCATGGCCGGCGCCCGAGGGCATTAGCCGGTAGGAATAACCGAGTTCGGCAGCCTTCCGTTCAATCAGGCCGATGATTTCGGGATCGCAATAGGCTGGCTTGAGCCAGCTCATCTCTTCATATTCGAACTTGAGCTTGTGCTTGCGGGCAATGCTCGAGAGCACCCGGCGGCAGGCGTTGGCGAGGCCGCGCATCACCTCTTCGTCGAGGTCGCGTCCGACGATGGTGAAGTCGACCTCGCCGGGGACGGTATGCGGGAAGCCCGGCTTGCAGGCCACATGTCCAATGGTGATGCGGCTCTTGTCGGTACCTTCCTCGTCGATGATCCGCTGTATCTCATGCGCGAAATCGACCATGCCCATCAGCGCGTCGCTGCGCATGTCCATCGGTGCGGTGCCGGCATGGTCGGCCTTGCCGATCAGGCGGCAGTTCCACTTGAAGACCCCGGAAATGCCCTCGACTACGCCGATGGTCGTCTTGTCCATGTCGAGCACAGGTCCCTGTTCGACATGGAGTTCGAGGAAGGCGAGGATTTCCTCCGGTCGGCGATAGGCATGCAGCGCCTCATGCGGATCGAGCCCGGCCGCAGCCATGGCCTCCTTGAGCGCATAGCCATGCTCGTCCTTGGCCGAATCGAGCCATTCGCGGGTGAGGTGCCCGGTCATGGCCTGGGCGCCGAGCATGCCGCCGAAGCGCCCTTCCTCCTCGCTGGTGCCGATCACTTCGATCGGGCAAGCGGGTTCGATCCCGGCTTCCTGCATGGCCCGCACCGTTTCAAGCCCCGCGACCACGCCGAGTACTCCGTCGAAGATCCCGCCGGCGGGAACGCTGTCGAGATGGCTGGCGATCAGGATGGCGGGCAGGTCCTCGGGGCCCCAGCGGCCGATCACATTGCCGGCCCCGTCCATGCGGTGGGCCATGCCCAGTTCCTCGAAACGGGCGCGCAGCCATTGCCGGGCGGCCATGTCTGCCTCGCTGAAGCCCTGCCGGTAAACCCCTCGGTCCGTCTCGTCGAAACCGAATTGCGCGATTGCGGTGATGTCGCGTTCGATACGTTCGATGTTGACCCTGGGCACGGTTTCTCCTGCAAATTGCTGCGGGATAGCCTAGGGCCTGTAGGGCAGGGGAAGCAAGGGCGGGGGAGGGTGGTCAGTCGATCGTGAAGATGCTTCGAGCGATGTGTCTCACACCGCCGGCGGCCTGAACCGGATCGTCCTTGCTGTTGAAATAATACAGCGCACCCACCGTCCTGTCGTCCACCAGCCAGGCGTTCGGATAGCCCAGGTCCCAGCTTCCGCCATCGTCGCGAACGATGATTTCGGGGCCCCAGCTCTTCCCGCCGTCCTCGCTGACCGCGGCACGGATTCCGCTCGGCATCAGGCGATAGCCATAGATTGCTACCACGCGCCCGTCAGGCATGACGACCAGGCTGGCGGGAGCGCCGAAATCGTTGATGCGCGATAGGAAACCCCAGGTTCCGCCGCCATTGTCGGAGTGATAGAGTTCGCTCCACATCACGCCGGTCGGGTCGCGCTGGCAGCGCACCACGCAGATGATCCTGCCGTTGGGCAGCAGGTAGCCGCGCGGATAGAACCAGCGATGGCCGACGAAAGCGACGCTGGGATCGTCATAATCGCCATCGGCCAGGCCCCAGGGATCGCGCTCGGGGACGATATAGGACATGAAATGGAACTCGCGACCGTGGTTGGTGCTGCCATAGACCAGCGGCCGGCGGTTGGTGTTATCCTTCTCGATCGAGAAGAGGAACATCAGCATCCGCCCGTCAGGCCGGACCAGCGTGGACTGGATACCGGTCGTCGCAGCGAGATTTTCCTTCGGGACGCGGATTACCGCCCCCCAGCTCCGGCCACCGTCGCGTGAGAGCTGGGCTGTGGCATTGGTGCCGCCGGTGGCAAAGCCGCCCATGACCCCGCTGGAAAGCAGGACGTCGGGGTCTTGGTAGTCGACGGGCTCGGCAAAGGCGGTCGGCATGGTCTCCGGCGACAGGCCCGCGCCGGCGCCACCGGGGCCGGCCATCATGTTGACCTGCGGATCGTCGCCGTCCCAGGTCCGGCCGCGGTCGCGGGAGCGGACCGTGATCGTCCGCGGGTTGGAACTGTTCTGGCCAAGGACGTCGTGGCGGATCGCGTCGCCGCTGTCGTAAACCACGTTGCGGGTGGTGAAGTTGGCGATCAGCGTACCGTCGCCATTCTCCCAGAAGCCGCTGGTGAAAGGCCAGGAACAGAATTCGTCCTCTCGCCGATAGACGGTGGCATGATCGATCTGGCCGGGCCGGCGCGGCGGGCTGAGCAAGACGGGCATTAACTGACCTCTCCTTTGTGCCGCCCATTTCCCTGAACTCACGCTGGTTCCGGCGGCCTGCTCCTGCATCCTACACGGGCCAGGCGTGCCGGGTTTTACCGACACGGTTTGCTGGCTTGATCGATCGGCGTAGCCGGTAAAAAGCGCAACGGCGCTGGCGGCCGGCAAGGGTGGAGATTGCGCGCGCCAACGCCGTTGCGTGTGCCGGGCAGGGAGGGAGCGCCCGGACGGAGGTGGCGTCTTGCCCTGGACGATCGGTCCGTTCGCGCGGAAATGCTTGACCCGGGCGGCCATAGTGGTTGCGCGGCGCGTTCCTCACAGCGCGGCTATGTAACCTCCGTCGAGCGGCAGCACGTGCCCGTTGACATAGGCTCCTGCCCGCGAGGCGAGAAAGGTTACTGTGCCTTCCACGTCGTCCGCTGTTCCGGGCCGGCCGAGCGGGATGTAGGTCGCAACGCTCTTGCGTACGGCCTCGCTGTTCGTGTCGGTCAGGCCGGAGGGGAACGGCCCCGGAGCGATTGCATTGACCGTGATCCGATCCCCGCCGAGCGCCCTGGCCAGCGAGCGGGTCAGATGGTGCAGTGCCGCCTTGGACGCGCCATAGGCATGCGCTTCCCAATTGGGGACGTGGAGACCGCCGATCGAACCGATATTGATCACCCGCGCCGGATCCTCCTCACGCGCAGCGGCGCGCAACAGGGGCAGCAGTTCGCGGGTCAGGAAGAAGGCTGCGCGCAAATTGACGTCGAGTACGAGATCCCAATCCTCGATTTGCGTCTCCGCCAGGCTTCCGGGTGCGCTGGCGCCGGCGTTGTTGACGAGTATGTCGAGCTGTTCCTCGCGCGCGGCAATGTCCCGTGCGAGCGCGGGTGCCCCGTCCGGCCCAGCGAGATCGGCGACAAGGCCGATGCAGCTGCCGCCGGTCGATGACAGTTCTTCCGCCGCCCGTGCGACGCGCCCGGGGGCGCGGCCGGTGATGTAGGTCCGCACTCCGCGCCGGACGAGCCCGTCGGCAATCATGGCGCCGATCCCGGTGCCCCCACCCGTGACGAGAGCGGTCTTGCCGTCCAGCGCAAAGAGCCGGTCGGCCATTAATTGCCCGCCATCTGGTTGGCCTCGGGCGGCGTCAGCTCGACATGGATCCCGTCCTGCTCCGGCCCGTTGGGAGGCATCTGGTAGCCATGGCTGATCAGCCGGGCCTCGGGCAGGCCGAGGCCGGGCACGCTGTCGGGCCAGTAGCGTTCGGGGACGCGCCCGCTGACGGGGTTCTTGTAGTGGAACCACATCGGCAGGATGCCCGGCCAGGCGATGGTTTCGCCCGTGCCGCCTCGGAAATGTTCCGCCCTGCGGCCCAGCTGGGTCATCAGGATATCGGGTGGCAGGCGTTCGACCAGCGGGCTTTGCCCCGCCGCCTGTTCGGAAGAAACCGGTTCGACGCCGGCCCAGCCATCCTTCCAGTTGTTGCTGGTCATGTAATGCTCGTCGATGGTCAGGCTCCACAGGCGCCAGATGCCATTTTCCAGCACGGCCTGGTCGTTGGGATACATGCCGGTGTTGAAACCCGGCGAATAGAGGCTGTTGGCCTGTATGTCGGCCCGCCGCATGCCCGTGCGAGGTTGCCACAATCGAGTCCGCAGATTGGCCGAGCGGCCGTCGTGGGACACATGGATGACCGGCTGGAAGCGCCAGTGGAAGGAGATGCCTGGCCGCAGTTCGGGCGGTGCGCCCCACATGGTGGTGGCGGCGGCCTGGACCCGGTCCTTGCCGAGATAGAACCCGGCGAAGGGCGAGTGCTTGTTGCCCTGTTCGGCGAAAATCGACGCCATTTCGAGCCAGTGGAAATCGTCGATGTAATAGCCGTAGGCGGAGCTGACATTGACCACCCCGTCGTAGGCCCAGCTGCGCTTGAGCCGCCGGGTGGCATCGAGGAAGCGTTGCATGTCCCCTGCGACCGGTCCTGCCGCACCGCCTGCTGCGGCCGCGCCGGTCAGCGGCGTGGCTCCGGCCTCGGCAAAGCCGGCGATGGTAACGGCCTGGCCGGTCACCGGATGGGCCTCGGTGAAGGCGGGCAGCGTGCCGTGAGGCAGGTGCCCGGTCCCGCCGCTGCCCCAGCCGGTGGCGTAATCGGCCTTCAGCATGGGATAGAGCCGCATCTCGCGGATCTTCCAGAGACCGCCGTCGAGCACGAAGCGATTGCGGAAGATCTGGAATTCCCAGCCCGCAGTGCCCGCCGCCCGGTCGCCCAGCATGCCGAGCGCAAAGCCGCGGGCATAGGCCTCGTGCCCGCCTTTCTCGACGGTAACGACGGTGTCGAAACTGGGATAGTCGTTCAGCTCGCCTGCGCGCAGGTCCTGCGGCCCCATCAATTCCATCGCCCGTCGTACGCCCTCCGGGCCGCTGAAAGTGCCGACGCCGGCGACTTCCACCACCCCGTCGGCGGTGAACAGCTCGACCACATCGTCCCACATCTTGCGGTCGACGTAATAGCCGTAGGCGTTCTGGAGGTTGCGGACCGAATCTTCCGCATTGAGCGACGCGATCCGTTCTTCCAGCTGACCCAGCGTGGCATTGCCGGCCGGGGCAGGCCCCTCGGGCGGGGGGATCGGGACACCGCTTTCATCGACGGTGAAATGGAACGGGAACTGGCGCAATTCCCTGTTCTGGTAGTTGGCCCAGCCGTTCTCGTAATCGCCTTCATACTGCGGGAAATAGTGCAGCCGGGAGATCTTCCACACGCCGCCCTCGCGTGCATAGTCGTTCTCGTAGATGCCGCCTTCGATGCGGCTGCCGCCCTCGCCATCGCCGGCCAGAACCAGCCCCATCCAGCGCGCCTGGGCTGCCGTGCCATCGGCGCTCAGGTTGACTAGCGGCTCCTCGATCAGCTCGCCGTGGACCGCGCCGGGAGCGAGACCGCGCACGCCGCCGACATGGTCGTGCAGGAAGGCCGCGATGGCAGCCTTGCCGCGCAGGGTTTGGTCTGCCCAGATCAATTCGGCGTCCTCGGTGAAAAGGTCCGCCATCTCCTGCCACAGGCCGAACTGGGCATATTGCGCATAGAAACGTTGCAGGTCCTTCACATCGCGGACCGACTCCACCCGGCCCACGTCACGGGCGAGGCCGTCGATCTGCGCGCGGGCGACTTCCTGCGCCTGCACGGCAGGGGACAGGGCCAGGGCGACCGTGCTCGCGGCTATCGTCAGGGGGCGGCGCATATTGGTCATTCTCCCAGTTTTCGTTGTTCTTGGGGTCGTGGAGGACCATGCGAAGACCGAGCGCCGCCGCGCAAGGTCCGAGTGGCCTCGGGCGCGCCAAGCAATAAGTTAGCGCCCTCTCAGTCAAGTGCTGGGCGGAACTGGTGGCAGATTACAGCTTGCGCCGGTCCCTCTGCGGCGTGGTGAGTCGCGCGGGGCCACATTTGTCGAAGTTGACTTGCAGAGGGACCAGTGCGACTATCAAGTCGTTAGTAAGCTACGGAAATGCGGCCCCCGCCAGAAGAGTGGGGCGTTCCGGGAGGGGAGCTATGGAGCTTTTCAGCACATTGGGTTTGCCGACGGTCGGCCGCGCGGCGGCCTGGGCGGAAATTTACGCCAGGCGCATGAGCCAGGTCGAGTTCACGCCCGGCGACAAGAACAAGTTCGATGCCGAACTGAGGATCAACCAATACGGACCGGTCAAGCTGGCCCGGCTGAGCGTGGACAGCTGCAGCGTGGAGCGCAAGCAAAGCCACATCGCCCGCAACGCTCCGCGCCACTACAACTTCCTGTTGCAGGCCGAAGGCAGGAGCACCTTCTACCACTGCGGCAAGGAATCCGAGCTGGTCGCCGGCGATTTCGTGCTCTGCGACACCGGTCTGCCGCATTACTGGCTGACCACTGACCAGTCGGTGACGATGATGGTCCGGGTCCTGCCCGAAGTGCTGAGGACCTATCTTCCCACGCCCGAACAATTTTGCGGCCAGCATCTCGGTCGCGCGCCGGGACTCAAGGACACCATTTGCACCATGGTGCGCGAACTGAGCGACAATGCCGGCAGTTCGATCGAGCCGGCCTATGAGGACCGGGTCGCCCGCTACCTGCTCGAAATGATCTCCATGTCCTACACCATGGGGGCTGAAGTGCAGCAGGATGCCTCGGCTATCGCCTGGCAACGACGCAAGGATGTGATCCAGTTTATCGAGGACAATCTGCGCGATCCCGAACTGTCCCCGGCAACGATTTCGGAAGGCCTCAGGGTATCCCCGCGCTACATCCGCACGGTTTTCGCCACCGGCGGCGAAAAGATCAGCGGCTACATTCTGCGCCGCCGGCTGGAGGAATGCGCCCGCCAGATCCGCAGCCCGGCCTGGAGCGCGCATACGCTGACCGAGATTGCCTTTTCCTGGGGCTTCAACAGCGCGGCCCATTTCACCCGTACCTTCCACGAGAAATTCGGGCTGGCTCCGCGCGAATACCGCCGCGTCGCGCTCGAAGCCGCCTGACACCGGCCTACCCGTCAAGACTGCCCCCAGGCGGGCCGGGACCCGAGGGAACGGTCCCGGCCCGTCTTGTGCAAGGCGCGCGAGTGGACGCCTTCCGGCTGGTTGCCCAGAACGGCGTTATGAATTGTCCGCCGCCGCTGCGGGAGCAGTTTTGTGCTTGCGGCACGATTCAAGAAACATGCGGTAAACAGCTAAAAATAATAAGAAAAATATCATATTCGAAAGGCGGAGATTGGTCGGCTTTCGTGTATGGGAGGAGCCTGCCGGGCAGTCAAATCCGGACGCCCGCACAGTCAAGTGAGATTGCGCTTCTCCTCATAGTCAGATCCCAACAACAAACGGGAGGACTGTGATGCGCAAAGGGCTCGCACTGGTTTCAACTTCGCTTCTCGCGATGACCTTCTCGCAGGCCGCATGGGCACAAGAGGCGGTCGGCGACGAAGCCGATCGCGCCAGCAGCCGCGATATCATCGTTACCGGCACCAAGATCGCCACCAATGTCCAGGACGTGCCGATCGCGATCACGGCGGTGACATCCGAGACGCTCGAGACGCGTTCGATCACCACTACCGCAGATCTCGGCAACATTGTTCCCAACGCCACCTTCCGCAAGGGTCAGGGCGTGTTCGGTCCCGCGGTCTCGGTCTACCTGCGCGGGATCGGCCAGACGGATCCGCAATTCAACGGCGAGCCCTCGGTCGCCTATTACATCGACGACGTCTATTATCCCTTCCTGTTCGGTTCGCAGTTCGATCTGCTCGACCTTGAACGGGTCGAAGTGCTGCGCGGGCCGCAGGGGACGCTGTTTGGCCGTAACTCGATAGCCGGCGCCATGAACCTGGTCAGCCGCAAGCCGAGCCTCAGCGAGGCGACCGGCTTCATCGATCTGACGGTGGGCGAGTACAACCGGCGCGACGTGCGGGCGGGTTTCACGGTCCCGCTTGGCGATACGCTGGCCGTCGGCGTTTCCTTCATCTCGAAGAAGCGCACCGGCTATCAGGAGATGCTCGATTTCTCCTGCCAGATGCACATGAACGGCACGCCGGAACTGGCCGGGACCTTCCCGTTCCAGACGCCGGAGACCAGCTACGGCGGCACCCGGACGCCCGAAAGCTGCGTGATCGACCATCTCGGCGGCGAGGATACTCGCGCCATTCGCGGTTCGCTCTACTGGGAGCCGACCTCGAACATCGAGGTCTCGATTTCGGCCGACTATACCGACCAGAACGACGAGATCACGGCCGAGTACATCTTTGACACCGATTACGCCCAGACCACCACGCGGGCGAATTTCGTCACTGCGGCGGACCAGTTCTCGATCCCCGGCACGCCGTTCCGGTGGGACAACCGCTTCGAGACGGGCGATCCCTACAAGACCTATGACAATTACTGTGACCCCTTCCCGGCCGGCACGCTGATTCCCGGTAACAGCTATTACAACGGGTCGCTCTTCAAGGGCGGCATTTGCCACGGCAATACCGTGCCGCTGACCAACCAGGGCGTCCAGGGCAAGGTTGTGGTCGGAGTAACCGACAATATCGACGTGACCGCCATCCTCGGCTGGCGTTCGCTCGATCTCAGCTTCGGCGCCGCCTCGGACGGCACCGTACTCAACGATTCGGTGATCTATCACGAGTTCCACGAGAGCCACTGGACAGGCGAATTGCGCCTGACCGGCCAGTTCGATTGGATCGACTGGGTTGCCGGCCTCTTCTATTACGATGGCAAGGCCGATCACTATGGCAATCCGCAGGGTGTCCGTGCGGGTACGCAGCGGTTCCAGAACGATGTCTACGAGCCTTCGGCCCTGGCCGGATATGCCAATTTCGTTGTCCGGCCAATCGACCGGCTCAGCGTGACCGGCGGCATCCGCTATTCGGAAGACAAGAAGGGCGTCTATTTCGAAAGCCTGACCGATGCGACGCCGCCGGGATCGACCACCTTCGTGCCCTCGGGGGCCAGCACGGTCTTCGACATCGATATCGAGAGCAGCCGCTGGGACTGGAAGGCGGGGATCGACTATGAGATCACCGACGATATCCTGCTCTATGCCTCGGCCGGCTCGGGCTATCGCCTTCCCGGCTTCAACGTCCGGCCGTCGCAGGCCGGCCAGGAAGGGCAGATCCCCGGGGAAGCCCTGATCAGCTATGAAATCGGCGCCAAGGCGGAATTCTTCGATCGTCGCCTCAAGCTTAACATGGCCGCCTTCCAGATGGATTTCACCGAACGCCCGGCCGGCTATACCGGTCAGGAAGGCCAGTGGAACGACAACCTGACCGGCCTCGTCGCCGGCGGTTCGACGGTCATCAGTGCCGGGCCGGAGAATTCACCCTTCTCGAATTCCTTCACCACTTGCCGCCCCTATAATGCAGCGACCGACGGGCCGCCGGTGCTCAACACCACGCCCGACCAGGGCGTGGGCGTGGCCTGCGTCGCGCGGTCCTTCAGCTATGCGGTGGCCGAAGGTAAGATCCAGGGCTTCGAGGCGGAACTGGAAGCCGAACCAATCGACGACCTGATCCTCAACGGCTCGGTCGGCTACAACACCTACAAGGCCGAAGATGCCACCCAGCGCGTCTCGGTGCCTGACTGGAACGCCAGCGCCGGCATCCAGTACACCTTCTTCGATGACGCGATCGCCGGCAGCATCACGCCGCGGCTGGACTGGTTCTATTCCGGCGAAATCTACTACAGCACGCTCGAAGCCTATATGGAGAGCACCAAGCAGGAGGCCTATTCGACCTTCAACGGGCGCATCACCTACAAGAACGACGACCACGATTTCGAGCTGGCGCTGGGCGCGACGAACCTGTTCGACAAGTTCTACTATCGCCAGAAGATCATCTTCCGCGGCTTCGGCCTGCCGACCAATCTCGGCCAGCCGGCACCGCCCCAGGAATGGTACCTCAGTTTCAAGAAGCGGTTCTGAGCGGTGCATGGTCCTCCCGGCGCGTGCCCTGCGCGCCGGGCCGGACAAGTCGCCCTTCCTGCTGAAGCAATTCGAAGGTGCCTTGTGCGGATAGGGCTGGGACTGGTGGCAGGGCCAAGCGCATTGACAAGGGGGAGGGCATGTCGCTCCAATTGCTCGACACCCACGCTCATCTGATTTCGGATGACTGGGTTACATATCGGGCGCGGCCCTTCACGCCCGACCTGCCGGTGCCGGAGCGCCCCCCATTCACGGTCACGGCCGAAGCCCTGCTTGCAAAGATGGACACGCATGGGGTCAGCCACGCCTGCCTCGTCCAGCGCGGGCATGTCTACGGCTATGATAACAGCTACATCATCGATTCCGCCGGCCGGTACCCCGAACGTCTCCACCCGGTGGTGATCCTCGATACCCAGGATCCGGGTACTCCTGCTCGCTATCGCGAGATGGTGAGACACAGCCGGGTAGCCGGTTTCCGGATGGCGAACAGCCGCCCCTGGATTTTCGACACGGCGTGGATGAGTTCGCCGACTGCGATGGAAGTGTGGCAGGCCTGTGCCGATCTCGGCACGCCGATGACGCTGATCGTGTTCGACAATCAGCTGTCCTACGTCCTCCCGCTGATCAAGCTGATTGCCGGTCGGTTTCCCGATCTGCCGATCATCCTCGATCACGGGGCGATGCCTTTCGGCATGTCGCAATACGAACTGGCCCTGCGCGAGCAGGCCGGCGAGACGGTCACGATGCCGCCCCCGCCGCATTATGGAATCGATACGAGCATCGCGATTTTCGAGGACATGCCCAATGTCCATTTCAAGATTACCGAGATCAATTTCGAACGGCTGGTGAAAGCCGGCGTGCCCTCGGCCGACCTCGTGCGGCGGATGGTCGACGGCTTCGGGGCCGACCGGCTGGTGTGGGGCTCCGACGTCGGACAGTCCATGCTGTGGAGCTACAGCGAGAAGGTGGCGATGGCGAAGGACGCCGCAGCCCGGCTCGAGCCGGACGAGGCGCGCAAGTTCCTGCATGACAACGCCGCCCGCATCTATGGCCTGCCCTCGCTGTCGCAGCGCCCGGAGGGAGAACAGTGATGGAAACGGTCCCTCGCAATCCTGGTGGTTTCACCCGCCGGCATGCTCTGGCCGGAGGATCGGGGCTTTCGGCGCTGCTCTGGGCGACCGCGCTGCGCGGCCAGCCGGGCGGGCTCATCCGCAGCTATCTTCCGCCGCGCCGGCTTTCCGAGGTCGATCACGCGGTAGTCTATCGCCGCGAGGACGAATTCACCGGCTGGCCGCATGTCATGGGCTACTGGAATTTCGGCGATGGCGAGCTGCTCCAGCAGGTCACCACGATCGATACCGAATACGAAAATCCCGACGCCATCAGCCACGACAATATCGGGCGTGGCAGTGGCGGCGCCATGCGCCAGCTCGCGGTCCGCAGTTTCGACTATGGCCGGACCTGGAGCGAGCCGGTCGCGAACATGCTCGGCACTATCGATCCGGCGATGGCCGATGCAACGACCATGGGCGACCTGCGGCCGTTGGACTTCCTCGATCCCGACACGATCATTTCCAATTCCAGCACCGGTTTCGGCACACCCGAAGGGCGCACTCTCGTGCGCGTATCGCGCGACCGGGGCCAAAGCTGGAGCCCGGACATCGCCGTGCCGCTCGACGCACTCCACTCGCTGTCGGGGATGAACTCCGCCCTGGTGCGGTCCGACGGAACCGCGCTCATCTGGCTGATGGAAGTCGACAAGTCAGGCTGGAACCGTCACCCCTGCGTCTACGCCCTGCCGCCGGGCAATACCGATTTCCATTTCCTCACCTTCATCACCAGGAAGCAGGATCCCTATGGCGCGGCCGACGGGGACTACAGCTCAACCTTCCGCTACGGCGGGCACCGCTGGTTCTATCCGCGCGGCTACCAGCTTCCCGACGGGCGCATGCTCTGCGTACTGCGCAGCCAGCGCGATCCGCGGGGGATCATGTGGACCGAGGTCTATTACAGCGACGACCACGGCCGGACCTGGGACTTCCTCAGCCGGGTCAATGATTTCGGCGCGCCCGGCAGCCTGGTCGTGAAGAAAGACGGCCGGCTGGTGATGGTCTATGGCTACCGCCTGCTGCCCGCTGGCATCCGCGCCAAGGTGAGCGAGGATGGCGGGCGGAGTTGGGGCCCCGAGCTGATCGTGCGCGACGACGGCGGCAGCTGGGATCTCGGCTATCCCAATGCCTGGGAACTCGATGACGGGCGGATCGGTGCCGTCTACTACTTCAACAGCAAGGACGATCCGGTACAGGTCAATGGCGGCAAGCGCCATATCCAGCGCTCGATCTTCTCGATCGACTGAGCGGGGCATGGATGTGAAATTGCCCCTCCTGTCCCGCCGCAAGGCCCTCTCCGGCGTGGCCGGCGGCGCGCTGGCGCTCGCCGCAAGCACCGCGAAGGCGCAGGCCACCGGCGTCCTCATCCGCACCGACTGGAAGCCCGAACGCGATCCCACCGCGCGCCACACGGTCGTCTACCGCAACGAGCGCGAATTCGCGGCCTGGGCCTTCTATTGCGGGCTGTGGCAGACGGCGGACGGATCGATTGTCGCCGGCTTCAAGCGCGTGCCCTCCGATTACGGCAAGCCCGACGCGGTCGACCACACCAATCTCACCCGCAACATGGGCGAGATCGTGGTGATCCGCTCGCACGACGGCGGCCGGAGCTGGAACAAGGATTCGATCGTCCCGGTCTTCGACATGCGGATCAGGGAGGAAACGCAGTTCCCCGGCGGCAAGGCGGACGACTGGTCGGACCTCCCGCCGCTCGATTTCGCGGACCGTGACACCTTGCTGATGGGCGGCGGGATTCCGGCGTTGTTCGGCAATCCGGCAGATGGCTGGATGCGTGCCTCGACCGACGGCGGGCGGACATGGCGCCCGCACCGCCTGCTCGAGAAGGACGACTTTCCCTCTGTCTCGCTGCCCGGCAGCAGCATGTATTCGCTGCGCGCCGACGGGACGATGTTGTTCGGGGTGCAGGTCAACGCACCCGGCGCGCAGGGTCCGCGTCCGGTGGTTTATGCCTGCGCCAATGGCCGCGATTTCCACTATCTCGGCTCGATCATCGGATTCGAGCCGAAGAATCCCTATTATCCCGGCGGAACGCCCTTCGCCGCCGCGCCGCATTTCTATCCCCGGCCCGTGGTGCTGAAGGACGGGCGGGTGATCGCCTCGCTGCGCTACCAGCGCGATGCGCGCACCAATATCTGGACCGAAATCCACGAAAGCCTCGACGGGGGGCGGACGTGGCGCTGGCTCAGCCGGGTGAATGACTGGGGCGCGCCGGGCGACCTCGTGCCGATGGCCGATGGCCGTGTGGTCTGCGTCTACGGCTTTCGCAACGCGCCTTCCGGCATCCGCTACCGGGTGAGCGGGGATGGTGGGCTGACCTGGGGCCGCGAGATGATCCTGCGCGACGATGGCGGCAGCTGGGATGTCGGCTATCCGCGCGTGATCGAGATCGCGCCGGGGCGGCTGCTTGCGACCTATTACATCAACCTCAAGGACGATCCGATCCAGATGAATGGCGGCGTACGGCATATGGCCTGCACCACCTTCGAGCCCTGATCGGTGCATGGGAGACGGCACATGCAGATGATGGAAACCGGCCGCAGGGCGTTCACGGGCCTGTGCGCGGCGCTGCTCGGTCTGGTTGCTGCGTCCTGCGCCAGCCTGCCCTCCTCGGGCGGCGGCGCCGGTGAAAGGCATGTCACCGTAGCGACGGCGGATGGCAACGCCGATGCGCTGCTGTTCCTCCCCGCCGGCGGGGACCCGCATCCGGCAATCATCCTCTGGCCCGATCTGACCGGCCTGCGTCCCGCGATCGGCGATATCGGCCGCAAGCTGGCGGCAGAGGGCTATGTCGTGCTCGCGCCCAACCAGTTCTACCGCAGCGTTGCGCTCGACGGCAGCATCAGCGCGGCGCAGCCGGTCTTGCCCTTCGGCGAGGTGATGCAGCGTGGCGCACCGTGGCGGGCGGCGGCGAGCGATGAGGCGATCGTGGCCGACACGCGTGCCTACACCGCCTTCCTGGATGGCCTGCCGCAGGTCGACCGCAAGGCAGGGATCGGAACCCTGGGCGTCGATATCGGCGGGGCGCACGCCTTCATTGCTGCCCGCTCGCTGCCGGATCGAATCAAGGCGGTTGCTGCGATCCATCCGCTCGCGGTGGCGACCTCGCGCGACACCAGCCCGCATCTCCATGTGGACCGGAGCAAGGCCGCCTATCTCGTCACCATTGCCAGGCCCGACGACGAGCGCGAGCCGGGCGACAAGGACGATCTGCGCAGCGCCTTTGCGAATGCCGGTCTCGAGGCGACGGTCGAAGTCGTACCCGCCGGCCACGGTTACATGATCGCGGACGATCCGGCCCATGACGCCGCAGCGGCAGATGCCGCTTTTGTGCAGGCGAATACCCTGTTCGGGCAGGCCCTGCGCTAGTGGCCGCGTGCGCTCCGATGCAAACCGAGTGCCGCTGCGATCAAGTCGCCCTGACGCGCAAGCGATAGGCTGCACTCAGCGGCGGAGCGGGCCGATGGGCCGCGCATCCGACGCACAGGCTAGAGCGGGAAGAGGGAACTTCATGATCGATCGTCGCAAATTCATCGGCTCCGGCATCGCCGCTGCGGGCATGGCCGCGCTGCCGCAGTCCGCTTTCGCCCATGTGATCAAGCCCAGCTACAGACTGTGGGACGCGCATGGCCATTTCTACACCAACGACGTCGACAAATACCCCTTCAACTCGCGCACGGCCCGCTACGGCCCGGAGATCATGGTCGCCAAGGCCATGCGCTTCCCGCAGACGCCCAAGGAAGTCTTTGCCTTCTGGGACGAATCCGGGATCGGCAAGGGCGCAGGCGTGCAATATTCGAGCACCTACCGCTACGATAACAGCTACCTGCTGGACATTGCCGCCGAGCATCCGGACCGGATCGTGCCGGTGGTGATCCTCGATCCGCAGGCGGCCGAGACGCCCGCCACGCTGGCAAGGATGGCGAAGGAAAGCCGGATCGCCGGCGTGCGCTTCACCGGCACCGACCGCGATGGCCCGTTTCCCTTCTTCGCCGACGCGGCAGCGCCGGCGTGGGAGGCCGCCAATGCGCTCGGCCTCGTCGTGGTGCTCATGCCGATCGGCGGCGATACGCCGGGCGCCATGGCCAGCGTGGCGCAGCACGCCGCGAAATATCCCAATGCCAATATCCTGCTAGACCACATCGGCTTTCCGCGACCCTGGGCGTTGCCGGACAGCTGGGGCCTGACGCCGCAGCACCTTGCGCTGAAGGACTTCCCGAACGTCTATTACAAGTACACCACCCTGCTGATCGAGCAGCTCCACGCCGAGAACTTCCCGGAGAAGCCCTTCCTCGAAAAGATGGTCGAAACCTTCGGGGCGAAGAAGATGTGCTGGGGCTCCGATGTCGGCAATACGCCGGGCAGCATGTTCGCCTGGGTGCAATATGCGCTGGAATCGGCCTCGGGCCTTTCGCAGCAGGACCAGGAAGACCTGTTCTGGAACACGGCGGAACGGATTCATGTCCCGGGCGGCAGGGGCGGCTAAAGCGTTTGCAAGGCGGGGATGCCGGACGATAGTCGGTAACCATGGACAATCTCGTCGATCACTTGCGCCAGCGCGGCCGGGGCATGCTCGGAACCTGGGTGAAGATTCCCGCGCTCGAGACGGTCGAGCTGCTCGGCCATGCGGGCTTCGAATTCGTCGTCGTCGACATGGAGCATGCGCCGCATGCGCTCGACCGCGCCTACGAGCTGGTGTTCGCCGCGCAGGCGATGGGCATGGCCGCGCTGGTACGCCTGCCCGATCACGCCGGCTCGGCCATCCAGCCGCTGCTCGACGGCGGGGCTGACGGGCTGCTGGTACCGCGGGTGACCGATCTGGACGTGGCCCGGGCGCTTACCCGCCGGATGGTCTTCAGCCCCCGCGGGGAACGCGGACTCGGGCTGACCTCGCGCGCGGGCAAGTGGGGATTGGGTTCGATCCCGGACTATGTCGCGCGGGGCGACAGCCAATGCCTGCGGATGGTCCAACTGGAAGACTGGGCGACGCTGGAAGCGACCGCGGATTTTGCCGCGCTGGAGGACGTCAACGGCATATTCATCGGCCATGGCGACCTTTTCCTTTCGAGCGGCAAGCCGCCGGGGAACCCGGATGTGCAGGCGCTGACGGCGCGCATGCTTGAGGCGACAAGGAGCGCAGGCGTGTTTTCGGGTGTTGCTGCGGGCAGCCCGGCGGAAGCCCGCGCCTATCTCGACATGGGTTTCTCACTCGTCATGGTCAGCAACGACACCACCCTGTTCGCCCGCGCAGCGGCGGAAGCGGTGCGAGCGACGCTGGAAGGCTAGGGGCGCCGGGCATTGTCCGGGCGCGTATGCCTTTTGCCCGGTCCGGTAGGGAAAGCTTTCCCTTGCGGCACTGCTGCGGAACAGGGTTTGCCGCTGCCGGAGCATGCCGATAGTCCCCGGGAAGGCAGGCTGCTCCGTCAGTGGGCGCCATAAGCGACTGGGGAGAGGAACGATGCAATATTGGCCAAGGAAGGTCATCCTGGGGACTCTCGTGGCTGGCGCGGCCCTGCTCGCTTCCTGCACCGATGAGCCTGCTCCGCCGCCCGAACCGCAGGGCCCGATCGCCGTGTTCGGCAACAAGCAGACCTTCGAAATCGGCTCGGTCCTGCTCGCCGCGGAGGACTTCTATCCCGGCGAAGCGACGGTAAAGATGGGCAGCATTGCCAATCTCGTTGGCGATCCGCCGGTTCCCGGTTTCGGCGAGGAAGGCGAAGCCGATGTCGCGACGAATGCCGAAACGCAGGCGCTGCGCTATTCGGTGCGCCATCCCAATCTCCGGATCGTCATGACCGTGACCGAAGGGCTCTATCGCATCGTCGCCCGCCGCTCGGCCGGGATCGAAAGCGTCACCGACCTCAAGGGGCACAGGATCGCCACCATCCCGCAGACGAGCTCGGGCTATTTCCTCAAGCTCATGCTGGAGAAGGAAGGCCTGACCTATGACGATATCGAGGCGGTCCCGATCGTTCCGCTCGCCGGGATGACCGAGGCGCTGGCCAAGGGCGAGGTCGATGCAGTGGTGATCTGGGAGCCGGAAAGCGAAAACTCGGCCCAGGTCCTTGGCGATGATCTCATCGAATTCTCGGGCGAGGGGGTTTACCGCGAACTGTTCAATCTCAACACCACTGCCGAAAAGCTGGCCGATCCGGTTGCGCGAAAGAAGATCGTCCATTTCATCCGTGCGATCATCGATGCCTCGGCGGCGATCCGGCAGGATCCTGCCGGGGCGCAGCAGCTGGTCACCGTGGCGGGCGAGTTTGACCCGCAGGATGTCAGCGACAGCTGGAAGCACCATAACTGGCTGGCCGCGGTGCCCGAGGACCTGCTCGACGTGCTCGAAACGCAGGAGCAATGGCTCGCCGCGCGCGACGACCGCGAACCGCGCAGCCGCGAAGAACTTGCCGGGCTGATCGACACCAGCGCTTATGAAGAAGCGCTGGCACTGCCGCCGATGAGTGCGGGGAAAATGGCGGAATGAGGTTCCTGCTTTTGATCGCGGCAGCATTGTTTGCCACCATGACAATGCCAACGGCGGTACAAGCCAATTTGGCCGAGGAAACCGCCAAGGTCGACGACCTTCGTTCGATCCGCGAGATAAAGCACCTTCAAGCCTTGTGGGGTCATCTGGCGCTAAGAGGGCAATGGCAGGACATGGCCGCACTTGCCGAGCCGGACGCGAAAGTCACGGCTCCACAAGGCGAATTTGCCGGTCGGGAAGGCATCGTGGGCTGGCTGCGGGATAGTCAGGGTGACGGTGCCGACGGAATCGCCGCCGATCGCCTGAATCTGCGGCTGTTTCTCAGTCCGGTGATCACGCTGGCGCCTGATGGTCAGAACGCCACCGGGCGTTGGCACGAAATCTCGATGACGGGCGAAGTGGCCGTGAACGCCGGTTGGGCAGGCGGAACCTGGGTAATCCAGTATCGCAATTCCGCCAGTGGCTGGCGAATAGCCGCCATGGAGTATTTTTCCCAGTTTGCCGGTTCCTATGAGCAGGGCTGGTCTCACGAGGCCGAGACGCTTGTGCGGGCACCCTATCACTACACCCCCGACCAAGTTGGCCGAATCCTGCCCAAGAGGGAGGCGGTAGTTCCTCGCGCGCAGGCAGAGCTGGACCGCGAAGCCGATCTGCTTCTCCAAATGGGAATGATGCAGAACCTCGCGAGTGCCTTCGGATATTATCTCGACCGCGGAATGTACGAGGATGTCGCCGAGCTTTTTTACTCGGACAATGGCATCTACGCCGAGGGAGAAGGCAATTTCATCGGACAGGAGGGCATCCTTCGCTACCTTTCCCGTTTCGGTCCGCCCGGGCTTGACCATGGCGAGTTGAACGACCGGCCGCAACTGATGCCGCTGGTGAGTATTTCGGAAGGCGGCGCTATCGGTGTCGTGCGCACTTTCGAGATCGGGATGAGCGGCCAGCATGGCGGCAAAGGCTATTGGAGCGCCACTCTCAACGCCTTTCTCATGATGCGCGGGCCAGACGGAAAATGGCGGATTTCCTTGCTCACGCGGCAGCCGATCATGCGGGCAGACTATGACGAGGGCTGGGCCCACCCCTTGCCTGCCGCCTTGCCGGTGCCACACGATGGCGTGGCCGATCGACCGGCCCGCAAGCCAAATTCCGCCTATCCCGATCAGGCACTTGAGCCCCTGCCGACTGTTGCCGCCAGGTTGTTTGTCGAGGCGAGCCCCGAAGAGACTCCCTTTGCGCCCACGCCCAACGCGCTGGCCAAGGCCGAGGCCTTCGACGGGGCGGAGAATGTCTCCAACGCCTATGGCTATTACATCGACCAGTTCGCCTGGCGCCAGACCGCGGGCCTCTTCGCGCGCGACGGCTGGAAGGAACTGTCCTACATCGGCACCTTCATCGGCAGGGAACGGGTGCTGGGCAGCCTGATCCAGCGTTACGGCGAGGGCGGGCCGAACGATGCCTTCCAGGCGATCCACCAGAAGACCCAGCCCTATGTGACGATCCAGGACGAGCACGGCGAGAAGGCCTTCGTGCGCACGCGGCTGTTCCAGTTCAACAGCTCGTCGAGCGGGCCGGGCAGCTGGATTTCGGGCATCTACGAGAACCAGGTGGTCAAGGAAGATGGTATCTGGCGGATCCACGGCATGGATCTCGACTACGTCTGGCTCGGTGATTACGCGAGTGGCTGGACCGGGATCGATCCTGCCGCCAGCGCCCGCTTCGGCCCGGGCGAGGAGGCGATCAGGGCCTTCGCGCCCGATGCGCCGCTGCGCGGCGAAGTTTTTGCGCCCTATCCGTCAATCCGGCCGATGGGATTTCATTTTACCAACCCGGCCACTGGCCGGAAGCCCGCCGTGCAGCTGCAATGGTCGGACGGCCATCGGTTCCCGGCTGCGGAGTAAGAGAAATGTACGAATCCGACGATCCCCGTTCCGCCATGTCCGGCAAGACCGGCCGGGCCGCTGCGGCCCAGGCCAGCGCCGCCTTCGGCCAGAGCACCTATGCCCGCTTCTATGACGAAGCACCGCAGGAGAGGGGCGAGCAGGCGAAGACTTGGTATGCCCGCGGGCAGAACTTCGTCGTCGTATATTCCGAGGCCGAGGCGGGAGCGGTGTTCGAACGGGAGGGGCAGGTCGACGAATATGTCCTCCTGCTCCACGATCCCGCCAGCGGCGCGCTCGTCGAAGCGGGCGACGAGAGCGTGGAGGTGCCGGGCTATTCGATCACCATGATCCCGCCGGGCGACAGCCGGATCACGCTCAGGGGAAGCGGGACAGTCGTGCGCCTGTTCTCGTCCCGGAACGGGGATATTCTCGCCAAAGTCTCCAACCCGGGGAAATATGCCGGCCCGCATCCGCATGTGCCCGGATTCGAGCCATGGCCCGATCCGGTCGGCGGTTTCCGCATCCGCAGTTACAGCCTCGACGTGCCCGACGAGCCGGGCCGCTTCGGCAAGATCTTCCGCTGCACCACTTTCATGGTCAATGTCTTCCCGGTCCAGGGCGCGCGCGACCTGTCCAGGCTCTCGCCGCATCACCACGAGGATTTCGAACAGGGCTCGCTCGCGTTGCAAGGCTGGTACATGCACCATTTGCGCTGGCCCTGGACCGCCAATCTCCATGACTGGCAGGAAGACGAGCACGAGCGCTGCGCGGCGCCCTCGCTCTGCGTGATCCCCCCAAGGGTGATCCATACCTCGGCCCCGTCCGACCCGCAGGCCAATGTGCTGGTCGATATCTTCTCTCCTCCGCGCGAGGACTTTTCGGACATGCCGGGCTGGGTGCTCAATGCGGCCGATTATCCGCGCAGGTGACGAGGCAGGCAGGGGACAGGACAATGGCTGCACAACCGGGGCAGGTGCCGCCCGGAAACACTCTACGGGTCGATTGCCACGCGCATGTCTTCGATGCTGCCATGCCGGCCAGCCCGACGGCGTGGACCGTGCCCGACTATGCCTTCACGGCACAGGACCTGCTCGCGCAGATGGCGGCGCATGGCGTTGAACATGCCGTCCTGTCGGGCCTGTCGATCTCGGGCGATTACAACGACTACATGATCCGTTCGTTGCGCGCACATCCGAGGCTGCGCGGGACGGCGATCGTCAACCCGATGGCGGACCTCTATACGCTCGAACGGATGCAGGCCGACGGGATCGTCGGTATCCGTCTCCAGCTCGCGCGGCGCAGCGAGTTGCCCGATTTCGACAGTTTCGAATACCGTAAATTGCTGCGCCGGGTGCGCGATCTCGGCTGGCATGTCCAGGTCGCGATCGAGGGACCGCAACTGCCCGAGGTGCTCCAGCCCCTGCTCGCGGCCGGCGTCAATGTGGTGATCGACCATTTTGGCCATCCCGACCCCGCCGATCCGCTGCAATGCGCGGGCTTCCAGGCCATGCTCGCGGCGGTCGATACCGGGCGCTGCTGGGTCAAGCTGTCGGGCGGCTTCCGCCTGCCGGGCACCGCCGCCTGGCGCGAGGACCCGGACGGCGATCTCGAGAGCATGGCAGCGCTGGTCGCCGCGGCACTGCTCGAACGGGTCGGGACCGACCGCCTGCTGTGGGGCAGCGACGCGCCCTTCGTCGGCTATGAGCAGCGGATCACCTATGCACAGGTGCTCGAGAGCTACCGCAAATGGGTTCCCGACGCAGCCCGCCGCGCGGAAATCGGCGATACGGCGATGAAACTCTACTTCTCGTGACGGACATTCGGATCAAGTCGAGTGCCGCATCATGCATGAAGCTGTACCCTTAGGGAAAAGCAATTTGACGCAATAAGGCAGATATCCACCCTGAAGAAATTAGCGGGTTTGGTCCGAATGAAATCGGCCCGGCACACGTTCGATGTCGCTCGACTGAAAAAGGGGAGGATATAATGATCCATAATACAAGGCGTATGCCTTGCGTTCACTCTGGAACGGCTATTTCCGCGCTTGCGCTAGGATTGATCTATTCCACGCCGGCGCTGGCGCAGGACGAAGCCGGGGCCGTTTCGAGCGAACCGATCCTTGTCACCGGCACGCGCATCAAGCGCGACGGTTTCAACGAGCCGACTCCGGCCACGGTCATCGGCAGCGAACTGATGGAAAACCTCGCGCAGGTGAACGTAAGCGAAGTCATGCGGCTGATCCCGCAGCAATCCAATTTCCAGTCCGACGCGGTTTCGGGCATCACCGCCGGCGCCAATGTCGGGGCCTCCTATGCGAACCTGCGAGGACTCAACCCGTTCAACGGCACGCGCACGCTGACCCTGGTCAACAGCCGCCGCTTCATCCCAACTTCGGACGGCGGGGCCATCGATCTCAATGTCATTCCCTCCGCCATGATCCAGCGGGTCGAGACGGTCACCGGCGGCGCTTCGGCGGCCTATGGTTCGGACGCGATCGCCGGCGTCGTCAACATCCTGCTCGACACCCAATTCCAGGGGATCAAGGCGCAGGCCGACTACGGCCAGACCTTCCGCGGCGACGGCGAGAGCTACCACTTCTCGCTGATGGGCGGAACCAGCTTTGCCGATGGTCGCGGCCATGTGGTGGTCGGCGGTGAATACCAGAAGAACGAGGGGATCGGCGATTGCGCCAAGGTCCGCAATTGGTGCGCGGAAAGCTGGGACATCTTCACCAATGCCAACAATGTCGTCCCCGGCGGGGGAACGTCGGGCTACAATATTCCCGGCTCGCCAGGTTACGGCCTGCCGCATTACGTGATCGGCCCGGATTCCAAGCAGGCCAACAACGATCCGCGCGGCGTGGTGCGGGACCGTTCACCGGCCGATCCGGCCGCGCGCAACAAGCGCTTTAACGATGACGGTACCGGGGTGGTCGATTACGATCCGGGGCGCTTCCTCAACTCCTTCCAGTTCGGTTCGCGCCAGGGGGGCGACGGCGCCTCGACCTATGACGATTCCGACATCCAGACGCCGCTCGAACGCTATGTCGGCTATCTCTACGGCGAATACGAACTGAGCGATGCGATCACGGTCCAGACCGAACTGACCTATGCCGAGCGCTTCGCTTCCAACACCAGCTACGTCGTCGGGCCGCGCTCGACCTTCTTCGTCAACAACGACAACCCCTATATCCCGGACGACCTTCGGGCCCTGCTGGCGGGCACCGATTTCAGCCTCGGCAAGGACCTCGATTACGAGCTGACCTCGGTCAACGAGGCCGAAGCCAAGGTTTTCCGCGGGCTGATCGGCCTGTCCGGCGAATTGTGGGGCGACTGGACCTGGGACGCCTATTACCAGTACGGCAGCAACAAGCGGCACCAGGAACGCACCAACAACCGCGTCAATTCCGCCTTCCAGTTCGCGCTCCAGGCGGTCGACGAGGGTGCCTATCTGACCGGCACGCCCAACGGAAACATCGTCTGCCGCGAAACGTTGCAGGCCAATCCCAATCCGATATCCGAGGGCTGTCTGCCGATGAACCTGTTCGGGATCGGCAATGCCGATCCGGCCGCGCTGGCCTATGTCTATCGCGACGTGCAGGAGGATTTCGAATACCAGCAGCACGTGTTGTCGGGCGCGATCCAGGGCACGCTGTTCGAGGGCTGGGGTGCGGGGCCGATCTCGGCCGCGGCCGGGGTCGACTATCGCAGCGAAGGCGGCGACGTCACCCATGGCGACATCCCCTTCTACAACGATTTCGCCTTCACCTTCGGGCTCGACTATTCGGGCGACATCACCGTGCTCGAAGGGTTCGGCGAGCTCAACGTGCCGGTCTTCACGGACTTCGCGCTGGGTGACCTGTTCGAGCTCAACGGGGCGGTCCGCTATACCCGCAACCACGCGGTCAACAACGACACGGACGAGGAAAAGACCTCCGAAGCGGTCAGCTGGAAGGTTTCGGGCATTTACGACATCACCGAAGGCGTCCGGGTGCGCGCCTCGCGCTCGCGCGACATCCGCGCCGCCGGCTTCCGCGAGCTGTTCCTGCGCAATGTGCCGACCGAGGAAGGCTCGACCAGCGGGATCGTCGAGAATCCCTGGCTGCCGGGCACGCCCCCGATCGGCGACGATCCGACCCCGATCCTCAACGGCGGCAGCTTTGCGCTCAAGCCGGAGAAGGCCGACACGACCACCGCCGGCGTGGTGTTCCAGCCGTCTTTCCTGCCCGGGCTGCGGCTCTCGGCCGACTGGTACCAGATCAAGATCAGCGATGCGGTCACCACGCTGGGCGGCAACCGGATCGTCGAGTTCTGCCACGATTACGACCTGTTCTGCGATCGCATCACCTTCGCGGCGGGATCGGACATGATGGACATCACTTTCGTCGATGCCCGCCAGGTCAACCTTGCCAAGCTGGAAGTGCGCGGGATCGATTTCGAAGTCGCCTATTCGATGGAACTGGACGAGATTTCGCAAGGCTGGGACGGGGCGATCGCCGCGCGCCTGCTGGCCAACCACCAGTATGATTTCATCTCTCAGGCCGACCCGACGGTGCCCGAACTCGACTATGCCGGCCAGTCCGGCCCGGTCGGCGACGGGGGGGACTTCAATCCCAGTCCGCCGTGGATCTGGAACGCTTTCGTCACCTATGACAACGGCGGCTTCAACGTCACCGGTTCCTGGCGCCGCTACAGCGAAGGGATCTACAACATCCAGCGCATCGGGCCGGAAGACGAGGGCTACGATCCGGGGATCATGAATTCGATCTCGACCAACCGGGTGAAGGGGGCCAGCTATTTCGGCTTGGCGATGTCCTACAAGCTGCCCTTCGGTTCGGGCGGCGACAGCCAGTATGTCGAATTGTTCGGTTCGATCGACAACATCTTCGACACGAAGCCGCCGATCGCCCCGGGCGGCGGCGGCGGCGGCGGCTCCAACTACCCGACCAATCCGGTCTATTTCGACACCTTCGGGTCCAAGTTCCGGGCGGGCATTCGCGTCCGTTACTAAACGAACCTGCGAGACTAACCACCTCGTTGCTGCGGCCGGTTCCCACCTCCCGGGGGCCGGCCGCTTCTTTTCGTTTTCCTACAGGCCCGGAACCTGTCATCGGGAACGAAATCCACGGGGAACCGGGACGGAGCAGCCTTTCGTGGGGCGTCGATCGATGGGGCTTGGGAACGGATGGAGGCGAAATTCCGGCCCAAAGGTGTCAACCGCGCAAAATCGGCCGCAAAGCATTGGAAATTATCGGTTTTATGCCTGTTTCAGGCGGTTGACACGGTGTCGCCTTCGTCAACTTCGCCGCCGGCCTAGAAGCCGACCTGGTCTCCGCCCTTGAGGCCGAGCATGGCGCGAGCCTCGGCCGGACTCGCCACTTCGCGGCCGAGCGCCTCGATGATCCCGCGCAGCTTGGCGACCTGCTGCGCATTGCTGGCGGCGAGCTCGCCCCGGCCGATGAACAGGCTGTCCTCCAGCCCGACCCGGCCATTGCCGCCGAGCAGGACCGACTGGGTGCAGAAGTCCATCTGGTGGCGGCCGGCGGCGAAGGCGGAGAAGATGTAGTCCTCGCCGAACAGGCTGTCCGCCACCGTGACCATGTGGCTCATATTGCGTACGTCGGCACCCACTCCGCCGAGGATGCCGAAGATGCCCTGGACCAGGAAAGGCGGGTCGACCAGCCCTTTGTCGGCGAAATGGGCGAGGGTGTAGAGATGGCCGATATCGTAGCATTCGAATTCGAACCTCGTGCCGAATTCGCGCCCGACCTCGCGCATGATCCGTTCGATATAGGCGTTGTCGTTGTACATGATCCGCCCGCGGCTGGTCTCGACATAGTCGCGCTCCCACGGATGCTGCCAGGTCTCTACCCGGTTCCCGGCGGCCGAGAAGTCGAAGATCAGCGGCCCCATGTTGAGCGAACAGACTTCCGGCTGTGCGGCCTTGGCGCCCTCGAGGCGGTCGTCGAGCGTCATCATGGCGCTGCCGCCGGTGGAGATGTTGATGACCGCGTCGGTGCCCTGCTTGATCCGCGGCAGGAAGCGCATGAAATCCTCCGCCTTCGGGCTCGGGCTACCGTCGGTTTCGTTGCGGGCATGCAAGTGCAGAATCGCCGCGCCGGCCTCGGCCGCGCCGATGGCCGCCGCGGCAATCTCGTCTGCCGTCACCGGCAGGTGCGGGCTCATGCTCGGCGTGTGGATCGAGCCGGTCGGCGCGCAGGTGATGATGACTTTGCCGGTCTTGCGCATGTCAGGCCTCCTGTCTCCCCCGGCTCACAGCCCGGCGTGGCAGATGTATTTGCGGTCGAGATATTCCTCGATCCCGTGGTGCGAACCCTCCTTGCCCACGCCCGACATCTTCACCCCGCCGAAGGGGGCATGGGCAGTCGAGATAAGCCCGGTATTGATCCCGACCATGCCGCTTTGCAGCCCGCGCGAGACATGCGCGATGGTGGCCGGGTCGGACGAACACAGATAGGCGGCAAGGCCGAAGGGCGTATCGTTGGCCATGGCGAGGCCTTGTTCCACGCTGGCGAAGGTGATTACCCCGGCCAGCGGGCCGAAGGTTTCCTCATGCGCCAGCTGGGCATCGGGGGCGACCTCCGCCAGCAGTGTCGGCAGCGCGATGCGCCCGCCCGGCGACGCGCCACCGGCGACAAGTTGCGCCCCCCGCCGGATGGCATCCTCGCGGTGCTCGTCGACCTTGGCGACCGCATCGGCATCGATCAGCGGGCCGATGTCCACGGCTTCGTCAAAGCCGTCGCCAGCCGCCATGGCGCCAACCCTGGCCGCGAAGGCCGCGACAAAGGCATCGCGGATCCCGGCCTGGACGTAGATCCGGTTGGCGGCGATGCAGCTCTGTCCGCCGTTGCGGAATTTGGCGATCATGGCGGTTTCCACCGCGGTTTCGAGATCGGCGTCGTCAAACACCAGCAGCGGGGCATTGCCGCCGAGTTCCATGCTGATCCGCTTCATCGTGCCGGCGCATTGCCGGGCCAGCATCACGCCGACCTCGGTCGAACCGGTGAAGCTCAGCTTGCGCACGGCCATGCTTGCGGTCAGGACCCCGCCGATCGCGCCCGACGATCCGGTGACGATGTTGAACACGCCGGCTGGCACGCCCGCTTCCTCGCCCAGCTTCGCAAAGGCGAGGGCGGTCAGCGGGGTCATGCTGGCCGGCTTGGCGACCATGGTGCAGCCGGCCGCCAGCGCCGGCGCGGCCTTGCGGGTCAGCATGGCCAGCGGGAAGTTCCACGGAGTGATCGCGGCGGCGACGCCCAGGGGTTCGGGCTCGGCATAGAGCCGGCGTCCCGGAACCTGCGCGGGGATGGTCTCGCCGAAGACGCGGGTCGCTTCGTCGGCATAGAATTCCATGAACTGGTTGGCGTAGTCCACTTCGCCGCGCGCCTCGCGGACATGCTTGCCGTTTTCGACCGTGATCAGCCGTGCAAGGTCTTCCTTGTGCCGAAGGATCAGTTCGAACCAGCGGCGGATCACCGCGCTGCGTTCCCTTGCCGTCTTCGCGGCCCAGGCGGGAAAGGCGGTGGCGGCAGCATCCACCGCAGCCTGCGCTTCGACCTCCCCGACCGAGGCGATTTCCGCAACGGTGCCGAGAGTGAAGGGATCGTCAACGAGAATCTTCTGTGCCGTATCGCCTATCCATCGGCCGCCGATCAGGTTCCCGGTTACGAGCAGGTCGGCTTCGTCGAGTGTGCCGCGCGCGGTGGTCATGGCGTATTATTTGTCCTCATCGTCGAGCGTGGGGTTGGTGATCGGAGTATCGCTCTCGAACAGGTGCTCGAACCGGCGATAGGTGCACAGCCAGCGCCCGTCCGGCGCGCGGCGATATTTGTCGGTCGCCAGCGAGATCGTCACCGGGACATGGCTGGGCAGGGGCTTCACGCCGTCCTTGGCGTAGAGGAACAGGAAATTGGTTGCCTCCGCCGTGTCGTCGCCGGTGAACCGGGCGCGGAAGTTGGTGAAGGAATGGACCGACAGGCGCGCGCCACGCCCCCGCCGCCAGTCGTAGAACTGCTGGATCTTATCAACCCCGATATAGCTGGCGAACTGCCCGTGGAACTCGGCATCCGGCGCGTAATAGGCGCTCGCCCCCGCGCCGCCGTTGAAGTCGATCTCGTGCCAGTAGTCGGCCAGCTGGAGCGCCAGTTCCTGGTTGAGCTCGAGCACGTCCCTGCGATTCATCGGCAACTCCTTGCGCGGCATGTCCCGGCCAGCGCTGACAGAAGCACCAGTGGCAGGCTTGCCTGCCGGGGCAGGGGCATTTGTCCGAGACGGCCCCGGCCGGATCGCCGGTCAGGCGTTGGTCCTGCGCCGGTATTCGCGCGGGGCCATGCCGAACTGCTCGTGGAAGGTGCGGGTGAAATGCGCGGCGCTGTTGAAACCCCAGGCGAAGGCGATCTCGGTCAGCGTGTGGCCCGCCCAGCTCGGGTCGCGGATCTGCTTGGCGCATTCTTCCAGCCGGCGGCGGATGATATAGGCGGAGACCTTCTCCCCGGTGCTGGCGAAGATCGTACGCAGGTAGCGCGGCGAGATTCGCAGACCGGCGGCGACGTTCGCTGGCGACAATTGCGGATCACGCAAATGGTCCTCGACATAGCGGATCACTTCGGCGTGCCGGCCGCGCAGGATCGCGGAGACTTCGGGCTCGGTCTCGAAGCCGATGGCATAGGACATGGCCAGCATTTCCAGGAGGTTGCCAGCCAGGCGCTCGTCATAGACCGAGGTGAAGCCGCCCTCGAGCCGGGTGTTGAGCTGTTCGACCATGGCGGACATGGCACCGGTCAGCCCGATGTCGCGGCGCAAATGGAGGCCGCAGAATTGTTCGGGCGTCGGCAGATGGCGTTTTATCGTCGCGGCATCGACCCGCAGCATGATCACCATACTGTCGTCATCGACCGTGAAACTGTGCGGCGCAGTGCTGTCGCAGAGGGCGAAATCGCCTTCGTTGAGCCGGGCTTCGTGACCGCAATGGTCGAGCACGCTGTTGCCGCGCGCCTGCAGCAGGAAGGAATAGAGCCGCGGTGCGCTTGGCACGATATGACGGCGAGTACGCATGATATGCGTGCGGTTGGTGGACATGCGCGCGAACTGGATCGGACCGAGGCGGCCGAGGCTCAGCCGGGCAACGAAGTCCTGGCTCTGGGCGGGCGTGAATTCGACAGTGTTGAGCTGGCGCGAATAGAGCGCGTTCCAGGCGGACGCGCGGGATTCGGCCGGTAGCGTGTCGGAACTGAATGTCCGCATCATGATGTCTCTCCCCCGGCCGGCCTTCTCTGCTGAGGCCGCGTGCCGGTTGTGGCAAGTGTTCCCGAAAAGCACGCTCCTATCAAGCTCTCCGCGGCTATGCTCCCCCGGCAACGGCAAGGTTCGCGCCTGTCACATAGGATGCCTCGTCCGACGCGAGATAGAGAACGGCGGAGGCAATCTCGTCCGGCCGGGCGACCCGCCCGATGGCGACCGCCGCGGCGCCCTGGGCCTGCCGTTCGGGGCTGAGCATGTCGGTCGCAACCGGGCCCGGCGAAACGCAGTTCACCCTTATGCCATCCTGCGCGACTTCGCGGGCGAGACCGGTGGTGAAGCTGTTCAGCCCACCCTTGGATGCGGCGTACCACACATATTCGCCGGCCGAACCGCGGTCCGAGGCGCGCGAGGAAATCAGCGTGATCGAGCCGCCGCACCCGCCCCCCGCCTTGGACATCCGGCGGACGGCTTCGCGGGCACAGAGCATGGCGCCGGTCAGGTTCACCGCGATGACCTCGCGCAGCGTTTCTGCGCTCACGTCTGTGAGACCCGAGGCCGGGCCGGTGATACCGCTCGAATAGACCATGGCCCGGATCGTGCCCATGTCCGCGGCTTGTTCGAACAGCGCCGCGACGTCTTCCTCGCGGGTCACATCGCAGGGCAGGGCTTCGGCCGTTCCGCCGCCGGCCCCGATTTCCCGCACCAGGGCCTCGGCCTGAGCGGCACGGCTGGCATAGGTCAGCGCGACCGTATAACCGCGTTCGGCGGCCATGCGCGCGGTGGCCGCCCCGATTCCGCGGCTGCCGCCGATCACCACCATCACGCCCTTGTCGCTCATGCCGTGCTGCCCGCGCTCTTCAGTTCGTCCGTCGACTGCAAAGCGCGTCCGGCGGTTTCTGGCAAGATCAGTGTTGGAATCAGGGCCAGGGCGATGCCGACGATGCCGAGCGTGGCCATGGCCGCGCTGAGCGGCATGACGTTGGCTACCAGCGGTACGCCGAGGATGAACAGGGCAGCGCCGGCGCGCCCGGAATTATAGGCGAAGGCCTGGCCCGAACCGCGCATCTCGGTGGGAAAGAGTTCGGTGAAATAGGGGCCGAAACTGGCATACATGCCGAACTGGAAGAAGCCGTAGATCATGCCGATGGGGACGAGGAACCAAAGGTTCCCGCCCCAGGGTCCGAACAGATAGACCGAAGCCATGACCAGGAAACCGAAGCCGAACAGGCGGAACACGGTCCGTCGTCCGACGAGGTCGCTGATGTAGCTGTTGATGATGCAGCCGAAGAATCCGCCGATCGAATTGACCAGGACCAGATAGCCCGCGACCGACTGGGCGAGGCCGCGTTCGGCGGTCATGAAGGAGGTGAGGTAATTGGCGACCGAATAGGCAGCGCCCTGGACCCCGAGCGAGAGCATGGACGCGAGCAGGGTGATCCCGAGCACTTTCGGAGTGAAGATCGCGACCAGACCGGTCTTGCGGTTTTCGGCGATCTGCCTTTCGCGGGCCTGCTTGTATATCTCGGCATCGTCCGAGCCGCGGCGGATGAAGAAGATCAGCAGGGCGGGGGCGAGCCCCACCCAGAAGGCGATCCGCCAGCCGGTGTCGGGGTCGAAAGAGGCGGCCACAGGGCCGGCGAGCAGCGCGGCGATGCCGGAGCCGATCGGCGCCCCGGCCTGCACGGCGCCGAGCGCCTTGCCGCGATGCCTGGGATTGATCATTTCGCCGAGCAGCACGGCGCCGACAGCCCATTCCGCCCCGAAACCGATGCCGTGGAGGACGCGGATCACCAGCATCTGCTCGTAATTCTGGGCAAAGCCGGACAGGAAGGAGAACACCGAGAACCACAGGATGGTCAGCTGCAGGATCCGTGCCCGGCCAAAGCGGTCGCACAGCCAGCCACCGAGCCAGCCGCCGACTGCGGCGGCGAAATAGCTGGCGCTGGCAATCGATCCGGCCTCGGTCAGCGAGATGCCGAGCGAGGTGATCAGCAGCGGGATCAGGTATTGGTAGACCTGGGCGTCCGCCGCATCCATCACCCAGCCGGCCCCGCAGGTCCAGAACACGCGCCGGGTCTTGCCGTCGGCTTCGCGGTACCAGCCGAACAGGCTCCGGTCTTTCGTTTCGGCCATTACAGGGCAGCCTCGTAGATTTTCAGCGCATCGGCCTCGGTCACCTCGCGCGGATTGTTGCGGAGCAGGCGCTGCACCGTCATGGCAGCGGCGGCCATCCCGGGCAGGGCGTTGGAACTTATCCCGACGTCGCGCAGCCGCCGGTCGATTCCGACCGCGGCAGAGAGGCGTTCGATCTCGGCGATCCCGGCCTCGGCGTCATTCCGTTCATGACCGGTGGCGGTGATCCCCATGGCGCGGGCAACATCGCCATAGCGTCCGGGCGCAAGCTCGGCGTTGAAGCGGATCACATGCGGCAGGAGCAGCGAGTTGGCGACGCCGTGCGGCACGTGGAATTCGCCGCCCAGGGGATAGGCGAGCGCGTGGACGGCTGCGGTGTTGACCGGGCCGAGACACAGGCCGCCGAGATGGCTCGCCATCAGCATGGCTTCGCGCGCGGCAAGGTCATCGGGTTCGTTGCAGGCACGCTCGAGATTGGCCGCAATCAGCCGGATGCCTTCGAGCGCCCAGCTGTCGACCACCGGGTGGGCGAGCCGGTTGGCATAGGCCTCGATGCAGTGGGTCAGCGCGTCGAGGCCGGTCGAGGCCGTGACCTTGCGCGGCATCGAGATCGTCAGCCGGGCATCTAGGTAGGCATAGTCCGGCACCAGGTGACGGCTGACGACACCCTTCTTGAGCTGGGCCTCTTCATCCTCGAGAATGGCGATCGGGGTCACTTCGCTCCCGGTCCCGGCCGTGGTCGGGATACAGGCAAGCGGGAGGGCGCGGCCAACGAGCAGATCGGTGCCGACCACTTCGTCGAATGTCTGGGAGGAACCTGACAAGGCGGCAACCAGCTTGGCGACGTCCATCGCGCTGCCACCGCCCAGGCCGATCACGAAATCGGCCGTGGCCGTACCAGCCGCTGCGACGGCATTGTGAAAGTCGGCGCGGGTCGGTTCGCCATCGGGGCCAAGCCAAAGATGCGGCGTCACCCCGCGAACGCGGAGTTCCTCGCACAATTCCTCCGCCAGTACCGCGATCGGGGCGGAGGTGACGATAAAGGCGTGATGCGCACCCGTAGCCGCACAATCCTCCGCGCAGGAGGACATGATCCCGGCACCGATCCTGACGCAGCGTACCTGGAACAGGTCGACCCTCTCGCGCGCTGCCAACTGGTAATCTCCCATATCGCCTTCTTGCCGGTTCCCTTCCCATGCACTTGTCCGGAACGGCGGCGGCCCTTTATCGAAAGCGGTTGGAGCATGTTTCATGGCCGCGGGCCATGGGCGATTTGACCGAAGCGGCACCATCTCGCGGCTGGAACGGCATCGACGGGTCGCGGCCTTTCGCAAGCGCCGGCCAGGCGGCAGGATGGGGCCATGCAAGAGCATCCCGGCGCGCATATCCGCCCCTATCGCGGCAGATCCCCGCAAGTCGATCCCACGGCCTTCGTCGCGCCCGGCGTGCACCTGGTCGGGGACGTCACGATCGGTGCTGGGGCAAGCATCTGGTACAATTGCGTGTTGCGCGGTGATCTCGCCCCGATCGTGGTCGGCGCGCGCAGCAATGTCCAGGACGGTACCGTCATACACGTTGAGGGGCCGCGCGAAGGCCAGGCCGGGAAAGTGCTCCCGACCCTGATCGGCGAAGATGCGCTGGTCGGCCATATGGCGCTGCTGCACGGCTGCGTCGTCGAGGATGGCGGTTTCGTGGGCATGGGTGCGATTGTCATGGACGGGTGCCGGATAGGCACCCGCTCCATGCTGGCAGCGGGCGCCCTCTTGCCGCCCGGCAAGCAGGTCCCCTCAGGCGAATTATGGGCCGGGCGCCCGGCGCGGATGATGCGGGACCTGCGCGAGGAGGAATTGGCGGGTATGGCCGAACAATGTGCGCATTACCTCGAAATGGCTGCATACCACCGCCAATGAACAGGGCATACCGGGCAATGCGACGGCCCGGCGCTTGACCAGCCCGGAAATATTTATACAGCCGTATAAGACGCGCTTGCGGTGACTTCTCCCGCGAAGCGTCCGGGAGGGATTCGAGCATGCGCACACCGCAACGCGTCAGCGCCGCGACATTCGCAGACGGCATTGCCGAGATGAGCGAAGCCGTCGGGTCGGACTGGGTCTTTACCAGCGATCCCGATGTCGACACCTATCGCGATTTCTACTCGGTCCTGTGGGACGAGCCTGAGGAACGCGTGGCTTCGGCGGCGGTGGCGCCGAAGACGGTGGAAGAAGTGCAGGCCGTGGTCCGCGCCTGCAACCAACGGCGCATCCCGCTCTATCCGCTCTCGACTGGGCGCAATCTCGGCTATGGCGGCTCGGCGCCGGTCTATTCGGGCAGCGTGGTGCTCGATCTCAAGCGCATGGACCGGGTGATCGAGGTCAGCGAGGGTAACGCCTCCTGCCTTGTCGAGCCCGGCGTGTCCTATTTCGACATGTACCGCCACCTCCAGGAAAGCGGGTCGAAGCTGTGGATCGACGTGCCCGATCCCGGCTGGGGCTCGATGGTCGGCAATGCGCTCGACTCCGGCGGCGGCTATACTGCGGCGCCCTATCGCGGGCACTGGGAGGCGGTCTGTGGGATCGAGGCGGTGCTGGCCGACGGCGAGGTCTTCCGCACCGGCATGGGCGCGTTGCCGGGGGCGGAGACCTGGCAGCAGTACCGCATGGGCGTCGGGCCATGCCTCGACGGGCTGTTCCGCCAGTCTTCGCTCGGGGTGGTGACCAAGATGGGCTTCTGGCTCTTCCCTCAGCCCGAAGCCTATCTCAGCTGCTCGATCGAATTGCCGCACTTCGAGGATATCGAGCCGCTGGTCGAACTCTTCAACGAGCTCGAATACGGCAATATCTTCAACGGCATGCCCTCGATCAGTTCGCCCGTCATGACGCGCGAGAACCCGCTGATGTTCGCCGAGATCCCCGAGCCCGAGGAAATGAACCGGCTGGTCGAGGAGACCGGGCTGGCCGCCTGGCGCGGCTCCATGGTGTTCTATGGACCGGAGAAGGTCATCCGCGCGCAATGGGACTACGTCCAGGAACGCTTCCGCGCGCAGTTCGACAGTCCGGTGTTCAAGGAGAACCAGTTCGTCAAGCTGCCGCTGAGCCCGGCCGACATGGCGACGATCCAGAAGAACCGCTTCGGCATCCCCAGCCTCGAGATCTTCGCGGTCGGCTCGCGCGGTTTCGGCGATTTCAACCCGAGCGATGGCCACATCTGGTTCTCGGCGATCATCCCGCGCACCGGCAAGGGCTATGTCGAGGCCAATCGCGTCATGCGCCGGGCCTGCGCCGAGCGCGAGATCCCGCTGTTCATGTTCAGCCCCGCGGTGACCTGCTGGACCCGCAGCTTCGTCCTCTTCGCCGCCGTGCCGGTCTACAAGGACAAGGAACGCAACACGGCCCTGCGCGAGAACGTGCTCGAGGTGATCAAGCTCTGCGCTGAGCACGGCTGGGGCGAATACCGCTGCCCGCCTGCCTTCCAGGATGCGGTGATGGATGCCTACAGCTTCAACGACAACATCCTGCGCAGGGTGAACGAGCGGATCAAGGACGCGCTCGATCCCAATGGGATTCTCTCGGCCGGGCGCTACGGCGTGTGGCCGAAGCACCTGCGCGAAGGGCGCGCGGGATGATTACGCCGCCCGGCCTTTCCGCCGCGACCTTTGCGGACGGGCTCGCCGAAATGCGTTCGGCCGTGGGCGGGGAATGGGTCTTCACCGAGGAGGCCGACCTTCACGCCTACCGCGATTTCTACTCGGTCTTCTGGGACGAGCCGGAGGAACGCCTGGCCTCGGCGGCGGTCGCGCCGGGATCGGTCGAGGAAGTGCAGGCGGTGCTGCGCGCCGCCAATGCGCGGGGGATTCCGGTCTATCCGATCTCGACCGGGCGCAATCTCGGTTATGGCGGCGCGGCGCCGGTCTACAGCGGCAGCGTGGTGATCGACCTCAAGCGCATGAACCGAGTGCTTGAGGTGAACGAAGACACCTGCTCCTGCCTGGTCGAACCGGGTGTGTCCTATTTCGACATGTACCGGCATTTGCGGGAATCGGGCTCGAAACTGTGGATCGACGTCCCCGCGCCCGGCTGGGGCAGCATGGTCGGCAACGCACTGGATTCGGGCGGCGGATATACGGCGGCCGGATACCGCGGCCACTGGGAAGCGGTCTGCGGCGTCGAAGCGGTGCTGGCCGATGGCGAGGTCTTCCGCAGCGGCATGGGCGCCGTTCCCGGCAGCGAGACCTGGCAGCAGTACCGCATGGGGATCGGCCCATGTCTCGACGGGCTGTTCCGCCAGAGTACGCTGGGTGTGGTCACAAAGATGGGCTTCTGGCTGTTCCCGGAGCCGGAAGCCTTCCTCTCCGCCTCGGTCGAAGTGCCGTGGTTCGAGGATCTCGGCCCCCTGGTCGAACTGGTCAACGAGCTCGAATTTGGCAATCTGTTCAACGGCATGCCCTCGATCGGCTCGCCGCTGCTGCAAGATGCCAACCCGGCACTGTGGGAAATGGTCCCCACGCCCGACGAAATGAACGCAAGGGTGCGCGAGACCGGGCTCAACGCCTGGAGAGCGAGCTTCCAGTTCTACGGCCCCGAAGCCGTCATCCGCGCCCAGTGGGAGTACATCCGGGACCGCTTCGCTGCCACGATCGGGGGCGCCAGCTTCCGCGAGGATGAGTTCTACCGCCTGCCTTTGAGCGATGCCGATCTCGACAGGATATTCAAGGCGCGCTTCGGGATTCCGAACCTGGAACGTTTCTCGCTCGGTTCGCGCGGTGCCAATCCGCTCGCGCCCAGTGACGGGCATATCTGGATCTCGGCGGTCATTCCCCGCACTGCCGACGGGATTGTCGAGGGGACGCGGACCATGCTGGAGGCCTGCCGGCGGCTCGAGATACCCATCCTCGCCTTCAGTCCTTCGATCACCTGCTGGGCGCGATCGCTGGTCATGTTCGCGGCGGTCCCGGTCTACAAGGACGAGCGAAATCCGAAACTGCGCGCCGCGGTGATGGAACTGATCGACATTTTCGCGGAGAAAGGCTGGGGCGAATATCGCTGCCCGCCCGCCTTCATGGACAAGGTGATGGGCGCCTACAGTTTCAACGACCACAAGCTTCGCCGGGTGAACGAGCAACTCAAGGATGCGCTCGATCCCAGGGGCATCATTTCCGTCGGGCGTTACGGCATCTGGCCGGCCCATTTGCGTGAGGGGAGAGGGGCGTGACCCGATCTGTATGTCTAGTGCCGGCAATCCTGCTGTTGGCGGCCTGCGGCGGCGAGACTCCGCCGGCGCCCGAGCGCCATCCCGGACCACTTGGCCAAGGCGATCCCACGCTTGGCGCTTCCGCCCCCGGGCTGGCCGAGGGGCGGGCGGTTTACGAGCACTGGTGCGCGCCGTGCCATGCGCCGGTTCCCTCGCTCGCCGGCACGCTGGCGCTGCAGACCAAGTATGAAGGCGAGATCCCTGCAGCGCTGGTCCACCGGACCGATCTCGACAAGGACACGATCGCGCTGTTCGTCCGCCAGGGCGTTGCCTGGATGGCACCATTCCGCAAGACCGAGATCACCGATGAGGAGCTGGACCGCCTGACCGATTACCTGACCGCGCCGCTGGCGGATCGCGGGGTCGACGTTGCGGCGCTTGCAGCACAGGAGGACGGCGAATGATCAACCGCCGAGACCTGCTCAAATGGAGCGCCGTCGCACCCGTGCTGCTGGGCGGGTCGGCCGCCTCCTTTCGCAAGCTGCCCGAGGGCGTCGACGCACTGGTCCTCGACACCCGCCATGTCCGCCGCGGCCTGGCCGGCCCCATGGTCCATGCCTTCGACGGCGACGTCACCCAGCTGTGGTTCGAGACGCTCGACCCGCTCTGGCGCAGGCCGGGCTTTGTGCTCGGCGGGATCACCGGGGCTGATGCGCTGTTCGTGCTCAAACGGCTCGCGTGGGATCGCGGGCGCAGGGTGGTGAGCCGCAGCCAGCTTCCCGCTCGCCATGGCAGCGGGACCGGGCCGCTCAGCTGGGTGATCGCCCCGGTCCACCCGAGCGTGAAGGTCTGAACCATGGCTGTTCTGCCTCCCGACCTGGGCGCCTCCGCCTTCGCCCGTATGCTTGAGGAATTCCGGGGCGCCATCGGCAGCGAGTGGGTCTGGTCGAGTGAGGAAGACCTCGGTCCCTACCGCGACAGCTTCTCGCCGGTCTGGAACCTGGCCGAGGAACGGCGGGCTTCCGCTGCGGTTGCACCGGAAAATGTCGAGCAGGTGCAGGCGATCGTCCGCATCGCGGGGACGTACAAGGTCCCGCTGTTCCCGATCAGCACCGGCAAGAATTTCGGCTATGGCGGCCCTTCACCCAATGTCACCGGCAGCGTGGTGCTTGACCTCAAGCGCCTCAACCGTGTGCTCGAAGTCGATGACAAGCGCAATTTCGCGCTGGTCGAACCGGGCGTTTCCTATTTCGACCTCTATCGCGAGATCGAGGACCGCGGGCTCAAGCTGATGATCGATTGTCCCGATCCCGGCTGGGGCAGCCCGATCGGCAATTCGCTCGAGCGCGGGATCGGCTATACCATGCCGCATTTCCGCGACCATTTCGGCGCCAGCTGCGGGATGGAAGTGGTGCTCCCCAATGGCGAACTGATGCGCACCGGCATGGGCGCGCTGCCGGGTTCGAACACCTGGCAGGAATACAAATACGGCTTCGGACCCGATCCGGCCGGCCTGTTCGCGCAGGGCAATTTCGGGATCGTCACCAAGATGGGATTCCGGCTCTACCCGCTGCCCGAACATTACCGCACCGGGCTGATCACCGTTCCCCGGCGGCGCGACTTCGTGAAGCTGGTCGACCATTGCAACTATTTGTCGGACAGTTTCCTCTGCTCGGAGATCAAGTTCGCCAGCCCGCTTGCCGCGCTGATGAGCGATCCGGATTTCCTCGCCCTGGCGACCAGGCCGGGCGGGCCTTCGGACGCTGAGATGGATGCGGCGGCCGGGAAGGCGGGCCTGCCGAGCTGGCAGGTCGACCTGCAATTCTTCGGTCCCGAAGCGGCGACCAAGGCAAACTGGGACTATGCCAAGGACCGCATCCTGTCGGATATTCCCGGGGCCGAGGCCTTTGATGGCGAGCATTTCGCGCTTCCCGCCACGGCGACGCAATTGCTCAACACCGGCCAGCCCTATCGCAGCAATATCCGCCGCCACGGGGCACTCGGCGTACCGAGCCTGGAAATGTGGAAAATCGTCGGGGACGACGGCCATGTCGGCTTCTTCCCGGTGCTCGCCCGCAGTGGAGAAGCGGTGTTCGAAATGCAGCGGGTGATGTGCGACGCCCTGCGCGAGTTCGGGATGGAGCGCTTCTTCAATGCCACCACCGCACCGCTCTACTGGCACAGCTTCGCCTTCCAGATGGTGCTCGCACCGAGCGTCCGGCGCGACGATCCCGAACACAATGCCCGGACTCATGCGGCGATGAAGAAGGCCGTGGCCGTCGCGGCCGAGCACGGCTGGGGCGACTACCGCGCGGCGCCGGTCTACCAGGACGACGTGGCCGAGACCTACAGCTTCAACAACCACCAATTGCGCCGGTTCCACGAGGAGCTGAAGGACTCGATCGATCCGGACGGGATCATTGCACCCGGTCGGGGCGGGGTCTGGCCTCGGCGTTTTCGGCACCTGAGGGGGCGGGCATGAGGACATTGCTCGCGTTCACCGGATTCGCCCTGCTGTCCGCATGCGGCGACGTCTCCGTACCGGAGCCCGAAGGAGAAATCCTCGCCGAAGGCCTGCCGAAAGTGGTGCGCGCCGATCATCCCGGGCGGGTCATCTTCGAGCGCCAGTGCGCGCCCTGCCATGGCACCACGCCGGGCGGGGACGGCACCCCGATGCTTCCGGCAACGATGACGCTGGCGAGCAAGTACGAGGGCGCCTTGCCCGCCCCGCTCGAACTGCGCGACGATCTCGGTGCCGATGCCATCCGCCTCTTCGTGCGGCAGGGCAGCGGGGCCATGCCGATGTTCCGCAAGGCCGAACTGAGCGACGCGGATATCGACCGGATCGCCGGCTACATCGCGGCTACGGCGCAGGCGAGCCGGCTGGCGGAATAGGCGGGTCTACTACGCCGCTGAGGGCCTTGAGCTCGAAGGCGGCGCCGATCAGCTCGCGGATGGACGACTATGTTGCGGGCTTTGCGATGCAGGGAAATGTGGCGTCGGATGGCGCGATCAGCGGTGATGAACACACACGCGCCCGCCGCGATGCAGCATGGCTGAGCCGGAAGGGCGGATTGGCTGAGATGGAAATTGCCGCCCTCAGGGCTTTCCTTACGGCAGGGGAGCCGTATCATCCCTGCCGGTCCCGGCCGGATTGCACCGGGACGTGGGGAGAGAGAATATGACGTTTCGCGCCTGCGCGGCGGTGGTGTGCCTGCTGGCCGTGCCTGTACCGGCCATGGCCCAGACCGCTCTTGACCGTGACATTGAAGCCTTGAGCCTGCGGGTCGAGAAACTCGAGGGAGCCCGAGCGGTCAAGAAGCTGCAGCGGGCCTTCGGCTATTACGTTGATCGCGGACTGTGGGGCGAGGCGGCCGATCTCTTTGCGGACGACGGAACGATCGAGATCGGCCTGGACGGCGTTTACGCTGGCCGCGAACGGATCCGCGAATATCTCCGCCGTCTCCATGGCGGGCAGGAAGGCCTCGTCTACGGCCAGCTCAACGAATGGATCACTCTCCAGCCAGCCATCAACGTGGCCGAAGACGGCCGCAGCGCAACCGCCCGCTGGCGCGATCAGGGCATGCTCGGTCAGTACAAGCAGCATGCCGAATGGCGCGACGGGGTTTATGAGAACTCCTATGAAAAGGGCGCGGACGGCATCTGGCGGATCAAGGTGCTGCACCTCCATGTCAATTTCGTTGCCCCCTATGAGAAGGGCTGGGCGAGGCTGAAGCCGGGCGAAGGTCTGGCCCGCAGCCAGGCCAGCATCGATTTCCCGCCTGATCGCGGGTCAACCGTAAACTACGCGCCTTTCCCGGCGGTGCAGGTGCCGGCCTTCCAGGCGCCGAATCCGGTCACCGGTCGGGCTGTGAAGGGAGGCCGCTGATGCGCAGGATGACCAGGACTTTTGCCGCCGGATGTGTGGCTCTGCTGGCCGCATCGTCCCTCCCGGCCATGGCCCAGAAGACCGCTCAGGAACGCCTTTCCGCCTATCGCGAGCGGGTCGACCGGCTGGAGGACCAGGCCGCGATCGAGAATCTCACCGCCACTTTCGGCTATTATTTCGACAAGGGCCTCTGGGGCGAGGCGAGCGCATTGTTCGCGCGCAACGGCAGTTTCGAATATGGCCAGCGCGGTGTCTATGTCGGTCCCGAACGGATCCGCCGCTCCATGTTGCTGTTCGGGCCCGAAGGGCTCGCCCCGGGCTATCTCAACAACCATATGATGCTGCAGGCGGTGATCGTGGTTGCCGACGACGGTCGGACGGCCACGGGCCGCTGGCAGGGGCCGGTCATGCTCGGCGAACCGGGTGCCAATGGCGTCTGGGGCGTGGGCATTTACGAGAACGAGTATGTCAAGGAAGGCGGGACCTGGAAGATTGCCAGCCTGCATTTCTACCCGGCGGCCTGGACCGATTACGACAAGGGCTGGATGCGCTCGGCGCTCCCGATGGAGGGGCAGAGCGCCCTGTTTCCTCCCGATGCGCCGCCAACGGAGGTCTATCGTTCGCTGCCCGGGGCCTATATCCCGCCGTTCAGCTTCGACCATCCGGTGACCGGGAAATCGCTGAAGGATATCCCACAGCCGGCCGATGACCTGGTGGGGAGGGAATGACGATGAAGCGCATGATCGTGGCTGGCCTGCTCGCCGCCGTTTCCGCCCCCGTGCTTGCCCAGGCCGCCGAGGAACGGCTCGATGCCCTCGACGCCCGGATCACCCGGCTCGAGGATATCAACCAGATCGAACGCGTCCAGCGCACCTACGGCTATTTCGTCGACAAGGGGCAATGGACCCTGCTCTCGCAGCTCTTCGCGGAGGACGCCACGCTGGAGATCGGCGGCAAGGGGCTGTTCCTCGGGCAGGACCGCGTGCTCGAATACATGCAGACCGCTTTCGGTCCCGACGGCCCGACCCCGGGCTTCCTTGGCAACCACATGCAGTTCCAGCCGCTGGTGGACGTTTCGCCCGACGGAAAGACCGGCTGGCTGCGCGGCCGGGCCTATGTGATGAGCAATGGCGGCTGGGGCCTGCCGCTGTACGAGGACGAATTCGTCAAGGAAGACGGCGTCTGGAAGTTCAAGCGCCTGTCCGGCCCCTTCACCATGTATTCGAGCTGGGACGGCTGGGGCAAGAATGCGCTCAACAACACCTGGCCCGACAAGTTCGATCCGCCGCCGGACCTTCCGCCGAGCACGGTCTATTTGACCTATCCGGCCTATTACATCGTGCCCTATCATTATCCCAATCCCGTCACCGGTATGGCCTTTGCTCCGGATCGCGGAGAAGTAGGCGCCTATCACCGACCTCCGGGCACGGCCGAACAGGCGGAATCGCTCAGGGTCGGCCGCCTGGCCGACGGCACGCAACCGATTGCAGAAGCTCCGAGAGACTGACCCGAGACATGATGACCAAGCCGATCTGTAAGCGTCCCGCGGCGCTGTTCGCAACCCTTGCCGCCCTGGCGCTGGCCGGCTGTTCGGCTGGGGGTGACGATCCGCTGGCGGTGGTTGCAGACGGCGAATGGGTGATGGACGGGCGCGACTATGCCGCGCAGCGCTTCAGCCCGCTGACCCGGATCGACAAGGACAATGTCGGCGAACTCGGTCTCGCCTGGTATGCCGATCTCGACACCTATCGCGGGGTAGAGGCGACCCCGCTCTATGCCGACGGCGTGCTCTACAACACGCTCGCCTGGAACATCACCACGGCTTACGACGCCAGGACGGGCGAGGAACTCTGGACCTTCGATCCTGAAACTCCCCGCGAATTCGGCCGTTATGCCTGCTGCGAACCGGTCAGCCGCGGGCTGGCGCTGTGGCAGGACAAGATCGTCATCGCCACGCTCGATGGCCGGCTGATCGCACTCAACAAGGACACGGGCGAGCAGCTCTGGTCGACCCGGACCTTCGAGCTCGACAGCGGCTATGCCTATTCGATCACCGGCGCGCCGCGGGTGTTCGACGGCAAGGTGGTGGTCGGCCAGTCCGGTGGCGACCTGGGCGTGCGCGGTTTCGTCTCCGCCTATGACGTGAATACGGGCGAGAAACTGTGGAAGTTCTTTCTTACCCCCGGCGATCCGACAAAGGGTCCCGATGGCGAAGCCTCCGACCCGGTGATGGAGATGGTCCGCGAGACCTGGTCCGCAGACGGCATGTGGAAGGAGCTCGGCGGCGGCGCCAACCCCTGGGATGCGATCGCCTACGATCCCGAATTCGACCTCGTCTATGTCGGCACCGGCAATTCGGTGCCGCACGCGCGCTTCTACCGTTCGAACAACGAAGGCGACAATCTCTTCGTCTGCTCGATCGTCGCGCTCGATGCCAGGACGGGCGAATACCGCTGGCATTACCAGATGAACCCCGGCGAGGAATGGGACTGGACCTGCACCTCGTCGATCATCAGCGCTGACCTCGAGATCGAAGGCGAGCCGCGCAAGGTGCTGATGCAGGCACCGAAGAACGGCTTCTTCTATGTCCTCGACCGCGAAACCGGCGAATTCATCAGCGCCGGGGCGCATGTGTTCCAGAACTGGAACGAGGGTTTCGACGAAAAGGGCCGTCCGATCACCAGCGAGAAGGTGCGCTACAGCGAGGAGCCTGCGCTGGTTGCGCCGGGGCCGGGCGGGGCGCACAACTGGTTCCCGATGGCCTTCAGCCCGCAAACGGGGCTGGCCTATTTCCCGGCCTATCAATCCGCCTTCGCCTATGCCCTGCAGCCGGACTGGGAGCCCAAGCCGCTGCGTTCCAACAGCGGCTGGGGCGGCTGGGGCGGGCCGCACGCCGGTCGGATGGGCGAGGTCATGGGCGAAGCGGCCGCGCTCGAGAAAGCCTGGTTGACTGCCTGGGATCCGGTCAAGCAGCAGGTTGCCTGGCAGGTCGAACTGCCGCGCCACGGCAATGGCGGGGTCTTCGTGACCGCCTCCGATCTTGTCTTCGAGGGTACCACCAAGCAGACTTTCAGCGCCTTCGATGCCCGGACCGGCGAGATGCTCTGGGAATATCCGACGCAGAGCGCCCCGGTTGCGGGCGGGATCACCTACGAGCTAGACGGCGAGCAGTATATCGCCGTCAACGCCGGCTGGGGCGGGGGCGCCGCCCAGATCGAGCGGGGGGCGGGGATCGAACTGCCGCGCGCGCCGGCCCGCCTGCTGGTATTCAAGCTCGGCGGCACGGCGCAATTGCCGCCGCTGGAGGTCGATGCTGCGGCTCCGCCCGAGCCACCCCGCCTGACCGCAAGCGAGGCCGAGATCCAGCGTGGCGCAAAACTCTTCGCGGAAACCTGTGCCGTCTGCCACGGTCAGAACGCCATCGGCGGGGTGAAAGACCTGCGCCACATGGATCGCGACACTCACGGCAAGTTCGACCAGATCGTGCTGGGCGGGCTCTATCTCGAGAAGGGCATGGCCAGTTTCGACGACCTGCTGGACGAACAGCAGGCGAACGACATTCACGCCTATGTGATCGCGCGGGCGAACGAGGACTGGGGGCGCTAGGGGGCCTCTCGCTTCTCCTCGCTCGGGCGGCGTCCGGTCATCCGGCGGTAGAAACGCGAGAACCACGAGGGGTCCGAGAAACCCAGTTCGTCGGCCACTTCGACCGCGCTGGCACTGCTGAAGCACAACATGCGCTGGGCTTCGGCGGCCAGCCGGCGGTTGATCGCCTCGCCCGGACTGCAACCGAGATGTTCTCGGCACAGGCGCGAGAGGCTGCGCGAGGAAAGGCCGATCCGCTCCGCGTAGAAGCCCACTGCCCGCTGTTCGCGCAAATGCCGTTCGATCAATTGTCGGAACTGGGCGATCCGCGGATCGAGCGGGCGTGAACTCGCGCCATGGGGAAGCGAACGGAGCAAGGCCTCGAACAGCGCATGGATCAGCGCGGCATCCTGTGGCCAAGCGGTAGTAAGATCGAGCAACTCCTCCGCCAGCCAAGCCAGTCTTGCGAGCCCGTGCTCCGGCAGATTTCCGTGCCCTCCCTCGGTCAGCAGGGCCAGCAGCGGGTCGGATTCGCCGAAGCAGCGCGAAAGGAATTCGGCCGAAAGCGATACGACATGGCCCTGGGTTTCAGGAGCGAAGCGGAAGCCATGGGCCGCCCCCTGCGGCACGGCGATGAAGCATGGCGCATCGAGCGCGACGGCGGCGTCGCCCAATTGCGCCTCCGCCCGGCCATAATGGAGCAGCAGGACCTGGACATTCTGCCTGTGACGATGCGGGCGGATTTCCCAATCATGCAAGGAACTGCGTGCGGCAATCGTCTCGATATGCACGAATCCTGCGGGGATAAGACCCGCATCTTCGCCATAGAGCGAGAAAAAGGGCAGTTCTTCCCTTGGTCTGAGCATGTCCCGAAAGTTCCACTCGCTTGGCTGTGCCGTCTCTTGGATCGAATTGCGCCAAGGGTCAAATTGCGGCGCGCAAGGAGAGGAAGATGAAAACCCAGGTCTGTATCATTGGCGCCGGTCCCGCTGGGCTGCTGCTCGGTCATTTGTTGCGTGCGGAGGGAATCGATTGCGTCGTCCTCGAACGCCAGACCGGCGATTACGTCCTGTCACGGATTCGCGCCGGCGTGCTTGAAACGATCACGGTCGAACTGATGGAGCGCCTCGGGCTCGACGCGCGGCTCAAGGCGGAAGGCCTGCCGCATGACGGCTTCAACCTCGCCGATGGCGAACGCCTGATCCGGATCGACATGCAGGAACTGACCGGTGGGCACGTGGTCGTCTATGGCCAGACCGAAATCACCAGGGACCTTATGGATGCCTGCCCCGAACGGGGGCTGGACGTCATTTACGAAGCGGCAGAGGTCGCGTTGCACGAGGTCGAAGGCGAGGCACCCTATGTGACCTACCGCAAGGACGGCAGGGAGCAACGCATCGACTGCCGTTTCATTGCCGGTTGCGACGGCTTCCACGGTCCGGGCCGCAAGGCGATTCCGGCCGGGGTCGGCAAGGAATACGAGCGGGTCTATCCCTTCGGCTGGCTTGGCATCCTGGCCGATGTCCCGCCCTGCAACCATGAACTGATCTACGCCAATCACGCGCGCGGTTTCGCGCTGGCCTCGATGCGCAGCCAGACGCGCAGCCGCTATTACGTCGACGTCCCGCTGACCGAACGGCTCGAGGACTGGAGCGACGAGCGGGTGTGGGACGAACTGGCGCTGCGCCTCGGTCCCGATGCTGCCGCCCATATTACCCGCGGGCCCAGCCTCGAAAAGTCGATCGCTCCGCTGCGCAGCTATGTCTTCGCGCCGATGCGACACGGTTCGCTGATCCTCTGCGGTGACTCGGCACATATCGTTCCTCCGACCGGAGCCAAGGGCCTCAATCTTGCGGCGAGCGACGTGCATTATGCGGCCCAGGCGCTGGCCGCCTATTTCCGCAGGTCGGACAATGATGCCATCGCAGCCTATTCAGACAAGGCCCTGGCGCGGGTCTGGAAGTCCGAGCGGTTCAGCTGGTCGCTGACCAAGCTGATGCACCGTTTCCCCGAGGACGGGCCGTTCGAGCGGGCGATGCAAGTGGCCGAGCTGGATTATATTGCCTCAAGCAGGGCGGCCCAGACAACTATTGCCGAGAATTACATCGGCTTGCCGGTGTAACATTATTGTGTCGCTCATTGTAACAAAGTGTAGCGTCGTTATAATACACCCTTGTCGACCTCTATCGATCGTCCGTAGATGTGGGGGAGGAAGCGGCCGCCGCCGTTCCCATGTCACGGCCGTGAGGCGCAAGGGGAATTGGACTTGCCAGGTGAAAGTGCAGATTCGCGCAGGATCGGTCCACTTGCAGGCCTCGGCCTTCTGCTGGCCAGTGTAGCGCTTGCGGGTTGCGCCGGCCTGACTGCGCCTGCCAGCGTCCCCGAACACGAAGTCCCGCTGCCCGCAACCTGGTCCGCCGAAGGGCAGGCGGCGACGACTTACGATCTCGCGACCTACTGGCAGGCGCTCGGAGATCCGCTGTTGGGTGAACTGGTCGACCTGGCGTTGGCCAACAATCTCGATATCGAACAAGCGGCCAGCCGGCTGGTGCAGGCGCGCGAAAGCCTCGTCCAGGCCCGCGCGGGCTATTTCCCGTCGCTCAATGCCGGGGCCGGGGCAAACCGTCCGGTGGGCGACGTCATCGATCCGGAGACGGTTTTCTCGCTCAGCGCCGATGCCAACTGGGAAATCGACCTGTTCGGCCGGATCGGCAATGCGGTCGATGCGGCGGAATTCGACTACGCCAGCGCCGGCTATTCGCTCGCCGACCTGCGGCGGATCATCGCTGGTACGGTGGCGACGCAAGTGATCACGGCGAGGGCGACCGAGCAGCAACTCGCGATTGCCCGCGATACGCTGGCGAACCAGGAGGAGAACCTCCAGATTGCCCGCTGGCGCAACCAGGCCGGTCTCGTGTCCAGCCTCGACGTCGAACAGGCGCGCACTGCGCGGGCTCAGGTTGCGGCGACGATTCCCTTGCTCGACAGCCAGCTCGCCGCGACGGCAAACGGGATTTCGACGCTGATCGGCGAGCCGCCTGGCCGGGTCCTCGCACTCCTGCGCGAAACGCGTCCGGTTCCGCGTCCGCCGGAACTGGCAGGGCTCGATGCGCCTGCGGACCTGCTGCGCCGGCGACCCGATGTGCGTTCGGCCGAAGCCGGCCTGGCAGCGGCGACCGCCCGGATCGGCGTCGCCCGGGCGCAGCTTTATCCTGCCTTGCGGCTGGTCGGTTCGATCGGGACCGGCGATGCCGGGCCTCTTTCGCTGTTCGACGTCGTCACCGGGACGGTCGGCGCGGCGCTCAGCCAGCTGATTTTCGACGGCGGACGAACCCAGTCACAGGTCCGCGCGGCGGAAGCTCTTGCCGAAGGCTCGCTCGCCGCCTGGCGGCAGGCAATCCTCGGCGCGCTCGAGGACGTCGAAAGCGCGATCGCTTCGCGCCGGGCTGCGGATGAGCGGCTGGTGGAACTCGCCGAGGCGCTGGATGCAGCGAACAATGCCGCGATCCTTGCCCGGAGCCAGTATCAGGCGGGCCTGACCGATTTCCAGACCCTGCTCCAGGCCGAAAGCCAGTTGCTCTCGGCCCGCAATTCGCTGCTTTCGGCCGAGGCCGACCGGGCCACATCCTTCGTTCGCCTGACCCAGGCGCTGGGCGGAGGCTGGAACGGCGACGTGCCGCAATATGACGACGACAGGACCGCCTCATGAGTGACGAACCCGAGATCGAAGAATTCCTGGGCGAGGAAGTGCGTCCCCGGTGGAAGCGCTGGGCGAAATTCTGGATTCCGGCACTCCTTCTGGTGCTGCTTGCCGTCGTCATTGCCCGCTGCAGCGGCAACGGTGACCAGCCCGACTACGTTACCGAAGAGGTCAGCCGCGCGTCGCTCGATATTCAGGTGACCGCGACCGGCAATCTGCGCCCCACCAACATGGTCGAGGTCGGATCAGAAGTCTCGGGTCGGATCGACGAAGTGCTGGTCGATGTGAACGACCAGGTCACCCGGGGTCAGGTACTCGCGCGGATCAATACCGACGTGATCGAGGACCAGATCGAGCAGGCCGAGGCAAGCCTTCTGTCCGCGCGAGCGCAGGTGACCCAGGCGGAAGCCACGCTGGCGCTGGACCGTGCCCAGCTGGCCCGCCTGCAGGAGGTCTCGCGGCTGTCGGATGGAAAGGTTCCGTCGAAGTCGGAAATGGAAATTGCCGAAGCCAATGTGAAGCGCGACGAAGCCACTCTGGCCTCGGCCCGGGCGAGCGTGGCCTCGTCGCAGGCACAGTTGTCGAGCGCTTCGACCAACCGCGACCGTGCCTATATCGTCTCGCCGGTGTCCGGCGTCGTGCTGGCGCGCCAGGTGGAGCCGGGCCAGACCGTGGCGGCAAGCTTCAACACGCCGACCCTGTTCGTGCTGGCCGAAGATCTGTCGCAGATGCAGTTGCGGATCAATGTCGACGAGGCCGATGTCGGCCAGGTCGAGCGCGGCCAGCAGGCCAGCTTCACCGTCGATGCCTATCCCGGGCGCCAGTTTCCGGCCAGGGTCGAACGGGTCGATCTGGCCTCGACGAATACGGCCGCAACGGCCAGTTCGGCCTCCACCGCGAATACGTCCAACAGCAGTACGGTGATCGTCTACGAGGCGCGGCTGACCGTCGACAATCCCGAGGGGCTCCTGCGCCCCGGCATGACGGCTACCGCCAGTATCGCGACCGAGAATACCGGCGAACAATTGCTCGTGCCCAACAGTGCGCTACGGTTCCGTCCACCGGCGGACGAAGACGCCGGCGGGGTGCAGCTCAACAATGGCAATCAGTTCGGTCTCGACCGCCAGGGGCCACAGGCGACCATCGGCGCTGGCAGCCGGCAGACGATCCACATCCTCGCCGAAGACGGAAGCCTGAAGCCGGTTTCGGTGATCACCGGCCGGAGCAACGGCCGGCTTACCGTGGTAAGGTCGGACGAACTCGAACCGGGGATGAAAGTGGTCACCAGCATCAAGGCGCAAGGCGCGCAATAGGTGGCGGAGCAGCAGGTGAGCAGCGAGCCCATCATCGAACTGAAGGGCATTACCAAGACCTTCGGCGTGGGCGCTGCGGCCTTCAAGGCCCTGCGCGGGGTGGACCTGATCATCCGTCGCGGAGACTACATGTCGGTGATGGGACCGTCCGGCTCGGGAAAGTCGACCACGATGAACATCATCGGTTGCCTCGATACCCCTAGCTCGGGCGTTTACCGGTTTCTGGGCACAGAGGTCCAGAAGCTCGACAAGGATCAGCGTTCGCTGCTCCGGCGGCGCTATCTCGGCTTCGTGTTCCAGGGCTTCAACCTGCTGGCGCGAACCTCCGCGCTCGAGAATGTCGAGCTGCCGCTGATCTACCACGGGACGCCCAAGGCCGAGCGGCGCGAGCGGGCGATGAAGGCGCTCGACAAGGTCGGGCTGGTGCCCTGGGCCGACCATACGCCGGCAGAACTCTCCGGCGGGCAGCAGCAGCGCGTGGCCATTGCCCGTGCGCTGGTGTCCGATCCTGAAGTTCTGCTCGCCGACGAGCCGACCGGCAATCTCGATTCCGAGCGTTCGGTCGAGATCATGGAATTGCTGACGGATCTCAACCGCAGCGGCATCACCATCGTCATGGTCACGCACGAGCCGGACATGGCGGCCTATACCAAGACCATCGTGCATTTTGTCGACGGCGTGGTCGCCAGGATCGAACGGGGGGCGAAGTCCGACCTCGTCGGGGCTCCGGGCGCCAGCGAGGGTCTCGGCTGATGTATGGAACGATCTTCATGCTCGCGCTCAAGGAAATCCGCCGGCACCTGATGCGGTCCTTCCTGACGACACTGGGGATCATCATCGGTGTGGCCGCAGTGATCACCATGGTCACGCTCGGGAAGGGCGCGACGGCGGATATCGAGGAACAGATCAGTTCGCTCGGCTCGAACGTGCTGATCATCTTCCCGATCCAGGACGAGCAGAATGTCTGGCGCCCTTTCGAGGCCGAGGACATCGTGGCGGTCCGCGAGCAGGTGGCCGGGGTGAAGGCCGTGGCCGGAAGTGTCAACAAGGACGTGACGGCAGTGTTCAACGGTCAGGACTGGTCGACCCGGGTCGAGGGCGTGAGCAACGAATTCATGGAAGCCCGCTCGATCAAGATCGCCGAAGGCAGGGGCTTCACCGCGCAGGAGGAAGCCTCGGGCGACAACGTCTGCATCGTCGGTCAGACCGTGCTCGAGGAGATATTCACCACCGGATCTTCCCCGCTCGGCGAACAGATGCGGCTCGACGGCGTTTCCTGCCGGGTCATCGGCGTGACGGAATCCCGCGGACTCGGCGGCGGCGGCGGGCAGGACGAGAACAATTCGGTCCTGATGCCGATCAAGAACGTCCAGCGGCGCTTCATCGGCAATGACGACATCAACAATTTCGCGGTCGCCTATGACGCCGGGGTGGACAGCGCCACTATGCAGGCGGCGATCGTCGATCTCCTGCGCGAGCGGCGCTATCTGCTCGACGGGCAGGATAACAATTTCGACGTGATCGATACGGCCGAGATCAATGAAACCGTTTCTAGCACGGTCGGCACGATGACGTTGATCGTCAGTGCCATTGCCGGGATCAGCCTCGTTGTCGGCGGGGTCGGGATCATGAACATCATGCTTGTCTCGGTCACCGAGCGGACCCGTGAGATCGGCATCCGCATGGCGATCGGCGCCCGCGCCAAGGAAGTGCGCCGGCAGTTCCTGACCGAAGCGGTGGTGCTGTGCTGCTTCGGCGGTCTTGTCGGGATCATCCTCGCCTTCGCGCTCTCGGTCAGCCTGTCGAGCGCCTTCGGCCTGCCCTTCGCCTTCGATCCCTTCATCAACCTGCTTAGCTTCGGCATCTCGGCCCTGATCGGCATGGTCTTCGGCTATTTCCCGGCCCGGCGGGCCGCGGCGCTCGACCCGATTGAGGCTCTGCGCCACGAATAATCGTCGGCGCGCAAGATATTGTACCCCGGTTCGGGCTGCACCCGCACATAGAGGCGGAATATGGCCGGATATCCGGAATCTTGTGGTGACAAGCGCGTAATCGGACAATATCAACCCGGCCAGACACCGGGAGTGTAAAGCGCTGGCCGCCTGGGAGCGATTCGCCGGCGCTGCCGCGCACTCCGTCTATCTATTAAGGAGCCCACCAATGCCACTCGTAAACATGAAGCCGTTGCTGCGCGACGCGATGGACAATGGCTATGCCGTCGCCGCCTTCAACCTGGTCGACTACAACACCACCAAGGCGATGGTGAAGGCGGCCGAGGAACTCGACGCTCCGGTCATCTGTCAGACCAGCGCCAAGACCATCAAATATTTCAGCCACAAGGAAATCGTCTCCTGGGTCCGTACCGTGGCCGAGGACAGCCCGGTTCCGGTGGTGCTCCATCTCGATCACTGCAAGGATATCCCGATGATCGAGGAATGCGCCAAGGCCGGCTGGACCTCGATCATGATCGACGCTTCGGAACTGCCGTTCGACCAGAACCTCGCGGAATCGCTGAAGGTTCGCGAGATCGCCGAGAAATACGGGGTCGGCATGGAAGCCGAACTCGGCCAGATCATGGGCGTGGAAGACGACATGGTGGTGGACGAGGCGGACTCGGTGCTCACCGATCCGGAAGACGCCAGGAAGTTCTGCGACGCGCTGGACCTTTCCGCTTTCGCCTGCGCCGTCGGCACCGCCCATGGCTATTACAAGGGCGAGCCGGTGGTCGATTTCGACCGCATCAAGGCGATCAACGAAGCCACCCGTACCCCGATGGCGCTGCATGGCGGCACCGGCCTGTCCGACGAAACCTTCGCCAGGGCGATCGAACGCGGTGCGGCCAAGGTCAATATCTCGACCAATCTCAAGCATGTCTGGGTCAAGAGCTTCGTCGATTACCACCTCGCGCATCCAACCGATTTCGAACCGCTGCGCGTGGGCGATGCCCAGTACCAGGCCTGCAAGGCGATGTTCGCTGGCTTCATCGAGAAGTTCGGCGGCAAGGGCCGCGGCTCGGCCTTCCTCGCAGCGCTCAAGCAAGCGGCCTGAGGGGAAGCATAAGTGGTCAAGGCAATCATTTTCGACTGCGACGGCGTGCTGGTCGATACCGAGCGCGACGCGCACCGGGTCGGCTTCAACCTGGCGTTCAAGGAATTCGGGATCGCCGCGGAATGGAGCGTCGAGCTCTATGCCCGCCTGCTGCTGACCGCGGGCGGCAAGGAACGCATGAAGGTCTATTTCGAGGAATTCGGCTGGCCGGCGGCGCAGGTCGCCGAACATGGCGGGCAAGACGAGCTGATCCTTGCGCTGCACAAGGAAAAGACCCGGCTGACCTCCGAGATCGTCAAGGACCTGCCGGTTCGCCCGGGCATCCTGCGGATCATCGACGAGGCGATCGCGGCGAATGTGCGGCTGGGCGTCTGCACCACCTCCAATCCGAAATTCATCGATGCCGTGCTCGACCTGTTCGGGGCCGAGCGCAAGGCAGCCTTCGAATTCGTCCATGCCGGCGATGTCGTCAGCAAGAAGAAGCCCGATCCGGAAATCTACCTGCTCGCGCTCGAGACGCTCGGCCTTCCGGCCAGTGACTGCGTGGTGATCGAGGACAGCCGCAACGGCCTTCTCGCCGCGACCGGCGCCGGCCTGCCGACGCTCATCACCGTCAGCACCTATACGGGCGAGGAAGATTTTGCCGAGGCCGCCCGTGTGGTTCCGGAACTGGGCGACGCGCCCGCAATCAACATCACGCTCAATGACCTGAACGCGCTGGCCGCAACGGCGGCAGCCTGAGGGAGGAATACATGTCTGCAATTTCGCTTGCCCGGATCGAAGAAGCGATCGACGTCACCTGCGACACGGTGATCCGCAACGAGAAATACTTCTCCGATCTCGACGGGCTCGCCGGCGACGGCGATTTCGGTACCTCGCTGGCCACCGGCTTCAAGGTGATCAAGGCTGATCTGCCGGAGATCGACAAGAGCGCCATCGGCGCCATGCTGCTCAAGATCTCGATGGTCTGTTCCAAGCATGTCGGCGGCTCCTCGGGCCCGATCTGGGGCACCGGCTTCATGAAGGCCGGGATGGCTTCCAAGGGCCTGACCGAAGTCACATACGAACAGCTGACCGAAATGGTCGGTGCCGCGCTCGAGGGCATCATGGCCCGCGGCGGGGCGAAGCGCGGGGACAAGACCCTGCTCGACGCGCTGATACCGATTCACGAGAAGCTGCAGGAAATGGACGGCAGCGATCTCGGCGCCGTGCTCGCCGCCGTGACCGCCGAAGCGGACAAGGCGATCGACGAGACGCGCAACCTGGTCGCCCATCGCGGCCGCGCATCGCAGGTCGGTGAACGCAGCGCCAATACGCCTGATCCGGGCATTGTTGGCATCGCCACGATTCTCAACGATTGGTGCAAGCACTTCGGCGTCGACTACGCGCCGCAGGCTGCAGAACTTAACCGCTGATTTTAGGGAGAGGATACCCATGAAGAAGTTTGTCAACGATCCTGCCGATTTCGTTCCCGAATTCATGGCCGGGGTCATCGCCGCCAATTCCGACCTGCTCGAAGCCATTCCCGAGTTCCAGCTTATCAAGCGCAAGAACGTCGACGCCAGCAAGGTCGCGATCGTTCAGGGTTCGGGTTCGGGCCACGAACCGGCGCATGTCATGGCCGTCGGCCCGGGCATGCTGACCGCCGCCTGCCAGGGCCCGGTCTTCGCCGCCCCGCCGGTCGACGCTTGCCTCGAGACGATCAAGAGCGTCGCCACCGATGCCGGCGTGCTGGTGCTGGTCAACAATTACCAGGGCGACCGCATGGCCTGGGACATGGCCAGCGAAATGGCGGAAGCCGAAGGCATCAAGGTCGTCCAGTTCCACATCAATGACGACGTGGCCGTGCAGGACAGCCTCTACACCGTCGGCCGCCGCGGCGTGGCCGGCAATTTCTTCGTCATGAAGGCCTGCGGCGCGGCCGCCGAAGCCGGCGCGAGCCTCGAAGAAGTCGTCGCCATTGCCGAGAAGGTCAACAACAACGTCCGCACCATGGGCGTAGCACTGACCAGCTGCATTCCGCCGGCAAAGGGCGATCCGATCTTCGATATCGGCGACGATGAAATGGAAGTCGGCGTCGGCATCCACGGCGAGCCGGGCCGCGAACGCACCAAGATGAAGAGCGCCGACGAGATCACCAAGATCCTCTACGACGCTGTCCAGAGCGACCTGCCCTTCAGCTCGGGCGACCGCGTGGCGATGATGGTCAACGGCCTCGGCGGCACTCCGCCGGCCGAACTCTACGTCATCTATGCCAAGGCCGCTGCTCTGGCCGCCGAAACCGGCCTGACCGTGGCGCGCAACTATGTCGGCGAATATTGCACCGCGATCGAGATGGCCGGCTGCTCGCTGACCCTGCTCAAGCTGGACGACGAGCTCGAGAAGCTGCTGGCCGCGCCGGCGCAGACCGCCTGCCGCATCTTCTGATTTCGCGTTCCGAGATCACCAAGGGCGCCCCGGGAGGAAACTTCCGGGGCGCTTTCTTGTCCGCGGCCATTCTGCTCTCTCGGGGTTTCCACCGATAGGCAACGCATGGTGAACGGGCGAGAAGGAGCAAACACGGAGTGCGAGAGCGCTACAGTCCGTGTGAGAGGGAGTGGGTTACATGCGAATGCATAGTGCGCTGATCCTGCCGGCCTTGCTGCTGGCGTCGTGCCAGATGGAGGACCAAGGGGTGGAGGCTGAAGTCCCGCTCGCCGAAATTCCCTCGCTGCATATCAGCGGCCAGGCGGGCTATCGCGAACGAATTGCGCTCCTGCCAGGGTCCATGTTCGAGGCAAGCCTGCTCGATATTGCGCGCGCCGACGCGCCCTCGGTTCCGATCGCGCAGGTCACCCGCCGTCTCGATGGCGAGCAAGTGCCCTTGCCCTTCGACTTCGAGGTCAAGCAGCACAAGCTCAAGACCAATCTGCGCTATGCCGTCCGGGCCACGATCAAGACCCCCGACGGGGAGTTGGCCTGGACCACCGACACAGTTTATCTGGTCGATCCGACCCTGGAAAGCCAGGACCTCGGCTTGCTTCTTCTGGTGCGCGCAAAGCGCTAGGGGGCGTCGGCTTCGCGGGCCGACCTTGCAATTTTGCGCGTTTGCGCTATATGAAAATTACCAAACGTCGCTTGCGACGGAATTGCGCGCCTTTTTCGGCTGCGCGTTTTCCATTTCACGCAGCATGGTTCCGCGCCGGGATACGCCCGTGCGCGGAGAGAATTTTATTTGTGCGAAAGGATTCGGTTTGGCGAAGGAAGAGCTCATTACGATGGAAGGCGAGATCGACGAGATCCTGCCCGATGGACGCTTTGGCGTGACCCTCGATAATGAGCACCGGATTATCGCCTATACCGCCGGCAAGATGCGGCGGTTCCGGATTCGCTCGGTCGTTGGCGACCGCGTACACGTGGAAATGACGCCCTACGATCTGACCAAGGGAAGGATCGTCTACCGCGAACGGACGCCCGGGCAGGGACCCGGCGGTCCGCGCAACCGCGGTTTCCGGCGCTGACACGATTTGAGAACGGGCGGCCGATCGCCGCCGAACAAGGAAAGAATGAATTATCGAAATATCGGGGCCGCCAAGCGCCCCGCGCTCTCCCTCAGCGAAGTTGCAGGGGGGGGGGAACGGCCGGCCGGGGAGGCGATCGCCGCCCTGCTTTCACCGCCGGAACTGCGACGGCTTGTCGCGGCGATGGTGGATTGACGGCTTTTCCATATCGCTGAAGCGATTTTACCAGTATACGGAACTTGCTCTCGTTGAATTTCGACGGGTTTCGACGAATTGGCTACCGGCTCGGGAAGACTCTTTCCGTAGCCGCAAGACGGCGACCTCCTTTCAATTGACGACTTGACGCACGACCCGGTCCGCAATCTCGCGGCCGGAATCCAACGTTTCTTGAAAGGAAACAGACATGCCCATCGGCACCGTAAAGTTTTTCAACGAAGACAAGGGCTACGGCTTCATCCAGCCCGAAGATGGCGGCAAGGACAGCTTCGTCCATATTTCCGCCGTCCAGGCCTCGGGCCTCGGCACGCTGCAGAAGGACCAGCGCGTGTCCTATGAGGTGGAAACCGGCCGGAACGGCAAGGAATCGGCCGTCAATCTCGCCAACGCCTGACCGAATATCCCGGGACGCGGCCCCGCGCCGCGTCCCGGCACTTCCCTCATTATGGCGTGCCATGGCGCAGCAGTAAAAGGCGATCGCCGACGCGAACGCCGAGAAGATCCGCGCCGAAGAGGAAAGGGCCGCGCTGGAGGCCTGGGCTTCCGGCCGGGGAGGTTGTCCGCGCGGCTACAGGGCGATAGTTTCGCCCCATGCTTAGCAAGATTCTTCCAGCCCTCGTTCTTGCCGCCGCTTGTGCCGCCCCGCAGCACGCGCTCGCCAAGGACGAGGCCCCGCTCGAACTGGAGCCCAGTTCCCGGTGGATAATGGACTATGCCGAGGACAGCTGCGCCTTGCGCCGAACCTTCGGCGAGCCCGAGAATCAGGTGTGGCTCGAACTGCGGCAATTCGCTCCGGGCTTCGGGCTCCAGACCACCGTGGCCAGTGCGTCGCTCGACACCGTCAAGCGGGACTGGCCGCGTGTGCGGTTCGAACCGGCCGACGAGGACTACACGGCCCGCGGGGCAATTTACGGGCAGTTCGGCGAGGATCTGGATGGGGTCATCTTCACCGGCACCTTGCGCTACACCGACGCCGACTTTCCCGAACACATGGAGGAGGCACCGCGCTGGGACGAGAGCGAACGCGACCTGCGCGAGGCTTCGATAACGGCCTTCCGGATCGCCCGCGCCTTCGAGCGGGACCTTGTGCTCGCGACCGGTTCGCTGGACAAGCCGATGCAGGCCATGCGGACCTGCCTCGACGAATTGCTCACCCATTGGGGTATTGATGTCGAAGCGCATCACACCCTGTCGCGCGAAGTCATTCCGCGGCGGCGGGCCTGGTTGATCAAGCGGGTCCAGGAACGCTATCCCGACGACATGCTGAGCGAGGGGCGCAGCGGTATCGTCCGGGTTCGCCTCATGGTCGACGAGGAAGGGCAGCCGAGTGAGTGTGTCCTGCAGGCCCCGACCCAGGACGAATCCTTCCGCCGGCATACCTGCGATACGCTGATGCGCTATGCCCGGTTCGATCCGGCGCTGACGGCGGAAGGCCATCCCATCGCCAGCTACTGGGCCGTCGGCGTCACCTACAAGATCTACTAGGGCATCCGCCCGCCCCGCTCAGCTCCCGCCGTTCGCCTTGCGGAATTCCTCGAAGCGGGGGCTGGTCGCCTTGATATAGGCAGGGATCAGCGTGTTGCCTTCGTGGCAGGCGTATTCGAAGGGCTCGTAGCTGTCGTCGCGGGTCCAGGGGAAGGCCAGCTTGAACGGCTCGGCGAGGACTTCGGGATCCTCGATCCAGGCCTCGTAATAGACCTTTTCGGGCCCATAGAGCGTGAAATGCTCCACGATCCGCATGCGCCTGCTGGTCGGCACCGGCTGGTTGCTGGGGCCGACGATCACCATCGGCGGAATGCCGGTGAAATTGCTCGTTTCGACCACCAGCGTATGGCCTTGCCAGTGCCCGATGGAATCGCCCAGCCAGGGCGTGACTTCGGGCGGCAGATGCTCTGTTCTCCCTAGGTCGATCACCCGGGTCTCGTGGATCATTTCGTGGTTGAGCACCACCTTGCCCGGTGCCTGGAACACCCGCACCCCGTTGTTGTAGGGGAAGGGGATCATGGTCGCCGGAAGGCCGCGGGTGATGCAGTGGTCGAGCGAATTGAAATCGCCGAAATCCTCGAACACCTGCTCCGACCAGCTCGATTTCATCAGCGCCGCGCGGCGCCTGCCTTCCTCGTTCATGTGGATCCGGCCGTCGGCGGGTTCGACGATCAGGCTGGTCTGGTGCAGCGTGGTGCCCCATTCGAACCAGTTGCCGGCGCCCAGCTGGTTGTTCGCATCCTCCTGGTCGGCGCCGGCCTCGAGGGTCTCGGCGGCCTCGAAGGCTTCGCGATACTCGGTGTCGCTGTAACGCGCCTGCGTGCCGAAGCGTTCGGGCCGCTGCATCGGCGTGCGGCCCTGGACGAGCGGATAGGTACCGCGAAAGTCGGGATCGCCCCAGGGCGTGCGCGGCGCCTCCCAGCCTGCCGGCGCGGACGGGGGCATACCGATCGGGTCACCTTCTACCTCCTGCGCCATGCCGGGGAGGGCGGGGATCAGCAGCAGGGCGGCAACGGCGGCGAAGCGGGCAGATCGCATGCCGCTTTTCCTTATTCGCCCGGCGGCGGCGGGGCGCCCATGGTCAGCGGGCGCGGCTCGCCCTTCAATTCGCCGATCGCGACATAGATGTTGTTGAGGCTGCGCGCCTTGGGCGTGCCGCCGTATTCAAGCCCCTTCTTGAGCTCTTCACCGGTGTAGGGCGCCATGGCCGGATCGGTGGCGAAATACTTGTCATAGGCCTGCTGGTAGTTGAGGCCTTCGTCGACGGCCTTCTGCGCCACTTCGACAATCTTCTCGGCGTAGTCGGCATAGCGCAGGAAGCCGGCCCAGTTGTTCACGTGACCGTGGCCCTCGATCACCTTTTCCACGCCGCTCAGCCCCTCGCTCGCCTTGCGCACGGTCTTCGCCAGTTCGACCATGCTGCCGCCCGAACCCGGATCGATCAGCGGGCCCATGTCCCAGGCCATCACGTCGCCGGCGACCATCGCCTTCTCGGCCGGGAAGACGACAAAGCTATCGCCGCCGGTATGCGCCGGGCCGAAGTAATGCAGCCGGACTTCGTCCTTGCCCTTGCCGAGCGAGATCATGGAATCGTAGGTCAGGCTGGGAACGGTGCCGGGATTGTAGAAGGGGGTACCCTCGGCCGGCGCAGCCTTGGCATGCATGACCACCTCCACCGTCGGATCGGCATCGGTGAAGAACTGGTTGGAGCCGAGATGGTCGGGATGGGCATGGGTGTTGATCACCATGCGGATCGGCTTGTCGGTCACCTTGCGCACTTCCGCGAGGATGTCCTGGCCCATGTTGGGCAGCTTGGTGTCGACCAGCACCACGCCGTCTTCGCGCAGGAAGACGGTGGTGTTCCCGCCGCCGCCGAAGACCTTGTAGAGATTCTCCCCGACCTTCTCGATCGGCTCCGGCCCGGGCAGTCCCTGCGCGTAGAGCGCGGTCCCAATCCCGGCCACGATAATGCTCGACAAGACAGCTGCGCGTTTCATCCGATCCCTCCCGTCAGGAACACCCGCTGGACGAACCAGAAGGCGCCTGCGCCGATGATGGCGATCGATCCGCCCGTCACGACGCGTGTGTACCAAGCGGGGCTCCGGCTCTTCAGCCATGCCAGCGCGAAAGCGAGCGGCACGACCACGGCAAGCTGCCCCAGTTCGACTCCGACATTAAACGAAAACAGGCTCCAGCCAAGCGCTTCTTGAGGAAGTCCGAATTCGCGGAGCACTCCGGCGAAGCCGAATCCATGCACCAGGCCGAAGGCGAAGGCCATCCATGCGCGCAGGTCGCGCCCGCCACCGCGCAGGAGATTGTCGGCCCCGACCACCACGATGGTGAGGGCGATCGCCGGCTCCACCACGCTCGCCGGAATGTTGACGATGTCCAGCACGGCGAGAGCCAGCGTGACCGAATGACCGACGGTGAAGGCGGTCACGATTCGCACCAGCGTTCCCAGCGATCCGGAGAGCAGCATCAGCCCGAGGATGAACAGCAGATGGTCGGGCCCGATCAGAATATGATGGATGCCCGAGGGGATGAAGGTCCCCATCACCGCCAGCACGCCGGCGGTGGTGCCGGGGTAATAGGTCTTCGGAGCGCTCTCGCTGTTGAAGATCCATTGCTGGCGCAATTCGCCGCCCTCGTAGAGGTTCACGAAGCTCTGGTGCTGCGGGTCATAGGGGAACAGGTCGGTATCGACGGAAAGTGCGCCTGCCGGGGCTTGCGCTATGCGGAAGGTCAGCGCGGCCGCGTCGTTCTCGGCGAGCGGGAGGATGGCGGTGAGCTCGGGCCGGAGCCGCTCCTCGCCGACCAGTTCGATGCGGTCGAAAAGCAGGGCGGCCAGCCTTTCCTCATTGGGCAGCAGAACTTCGGAATGGAGCACGTGCTCGGGATCGTCCAGCCCGAGTTCCTGCGCGATGTCCACCGCGTGGACGGTCAAGCGCCCCTCGATCGCGCCTTCGCGGTAATCGAGGTCGAGATAGCTGAATGGGGCGGGATGGGCCTGTGCGGAGCTGGCAAGCACAGCCGCCGCAAGAGCCAGGAGCAAGCTCAGAATTCCAGTACGATCCAATCCCAATCCCCGTTCGTTCTGAGCCTGCCTAAGCAACGGCCTTCCTTTCCCCTTCGGGTCCGGCCAGGCGAGGGCGCCCTTCGACAGGCTCGGAGCGAACGGATCAAGAAAAAAGCGCAGGAGGACGCCCGCAGAAGCAATTCCGGCTGCATATTCCGCTGGCGTGTTTTTCGGTCTAGGCTGGTTGCAAGAGATACGAGAGGAGAGGCGTCCTGTCCGCCAATATTGAGGAACTGGAGCGTCGCCGGGCTGCGGCCCGTCTGGGCGGGGGGCAGAAGCGGATCGATGCCCAGCATGCCAAGGGCAAGCTGACCGCGCGCGAGCGGATCGAGGTGCTGCTCGATGAGGGGAGTTTCGAAGGCTACGACATCTACGTCGAGCACAATTGCGTCGATTTCGGGATGGATGGCCAGACCATTCCGGGTGACGGGGTGGTGACCGGTAGCGGCACGATCCACGGGCGGCTGGTGTTCGTCTTCAGCCAGGATTTCACCGTCTTCGGGGGATCGCTGTCCGAACGCCATGCGCAGAAGATCTGCAAGGTGATGGACATGGCGATGAAGGTCGGCGCGCCGGTGATCGGGCTCAACGACAGCGGCGGGGCGCGGATCCAGGAAGGGGTTGCCAGCCTTGCCGGCTATGCCGAGGTGTTCCAGCGCAACGTGCTGGCTTCGGGCGTGGTGCCGCAGATCAGCCTGATCATGGGGCCGTGTGCGGGCGGGGCGGTCTATTCGCCGGCGATGACCGACTTCATCTTCATGGTGAAGGACAGCTCCTACATGTTCGTTACCGGGCCCGAAGTGGTGAAGACGGTCACCAACGAGGTGGTCACGCAGGAGGAACTGGGCGGGGCGGTGGTCCATACGACGAAGACCGGCGTTGCCGACTGTGCCTTCGAGAACGATGTGGAGGCGCTGCTCGCCACCCGCGAGTTCTTTGCCTATCTCCCCGAGAACAACCGTTCGGGCGTGCCGCAGCGGCCCTGCGCGGATCCGTGGGACCGGCTCGAGGACAGCCTCGACACGCTGGTCCCGGCCAATGCCAACCAGCCCTACGACATGCACGAGCTGGTGGCCAAGGTGCTCGACGAGGGCGAGTTCTTCGAAGTCCAGCCGACCCACGCGGGCAATATCCTGACCGGCTTCGGGCGGGTCGAAGGCCGGACGGTCGGGGTGGTCGCCAACCAGCCGACGGTGCTGGCCGGCTGCCTCGATATCGACGCCAGCCGCAAGGCCGCCCGCTTTGTGCGTTTCTGCGACGCCTTCGAAATCCCGATCCTGACCTTCGTCGACGTGCCCGGCTTCCTTCCTGGCACGAGCCAGGAGCACGGCGGTATCATCAAGCACGGCGCCAAGCTGCTCTATGCCTATGCCGAGGCGACCGTGCCCAAGATCACCGTGATTACCCGCAAGGCCTATGGCGGCGCCTATGACGTGATGGCGAGCAAGCATTTGCGCGGCGATTTGAACTACGCCTGGCCGACCGCCGAAATCGCCGTGATGGGCGCCAAGGGCGCGGTCGAGATCATCTTCCGCTCCGAGCGCGACGATCCGGAGAAGATCGCCGAGAAGACGAAGGAATACGAGGACCGCTTCGCCAATCCCTTCGTGGCGGCGAGCCGCGGCTATATCGACGAGGTGATCTATCCGCACTCGACTAGGCGGCGGATCGCGCTGGGGCTCAGGAAGCTGAGGAACAAGAGCCTCGAGAACCCGTGGAAGAAGCACGGGACGATGCCGTTGTGAGCCTCGGCCCGCTCAACCATGTCGGCGTGGCGACGCCCTCGATCGCGGCAAGCATTGCCTTCTGGCGCGAGGCGATGGGCGCGAGCGATATCACCGAGCCGTTCGACCTGCCCGAACAGGGCGTGAAGGTCTGCTTCGTCAATACGCCGAACGGCGGCACGCAGATCGAGCTGCTCGAGCCGTTGGACGAGGCCTCGCCGATTGCGGGCTTCCTGGCGAAGAACCCCATGGGCGGGCAGCATCACCTGTGCTTCGAAGTGCCCGATATCGCGGCTGCCCGCGCCGGGTTCGAGACGCAGGGCAAGCGGGTGCTCGGCCCCACGCGCATTGGCGCGCATGGGACGCCGGTATTCTTCCTCCACCCGAAGGACATGGGCGGGGTGCTAACCGAGATCATGGAGGCCCCGCGTGGGCACCGCTGACCCCGTCATCCCCGCGCAGGCGGGGATCCAGCTTTGCGATGTGCGGTGCAGGCCACTCTGGCTTCCCGCCTGTGCGGGAAGGACGAGGTAATATGGCGGATCACCCGGCAAAGGCAGACTGGCAGGCCGCCGCCGACAGGGAGGTCAAGGGGCGCGACCTGACCTGGCACACGCCCGAGGGGATCGCGGTGCAGCCGGTCTACACGGCGGAGGACGCCGAGGGGCTCGCCCCGGGCCTGCCTGGCTTTGCGCCCTATACGCGCGGGCCCTATGCCAGCATGTATGCCGGGCGGCCCTGGACGATCCGGCAATATGCCGGCTTCTCGACCGCCGAGGAGAGCAACGCCTTCTACCGCCGCAACCTTGCCGCGGGGCAGAAGGGGCTCTCGGTCGCCTTCGACCTTGCCACCCACCGCGGCTACGACAGCGACCATCCGCGCGTGACCGGCGATGTCGGCAAAGCCGGGGTCGCGATCGACACGGTGCGCGACATGGAGATTTTGTTCGAGGGCATCCCGCTTGGCGAGATGTCGGTCTCGATGACCATGAACGGGGCGGTGATCCCGGTGATGGCCTTCTACATCGTCGCGGCCGAACGGCAGGGGGTGAGCCAGGACAAGCTCTCCGGGACGATCCAGAACGACATCCTCAAGGAGTTCATGGTCCGCAACACCTATATCTACCCGCCCGAGCCCAGCATGCGGATCGTCTCGGACATCATCGGCTACACCAGCCGCCACATGCCGCGCTTCAACAGCATCTCGATCTCGGGCTACCACATGCACGAGGCGGGGGCGACCGCGGTGCAGGAGCTTGCCTTCACCCTTGCCGACGGCAAGGAATATGTCCGCCGCGCCATGGCAACCGGGCTCGACATCGATGCCTTCGCCCCGCGGCTGAGCTTCTTCTGGGGCATCGGCATGAACCTCTTCATGGAAGTGGCCAAGATGCGCGCCGCGCGCATGCTGTGGCACGAGGTGATGGAGGGGCTGGGGGCGCAGGACCCCAGGTCGAAGCTGCTGCGCACCCATTGCCAGACCAGCGGCGTCTCGCTGCAGGAGCAGGACCCTTACAACAACGTCATCCGCACCACCTTGGAAGCGCTGGCGGCGGTGCTGGGCGGGACCCAGAGCCTGCACACCAACGCGCTCGACGAAGCCATTGCGCTGCCGACCGACTTCTCGGCCCGCATCGCGCGCAACACCCAGCTGGTGATCCAGGAGGAGAGCGGCGTGTGCAACGTCGCCGATCCGCTCGGCGGGAGCTATTACGTCGAGGCTCTGACCGCCGAGATCGCCGACAAGGCGCGCGCCTTGCTGGCCGAGATCGATGCGGCGGGCGGGATGACCGCCTATGTCGCCAGCGGCAAGCCCAAGGCGGCGATCGAGCGGGCGGCGGCGGAAAAGCAGGCGCGGATCGATCGCGGCGAGACGGTGGTGGTGGGGGTCAACAAGTACCGCCTCGCCGAGGAAGCGCGGCTCGAGACGCTCGAGGTCGACAATCACGCGGTGCGCGAGGCGCAGGTCGCGCGGATCGGGAAGGTCAGGGCCGGGCGCGACGAGGCGGCCTGCCGGGCGGCGCTGGCGGCGCTGGCCGAAGGGGCGGCGAGCGATCCCGGAGCCGGCCGCGCGGCACAGGCCGACGGGCGCGACGAGCGCGTTGTGCCGCTGCCGCCCTCGGTTCTCGAGCAACTGGCCGCGCGCGGCGAGACCAATCTGCTTGCGCTCGCGATCGAATGCGCAAGGGCCGATGCCACGCTGGGCGAAATCAGCGCCGCGATGGAGCAGGCCTTCGGGCGCTACGACACGCAGCCGCGCCCGGTCAGTGGGGTCTATGCGGCGGCCTATGCCGGGGACGCACGCTATGCGGCGGTGGTCGAGGGTGTCGAGGCGGTCGCACGCCGGCTCGGGCGCAGGCCGCATGTGCTGGTCGCCAAGATGGGCCAGGACGGGCACGACCGCGGCGCCAACGTCATCGCCTCCGCCTTTGCCGATATGGGCTTCGCGGTCACCAGCGGCCCGCTGTTCCAGACGCCGGAGGAGACGGCGCGCATGGCACTGGAGACGCAAGCGGACGTGGTCGGGGCGAGCTCGCTCGCGGCCGGGCACAAGACGCTGATCCCCGAACTGATCCAGCACCTGCGCGCGGCCGGGCGCGCGGACGTCAAGGTGGTAGCAGGTGGGGTGGTCCCGCCAGCGGATTATGACTTCCTTCGCGAGGCCGGGGTGCAGGGGATCTACGGCCCGGGCAGCAATGTGGTCGAATGCGCCGCGGATGTGCTGCGACTGCTGGGGCACAACATGCCGCCTTTGGGGGATGAGGAGTGAGCCAGCCCTCCGTCATTGCGAGCGAAGCGAAGCAATCCAGAGAGACTGGACGATCCGGCTCTGGATTGCCGCGTCGCCTGCGGCTCCTCGCAATGACAGGAGTGATAGGATGACGGGATTTCCTGACCAACCAGATCCGCAGCGAAGCAAACCAATCCGGCTCACATTGACAGAGGCCCTCGTGGGGACTGTTGCCGTAATGATCGGCTGGCTGCCGGTCTCATTCACACTTGGTGCGATAGACCGCTTCTTTGGCTTGGGCTTGGGCGGTGAACTGGTGCTTGTCGTGGTGGGAATTGCCACCTTGGCTGCCGCCTTTGGATCAATTTATCTCGTAAGGCTCATGTGGGGATCAAGGCGGTAAGAATGTTCAAGAAAATCCTCATTGCCAACCGCGGCGAGATCGCCTGCCGCGTGATCAGGACCGCGCGGCGCATGGGCATTGCCACGGTGGCGGTCTATTCCGATGCCGATGCACGCAGCCCGCATGTGCAGCTGGCGGATGAGGCGGTGCATATCGGGCCGTCGCCCGCATCGGAAAGCTATCTTGTCGCCGAGAAGATCATCGCCGCCTGCAGGCAGACCGGGGCCGAGGCGGTGCATCCGGGCTACGGCTTCCTGTCCGAACGCGCCGGCTTCGTCGAGGCGCTGGAGGCAGAAGGGATCGCCTTCATCGGCCCGCCCGCCGGCGCCATCGCCGCCATGGGCGACAAGATCGCGAGCAAGAAGCTCGCCAAGGCAGCAGGGGTCAATGTGGTCCCCGGCTTCGTCGGCGAGATCGCGAACACCGACCATGCGGTGCGGATCGCGGCCGAGATCGGCTATCCGGTGATGATGAAGGCCTCCGCCGGCGGCGGAGGCAAGGGCATGCGGCTCGCCTACAGCGAGCAGGACGTGCGCGAGGGCTTCGAGAGCGTGAAGCGCGAGGGGCTGAACTCCTTCGGCGACGACCGGGTGTTCATCGAGAAGTTCATCCTCGACCCGCGCCATATCGAGATCCAGCTGCTCGGCGACCGGCACGGCACCATCCTCTATCTGAACGAGCGCGAATGTTCGATCCAGCGCCGCCACCAGAAGGTGGTCGAGGAAGCCCCGAGCCCCTTCGTCACGCCCGCCATGCGCCAGGCCATGGGCGAGCAATGCGTCGCGCTGGCGCGGGCGGTGGGCTACCACTCGGCCGGCACAGTCGAGCTGATCGTCTCGGGCGCCGACCCGAGCGGCGAGAGCTTCTACTTCCTCGAGATGAACACAAGGCTGCAGGTCGAGCACCCGGTGACCGAGGCGATCACCGGGGTGGACCTGGTCGAGCAGATGATCCGCGTCGCGGCGGGCGAGAAGCTGGCGCTGACGCAGGCCGACATCGGGATCGACGGCTGGGCGATCGAGACGCGGGTCTATGCCGAGGACCCCTACCGCGGCTTCCTGCCGAGCATCGGGCGGCTGGTGCGCTATGCACCGCCGGAAGCCGCCGCGCGGCAGGAGCCAGTCGCAGCGGCTCCAGGCGCAGGGCAGCAGCCCTATGTCCGGGTCGACGACGGTGTGGCCGAGGGCGGCGAGGTCTCGATGTTCTACGACCCGATGATCGCCAAGCTGATTACCTGGGCCCCGACCCGCGACGCCGCGGCCGACCTGCAGGTCGACGCGCTCGACCGCTTCGTGATCGAGGGGCCGGGGCACAATATCCATTTCCTCTCCGCGCTGATGCAGCATGAGCGCTTCCGTTCGGGCGCGCTCACCACCGGCTTCATCGCCGAGGAATGGCCCGAGGGTTTTGCCGGGGCCAAAACCTCGGAGGACACGCTGCGGCTGATCGCGGCGCTGATGGCGGGGGCCGAGTTCACCCATGAAGCACGAGCGGGCAAGATCAGCGGCAAGATCGACGGCGCGCCGGTCCCGACCAGCGACTGGTGCGTGGTCATGGACGGGCGCGACTATGCCGTGACGCTGGCCGAGGGCGGGGCGAGGGTCGACGGGCACTGGCTCGCCGGAACCTGGGACTGGCAGCCGGGCGACCGGCTCTCGACCGTGAGTGGCGGCGACCACGCGATCGGCGTCCAGATCGCGCGCGAGGGCGTGCGCTGGAGCCTCTCGACCCGGGGCGCGCGCCACCGCGCGCTGGTGCTGCCCGCGCGGCTCGCCCCGCTGGCAGAGCACATGCTCGAGAAGGTCGCACCCGATCTGTCGCGCTTCCTCGTCTGCCCGATGCCCGGCTTGCTGGTCGCGCTGCATGTCGCCGAGGGCGACACGGTCCAGCCCGGCCAGATGCTGGCGACGGTCGAGGCGATGAAGATGGAAAATGTCCTGCGCGCGGAAAAGGGTGGCACGGTCAAGGCCATCATGGCTAAGGCGGGTGAAAGCCTGGCCGTGGATGCACTGATCCTCGAGCTGGACAGCTAGCACAACACAGGAGCGGACATGAAAATCCTGGTCCCGGTGAAACGGGTGATCGATTACAACGTCAAGCCGCGGATCAGGCCCGACGGCTCGGGCGTCGACCTCGCCAATGTCAAGATGAGCATGAACCCCTTCGACGAGATCGCGGTGGAAGAGGCGATCCGGCTCAAGGAAAAGGGCGCCGCCAGCGAGATCGTCGCGGTCAGCGTCGGCCCGGCCAAGGCGCAGGAAACGCTGCGCACCGCGCTCGCCATGGGTGCCGACCGGGCGATCCTGGTCGAGACCGAGGACGCGGTCGAGCCGCTTGCCGTGGCCAAGCTCCTCCATGCCATCGCGCGCGAGGAAGAGCCCGGCCTGGTGGTGATGGGCAAGCAGGCGATCGACGACGACAGCAACCAGACCGGCCAGATGCTCGCGGCCTTGTGGAACCGCCCGCAGGGCACCTTCGCCAGCAAGGTCGCAGTCGAGGGCGACAGCGTGACGGTGACCCGCGAGGTCGACGGCGGGCTCGAGACGCTGCGGCTGCAGCTGCCGGCGGTGGTCACCACCGACCTGCGGCTGAACGAGCCGCGCTACGCCTCGCTGCCCAACATCATGAAGGCCAAGAGCAAGAAGCTCGATATGAAGACGCCGGCCGATTACGGGGTCGACACGGCGCTGCGGCTGACCACCACCCATGTGGCCGAACCGCCGGTGCGCCAGGCCGGGATCATGGTCGGCAGCGTCGACGAACTGGTGGCCAGGCTCAAGGAAATGGGAGCGGTCTGATCCGTTCCCCACACCCGTTCGCCCTGAGCTTGTCGAAGGGCCGCCCTTAAGGGCGCGCAGCGGGACGTGAACAACAGGGCTTCGACAAGCTCAGCCCGAACGAATTTTGGATGTAGGTCATGAAAGTCCTTCTCTACGTCGAACACGACAACCACGCGCTCAAGGATGCCACGCTGCATGCGGTGACCGCGGCCGCCGAACTGGGCGACGTGACCGCGCTGGTCGTCGGCCACGGCTGCGGAGCGGTCGCCGAAGCCGCGGCCAGGGTGGTTGGAATCAACCATGTGCTGGTGGTCGACGCCGCCGCCTACGAGCATCAGCTGGCGGAGAACGTCGCCCCGCTGGCAACGGCCTTCATGGCCGATTTCAACTATTTCCTCGCACCCGCGACGACCACCGGCAAGAATATCGCGCCGCGCGTCGCCGCGCTGCTCGACGTGATGCAGGTTTCCGACATCATCGCGATCGAGGGGCCCAAGACCTTCAAGCGCCCGATCTATGCCGGCAACGCGATCGCCACCGTGACCAGCCGCGACGAGAAGCTGGTGATCACCGTGCGGGGCACCGCCTTCGCCAAGGCTTCGCCCGAGGGCGAGCATTCGGGCGTCTTCGCGGCCGAGAGCAAGGGCGACTACGAAATGTCCGCCTTCGTGGGCGCTGAAGTGGCAGCGAGCGAACGGCCCGAACTGACCAGCGCCAGGGTGATCGTCTCGGGCGGCCGCGCGCTCAAGGATGCGGAAACCTTCGAGCAGCTGATCACGCCGCTGGCCGACAAGCTCGGCGCGGCGATCGGCGCCAGCCGCGCCGCGGTCGATGCGGGCTATGTCCCGAATGACTACCAGGTTGGCCAGACCGGCAAGATTGTCGCCCCCGAACTCTACCTCGCCATCGGCATCTCCGGCGCCATCCAGCACCTCGCCGGCATGAAGGACTCCAAGGTCATCGTCGCCATCAACAAGGACCCCGACGCACCCATCTTCTCCATCGCAGACCTCGGCCTCGTGGGCGATCTCTTTGCCGTGGTCCCGGAGCTGACGGAGAAGCTTTAACTGACTCAAACTGTTGCAGGGGCGATTCCGCCCTTGCGGCATGCCCTCGGGCCTGCCTATCAATGTGAAAACAGGTTTGCATTGCCTTTGGGAGGGGACGGAATGGCATCGGCAGGGATAAACGGCAGGCGCATTCTTCGCGCTTGCCTCATGGCGGCGACCGGATCGGCGGCATGGCTGCTTGGCGGGGCCAGCGCGGTCAGCCAGCCGCAGGCTTCGCCCACTACCAATCTCTATTGGGGGGACGTCCACCTCCACACCAACTACTCGCTCGACGCCTATGCCACCGGCAATAGCGAGACGACGCCGGACATGGCCTACCGCTTTGCGCGGGGCATTCCGATCCGGCAACCGGGGCTCGACCGCAAGATCCAGATTCGCCGCCCGCTCGATTTCATGTCGGTCACCGACCACGCCGAGTTTATGGCCTTGCAAATCCTGGTCGGCCGCGAGGACCCCTCGCTCGCCAATACGCCCTGGGGCAGGAAGGCGATCGAGGCCCATCGCAAGGACCCGATCCGCGGGGCCATGTCGATCTCGGGCGGTGCGCTGACGCAGGACACGCCCGAGCAGCGCGAGAAGAATGCGCAGCTCTATTCCGACGCGGTCCGCCGCACCGCCTGGGGCGAGATCGTCGATGCCGGTGAGCGCAATTACGTGCCGGGCAAATTCACCACGCTGATGGGCTGGGAATGGTCCTCGATGACCCAGGCGCCGGTGAAGAACCTCCACCGCATCGTGCTCACCGATGCCGGCGCCAACGCCAAGGACTTCATCCCCTATTCGAACATGGATTCGATGAGGCCCGAGGACTTGTGGGACTGGATGGCCGCGACCAAGGTCCGCACCGGGATCGACCTCTTCGCCATCCCGCACAATTCCAACATTTCGGGCGGGCTGATGTTCGGCATGACCGACAGCGACGGCAATCCGATCGACGCTGCCTATGCCCGCATGCGCGCGACCTGGGAGCCGCTGGTCGAAATGACCCAGGCCAAGGGCACCAGCGAGGTCCATCCCGAATTGTCGCCCAATGACGAATTCGCCGAGTTCGAGATCCGCCGCAAGCTGCTCGCTGGCGAGCCGACCCCGGCCAATGCGGCGGATTACGCGCGTTCGGCCCTGCTGCGCGGGCTCGCCTTCCAGCAGAAGCTCGGCGCCAATCCCTACAAGTTCGGGATGATCGGCTCGACCGACAGCCATACGAGCCTGAGCTCGGTGCAGGAGAACGACTACACCGGCAAGATCGTCACCGATGCCAAGCTTTCGGAGCATCTTCCGGGCGAACGCTTTGTGATCTTCCCGGCCTGGGAAATGGGCGCATCGGGGCGGGTTGCCGCCTGGGCGAGCGAGAACACCCGCGCAGGCATCTTCGCCGCCTTCAAGCGCAAGGAAGTCTACGCCACCACCGGCACGCGGATCGCGCTGCGGATGTTCGGCGGATTCCATTTCGCCTCCGCCGATGCCGAGGCGAAGGACATTGCCGCGGCAGGCTATGCCAAGGGCATCCCGATGGGCGGCGACCTGACCATGGCTCCGCGCGGCAAGGCGCCGGGCCTGCTGATCCATGCCGCCAAGGACCCGCTGAGCGGCAATCTCGACCGGGTGCAGGTGATCAAGGGCTGGGTCGATGCCGCGGGCGAGATGCACGAGAAGATCTACGATGTTGCCTGGAGCGGCGATCGACAGCGTGATCCCGACGGTTCGCTCGAGCCGGTCGGCAATACCGTCGATCTTAAGACCGGTCTCTACACCAACACGATCGGTGCCGTGCAATTGGCGACCGTGTGGACCGATCCCGATTTCGATCCCTCCGAGGTCGCGTTCTATTACGTCCGCGTGCTCGAGATCCCGACGCCGCGCCATTCGCTGCTCGATGCGCTGGCGCTGGGGATCGACGTCGCGCAGACCAAGCAGGCCGCGACCATTCAGGAACGCGCCTACTCCTCGCCGATCTGGTATACGCCCGGCTGATGACGACGCTCTTTGGCCGGCTCATGCGCGAGCCGCTGCTCCATTTCCTCGCGGCCGGGGCGCTGCTCTACGGCGCCTACGCCCTTTACGCCGGCGACCAGGATCCGCGCAGCCTCGACGAAAGGACGATCGTGGCCGACCGCGAGGCGCTGGTGACCTTCCTCCAGTTCCGCGCCTCGACCTTCGCGCCGGAGGAATTCGAGGCGCAATATGACGCGCTCTCGCCGGAACAGCGCGATGCGCTGGCCGAGGCCTATATCCGCGAGGAGGCCATGGTGCGCGAGGCAAAGGCGCTCGGGCTCGACAGTACCGACTATGTGATCCGGCAAAGGCTGGCGCAGAAGATCCTGTTCCTGGTCGACGGTGCCGAAGACGCCGGGGCCGTTCCGACCGACGCGGAGCTCGGGAGTTTCTACGAAGCCAATCGCGAGGATTACGCCCGTCCGCCCGAACTGACTTTCACCCATGTCTTCGTCGATGACGAACGGGGGCGCCCGGACGGCGAGGCTGCGGCGCGGCAATTGCTGGCCCGGCTCAACGGCGACGGGGCCGGTTTCAACGATGCCCCCGGCTATGGCGACCGGTTCCCCTTCCTGCAGAACTATGTCGGGCGCGGCCTCGATTTCGTCGCCAATCAGTTCGGACGCGATTTCGCCGCGCGCCTGGTCGATCTCGCGCCTGGCGACGAGTGGCAGGGGCCGATCCGCTCCGACTATGGCTGGCACATCGTCCTGCTCGCCGGCCGCAAGGACGGCGGCGTGCCGCCGCTCGAAGAGATCCGCGACCAGCTCACCTCGGACCTCATGGCCGAACGCCTCGCCGCGCGGCGCGAGGTGGCGCTCGGGGAATTGCTCGACCAGTATCGGATCCTCCGCGCCTATGCGGAGTGAACGGCTGCTGCTGCTGGCCCTGCTGCTGGCGCTGTTCCCCGGAGCGGCACAGGCGCATGACGCCCGCCCGCTGGCGGTGACGATCACCGAGCAGGAGGGCGGCCGCTATGCGGCGCGGCTCAATGTCCCGCCCAGCGTCGAAGTGGCGAACCGCCCGCAGATCGTCTGGCCCGCCGGATGCGTGCCGATCGAACAGGACCTGACCCGGGTCGTGGTCCGCTGCGATGCGGACCTGCGCGGGCAGAGTGTTGCCGTTCGGTTTTCCGGCTACAATCCCTCGCTCTCGGTCCTGTTCCGGCTGGAGCTGGCCGATGGGCGGGCGATCACCCAGTTGCAGCCGCCCGATGCACCGCATTGGACCGTTCCGCTCGAACCTTCGGCCCGGCAGGTCTTCGGCGACTACCTCCGGCTCGGGATCGAGCACATCTGGTTCGGCTTCGACCATCTGCTTTTCGTTGCCGGGCTGGTGATCCTCGCGCGCACCGCGCGGCGGGTGTTCTGGGCGGTGACCGGCTTCACGCTGGCCCACTCGCTGACCCTCGCGCTGGCGACGCTGGGCCTCGTGCGGCCGATCATCCCGGCGGTGGAGGCGGTGATTGCGCTCTCGATCCTCTTCGTCGCGCGCGAGATAGCGCGGCCCGGCGCAGGCGGGCTCGCCGCCCGCCAGCCGATCCTCGTCTCGAGCCTGTTCGGCCTGCTCCACGGTTTCGGCTTTGCCGCCGCCTTGCAGGAGATCGGGCTCCCGCAAGGCGAGCTGGCGCTGGGCCTGCTGAGCTTCAACCTCGGGGTCGAACTCGGCCAGATTGCCTTCATCTGCGCGCTGATGCTGACCTACGCGCTGGCGAGCCTCGCCCTGGTCGCGGTGAGACCAGGCCGCGCGCCGCCGGTCGCGACAATGCGGCTGGCGGTAGCCTATCTGATCGGCGTCCCCGCGGCCTACTGGCTGGTGGAGCGGCTGCTGCCGATTTTTGGATAGGATGACGGCAGACCCAAAATCATCGTCACCCCGGCCCCCGAGCCGGGGGCCCGCTTCTCCTGATCCGCGGGGGACAGGACGCGGGCCTTCCGATCAAGTCCGGTGTGACGACGATTTACGGTTCTTGTTCAATCGTCCCCGTCGAAGGCCCCCAGCGGATCCTCCGGCTGCCAGTCCACCGCATAGGTCCGGCGGGGCAGGGTGATGGTGATTGCCTGCCCCGGATCACCCGCATGGGCGGCGAGCCGCAGGCGGTATTCGCCCGCGCGCAGTACCCATTGCCTGCTCGCCACGTCAAAGGTCGCTGCGAAGCGCGGGTCGATGGTCACCGAATAGCTCCCGCTCTCCCCCGGCGCGAGCTCGGCCCGGGCCCAGCCGACCAGCCGCGCCTGTTCGCCCGGCGGGGCGAGGTAAAGCTGGGGCGTGTCGGTGCCTTCGCGCGCGCCGGTATTGGCGACCGTGAAGCGCGCGGTGAGACGGCCGTGATCGAAGCTGAGGCCGGAATAGGCAAAGCTGGTATAGGACAGGCCAAAACCGAAAGGAAACAGCGGTGTGACGCCGGTTTTATCATACCAGCGGTAACCGATGTCGGCGCCTTCGGGATAGGTCACATCGAACGGTTCGGGCTGGGTGTTGCCCAGCTCGTTGCCGCGCGGGAGCAGCGAACCGGGATGGACCGGATTGGGCAGCTGGCTCTCGTCGGCGGGGAAGGTCACGGGCAGCCGGCCCGAGGGATTGACCCGGCCGAACAAGACGTCGGCGATCGCTTCGCCGCCGCGCCCGCCGGGATACCACGCCTCGATCACCGCGCGGACATCGCCGAGCCAGGGCATCTTCACCGCCGCCCCGGTTTCGAGCACCACGATGGTATTGGGATTGGCTGCCGCGACCGCCGCGATCAGCGCGTCCTGCTCGCCGTCGAGCGCCATCGCGGCATCCTGCCCTTCCATGGTGAACTGGCTGGCGAAGACCAGCGCCACATCCGCGCCGCGCGCCGCCTCGACCGCCTCGGCGATGGTGCGCCCGTTGTCGTAGCTTACCCGCGCCTGCGGGGCGGCCGCACGGATCGCGTCGAGCGGGGCGGAGGGATGGAGGTAGATCGCGCGGATGAAGCTCGGCGCCGGGACCGGCGGGGGCAGCAGCACGATGCCCTCGGGCTTGACCTGCGAGGAGCCGCCGCCCGAATAGACGCCGAGATTGGCCGCGCCGCCGATCACCGCAATGCTCCGGGCGCCGGCGGCGAGGGGCAGGGCGTTCCCCTCGTTCTTGAGCAGGACGATCCCCGCCCGCGCCGCTTCCAGCGGGACATGGGCATGCGCCGCGAGATCGGGCCGGACGCCCGGCTGCACCGGATTGTCCATCACGCCGTGGGCGTAATAGGACCGCAGGATGCGGCTCACCATCGCGTCGAGCTGCGTTTCGCTCAGCGCGCCGCTGTCGATCGCGTCGTCCAGCATGCCGCCGAACCAGACCCATTCGTCGAGCTCCTCGCCCATTTCCTGGTCGAGTCCGGAACGGACCGCCTTGACGGTCGAATAGACCGCGCCCCAGTCGCTCATCATCCAGCCCTTCCAACCCCAATCCTTGCGAGCTATGTCGGTCAACATCTTGCTTTCGCAGGCGTAATCGCCATTGACCTTGTTGTAGGCGCACATGATCGCACCGGGATCGGCGATCTCGATCACTTTCTGGAAGGCGAGCAGGTCGCTCTCGCGCATGGTGGCTTCGTCCATCACGACATTGAGCACGTCGCGGCCGAGATCCTGCGCATTGAGCGCGAAATGCTTGGTGGTGGCGACGATATGGTTCGACTGGATGCCCGCAACCGACTGGCCGACCATCGTTCCCGCGAGCAAGGCGTCCTCTCCGGCATATTCGAAATTGCGCCCGCCGCGCGGTTCGCGGACCAGGTTGACCCCGCCGGCCAGCATCACGTTGAAGCCCCGCGTGCGCGCCTCGCTGCCGATCGTCTTCCCGCCGCGATAGGCGATACGCGGGTCGAAGCTCGCCGCCAGCGCGAGGCCCGAGGGCAGGGCGGTGTTGTCGTGCTCGTGCTGGTGCGCGGCGGAAACGCCAAGGCTGGCGTCGGTCATCCGCTGCGCCGGGATGCCGAGCCGCGGGATGCCGGGGACATAGCCCGCACTCTGTGGGACGTCGTCCGGCCTGTCAGCCATGATGTTGGGATAATGTCCATGGACCAGCCGGATCTTCTCCGCCCGCGTCATCTGCGCGACCAGCGCGGCGGCGCGCGCATCCGGGTCGGTGCGATCCTGCGCCGGGGCGGGTGCCGCCAGCGCCAGTCCCAGCGCGAGCAGCGGCAGGGCCAGTGTCTTTCTCATCATCTCTCCCCTACATATTTTGTCAGTCTATCAAGTGCTTCCACATCGGCTTTCCAGTGCTGTGCGAAGAGCCCGCCGGGGCCGAACAGCGCGGGGACGATCCCCGCGCAGCCCTCCTTCGCCCAAAGCGCGCGCAACTCGTCCCCCAGTGGATCGTTGACCGGATCGGCATCGCCGCGGACATGGCGGATCCACGCGGCGAGCGCGGTCAGGATCGCCGGGCAGGCGCGCCCCTCGCGCTGGTGCGCAGCCAGGGTTTCGAGCCAGCGCTGCGGGATCTTCTGGCTCCCGTCCATCGCGATCTGGATCAGCCGGTGGTTGAGCTCTGGGTCTTCGAAGCGGGCGACGAGCTGCGCAGCATAGGCGGCGAGGTCCTGCCCTTCGGCGGGGACGAAGCTGGTGGCGGCCTCTTCCAGCATCAGCCGGTCGACCAGCACGCGCAGGACCGGGTCGGCAATCGCCTCGTGGACGAAGACGTGCCCGCGCGCGAGACCGCAATAGGCCAGCAAGGAATGCGCGCCGTTGAGCATGCGCAGCTTGGCGGTTTCATAGGGCGCGACATTGCCGGCCAGTTGTGCCCCGTGCCGTTCCCAGCCCGGGCGCGGTCCGGCGAAATCATCCTCGATCACCCACTGGCTGAAGCGCTCGGTGAAGACGGCGGCGCGGTCCGTCATGCCGAGGCGTCCTTCCAACTGCGCGAGGTCTTCCTCCGTGGTGGCGGGGACGATCCGGTCGACCATGCTTGCGGGACAGCGGCAGGAATCCTCGAACCAGCCCTGCAGCGGTGGGGCCCTGGCAAGGATATATTCGCCGACCAGCCCTTGCAGTACGGCGCCGTTGCGGGCCAAGTTGTCGCAGCTGAGCAGGGTCAGGCCCGGCAGTCCCGCCGCCTTGCGCCAGCCCAGCGCCTGGACCAGCAGCGGGTAGAAGCTTGCCTCCGCCTGCTCGAGGTCGAGGCCCCCCTCGCCGTCCATGGCATAGCCCTTCTCGGTCACCGTCAGGCTGACGATATGACATTCGGGCGAAGCGATCCGCGCGATCACCGCCTGCCGCTCGGGCCCGCTGAACCAGACCTTGCGCAGCGCTCCGATCACCCGCGTGGCGGCCTCATCGCCGCTGCGCTCGGTCAGCGTGTAGAGCCCGTCCTGCGGATTGAGCCGTTCGGCGACCTCGGCAGAGCGTAGCGAAACGCCGCCGATCAGCCAGTCGCGCTCGCCGGCTTCGAGGCAGCGGTCGGTGTACCAGGCCTGGTGCGCGCGATGGAAGGCGCCGATCCCGAAATGGACGATGCCGATGGCCTGCCTCGTGCGATCATAGGAGAAGCGTTCCACCGCGTCGGGCAGGTGCCGCATCTGCGCCTTGCATAATCTCAAAACCGGTAGGCCCTCTTTGCAAGTCCGTATGCCAGCTGGTGGGCCAGCTCGGCAGCCTCCCAGTCCTCGATCCGGTGCTCGGCGACCATTTCGGCCAGGAAGCCGCAATCGATCCGTCGCGCCAGATCATGGCGGGCGGGTATCGAAAGGAAGGCACGCGTATCGTCGTTGAAGCCGACTGTGTTGTATATTCCGGAAGTCTCCGTAGTCCGCCGGCGGAAGCGGCGCATGCCTTCGGGGCTGTCGTGGAACCACCAGGCCGGGCCGAGCCGGAGGCAGGGATAATGCCCGGCCAGCGGCGCCAGTTCGCGCGAATAGCTGCTCTCGTCGAGCGTGAACAGGATCAGACTGAGGTCCTGCTCGTTGCCGAAGCGGTCGAGCAGCGGCTTGAGCGCATGGACGTAGTCGGTGCGCAGCGGCATGTCGGCGCCCTTGTCGCGGCCGAAGCGGGCGAAGAGCTGCGCGTTGTGGTTGCGGAAGCTGCCCGGATGGAGCTGCATCACCAGCCCGTCCTCGAGGCTCATCGCGGCCATTTCGGTCAGCATCTGCGCGCGGAAGAGTTCCGCTTCCGCGGGCGTCGCGTCGCCGCGCTGGACCGTGCCGAACAGCGCCTCGGCCTCGCGCGGGGCGAGGTCGGCGGTCCGCGCGCTGGGGTGGCCGTGATCGGTGCTGGTAGCGCCCATCGCCTTGAAGAAGCGGCGCCGCTGGCGGTGGGCCGCGAGATATCCCGCCCAGCTGCGGCAATCCTCCCCGGTCAGCTGCGAAAACTCGTCGAGATTGGCCTGGAAGCCCTCGAACTCGGGATCGACCAGCGGGTCGGGGCGATAGGCCGTGACCACGCGGCCGTGCCAGCCGGACTCGCGGATCGCCCGGTGATGCTCGAGCCCGTCGAGCGGGGCCTCGGTCGTCGCGATCGCCTCGATCCCGAAGCGCTCGAACAGCGCGCGCGGGCGGAAGGGATCGGTTTGCAGCGCCGCAGTGATGCTGTCGTAATAATGGTCCGCGCTGTCTTCCTCGAGCCGGATCTCGAGCCCGAAGACTTCGGCAAATACCCAGTCCAGCCAGAGGCGCGAGGGCGTGCCGCGGAACAGGTGGTAATGGCGGGCAAGGATCCGCCAGGCCTCGCGCGGGTCGGCCGCGTGCCCGCCGTTCCCGAGGTCTTCCAGCCGCACGCCCTGCGAATAGAGCATCCGGAACAGATAGTGGTCGGGAACCAGCAGCAATTCGCTGGCATTGGTGAAACAGGCATTCCCGGCCCACCAGGACGCGTCGGTATGGCCGTGGGGGCTGATGATCGGCAGGTCCCTGACGCTGGCGTGGAGTTCGCGTGCGATCGCCCGCACGCCGGGCTCGGGCGGCAGCAGGCGGTCGGGATGCAGGATGAGCGGGCGTGCCAGCAGGTCCTCCTCTCTACTTGTATTTTGCCGGACCCTAGCGCAATGGTAGCGCTAACGGGAGAGGGAAAACGCCTATGAAGATTACCGGGGCGAGAGTCATCGTCACCTGTCCGGGGCGCAATTTCGTCACGCTCAGGATCGAGACCGACAAGGGCGTCCACGGGATCGGCGACGCCACGCTCAACGGGCGCGAACTCGCAGTCGCCTCCTATCTCACCGATCACGTGATCCCCTGCCTTACGGGCATGGACCCGCAGCGGATCGAGGACATCTGGCAGTATCTCTATCGCGGGGCCTATTGGCGGCGCGGCCCGGTGACCATGAGCGCGATCGCCGCGGTCGATACCGCGCTGTGGGACATCAAGGCGAAGATGGCCGGCATGCCGCTCTACCAGCTGCTCGGCGGGAGGAGCCGCGAGGGCGTACTCGTCTATGGCCATGCCAATGGCGCGGACCTCGAGGCGACCGTGGATGCGGTCGGGCAGTATATCGCCATGGGCTACAAGGCGATCCGGGCACAAAGCGGCATTCCCGGGATCGAGAAGGCTTACGGCGTCGGGCGCGGGACGCTGCATTACGAACCGGCCGATGCCGCGCTGCCGACCGCGACCGTGTGGGACACGCCCAAATACCTCAATTTCGTGCCGAGCTTGTTCGAGGCGCTGCGCGAGACCTATGGCTACGAGCACCACCTGCTGCACGATGTCCACCACCGCCTGACCCCGAACGAGGCGGCCCAGCTGGGCAAGGCGCTCGAGCCCTTTCGCCTGTTCTGGCTGGAGGATGCGACCCCAGCGGAGAACCAGGAGGCCTTCCGCCATATCCGCCGCCATACCACCACCCCGCTGGCGGTCGGCGAGGTCTTCAACACGATCTGGGACTGCAAGCAGCTGATCGAGGAGCAACTGGTCGACTATATCCGCTGCACCGTGGTCCATGGCGGCGGAATCACCCATCTGCGGCGGATCGCGGACCTCGCCGCGCTCTACCAGGTCCGCATGGGCAGCCATGGCGCGACCGACCTTTCGCCCGTCTGCATGGGCGCGGCGCTGCATTTCGACAGCTGGGTGCCCAATTTCGGGATCCAGGAATACATGCGCCACACCGAGGAGACCGATGCGGTCTTCCCGCATGATTACCGCTTCGAGGACGGCTACCTCCTGTGCGGCGAGAGTCCCGGCCACGGCGTCGAGATCGACGAGGAACTGGCTGCGAAATACCCCTATGATCCCGCCTGCCTGCCGATCGCCCGGCTCGCGGATGGGACGCTGTGGAACTGGTGAGATGAAGCTGGCCCGCCACCGGATCGTCTGCGCCGGGGAGGCGATGGTCGAGCTTTCTCCGCGCAACGCAGGCTGGGACGTCGGCCATGGCGGGGACACGCTCAATATCGCGCTCCACTTGACCCGGCTCGGGCACGATATCGCCTTCTTCAGTGCGCTCGGGGCCGATCCCTTTGCCGGGCGGATGCGGGCGGACTGGTCGCGCGAGGGACTGGATTGCTCGCTGCTGCTCTCGCATCCCACGCGCAACACCGGACTCTATGCGATCGAGACCGATTCCCGCGGCGAGCGTCATTTCCACTACTGGCGCGAGCACAGCGCCGCGCGCGAGGTCTTCGCCTGCCCGGGTGCGGAGCAGGCGCAGGCGGCGATCGCCCGCGCCGACCTGCTGGTCTTTTCGCTGATCTCGCTCGCGATCCTCCCGCCCGCGGGGAGGGACAAGCTGCTTGGCCTGGCGCGTGCGGTGCGCGACCATGGCGGGCGGGTCGCCTTTGACGGCAATTACCGCGCACGGCTGTGGGACAGTCCGCAGGATGCACGGATATGGCGCGATCGCGCGGCCGCGGAGGCTGATTTCGGCCTGCCGACGCTGGGCGACGAGTGTGCGCTCGGGGGGACGACGAGCGAGCATGAGGTGGCCGCGCACTGGGCCGCGCTCGGCTGCGGCGAAGTGCTGGTCAAGCTCGGCGAGCGCGGCTGCCGCCTGCCAGATGGCGGCATCCTTCCGCCCGAAAGCCTGTTCGACCCGGTCGATACCAGCGGGGCGGGGGACGCCTTCGACGCCGGCTATCTCTCGGCACGGCTGCGCGACCGCCCGGTGGAAGAGGCCGCCCGCATGGGGCAGAAACTGGCCGGCTGGACCGTGTTGCGCAATGGCGCGATCCCCCCGCGCGACCATGCCGCTCCCTATGGCGCGATGGTGAGCGGCTCGCCGATGTAGCGCGTGCCGGCGCTCGCCGGTGCGGCGAAGGCATCGCCCCGGGCGCTCCCGTGGTGGAGCACCAGTTCGATCCGCCGTTCCCGCGCCATGCCGGGAAAGGAGCCTTCGCGCGCGCCCACTTCGAGCACGCCGCGCGCATCGTCCCAATGCAGCGGGATGCGGCTGAATTCGCCGCTGGCGTAGCCCATGTCCGTGCCCTGATCCTCATAGAGCGTGAAGTCGCCATCGGCCCCCGCGAAGACATGGACCGTCAGCGCCTCCTGTGCCGCCGCCGTCGACTGGACCACCGCCCCGGTCGGCACGATCGCCCCGGCGCGGGCGAAAAGCGGCATGCGCTCGCGCGGCGCGGCGACGGCGATCTCCTGCCCGCCCGCATGGCGCGTGCCGCTGGCGAGGTCGTACCAGTCGGTCCCTGCGGGAAGATAGAGCGCCCGCTCGCGCGCGCCGAATGCGGTTACCGGGGCGACCAGCACGGCCGGGCCGAACATATATTGATCGTCCACGCCCCACACGCGCCGGTCGGCTTCGAAATCCATGACCAGCGGGCGGATGATCGTGCCCTCGTCGAAATGCGTCCCCGCGGCGAGCGTGTAGATATAGGGCATCAGGCGGTAGCGCAGGCGGTGGTAATGGGTCAGCCCCTCCAGCATCGCCGGATCGCCCGCGGCGATGATCGGCGTCTCGCGCTGCGGGAATTCGCCATGGCTGCGGAAGAGCGGGCTGAAGGCACCGAACTGGAACCAGCGGAGGTAAAGCTCGCGCCATTCGGCGAGATATGCCGGGTCCTCCGAGGAATAGCGGTTCTCGACCGCAAAGCCGCCGATATCGTGTGTCCAATTGGGCACGCCCGCGAGCGAGAGGTTGAGCCCGGCGCTGATCTGGTCGCGCAAATCGTCCCAGCGCGCGGCGACGTCGCCGCTCCACAGCGCTGCGCTGGCGCGCTGGATCCCGCCGAAGCCGCTGCGGGTGAGGATGAAGGGCCGCGTGTCGGGCTGGGCCTCCCTCAGCCCCTCGGCCACGCCCTCGGCATGGGGCAGGGGATAGGAGTTGAAGATCGCCGCACCGGGCACGCCGGTGGCCGGGCTGGTCATCTGGTGCTTGCGCTCCTCGACCGAGAGGTTCGAATGCCAGTCCGGTTCGGTCGCATCCATCCACCAGGCGTCGAAACCGAGCGGCAGCAGGTCCTCGCGCATCTGCCGCCAGTAGATCGCACGCGCCTCCTGCGTATAGGGATCGTAGAAGGTGTTGGGATAGCCGGGCCCGACCCAGTCGAGCTGCCCGGCTGCGAGCGGACGCTCGTAGAGATAGTTTCCGGCGCGCAATTCCTTGCCATTGTCGGTGGTCGGATAGAATTTCGGCCAGACCGAGATCATGATCCGCCCGTCCATGCCGTGGACCTGCTCGACCATGCCGGCGGGATCGGGAAAGCGCGCGGGATCGAAGCAGTGGCAGCCCCAGCTGTCCTCGGGCCAGTAGAACCAGTCCTGCACGATATTGTCGATCGGGATGTCGGCCGCGCGGTAGCTCGCCATCACCTCCAGCAGGCTTTTCTGGGTCTCGTAGCGCTGGCGCGACTGCCAGAAGCCGTAGGCCCATTTGGGCATCATCGGTGCCTTGCCGGTGAGGCGCCGATAGCCGGCAATGGCTGCGTCCATGGTCGGCGCGGGGACGACGTAATAGTCGATGCTCTTGCCCGCCTCGCTTGCGAAGCTGACCGAGTGGCGGTCCGCCTCTGGCAGCGGATCGGCGTAATAGAGTGCGATATAGCCGGCGTTCGGCTCCCAATCGACTTTGAGCTCGACCGCCTCGCCCGCTGTCAGTTCGAGTTCGAAATTATGGTACCAGGGGTTCCAGTTCTGCCGCCAGCGCTCCAGCACCTTCTCGCCATTCGCGAAGACCGAGACGTAACTCGAGGAATAGAGGCGGAACTTGTATGTGCCGCTGGCCTCGGGCGTGTAGCTGCCCGTCCAGACAACGCGTTGGGTCTGGACCGTATTCCCGGCGGTGTTCTGGCCGGTGGTGGCGGCCTCTGTCGCGGCCCTGGCCGCTTCGGGCCAGCGTGCCTGGTCCCGGATATACTCGTAATCCACGCGGTCTTCCGGCCGCGAGACGACCAGGCTTTCGCCAAGGTAGTAGTCCGCCCGCCAGTCGAGCGCGAGTTTCCGGTAAGGCTCCGGATCGCCCACGCGGGTGATCGAATTGTTGTCCCACAGGATGCCGTAGCCCTTCGTCGAAACGAGATAGGGAACGGCGATCGCCATGTTGTGCTGGGCGAGTTCGACATCCTCGCCATTGTAGTTCATCTGACGGTTCTGGTGCTGGCCGAGGCCGTAAAGCCCCTCGTCGGTGCCGCGGTTGAACTGGACGCGGGTGGCAAGCCAGTCCTGCCCTTCGATCTCTACCGGCTCCAGCCTGCGCGCGGGGGCGTATTCGTCGAGCAGCACCGCGCCGCCGGGGTCGCTTACGGTCAGCCGCCCGTCCGCGAGGCCTACGGTGGCGCTGGCTTGCGGCAGGGTCAGAGAGGCGAAGTCCCCCTCCACCGTGAAAGCGGGCGTGCCGTCGGCCTCCTGCACCACCATCAGGCTCTCGGCGACTTCCGCCAGCTCGCCCGTCACCGTTACGCGGAAGGTGCCGTCTTCGTAGCCGAGCACACGGACCTTCTTGCCCGCATCGGTGGTCACGACCATGCCGTGCGGCACGCTCTCGGCCTCGCCCGCAAGCGCGGCGGAGGCGAGGGCGGCGAGCGAGAGAAAGCCGAGCGCGTATTTCATCGGTAGGTCCCCATGGTGATCTTCAGCCAGACGGGCCGGGCTCCGAAATTGAAGCCCCAGTCCACCTGGTCCCCGTTCCAGCGGCGGCGCATCTCCCATTGGCCGTCCACGAAGTGTCCCTCCTCGGCGGAGAGGATTTGGCCTTTCTCGCCCGCCGTGCCTCCGGTCAGCGCGATCCGCAGCTGGACCTGGGTGCCGGTGACGAGGAATTCGTCCGGCCCCAGCTGCGCCACCAGCAGCCCGCCGACCGGCGCGTCCTTCAGCGGATGCTCGTCGCGGGTGATCCAGGTCCAGTCGTCCTCGCCGAATTGCCAGCGGGCGTAGCGCGCGGTGAGCGTCCAGCGGCCGAAACCGGCGGACTGGTCCGATCCGTCCGCCGGCTTGGCGACGCCCCAGGTCTTGTGGTCCATCGCGATCCGCGCCCAGTCGCGCGCGGCGGAGGCAAGCAGGCGAAAGGGCGCGGCCCAGGCTTCGAGCACTTCCGCGTCCAGTTCCTTCGCGCCGAGCGGGTAGTTCGAATAGGGTGTCGCATCGATGCCGAAGGGCGTGACCATCACCGCGCCGCGGCCGAGCGCGGGCCAGAGGAAGCGGGCGTATTCGGGTGCATTGCCGATCTCGGGAACCAGCAGCGGGCCGGGCGCGGCATAGTGGTCGAGATAGGCGGCGACCGCAGCGGGGTCGCGGTTGTAGATGTCAGGGCCGTAGCCGTCGATCGAGGGCGCCGCGGCGCGCCACACGGGCAGGACGTTCCAGTTCGGTCCGCCCGAGGGGCCGATATCGCCGGTCGCGTCGGTGAAGGCATTGCCGAGCGCGGCGTTGACATAGAGCGGCAGGTCCCATTCGGCCTTGCCGGCGGCGGCAACCCGCTCGACATAGCGGGCGAGGTGCCAGCTCTGGAAATACTGCTCGGCGCGCGGGCCGAAGGCTGTGCTCCAGTCCTTGCCGGACACGCGGAGGACACGCGCCAGTTCCTCCGGCACCGGGCCGCGGAACAGTGCCTCGGCCGCCGGCGCATGGTCGCGCGCAAGGTCGTAGCTGCCGGTTTCGTTCTCGACCTGGACCATGATCACCGTGTGACCGGGGTCGTTCTCGCGCAGATGGCGCATCAGCCGGGCGAAAGCGCGGGCGTCGGCCGCCATCGTCTCCGCGCCGTGCGGGCTGAGCGCGTAATGCGCGCTGCCGTCCGGATTGCGCATGCGGGGAAAGCGGGTTGTGTCCTGCTTGACCCAGGCGGGGGCATAGGCGGGCGCGGTGTTCTTCCAGCTCGCGAACCACAGCAGGACGAGGCGCCGGTCCTTCTCGCGCGCCTGGGCGAGCAGCGCGTCGACGAAGGAGAAGTCGAATACGCCCTCCGCCGGCTCAAGCTGTTCCCAGGCCACCGGCATGACCAGCGTGTTGGCGTGCATCCGTTCCACCACCGGCCAGACCTCGGCGAACATGGCGGGATAGTTCGAGGAATTGTTGGCCTGCGCGCCGAGGATCAGGAAGGGCTCTCCGTCGACGACCAGCGCCGGGCGTTCCCGGCCCTGGATGATCTGCGGCGGGGCGGCATGCAGCGGCTGGGCCGCAAGCGCGGCCAGCCATGCGGCCAGTCCTGTCAGCAGGCCTTTCGCCATCCCTCCAAACTCCCGATTGGCATCATGACAAGGTTGTCAGAATATGCAATCACTCGCTTCCGAGGAGGGGATGATGCGGTTCGAGCGGCGGCAGGTGCTGGCGGGATTGGCGGCCTCGGGGTTCTCGCTGCCGGCGCGGGCGCAGGCTGCCGGGCCGGTCCCGGCGACTCGTCGCGGGCTGGTCGAGCATTTTACCGTCCCGGCCTGGTACCGCGACGCCAAGCTCGGCATGTGGGCGCATTGGGGGCCGCAATGCGCGCCCGAGATGGGCGACTGGTACGGTCGTCACCTCTATCTCGAAGATCATCCGCAGGGGGAGCATTTCCGCCGCCATTACGGCCATCCTGCCGATACCGGCTTTGCCGGGATCATCGCCGGCTGGCAGGCCGAAAGCTGGGATCCCGATGCGGTCTTCAGTGCCTATGCCGCGGCCGGCGCGCGCTTCCTCGTCGCCATGGCCTGCCATCACGACAATTTCGACCTATTCGACAGCCCGCATGGCTGGAACGCCACGCGCATCGGACCGCGCCGCGATCTCGTCGGCGGGTGGGCGCGGGCGGCGCGCCGGCTTGGCCTGCCCTTCGGCGTCTCCAACCATGCCAGCCACGCCTGGCACTGGTGGCAGACCGCCTATGGCTATGACACGCAGGGTCCGCGCCGGGGCGAGCGCTACGATGCCTTCCGCCTGACCCGGGCCGACGGCCGCGGGCGGAGCTGGGAAGGGCTGGACCCGCAGGCGCTCTACACCGGACGCTGGATGGTGCCGCCGGACGCGCTCGCCGATCCCGCGGCCCTGCGCGCATGGCACGATTCCCACTCGGGCCAATGGCTCGAGAGCGTTCCGCCGGGCGCGCGGGGATCCGCCTATGCCCGGCACTGGCTTGCGCGGCAGATGGTGCTGGTCGAACGCTACCAGCCCGACTTTCTCTATCAGGACAGCCATTACCTGCCGTTCGGTGAAATCGGGGTGCAGGCGGCGGCCCATTTCTACAACAGCGCCATCGCGCGGACGGGCGAATTCTCGGGCGTGATGAGCGCCGGCTTCCGACCGGGGGAGGGGACGCTCCACAATCATGAGCGCAAGGCGGCCGGGGAGATCCTCCCCGAGCCCTGGCAGGCCGCCACCTGCATCGGGGACTGGCACTACAACCGCGGGCGCTTCCGTGAACAGAGCTACGTCCCGGCGGACGATGTGATCCGACAACTGGCCGATGTGGTCTCGAAGAACGGCACTTTGCTGCTTTCAATCCCGCTGCGCGGGGAGGGCACGCTCGATGCCGAGGAGCGGGCGATCCTCGCCGCGCTCGGGCGCTGGATGGCGCGCGAGGGCGAGACGGCGATCTACGGCTCGCGCCCCTGGCGCCGCTTCGGCGAGGAGGGTGGCGGCGGGGTCCGCTACACGCGCAAGGGAGCAAGGCTGAACGCGCTGCTGCTCGATCCGGCGCCGGGGCGGCTGGTGCTCGAGGCGCTGGCGGACAGCGCGGTCGAACGGGTCGCGCTGGCAGGCGGCGGGCCACTGGAATTCGCGCGTGGACGCGAGGGGCTGGCGGTGGAACTGCCGCAGGACATCGGCGGACGGACCGTGCCGGTGCTGGAGATTTCTGGAGGGATAGCGGGATGAGGAAGAATGCAATCGTACCGGCGATACTGGCCTTGCTGGCGCTCCCGGCGCAGCCGGCGGCGGCCCAGTTGCAGCACGCCTGGACCCCCGCGCCCGAGGCGGTCCCCGCCAGCGGGCCGCGCCTCTCGCTCGGCAAATGCGTCAACATTGCCAATACGCTCGAGGCGCCGGCGGAGGGCGACTGGGGCCCGGCCTTCGCGGATGCGGAGATGGAGCGGATCGTGGCGGCCGGCTTCACGGCGATCCGCCTGCCCGCGCGCTTCTCCGCCCATGCCACGGCGGACGCGCCCTATACGGTCGATCCTGCATTCATGGAACGGGTCGCGCGGATCACCGACCTGGCCACCGATCGCGGGCTGTCGGTCATCATCGACCTGCATCATTACGAGGAAATCCACGAGGACCCGCTCGCCCATGCCGACCGACTGGCGGGGATGTGGCGCCAGATCGCCGAGCGTTTCCGCGACTATCCGCCCTCGGTGAGCTTCGAGATCGTCAACGAACCCTATATGAATTTCACCGCGGACAGGCTGCTGGCGGTGCAGCTCCCGGCGCTGGCGGCAATCCGCGAGAGCAACCCGACCCGCACGGTGATCTTCGACGGAGCCGACTGGGCCGGGCTCGACGCCATGCTGGAATCGCCCTTTCCGGAGGATCCCTACACCGTTCCGACCTTTCACTATTACGCCCCGGTCAATTTCGGCTTCGACCATGCCGACTGGCTCGACCCGCCGAGCAAGGACGAATTCGGCAGCGAGGGTGACCGGGCCGAGATCGAGGCCGCGCTGGCCAAGGTCCGCGCCTATATGGCGCGCAGCGGGCGGGTCCCCTTCGTCGGCGAATATGGCGCGCACCAGATCCGCCCGCCGGCCGAGCGCGCCGAATATTACGAGGCCTTGACCGAGGCCTTCGCCAGCATCGGGGTTCACAGCTGCGCCTGGGGCTATCGCAACGCCTTCCCGCTCTGGAGGGAGGAGGCGGGCTGGATCGGCGGCGCCGCGCAGCGCATCGCCGCGCCGCTCCCCGCCGCTGCGCCGGAGGGCAGCCCGGTGGCCGAGAACGGGGCGCTCTCGGTCAGGGGCGGGAAGATCGTCAACCAGTACGGCCAGCCGGTCACCCTGCGCGGGATGAGCCTGTTCTGGTCGCAATGGGGGCCGCAATATTACGACGGGGAAACGGTGGACTGGCTGGTCAGCGACTGGAAGGTCAGCGTCATCCGCGCCGCCATCGCGGCCGAGGGCGAGGACGGCGCGCGCCAGCATTTCCGGCGCGAACTGGGCAAGGCGCAAAGGGTGATCGATGCGGCGGTGCGGAACGGCATCTACGTGATCGTCGACTGGCACGCCCATCGCAGCTATCCGGAGGAAGCCAGGGCCTTCCTCACCGCGATCGCCCGCCGCTACGGCCATCTGCCGAACCTGATCTACGAACCCTTCAACGAACCGCTGCGCGAAGGCGTCGAGTGGAGCCGCGACATCAGGCCCTATCACCTCGAGGTGATAGGGGCGATCCGGCAGGTCGATCCGGACAATCTCGTCATCGCCGGCAGCCCGAGCTGGAGCCAGGACGTCGATATCGCTGCGCTGGACCCGCTCCCCTTCGGCAATCTCGCCTATACGCTGCACTATTACGCCGCGACGCATGGGCAGGGCCTGCGCGACAAGGCCGAGGCGGCACTGGACGCCGGACTGGCGCTGATGATCACCGAATTCGGCACGGTCGAGGCGACGGGCAACGGCCCGATCGACCGGGCCGAGAGCGAGGCCTGGTGGGACTGGGCAGAGGCCAGGGATATTTCCTGGCTCAACTGGTCGATCACCGATCGCGACGAAAGCAGCGCGGCGCTCAGGCCGACGACCACGGCCATTTCCGGCTGGAGCGAGGAGGACCTGACCGAGTCGGGCCGGTGGCTGCGCGAACGCTTGCGGGCGGCGGCCGGAAAATGATTGGTCCAGGCCCGCGAATTGGGGATTGCCAGCGCTGTCAATTCGCGGCAAAGTTAGCGCTACCATAAAGATGCCGGACTGCGGGTCGCAGGCCCGGCGCGAGAGGAGAGGGGAATCATGGCAAGTGATGCGGCGCGTAGCAGCGTCAACATGGCGCTGGTCGGCGCGATCGTCGCAGTGGCGACGATCGGCGGCCTGCTGTTCGGTTACGACAGCGGCGCGGTCAACGGCACGCAGGGCGGGCTGGTCGAGGAATTCGGCCTCAGCGATGCCGCGCTCGGCTTCACGGTCGGCTCGCTGCTGATCGGCTGCGCGGTCGGCGCCTTCTTCGCCGGAAGGCTGGCCGATGCGGTCGGGCGCCGCACGGTGATGATCTTCGCGGCCATCCTGTTCGTGATCGGGGCGCTGGTCCAGGGCGTGACCGAGATCCACGCGCTCTTCGTGGTTGCGCGCTTCGCGGGCGGCATGGCGGTCGGCGCGGCCTCGGTCCTCTCCCCGCTCTATATTTCGGAAATGGCCCCGGCCAATATCCGCGGACGGCTGACCACGGTGCAGCAGGTGATGATCATCACCGGCCTGACCGCGGCCTTCGTGGTCAATTACTTCCTCGCCCAGACCGCCGGCAATTCGCTCGGCGAACTGGCCGGAACCAAGGCCTGGCGCTGGATGTATCTCGCCCAGGCGATTCCGGCGCTGGTCTTCCTCGTCGCGCTGCTGTTCATCCCGGAAAGCCCGCGCTACCTGGTCGGCCGCAAGCGCGAGGAGCAGGCGCTCGCCGTGCTCACCCGCCTGTTCGGCCCGGCCGAGGCCGAGCGCAAGGTGGTCGAGATTCGCAAGACCTTCTCCGACGACCATCGCCCGCGCCTGCGCGACGTGACCGCGCCAGGTACCGGCTTCCGCCCGATCGTCTGGGCCGGGATCATGCTGGCGACCTTCCAGCAGTTCGTGGGCATCAACATCATCTTCTATTACGGCGAAACGCTGTGGAAGCTGGCCGGCGTGTCCGAGGAAGTCGCGCTCGAACGCAACATCCTCTCGGGCCTGGTGTCGATCGCCGCGGTCTTCGCCGCGCTGTTCCTGATCGACCGGATCGGGCGCAAGCCGCTGCTGATGATCGGTTCGCTCGGCATGGGCGTGACGCTCGGCGCGATGGCCTGGGCCTTCAGCGGCGCAGGCAGCGATGCGGCGGGCAATCTCGTGCTCGGCGACACGGCGGGCTGGACCGCGCTGCTTGCGGCCAATCTCTACGTGATCTTCTTCAATTTCAGCTGGGGACCGGTGATGTGGGTCATGCTCGGCGAGATGTTCCCCAATCAGATGCGCGGCTCGGCGCTCGCGGTCGCGGGGCTCGCGCAATGGGGCGCCAACTATCTCGTGGTCCAGAGTTTCCCTTCCATGGCCAGCGGTCTGGGCCTCGCAACGACCTACTCGCTTTACACCGTGGCCGCCTTCGTCAGCTTCTTCCTGGTGAAATCGCTGATCCGCGAGACCAACGGCAAGGAACTGGAAGAGATGGAAGGTTGAGCTTCCCTCCGGGGAGGTCGCTCGGAGCCGGGCAGGGCTTCGGCTCTGCCCGGCTTCTTGCTAGTCTGGGGCCAGGATGAGCGAGCAAAGCGACAGGGCGGTTCGCGTGGTCGTGCTCGGCGGCGGCACCGCCGGCTGGATGAGCGCGGCCGCGATCGCCCGGCTCCTGCCCGGCCAGGCGACGGTCGAACTGGTCGAGAGCGAGGATATCGGGATCGTCGGCGTGGGCGAGGCGACCCTGCCGCATATTCGCGGCTTCGTCGAACGGCTCGGGATCGACGAGGCGGCTTTCATGAAGGCCACCCATGCGACCTACAAGCTGGGGATCGATTTCCGCGATTTCGGCCGCATAGGCGAGAGCTACGTCCATCCTTTCGGCAGTTTCGGCGAGGAAGTCGCGGGGGTGCCCTTCCACCATTACTGGCTCGAAATGCAGCGTCAGGGGCTGGCCGGGCCGCTCGGGGCCTATTCGCTCGGGGTGAGCGCCGCGCTCGCGCGCAGGTTCCGGCCGCCCGCCGCGGACAGCAGCCTCGGCTCGACCTATGGCTATGCCTATCAGTTCGACGCGACGCTGTTCGGACCCTTCATGCGCGAATTCGGCCTGTCGATCGGGGTCCGGCGGACCGAGGGGAGGGTGGTCGAGGTTCGCCGCGATCCGGCCAGCGGCGATGTGACGAGGCTCCTGCTTGCGGACGGGCGCGAAGTCGCGGGCGACCTCTTCATCGACTGTTCCGGCTTCCGGGCGCTGCTGATCGGCGGCGCGCTGGAGGAGGAATGGGAGGACTGGTCGCACTGGCTCCCGGTCGACCGCGCCGCGGCCATGCCCTGCGCCCATGTCGAGAAGGAGATCGAGCCCTATACCCGCGCCATCGCCATGCCCGCCGGCTGGCGCTGGCGGATCCCGCTCCAGCACCGCATCGGCAATGGCTATGTCTTCGCGAGCGCCTTCCTCTCCGAGGACGAGGCCTGCGAGACGATCCGTGCCGCGGCCGAAGGCGCGGTGCTGGCCGAACCGCGCGTGCTGCGCTTCCGTTCGGGGCGGCGGCGCAAGAGCTGGAACCGCAATGTGGTTGCGGTCGGGCTGGCGAGCGGCTTCCTCGAACCGCTCGAATCCACCTCGATCTATCTCGCCCAGATGGCGGTCACCTATCTGGTCGAACTGTTCCCTTCCGGCGCGACGATCGATCCGCGCGACCGGGCCGAATTCAACCGGCTGGTCGATATGGAATACGACCGCATCCGCGATTTCCTGATCCTCCATTACCACGCGACCACGCGGAGCGATTCCGAGTTCTGGAACCATGTCCGCACCATGCAGGTGCCCGGCAGCCTGCAGGGCAAGCTCGAGCTCTGGCGCGAATGCGGGCGGCTGGAGAAATATTCCGACGGGCTGTTCTACGACGCCAGCTGGATCGCGGTGCTGATCGGCCAGGGCAAGCTGCCGCGGCGGCACGATGCGCGCGCAGCCATGGCTCCGGCCCGGCAGGTGGCCGCGGCACTGGAGGAATTGCAGGCCGCAGTGCAGGCGGAAGTGGCCTCCATGCCCTCGCACCGCGACTATCTGATGCGCAGCGCGGCCCGGCTGGCGGAGCATCCCGCATGAGCCAGCCGCGCGCGCTCCCGCGCCGGGTGGCGGTGGTCGGCGACGGGCCGCTCGGCCTGCTGGCCGCCTGCGCGCTGCGGCAGGCGCTGCCGCTGTCCGAGGTCACGGTCGTCGCCACCGCGCCCGACCCGCTGGCTCTGGCCGAGCGGATCGGGAGCGGGCTCGGCTTCACCAACCGCCTGCACGACCGGCTGGGAGTGGAGGAGGACCTGCTGATTCGTCATGCCGGGGCGAGCCACCGGCTGGTCATGCGCTATGCCGGCTGGGGCGGGGCGGGGCAGCAGGGCTGCGCGCCCTATGGCGCGGCGATCGACCCCCGCTTGCGGACGGCCTTCGCCCGCGAATGGGGCGGCGGCCCGCGCAACGCTGCGACCGGCGCGCCGGTGGGCTCGGTTGGCGAGGCGCTCGCCGACGATGGCCGCTTCCTGCGCCCGGACGGGCGAGCGGATTCGCCGCTGGCCGATGTCGATTACGGATTGCGCTGGAACGTTCCTGCCTATCGCGACCTGCTGCTCGCCCTCGCGCAGCGGCTCGGCGTGCGCCAGGCCAGCGGGGCGGTGAGCGGGATCCGGCCCGACGGACAGGGCGGGGTGGCGGCGCTGCTGCTGGCGGGCGAGCCGCTGGCGGCCGATCTGTTCCTCGATTGCACCGGGCCGCAGGCCGCGCTGCTCGCGCAGCTGCCCGGTTACGCCCGGATCGACCGGGGCGATGCCCTGCGGCTCGCCGTGCGGCAAGAGCCGGGGGTGCGGGTGACCCTGGCCGATCGCGCTGTGCTCACGCCTGCGGGCTGGCTCCAGGAACTGGCCGGGCGCGACGGGATGCTCAGCCTGCTCGGCCGGGCTCCGGCGGCGGGCGAGGCCGAGCTGGTCGCGGCGCTCGGCGGTGAACCGCAGGGCGAACTGACGCTGAAGCCGGGGCGGGCGGCGGAAAGCTGGCTCGGCAATGTCGTCGCGCTCGGCGATGCCGCCGCGCATGGCGAGCCGCTCGGCTTCTTCCAGCTCGACCTCGCCCATCGCCAGCTCGAACTGCTGCTCGAACTGCTGCCCGGCCGCTCGGTCGACCCGCGCGAACGGGCCGAGTTCAATCGCCGTGCCGCGCTGATGGCCGACCGCGTGGCCGACGTGATCGCGGGGCACTACGCCGCACCGGCAGCGCAGGCGCTGTTCGGTGCGCGCGAGGTATCGCCCGAACTCGCGCTCGCGCTCGACCAGTTCGCGCGCCGCGGGCGGGTGCCCTTCTTCGAGGAGATGCCCTTCCTGCCGCAGGAATGGGCTGCCCAGTTGCAGGCGCTCGGGCTGCCGCAAGGGCTGGGGGCGCTGGCGCGGGCGGAAGGGGACGAAGCGGGCCGGCAGATGGCCGAGCGTCACGCGCGCCAATGCGAAGCGGCCCTGCGGGCGGCACCGCCCTATCCGGCCTGGCTGCAACAGGTCCTGCAGGGCTGAAAAAATGCGCGGGGTGCTGTATCCTTTTTCGCGCCGTTAAGGCGATCGAAACCATATCGGGCTAGCCAGTGAGGGCGCGCCCGGGGGCTTATTATTTGACACATCCTCGATCTGCACCGGGCGCGCACCCTTCCGCCACGGCTGCCGTCTCGTCCGTCAACCGGCGTGTTCGAGCTGCGACATGCGCAGCTGGCGCAGCTTCTCCCACAGGCCGTCGCCCATGATGCTGGCGGCCTGGCGGGCCAGCTTTTCCTGCAATTGCTCGGGCGAGGCCAGCCATTCGCCGCAATCCCCGCAATCGAGCGCGGTGCCGGCGTCGGCCTCTTCGGGCTTCACGGTGCGCGATGCCCCGCAGTGGGTGCAGCGCAGAGTCAGCGTGACCGGGATCGATTTCTTCACCAGCGCCTCCATCGGGTCCGTCATGCCCGGCGTTTGGCAGCTGCCGGCGATTCGCGATCGTGATCCAGATCACGCAAACGCGAAAGGGGCCGATTCGCGGCCGCGGACGGAGGAGCGCCGGGCGCCCTACTGGTAGGCGAACAGCAATCGGCCCGGTCCGAGCCGTTCGAGCACCGTGCCGATTTCCCCCTGTTCGAAGGCGAAGCAGCCGAGGCTGCGCCCGATCCGGCCGCGGCTGCGGGCCATTGCGGCATCGACGTAATTGGCGCCGTGGATCACGATCGCCCGCGGATAGGCGAGGTCGTTCTCGGGATCGAGCCCGTGCAGCCGGAGCGAGCGGCCGTGCTTGCCGTAATAGGCCTCGCCGGTAAGGTAGCTCCCGCGCGAGGAGGCGTTCGAGCCGGGGCGGTTGGAGAATGTCTTGACCCAGCCGGTATGGCCCGGGTCCGAGCCCTTGCCATGGGAGACGAGGAAATTGTCGACGACCCGGCCATTGCCGAGATCGACCAGCTGCATTCGCTTCTGGCCGCTCGCTGCCCGAAAATCTACGATCCCTATAATATCTCGTTTAACGATTTTGGGATTGTGCTTGTCGAGAGCGGCCATGGCTTGTCCGAGCAATTCGGGGCGTTGGTCGTTGATCGGGGTGGCAAATGCGCGAGGAGTAACGAGGGCGGCCGAACTGGCAGCCGCTGCGGCCATGAAATGGCGCCGGTTGAAATTCATTGGTGCGACCCTTTGCTTAGGTTTCGTTAAATCTGATAGTTCAGAAATGATTTTCAAGCGAAAGGATGCCGAGTCGTGACGAACCGGGCGATCTTTGCGATGGCTGCCGCGCTGCTGGCCTTGACCGGTCTTCCCGGCGCGGTACGGGCCGGTCAATGGGATGCGGGCGACCTGGCGCGACTCCGGCACTGGGTGGCGATGGCCCCGCAGGATGCGCTCGAAGCGCCCGGCACGGACGCGCTCGACCGGGCCGAAGCGGCGGGCGATCCGGTGGCATTGGCCGAGGCGGCCGATGCGCTGGCGCTGCGGCTTGCGCGCCTGCACCTGCTCGGCGGGGCGATGGAGAGCGAACGCGCGGGCTGGCGGATCGAGGACACGGACACGGCGATCGCGCTCGAAGAACTGCTCGAAAGCTCGCTCGCCGTCGATACGCTCGACGCCTTCTTCGTCTCGCTCCGCCCGCGCCATCCCGATTACGCCCGCCTGCGCGAGGCCCTGGCGGCGGAGACCGATGCCGCGCGCCGCCGCACGCTTGCGCGCAACATGGAACGCTGGCGCTGGATGCCGCGCGACCTCGGGCGCGACTACCTCCTCGTCAACGCCGCGCTGTTCGAGGCGCAGCTCTGGCGCGGGGGCGCTAAGGCCGGGACCTGGCGGGTGATCGTCGGCAAGACCTCCACCCCGACCCCGGTGTTCGCGGCCGAGGTGACCGGGGTCAACCTCAATCCCTGGTGGAACGTTCCGGCCAGCATCGTGCGCGAGAGCGTCGGTGCGCTGGTGCGCAACAATCCCGCGGCGGCCCGGGCGCGCGGCTATGTCTGGGACGGCGGGCGGATCCGGCAGAAGCCGGGGCCGAGCAACGCGCTGGGGCAGATGAAGCTGGTCATGCCCAACCCCTACAGCGTCTTCATGCACGACACGCCGAACAAGGAGCTGTTCGCGCGCGAGCTGCGCGCCTTCAGCCACGGCTGCATCCGCACCGGCGATGCCATCGGCTTCGCCAAGACCCTGCTCGAAGGCGTGAAGAGCGGCGAGGAGGTGGATGCGATCCTGGCGACCAACGAATCGACCGTGGTCGATATCGCGCGGCCGATGCCGATCTATATCGCCTATTTCACCGCCGGGGTGAACGGGGCGGGCGAACTGGTGGTGGCGGACGACATCTATGGCCGCGACGGCCGTATCCGGCTGGCCAGCAGGGAGCCGGACTATTGCGCGGGCTAGGCGGCGGAAACGACCCGTTTGCGGACACCTGATTTCGTCATCCCCGACGCGATCCGGGGTCCCGCTTCCCAGCCCGGTTCCGGGCGCGGTGCGCACCCTCCGCCGCTCAGCGAAAGATCCCCCGCAGCAGCTCGCGCATGCGGGCGAACAGTTCGGGCCCCGGCGCGCCCATGATCCCCCGCGCGTGTTCGGGCAGATGCGCGGCAGGGTCCTCTTCGCCGAAGATGTAGTGATCGAACATCATCCGCCAGACGCGCCGTTCGCCTGCGGGCAGGTGGCGATAGGCGAGCATGGCGTGGAGCAGCGCGTCATAGCCCGGCTGGCTCCCTGCGGGCGCCGAATTCCACCAGTAATTGACCAGCATGCTGACCGGCTCGAGCGCTTCGACCCCGTGCCACCAGGCATAGGGGAGGTAGAGCGCGTCGCCCGGTTCGAGCGTGGCCTGCTGCGCTTCGTCCCAGGCCGCGGCAAAGCGCGGATAACGCGCGAGGTCCGGCTCGAGCGGGTCGACCATGCTCACCGGCGTGCCGGCCGGGGTGACTTCGAAGGGGCCGGGATAGAGATTGGCCAGCTGGTCCGGCGGGAAGACCGTGAAGCGCCGCCGCCCGGCGAGGCAGACCGCGATATTCTCCATCAGGTCGTAATGCGGGGCGACCCGGATGCGGTTGCCGATCCAGATCCGCGGCGGCACCCCGGCGGGGGCGAAGGGGAGCGCATTGGCCTCGGCAAAGCCGGGCAGCAGTTCGGGCAGGATCTCGGACTGGACTGCCATGCCCATCGGCGCCGGATCCGCCTTCACCCTGAGCAGTTCGGCGAGGAAGGCCTCGAGCCGGCCGCTATGGCGGGTGAAATTGAAGCCCGTCAGCCCGGGATCGTAGAAGAAGCGGCCGCCCGCTTCGGGCGGGACCATGATCCCGCTGACCGGCCGGGCGGGGCCGAAGCCGAGCAGGTAGCGGGCCAGGCTCTCGTCGCCCGCCAGCGCGGCCTGCACACCGGGCCAGTGGCGTGCCACGCCGCGCATCACCATCGGCCGGCCGGAAGGGCGGATCTCCTGCGCGAAGCGTTCGGCATCGACGCAGCCCGCCTCTGCGATCGGCGGCGGTTGGGGCAGGGCGCTCACCGTGCGGGCGACATTGCGGGCATGATCGCCGCGCGGGTCCGGTGCAGATAGTCCTCCTGCGTCGGCATGTGGGCGACGGTGGTTGCGATCACTTCGCGGATATGGCCGACCCGGCGCAGCGTCTCGGCATCGTCGACGAGGTCGGCGGCGGGATGGTAGCCGCCCGGCGTCACCCCCTGGCCGACCATGACCGAAAGCCAGCTGGTCTCGGTGAAGAGCTCGTTATGCTCGCGGAAGACCCGGCCATTGGCGCGGAACATGGCGAGTTTTTCGGCCAGGCCCCCGGGCGGATCGAGATGGCGGCAATAGTCCCAGAAGGGCGAATCATCGCGCTCGGTCGCCGTATAGTGAAGGACAAGGAAGTCGCGGATATCGAGGTAGTCGCGCAGCGCGAGCCGGTTGTAGCGTTCGGCCAGCCGGGCATCGCGGCGCGCACTCGGGAACAGGGTCATCAGCCGGGCGATGCCCGACTGGACGAGGTGGATCGCGGTCGATTCGAGCGGTTCGAGAAAGCCGCCGGCCAGGCCCAGGGCGATCACGTTCTTCTCCCAGGCCCGCGCGCGATAGCCGGCCTGGAAGCGGATCGGATTGGGATCGGCGAGCGGCTCGCCGTCGAGATTGGCGAGCAGGATCGCGGTCGCCTCGTCCTCGCTCATATGGGCGGAGCAATAGACATGGCCATTGCCGATCCGGTGCTGCAGCGGGATTCGCCATTGCCAGCCGGCCTTGCGCGCGGTCGAACGGGTCAGCGGCTGGCGATCGCCGCCGAGCGCGCAGGGCACGGCCACCGCCCGGTCGCAGGGCAGCCAGTCGCTCCAGTCGACGAAATCCACGCCGAGCGTCTGCCCGATCAGCAGCGCGCGAAAGCCCGAACAGTCGAGGAAGAGGTCGCCCTCGACGCGGGTCCCGCTTTCGAGCGCGAGCGCGGTGACGTCGCCGCTTTCGCCGTCCTGCTCGACCCGCACCACCTTGCCCTCGGTCCGCCGCGCGCCGCGCTGTTCGGCATAGGCGCGCAGGAATTTCGCATAGCGCCCGGCGTCGAACTGGAAGGCGTAGCCGAGCCGGGCCAGCGGCGAATTGGGATTGGCGTTGCTCGGCGCGGCGTATTTGCCGGCCCGGGCGGCCATGGCCGCGATCGAATAGTCGTCGAGCTCGCTCGTGTCGCCGAGGCTGCGCGCCTTGAGCCAGTGGTGGTGGAATTCCACCCCCAGCATGTCGACCCCGTAATGCCCGAAAGGATGGATGTAGCGGTGGCCGGGGCGGGTCCAGTCGACGAATTCGATCCCCAGCTTGTAGGTCGCATGGGTCGCGCGCATGAACTCCGCCTCGTCGAGGCCGAGCATGCGGTTGAACACGGTGATCTGCGGGATGGTCGCCTCGCCGACGCCGACGGTGCCGATCGCGTCGCTTTCGACCAGTTCGATGGTCAGGCCGGGAAAATCGCCCATGATCTTCGTCAGCGCCGCCGCGCACATCCAGCCGGCGGTGCCGCCGCCGACCACCACGATCCGCCGGATCGGTTCGCCGATCATGGTGCCGGTTCCCGCGCGCCCCCGAACAGCGGGTCGTCTGCGGCCCAGGCTCCGGCGGCGCGGAGGAAGTCCTCCTGGCCCGGCAGGCCTCCGGCCACGCGGGCATAGTCCGCGCGCATCTGCGCCATGGCCGCGGCGACCTTGTCCTCGTCGAGCGAATCCGCGATCGGGTCGTAGCGGTCGGGCCAGAGGTTCTGCCCGAGCATGACCGCGACCCAGCTGGTGGTGCCGAAGAGTTCCGCGCCCTCGCGGAAGATCCGCCCGTGCAGGCGCCAGAGCTCCATCTTGCGCTGCAACGGTTCGGGCACCTCCATCGCCCGGACCCGGCGCCAGAAGGGCGTGTCCTCGCGCTGCGTCGCCTTGTAGTGGAGGATGATGAAATCGCGCACGTCGTCGATCAGCTCACCCATGCCGCGGTTGTATTCCTCGCGTTCGAGCGGGGAGATCTCGCGGTCGGGGAACAGCGCGAGCAGGCGCGCGATGCCGTTCTGGATCAGATGGATGCTGGTCGATTCGAGCGGTTCGAGAAAGCCCGAGGAGAGCCCCAGCGCGACGACATTGTGGCTCCAGGCCTTGCGCCGCTTGCCGGTGGTGAAGCGCAGCCGGCGGGGCGGGGCGAGCGGATCGCCTTCGAGATTGGCCAGCAGGAGGCGTTCGGCCTCGTCGTCCTCGAGGAATTCGCTCGCATAGACATGGCCGTTGCCGGTGCGGTGCTGGAGCGGGATGCGCCATTGCCAGCCGGCGCCGCGCGCATGCGAGCGGGTGAAGGGATCGGGCTGCCCCCGATTGGCGGTCGGCACGGCGATCGCCCGGTCGACCGGCAGCCAGCGGCTCCAGTCCTCATAGCCTGCCTTCAGCGTCTGCTCGATCAGCAGGCCGCGGAAGCCCGAACAGTCGATGAAGAACTCGCCGGTCACCGTCTCGCCGCTGGCGAGCCGGACCCCGGTGACATCGCCGCTGGCGCCGTCCTGCTCGACCGAAACGATCCGGCCCTCCTTGCGGATCGTGCCCTGGCGCTCGGCAATCGCGCGCAGAAAGCGGGCATAGAGCCCGGCGTCGAAATGATAGGCGTAGAACAGCTGCGACAGCAGCGGCGAGGCACCCGGCCCGGGCCGGGCGAAGCGCCCGCGGGCGGCGGCCATGGCGCTCATGCAATAGGCGTTGATGCTCAGGCCCGGCTCGCGCCAGCCGCCGCCGCGTGCCTGTTCGCGCAGCCAGAGCTGGTGGAAGGGGATGCCGTGAAGGTCATGGCCGTAGCTGCCGAAGGGGTGGAGGTAGCGATCGCCAGGTCGGCCCCAGTCGACGAATTCGATCCCGAGCTTGAAGGTCCCCTGGGTCGCGCGGAGGAAGTCGTTCTCGTTGATGTCGAGCATCTTGTTGAAATTGAGGATCGGCGGAATGGTCGCCTCGCCGACCCCGACGGTGCCGATCTCCTCCGATTCGACCAGAGTGATGCGGCGCCGGCCATCGGCGAGGAAGCGCGAGAGCGCGGCCGCGGCCATCCAGCCGGCCGTGCCGCCGCCGACGATGACGACTCGCTCGATTTGGTGACCGCTACCAGACATGATCCCCTCGACGCGCTTTCCGGCGTTTCCCGCTTTTTATCACGTTTGCCCGTCGAAACACCCCTTGCCAAGCGCAATTTGACAGGTTATCCAACCCGATAAGCGCAGGCTGTGGTGGCCGTTAATGATAGCGCTAACATTAGGTGGGGAGGGAGCTGATGGCCGAGCGGTCGACCATGCGCGTGGAGTCGCGAGAATTTTCTGACAACCTTGTCTGTTCATCGCTGCGTGCGAGCGCTTCTGCGCTCGTGCTGGGCTTCCTGCTGGCCTCGACTACGGCCTATGCGCAGGACGAGGAGCAGGAGGAAACCGACGACAACGCCATCATTGTCTCGGGCATCCGCGCCAGCCTCGCCAGTTCGCAGAACATCAAGCGCGATTCCGACACGGTGGTCGATGCGATCACCGCCGAGGACATCGGCGCGCTCCCCGACCGTTCGGTGACCGAGGCGCTCCAGCGCGTCCCGGGCGTGGCGATCAACCGCTTCGCCGGTTCGAACGATCCCGACCACTTCTCGGTCGAGGGTTCGGGCGTGGTCATCCGCGGGCTCAATTTCGTGCGCGGCGAATTCAACGGCCGCGATGCCTTTTCCGCCAATGGCGGGCGCCAGCTCGGCTTTTCCGACGTTCCGGCCGAACTGCTCGGCTCGGTCGTCGTGGCCAAGAACCTGACCGCGGAAATGATCGAGGGCGGGCTGGCCGGTACGGTCAATCTCAACACCCGCAAGCCCTTCGACAATTACGGCACCCATTTCGGCTTCACCGCCGAGGCCAATTATTCCGATTTCGCGGAGGAATGGTCGCCCAATCTCTCGGGCCTCTTCTCGACCACCTTCGACCTGCCGGGCGGCGGCACGCTCGGCTTCCTCGCCGGCGCCTCCTACAGCCAGGTCAAGAGCCGCGCCGACGGCTTGCAGGTGCCCAATTTCCAGACCCGCGACGGGGAGACGGTGGCGGGAGCGAACGGCTCGGGCGATATCGTCCGCACGCAGGTCCCCGGTTTCGACATTCTCTATGCCCCGCTCGGCGGCCAGTACCGCACGCAGGAATACAACCGCGAGCGCTACGGCTACGCCGGCGCGATGCAATATGAGAACGCCGACCGCACGGTGCTGGCCACGCTCGAATTCATCCGTTCGGACACGACCAATGCCTGGGGCGAATACACGTTCGAAACCGGCCCCGACCTGTCCGAATACAACACCTTCCCGGCCGACGGGACGACCTACCAGGTCGACGAGAACAACGTCTTCGAAAGCGGCTACATCACCCTGCCGGGCAGCGGCTGGCGTTCGGCCGCCAGCGGCAGCGCGGATGCCCGCGAGCCGACCGGCGGGATGCAGCAGTCGCTCGCCCGGCGGCAGGTCTACCAGGAAACCTTCAACCAGGATCTCGGCTTCAACCTCCAGCTCAACCCGAGCGAGCGCTGGTCGTTCAATTTCGACGCGCAATGGACCAAGGCGCGGACCGAGAATCTCGATGTCTCGATCTTCGGTTCGAACTTCGCCGATTACGAGATGGATCTGACCGGCAGCCTGCCGCAGATCACCGCGCACCGCCCGCAGACCACCCGTGCGACCTGGGCTGCGCCCAACTCGCTCGACGGGATCAGCGACGCCGATTACTTCGGTTCGCGCGAATACACCTTCTGGCGCGCCGCGATGGACCACATCGAGGACAGCAATGGCGACGAGATCGCCTTCCGCGGCGATACCCAGTACAATTTCCCCGAGGGCGGCTTCCTCAAGCGGGCCAAGGTCGGCCTGCGCTACGCCGACCGCGACCAGACGGTCCGCACCACCACCTACAATTGGGGCCGGCTGTCCGAGATCTGGGCCGGCAATGTCGGCAGCGCCGTCTATTTCGACGAATTCGGCAGCGACCAGGTCAGCCGGTACGAATTCCCGAACTTCTTCCGCGGCGAGTCCAGCGGCCCGCCCGGAGGCTTCTACTACAATGGCGACCTGATCGGCGATTACGGCGGGTCCTCGGACTTCTTCGATTCGATCGACCAGTACTTCCGCTTCGGCCAGGCCGATCCGGCCGATGGCCAGGAGCGCGGCTGGCGCCGGCTCTCCGAACGCGACGGGGCGCTGGCCGGCACGCCTTATCTGCCCTCGGAAATCCAGGAGGTCTCCGAGGCAACCAAGGCCGCCTATGTCATGCTCTCCTTCGGCAATGACGAATACGCCGCCTATCCGACGATCAGCGGCAATATCGGCGTCCGCTTCGTCAGCACCAAGCTGCGTTCCTACGGCGCGGTCCAGTTCCCGCCGACCTCGCTCCATGGCGAAGGCCAGAGCTATGACGAATATTGCGTCGCCGATGTCGTCGATCCCGACGGTCCCGACGGCCCGCTGCCGCCGCAGCCGGCCGACCTGCCGCCGATCTGCGACCTGACGCCCGAGGCCTTTGCCGATGTCGCGGCCTTCGCCGACGGCGGCTCGACCGAGGAAGTCGCGATCCAGGATTACGACAACTGGCTGCCGAGCCTCAATCTCAAGCTCGAGCTCAATCCGGAACTGCAGTTCCGCTTTGCCGCCTCGCGTTCGATGGCGCGGCCGGATTTCCGCTACAGCCGCAATTTCATCACCATCGGGACCGACACCTCGGCCGGCTTCCGTTTCCAGGCCAATGCCGGCAATCCCTATCTCAAGCCGGCGGTCGCCACCCAGTTCGACCTTTCGGCCGAATGGTATTTCGACGCTGTCGGCTCGCTCACGCTGACCGGCTTCTACAAGTCGATCGACGATTTCTTCTACAGCAACGTCATCCAGCGCGAATTCACCAATGGCGGGGTGACCCAGAACGTGGCGATCACCGGGCCGGCGAATTATTCGGAAGACAGCGGCGAGGTGAAGGGCTTCGAACTGGCCTATCAGCAGACCTACGACTTCCTGCCAGGCCTGCTCGGCGGGCTCGGTTTCTCGGGCAATTATACCTATATCGACAGCAAGGGCGTGCCCAACGCCAATATCGGCGGGATCGAGGATCCCGGGCAGGCCTCCAACCTGCAACCGGGCAACCTTCCGCTCGAACAGCTTTCGAAGCACAATTTCAACGCCACCGTCTTCTACGAGAGGGGGCCGCTCTCGCTGCGCGCTTCCTACAGCTGGCGCTCGAAATTCCTGCTCACGACCAGGGATGTGATCTTCCCCTATTACCCGGTCTATAACGACGATACCGGGCAGCTCGACGCGTCGATCTTCTTCGACCTGACCGACAACATCAAGCTGGCGATCCAGGGGACCAATCTCACCAATGAGGTGACCACCACCCTGCAGCAGTTCAACGAGGCCGGCCTGCTCGGCCCGCGCTCCTACTTCATGAACGACCGCCGCTTCACCTTCGGGATCCGCGGCAATTTCTAGGGTCTGACGCTTTCCGGACGCATGGTCCGGGCTCCGTGCGGCGCCGTTGCTCCTCCCAGGCAACGGCGCCGCCTTCTTTTTTGGGGGCGGGCGGCTCGGCCTGTCACCCTGGCATGGGGCTCCACAACCCGCGGCAAACCCCATCCGTACCAGCATCTTGACAAAAACAACCAAATAGGTTATATACGCCATCCATCCCGGACCGATCCGGGAGAGCGGCGGGAGCGGGGCGGGTTGGCGTCGCCTGCCTGCCCCGCTTGCCTGGCCGGCGCCCGGTGGACTCTCGTCTCCGGCGGGCGTCCACCGGCGCGATGCGAGGATGCGGGTGTGCGGCGGGCCTCAACGCCGCGCAATTGCCCGCGCAAGCTCGGGGTATGCCCCGATGGTCGGCGGCAGGGATGGGCCCGGCCCGCCACCGCCTCGCACGCCAGGGCCGACCGGGGGATGCGCGATCCCGCCTGTCCGTTGCAGATCCTCTCGCGCAAGCCACGCCCGTCCGGCTCGGGCACTTCCAGGCGCCGGCCAGCCCGTCCGCTTGTTTCCTTCCGGCCTTTTCCCGCACTGGCCCGCGGGCGCTTGCGCCTGCCTGCCTTCCGCGCGCGGGTCAGGCGGCCTGCGGGGTCATCGCGCCGAGCACCTGTGCCAGGGTCTCGCGCAGCGGCTTGGCCCTGTAGTCCGCGTCATAGGGTGTGCCGCGGACCTCCAGCCCGTCTTCGCGCGGGGCGAAGCCCTGCAGCCAGTTGAAGGGGTCGACCAGGCCCCAGGCGAGCACGTCGCCGAGTTCGTCATATTCCCCCAGAAGCTCGAAATAGCGGCGGGCATAATCGGCCACCTTGGCGTCGCGCAGGGCGATGTCGGAGGGCAGGGCCTTGTCCTTGACGTCGAATTCGGTGACGATCAGCCGGTAGCCCATGCCCACCGCCTCGTCGAGGAAGCGGCGCCACTGCCGTTCGAGATAGGGGCCGTTCTCGCTCGCGGGATCGATGCTGTAGATCTCGATATGCGATTGCAGGCCCAGCGTGTCGACCGGCACGCCGCGCTTGCGGAAGCCTTCGAGCAGGCGGAGCACGTCGGCGCAGTGCTTTTCGTGGTCGGGCTCCCAGCTCATGTAGTCGTTATAGACCAGCTCGGCCTCGGGCAGCTGCTCGCGCGCGGTGTGGAAGGCGAGGTCGAGCGTCGCCTCGACGCTGCCCATGGCGCGGCTCATGCTGGTCTCGATCGGGGCGTTGGTCTCGTGGTCGATCGCCTCGTTGACCACGTCCCAGCTGCGGATCTGGTCGCCATAGCGCTCGGTCACCGTGCGGATGTGCCGGGTCAGCAGCCGCTCGGCCTCCTGCACCGGATTGGCGCCGAAATCGTAAGTGTTCAGCCAGTCGGGGAACCATTGCGTGCGCGCCCAGTAGAGCGTGTGGCCGCGCAGGCCGACCCGGTTCTCCCTTGCCCAGCGGGCGACGGCGTCCATCGGGCCGAAGTCGAACTGCGTGGGCGAGGGGCGGGTCCATTGCCACTTCATCTCGTTCTCGGGCACCACGATCCCGCATTCGGAGGCGACCAGCTCCGCGTAGCGGGGGTTCTCCACGCTCCCGCCGGGCGGGCCGCGGCGGCTATGGCCGATCGCGCTGCCGAAGCGGCGCCTGCCCGCCATCGCCGCGCGGTGGAGGCTGCCTTCGCCGGCGCCGGGGGCGCTTTCGCTATCGGGGACGAGCAGGCCTGCGGCCTCCTCCGTCGCGCAGGCGGCGAGGGGGAGGGCGCTGAGCCCGGCGAGGGCCTGGCGGCGGGTCGGGGCGAAGGCGGGCATGGCGGTTCTCTCAGCTGTCGGAAATCGGGGCCGGTTCCATCCGCGGGACCAGCAGGTGGATGAGGGCAAAGGCGATCAGATAGGCCAGCCCGGCATAGAGGATGACGGGCAGGTAGGAGCCGGTCAGCTCGAGCGACCAGCCGGTCGCCTGCGCGATCAGGATCCCGCCCAGCGCCCCGGCCAGCCCGCCCATGCCGGCGACGGTGGCGATGGCGCGGCGGGGGTAGAGGTCCGAGATCATGGTGAAGATGTTCGAGCTGAAGGCCTGGTGCCCGGCGGTGCCGAGCCCGATGATGAGCACGGCGATCACCGGGCTCGGCGCCTGCAGCACGAACAGCATCGGCGCGGCGCAGCAGGCGGCCATGAACAGCGTGGTCTTGCGCGCGCGGTTGACGCTCCAGCCGCGCTTGATGAAATGGCCCGACATCCAGCCGCCCCAGATCGAGCCGATATCGGCCAGCAGGTAGACGCCGATCAGCGCCGGGCCGACCGTGGCGAGAATGCCGGTGTCGCCCTTGGGGAAGAGCTCCATCCCCTGTGTCTTGACGAAGAAATCGGGCAGCCAGAACAGGAACAGGTACCACACCGGATCGGTCAGCCCCTTGCCGACGATGAAATACCAGGTCTGGCGGTGGCGCACGGCCTCGCCCCAGCTCAGCGGCTTGCCGGAAGCGTCTTCGCCATCCTGCTGGATATAGGCGAGTTCTTCCGGCGTAACCTTCGGGTGGTCCTCGGGCTGGCGGTAGATCAGCAGCCAGCCGGCGAGGACCAGGAAGCCCAGCGCGCCGGTGACGAGAAAGGCCATCTGCCAGCCATAGGCGGCGGCCACGGCCAGCCCGACGATCGGAGTCATCAGCACGCCGACATTGGCCCCGGCGTTGAGAATGCCCACGCCCAGCGCCCGTTCCCGCCGGGGGAACCATTCCGCGACCGATTTGACCGAGCCGGGATAGGCCGCGCTTTCCGCTATCCCCAGAGTCACGCGGGCGAGCAGGAAGGCGAGCACGCTGCGCGCCCCGGCGTGGGCCATGGCGGCGAGGCTCCACAGCGCGATGGCGATCGCCATGCCCCAGCGGGTGCCGACCCGGTCGAGCAGGCGGCCCACCACCAGCAGGCCGATGCCGTAGCTGAACTGGAAGGCGGAAACGATATTGCCGTAATCGACCTCGCTCCAGCCGAGATCCTGCTCGATCACCGGCTTCAATATGCCGAGCACCTGGCGGTCGACGTAATTGATCGTGATGACGAAGAACAGCAGCGCGCAGATCGCCCAGCGATAGCGCCCGCGCACGGTCCGGATTGCATTGGGATTGCCGCTCATCGCAGCCGGCGCGGCGCCCGCGCCATCCACTCCCGTCATCGCTCTCTCCCCTCCGCAGCTTGACCGTGCGGCTGATTGTGATAGCGCTACCATGATGAGTGGGAGAGGTCTTGTCAATCGCGCGCGCCGCCTTGGCGCGGCGCTGCTGCCGGCCTGGCTGACGCTGCTTGTCGCGGCGCCGGCCGGGGCCGAGGACGGCTACGACCTGTGGCTGCGCCATGCCCCGCTGGAAGGGGCGGCGCGGGCGCGGCTGGCGGCCTTTGATCCTCGTCCAGTCCTGGTCCCGGAGGAGAGTCCGACACTCGCGGCGGCGCGGGCCGAACTCGAACAGGGGCTGGCCGGACTGCTCGGCGAACAGGGCGGAAACGGGGGAGGGACCGGCGGCGAGATCCTGCTCGACTGCGGCGGCGCGGGCGGCGACGGGCGTTTCACGATCACCGCCGCGCGCCGCACGATCCGCATTGCCGGAACCGGCGAACTGAGCTGCCTCTACGGCAGCTACGCCCTGCTGCGCGAACTCTCGCTCGGCGCCGATCCTTCGAGCATCGACATCGCCTCCGTCCCGGCCATGCCGCTGCGCATGCTCAACCATTGGGACAATCCCGACGGCCATGTCGAGCGCGGCTATGCCGGGCGCTCGCTTTTCTACTGGTGGCGGCTGCCCGGCCATGTCGACCGGCGGATGGTGGATTATGCCCGCGCCAATGCCAGTATCGGCATCAACGCGGTGGCGGTGAACAATGTCAACGCCAGCCCGCTGTTCCTCACCCCGCGCTACCTGCCCAAGCTCAGGGCGCTGGCCGATGCCTGGCGGCCCTATGGCATTCGCCTGTTCCTCTCGGCGCGTTTCTCCGCCCCGCGCGATCTCGGCGGGCTCGATACCGCCGATCCGCTCGATCCGCGGGTGGCGCAGTGGTGGCGCGCCAAGGCCGATGCGATCTACGCCGAGATCCCCGATTTCGGCGGCTTCCTCGTCAAGGCCAATTCGGAAGGCCAGCCCGGCCCGCAGGACTATGGCCGCAGCCATGCCGAGGGCGCCAACATGCTCGCTTCCGCGCTTGGAAACCGGGGAACGGTGATCTGGCGCGCCTTCGTCTATTCGGCCGAGGACGAGAGCGACCGCGCGAAGCAGGCCTATGCCGAATTCGTCCCGCTCGACGGGCAGTTCGCGGAGAATGTCATTCTCCAGGTCAAGAACGGCCCGGTCGACTTCCAGCCGCGCGAGCCCTTCCACCCGATCTTCGGCGCCATGCCGAAGACGCGGCTGATGCTCGAGGCACAGCTGACCAAGGAATATCTCGGCTTCGCGACCCATCTCGCCTTCCTCGCGCCGCTGTGGGAGGAGGTCCTCGATGCCGATACCGGCCACGGGGCCAGCGTGGCCGAAGTCATCGCCCCGGCGGGCATGGCGGGCGTCGCCAACACCGGCAGCGACCGCAACTGGACCGGCGGGCATTTCGACCAGGCCAACTGGTACGCCTTCGGCAGGCTGGCCTGGGATCCCGGCCTCGCGAGCGAAAGCATCGCCCGCGAATGGGCCGCGCTCACCTTCACCCGCGATCCCGCCTTCCTCGCCGATATGGTCCCGCCGCTGCTGGGGAGCCGGCAGGCGGTGGTCGATTACATGACCCCGCTCGGCCTCGCCCATCTGATGGGGACCGGCCATCATTACGGCCCGGCGCCCTGGGTCTGCGATCTCGCCCGGCCCGAATGGAACCCCTGCTACTACCACCGCGCCGATGCCGCCGGGATCGGCTTCGAGAGGACCGCGACCGGCTCCGACGCGCTCGCGCAATACGCACCTGAGGTCGCCGCGCAGTGGCGCGATCCCTCCGCCATGGACGAGGATTACCTGCTCTGGTTCCACCATCTGCCGTGGGATTTCGAAACCCGTTCCGGCCGGACGCTGTGGGCGGAACTGGTGTACCGCTACGACCGCGGGCTCGCCGCAGTCGATGCCATGGCGGCGACCTGGGCCGGGCAGCGGGCGAGTGTCGATCCCGAACGCTTCCGCCATGTCGCGGATTTCCTTGCCGTCCAGCAGCGCGAGGCGCGCTGGTGGCGCGATGCCAGCCTGGCCTACTGGCAGTCGCTCAACGGGCTGGACCTGCCGCCCGGCGCGCCCGCGCCGCAATTCCCGCTCGCGCATTACCGCGCGCTCGCCTTTCCCGAAGCGCCGGGGCAATGAGCGTGCAAGGCCCCGCAAATCCGCAAGAAACTTGCCGTGGTAGCGCAATCGTGCCTAGAGCATCCGGGCAAGGAGCTCGGAACTAATGGCATCATCGACCACCAAGAAGCCCAACCGGCGGCAATCGGGGCAGCCGACCATCGCGGATGTCGCCCGGCTCGCCAATTGCTCGCCGATGACGGTCAGCCGGGTGATCAACAACGAGGCCAGCGTGAGGCAGGAAACCCGCGAGGCGGTGCAGGCGGCGATCGCCCAGCTCAACTACGCCCCCAACCGCGCCGCGCGCAGCCTCGCCGGGGCGGCGCAGCTGCGGATCGCGCTGCTCTACACCAATCCCTCGGCCAGCTATCTCAGCGAATTTCTGATGGGCAGCCTCGAGGAAGCTTCCAAGACCGATATCCATCTCGTCGTCGAACGCTGCGAATTCGACAAGGACGAGGAACGCGTGGTCGAGAGCCTGATCGCCAGCGGGATCGACGGCTTCGTCCTGCCATCGCCGCTGTGCGACGAGCAGAAATTGCTCGACCTGCTGGCGGAGAAGGGCCTGCGCGCCGTGCTGGTCGGTCCGGGCAAGCCCGACAAGCGCTTCTCGGCGGTAATGATCGACGAATACCAGGCCGCTTTCGACATGACCAAGCACATCATCGGCCTCGGGCATCGGCGGATCGGCTTCATCATCGGCAACCCGCACCAGACGGCCTCGGGTCAGCGCCTCAACGGCTTCCTCGACGCCATGCACGCCGCCGATCTCGACGTGCCCGACAAGATGCTGGTGCAGGGCCTGTTCACCTATCGCTCGGGCTTTGACGCCGCGATCCGCCTGCTCGACCAGCCCGAGCCGCCGAGCGCGATCTTCGCTTCCAACGACGACATGGCGGCGGCGACGGTCGCGGTCGCCTATCGCCGCCATCTCGAAGTGCCGGTCGACCTCTCGGTCTGCGGCTTCGACGACACCGCCATCGCCAGCACGATCTGGCCTGAACTCACCACGATCCGCCAGCCGATCGCCGAAATGTCGCGCAAGGCCGTCGAGATCCTGGCCCGGGAAACGAGGACGATCCGTTCGGGCAAGTCGCCCAAGCCGACCGAGGTGACGCTGGACTACCAATTGGTCCGGCGCCAGTCCGACGCGGCGCCGGGGCTTGCCCGAACGGCCATGCGAAAGCCCAAGGATGCCTGACGAGACCCATTCCTCCGGAGAGAGACGCCTGCGTTCGCGCGACTGGTTCGACAATCCCGAGCGCTGGGACCAGACCGCGCTCTACCTCGAACGCTTCATGAACTATGGCGTCACGCCGGAGGAATTGCGCAGCGGCAAGCCGATCATCGGCATCGCCCAGTCGGGCAGCGACCTTTCTCCCTGCAACCGGATCCATCTCGACCTCGCCCGGCGCACGCGCGACGGCATTCGCGACGCCGGCGGTATCCCGATCGAATTCCCGGTCCACCCGATCTTCGAGAACTGCCGCCGGCCGACCGCCGCGCTCGACCGCAATCTGCTCTATCTCGGGCTGGTCGAACTGCTCAACGGCTATCCGATCGACGGGGTGGTGCTGACCACCGGCTGCGACAAGACCACGCCGAGCCAGATCATGGCGGCGAGTACGGTCGACATCCCGGCCATCGTGCTCAGCGGCGGGCCGATGCTCGATGGCTGGCACGAAGGCGAGCTGGTCGGTTCGGGCACGGTGATCTGGCGCAGCCGCCGCAAGCTGGCCGCGGGCGAGATCGACGAGGCCGAATTCCTCGAACGGGCGACCTCGAGCGCGCCCAGCGCCGGCCATTGCAATTCCATGGGCACGGCGAGCACGATGAACGCGGTGGCGGAGGCGCTCGGCCTCTCGCTGACCGGCTGCGCGGCGATCCCGGCGCCCTATCGCGAGCGCGGGCAGATGGCCTATCGCACCGGCCTACGGATCGTCGAGATGGTCCGCGAGGACCTGCGCCCCTCGCGCATCCTCACCCGCGAGGCCTTTCTCAACGCGATTGCCACGGTCAGCGTCTGCGGCGGTTCCTCCAATGCCCAGCCGCACATCATGGCCATGGCCGCCCATGCCGGGGTCGAGCTGGAGTCCGGCGTCTGGGAGGACCATGGCTACGATCTGCCGTTGCTGGTCAACATGCAGCCGGCCGGGCGCTATCTCGGCGAACGCTTCCACCGCGCGGGCGGGGTGCCCGCGGCCATGTGGGAACTGCTCGAGGCGGGCAAGCTTCACGGCGGTGCGCTGACCTGCAGCGGCGCAACCATGGCCGAGAACCTCGCCGGGTGCGAAAGCCCGGACCGCGAGATGATCCGCCCCTTCGCCGATCCGCTGCAGGCGCAGGCCGGCTTCAAGGTCCTGCGCGGGAACCTGTTCGATTTCGGCATTCTCAAGACCTCGGTGATCAGCCAGGAATTCCGCGAACGCTATCTCTCGCGTCCCGGGCAAGAGGGCATTTTCGAGGCGCGGGCCGTGGTCTTCGACGGCAGCGACGATTACCATCACCGGATCAACGACCCTGCGCTGGCAATTGACGAGGACTGCATCCTCGTCATGCGCGGCTCGGGCGTGCTCGGCTGGCCGGGCAGCGCCGAAGTGGTCAACATGCAGCCGCCCGATGCGCTCATCCGGCGCGGCGTGCAGTGGCTCCCGACGCTGGGCGACGGGCGCCAGTCGGGCACCAGCGACAGTCCCTCGATCCTCAATTGCTCGCCCGAGAGCGCGGCGGGCGGCGGCCTGGCCTGGCTCCGCACCGGCGACCGCATCCGCGTCGACCTCGCGGCGGGGACCTGCGATGCGCTGGTCGAGCCGGAAGAGATCGCCCGCCGCCTGGCCGATGATCCCCCGCCGCCCGTGCCCGAGAGCCAGACCCCGTGGGAGGAACTCTACCGCGAGAAGACCGGCCAGCTGGGCGAGGGCGGGGTGATGGATTTCGCGCTCAAATACCGCGGGACCTCGCGCAAGCTGCCGCGGCACAATCACTAGGGGGAAGGGCTGCAGGCCTTACTCCGCCGAAATCCACAGCTGCAGGCTGGCGGTGCAGCCGGGCGGCAGGGCGATCATCCCGGCGGGGTCCTGATTGAGCGCGTCGGGCATGTGGCTGACCGGCTCGAGGCAGAGCGCGCCGCCATCGGCCGGGGCAAAGACATGGAGCATGGGCGCGCCGCGCGCGGCGAGCGAGATCGTCCCGCGATCGTCCGCGATACTCGCCCGCCCGCCCCAGAGCAGGAAACAGTGATCGACCGTCTGCGGCGGCAGAGGCGTGCCCTCCTCCCAGTCGGCGAGCAGGTCGTCCGCCGCGAACTCGCCGGTCGGGATCAGGTCGGGCCCGACCGCGACCATGCCGTTGGCGGCGAATTGTACGCGGGTCTCCGGCCCCCGCGGGAAATAGGGATGCAGACCGAGCCCGGCGGGCATCGGCACGTTCGAGCGGTTGCTAAGATCGAGCGTGATCGCGCAGCCCTTGGGGCCCAGCCGCACGCGCTGTTCGGCGCGATAGGCCCAGGGCCAGGCGGTCAGCGCGCGCTTCCACGGGCGCGGGCCGAGACCGGCATGTTCGTGGACCAGCGCGCATTTGAACTCTGCCTGCGACTCCACCCGCCAGGGCTGTTCCCAGCCGAAACCGTGGAGGCTGTGCGGTTCGGGCGGGAAATTGGCCGGCAGCTGCACCTCGTCGCCGAGCCAGGCGAAGGCGCCGTCACGAATGCGGTTGCAATAGGGCACCAGCGGGAAACAGGCGGAATCGAGCGGGCTGGTCGCACCGGCAGGCATGGGGCGCAGCACGTCGCGCCCGCGCCAGCGCAGCGCGGCGAGCGCGCCGCCGATTTCGGGCCGCAGCTCGGCCTCCCATGCGCCCGAATGCAGGCGGATGCTCACTCGCCGACCGGCAGTTCGAAACCGGGCAGCGGCAGGCCGCGTGCGTCGAAACTGTTGAGCAGCGGGCTGTCGGCCCAGCCGTAGCGGATGCGGCTCGCGGGCCGGCCGTCGCCCGCGATCCGGATGCCTTGGGCGACCGGCCATGCCCGGGCGAAGCGGCAGCTGTCCGCGCTCTCGCCGCAGAGTTCGAAGCCGATCGCCTGGTCGCTGCTCCAGGCTTCGAGCGGGGCGGCGACGCCGGTGAGGGTGACGAGGAAGCCATCGCCCTCGCGGCGTGCCTCGAGCGGCGCGGGCAGGGCTTCGCCGCGGGCGGCCAGCGCCAGCCGTTCGCCGAGCAGGACCTTGTTGGCCGGGTGGATGTCGCTCCGCTCGCCGAGGTCGATTGTGGTCACCAGCGCCGCCGCGGGATCGGCCAGCACGGCCTGGCGCTGGATCTCGCGCAATTCGGCCCAGCCGCTGGCGACCGGCTCGGGATTAGCCGGGCCGTAACTGGCGAGCTGGACCACCAGCACCCGCAGGTCCGCGCCGAACTGCCGCCGCCAGCCGGCGAAGAGCTCGCGCAGGCGGTCGCCATAGCCGGGCAGGCCGACATCGCTCTCGCCCTGGTACCAGGCCGCGCCGGCCATGGCGTAGTGGCCGATCGGGGCGACCATGCGGTTGTGCATCACGCCGATCCCGGCATTGGCGTCCCACGGCGCGCGCGGGGGCTCCTCGGCGATAGCGCCATCGGCATAGCGCCAGTCGGCGAGCGCGATCGCGCTGCCGCTGCCGGGCCGGAAAGAGAGCCGCTCCGCCGCGCTCTGCATGCCGCCGGCGCCCCAGGAATTGCTGGCCGCGAAGACGATCTCGTTCCGGCCTTCGCGGAGGAATTCGGCGGGGACCGCGTAGGTGCGTTCGGTATCCCAGCCGTGGTTTATGCCGAGCGGGTGGCCGTTGATCCAGGTCGCATCGAGATCGTCGATGATCCCGATATTGAGCGCGCCCCCGGAGGCGGCCTGTTCGGCGGTCAGCGTCAGCGCATGGCGGAACCAGACGGTGTCGACCGCGGCGGGGGCGCCGTCGCCCCAGGAGGTCCAGGGCGCGATCGCTGGGACGGGCCGCCATTCGAGCGCGTCCGGATCCTTCCACGGTTCGCTGCCGCGGGCCGCGCGCCACCACTCTTCCCATTCGGGGGCAAAGGCGGTGACCGCTGCCAGCGGGTCTTCGTCATATTCGGTGAGCAGCGCCATCTGGTCCTCGCCATAGAGCGCCGCGCCGGCTTCGGGCGTGACCCAGGCGCGGATCTGCGACCCGCCCCAGCTGGAATGCACCGCGCCCATCGGGATGCCGAGTTCGGCGCGCAGGTCTTTCAGCATGTAATAGCAGGCGGCGGAGAAGCTGCCCGTGGTTTCGGGCGAGGCGCTCTGCCAGCTGACCTCGCCGCCGAATTCCTTGGCCGGCCGCGCGGCGGTATCGAGCGGCACGGTCAGCATCCGCAGCAAGGGATCGGCGCTGGCCTGGATATTGTTGTAGCCGTTGAGCCCGGCGGCGACCGTGAATGCCATGTTGGACTGGCCCGAGCAGAGCCAGACGTCGCCGACCAGGATATCGGAAACCACCGTCTCGCCGCTGCCGTCGCCTACGGACAGCGTCACCGGCTCGGCACTGGCGCCGCGGGCAGGGAAGGCGAGGGCGAAGCGGCCGTCCGCCTCCGCCGTGGCGCCGGCGCTGGCGCGGCCCAGAGTGCCGGAAACGCGCGCGCCCGGGGCGGCGGTCCCTTCCACCACTACGGGCCGGTCACGCTGGATCACCGCGTGATCCTGCCACACGGGGGTCAGGACCGGCGCAGCGCTGGCCGCTCCTGCAAAGGTGAGAGCGGTTAGCGCCAGGCCGGTCTTCATCATCTCAGTTTCACCCTTGTTGTTTTCACGCCCGCGACCGGGCTGTCGAAGCTCAGCAGGCTGCCGGAGGCGGGGTGCGCGGCATAGTCTGCCGGTTCCATGTTCTTGGTCGCCGTGGTGACATAAGCGGTCCTGAGCGCGGGACCCCCCAGCGCCAGCTTGGTCACGTCGCGGCCGGGCAGGCTTACCGTCGCCACCAGTTCGCCCGCAGGCGAGAAGCGCGCAACCTTGCCGCCGAGATAGAGGCCGGTCCAGACATGCTCCTCGGCATCGACGATCGGCCCGTCGGGATAGGCATCGGGGAACAACGCGCCCGTATCGGCAAAAAGCCGCGCTTCGCCCACCCCACTTTCGGAGAGGTCGGCGACGAGGATCGTCTGGGCCAGCGTATCGGTGAAATAGATCTTCGTGCCGGACGCATTCACGGCGGGGCCATTGGTGATCGCAATGCCCTTCGGCCCGGCCTGGCGGATCTCGCCCTTGTCGAAGAGGTAGAAGGCTCCGCTGGCCTGTTCCTCGGCATCGTCCATCGAGCCGAACCACACGCGGCCCCAGGGATCGCTGCAGGCATCGTTGAGGCGGTTGCCAGCGGGTTCGCCCGGCACCTCCATCAGCTTGGCGAACAGCTGCGTTTCGGGATCGAAGGTGTAAAGCCCGTCCTTCAGCCCGCAGAGCAGGAGGTCGTTCTCGGCGGGCAGGGCCCAGCCGATCTGGCCCGGAGCCTCGGCACGGGCGTTGCTGCCGGTTTCGGGATCGTAATGCCAGAGATAATGGCCCTTGATGTCGACGAACCAGACCAGCTGGCGTTCGGCATCCCACAGCACTCCTTCGCCGAGCCTGGCCTCGGCCTTCAGGACTTCGCGGACCTCGGCCTCTATCTCCATCCGGCATCCACCCAGTAATTGTGCGCGGTGCAATAGCGCGCATCGTCGGAGGCGAGGAACAGCGCCATGGCCGCGATGTCGACCGGCTGGATCCGCCCGTCAAGGCATTGCGCGGCGACGATCTCGGCCTCGCCCTCGGGCGAATACCATTTCATCTGGCGCGGGGTCTGGACATTGCCGGGAATGATCGCGTTGACGCGGATGTTGTCGCGTCCCAGTTCGCGTGCGAGGCTGCGGGTGAGCCCTTCGATCGCGGCCTTGGCGGTCTGGTAGATCGCAAGATCCTCGAGCCCGAGATGCCAGCTGATCGAACCGAGATTGATGATCGAGCCGCCGCCCGCCTGCCGCATGGCCGGGATCACCGCCTTGGCGGCGAAGAACTGGTGCTTGAGATTGACCGCCATGCGCTGGTCCCAGTAATCGCTGGTGACCTGATCGATCGTGTGGCGATCGTCGTTGGCGGCGTTGTTGACCAGCACGTCGCAGCCGCCGAGCCGGCCGATCAGCTTTTCGATCTTGGCCGCGTAATCGGCGCAATCGGTGATGTCGCAGGCGAGGAAGACCGGCGGGACCGGGGCATCGCCCATCCGCGCCAGCAGGGCCTCGCTCGGCTCCTCGAGAATGTCGACGAAGGCCACCGCGGCGCCCTGGCGCACGAAGCCTTCGACCAGCCCCTCGCCGATACCCGAGCCTCCGCCCGAAATGATCACCTTCTTGCCCGCGAGGCTCGGATAGACCGCCGAGCTGAGTTCAGGCTTCAAAATCCCATCCGCCATCCGGCTCAATCCCCTGTGTAGACGGTTTTGACTTGCGTGTAGAATTCGACCGCGGCGAAGCCCTGTTCGCGCGGGCCGTAGCTCGATCCGCGGGTGCCGCCGAAGGGCACGTGGTAATCGACCCCGGCGGTGGGCAGGTTGACCATCACCATGCCGGCCTTCACGTTCTTGCGGAAATGCCGCGCATGCCTGAGGCTGTTGGTGACGATGCCCGAGGAGAGGCCGAAATTGCCGCGATTGGCGAGTTCGAGCGCTTCCTCGTAATTCTTCACCCTTACGGTCGAGACCACCGGGCCGAAGACTTCCTCATTGTTGATCCGCATATCGGGCGCGGTGTCGGCGATCACGGTCGGCTGCATGTAATAGCCGGGCGTGTCGAGGCTGAGCTTGTCGCCCCCGCCGGCAAGCCGCCCGCCTTCGTCGCAGGCGATCCCGACATAGCGGAAATTCTGTTCGAATTGCGCCTCGCTCGACGCCGGGCCGACCTGGGTGTCCTTGGCCAGCGCGCTGCCGACCTTGAGGCTGGCGGCCTTTTCGGCGAGCGCTTCGACGAAGGCGTCGTGGATGCCGTCCTCGACGATCACCCGGCTCGAGGCGGTGCAGCGCTGGCCGGTCTGGAAGAAGCCGCCGTCGGCCGCGATCGCCACCGCCTTGGCGAGATCGGCGTCGTTGAGCACCACCAGCGGGTTCTTGCCGCCCATTTCCATCTGCACTTTCGCGCCGCGCTGCATGGCGGCGAGTCCGACCTGCGCGCCGACCTGCTGGCTGCCGGTGAAGCTGATGGCGTCGATACCGGGATGGGCGGTGATCGCCCGGCCGACGTCGCCGCGGCCGAGCACCATGTTGAACACGCCGGCCGGAATGCCGGCCTCGTGGATGATCTCGGCCAGCGCATAGGCCATGGCGGGGGTGACATTGGCCGGCTTGAACACCACTGCATTGCCGAAGGCCATGGCCGGGGCGGCCTTCCATGCCGGAATCGCGATCGGGAAATTCCACGGGGTGATCAGCCCGACCACGCCGAGCGCCTCGCGGTGCGTGGCGACGTCGAGCCCGGGACGGGTGGATTCGAGCGTCAGCCCGTGGCGGCGCAGCGCCTCACCGCTGAAATAGCGGAAGATCCGCGCGGCGCGCAGCGTTTCGCCGGTGCCTTCGGCAATGGTCTTGCCTTCCTCGCGTGCGAGCAGTTCGCCGAGTTCCCCGGCGCGGGCGAAGAGCGCGGTGGCGACCTTCTCGAGCAGGTCGCTGCGCACTTCGGGCGAGGCTTCGGTCCAGGCGGGCTGGGCCGCGCGGGCCGCCGCCACCGCGGCCTCGACCTCGCCAGCCCCGCCATCGGGGAAACGGGCCACGACCTCGTTCGTATCCGAGGGGTTGAGGCTTTCGAGCGCGTCGCCGGCGCCGGTGAATTCGCCGCCGATGTAATGCGAGAGTGTGCGGTTGGTCATGATCAGATCCTGTCGATGAGGCCGCGCCGGGCCAGGTTGCGCGCGAATTCGGCGAGGCCCATGGTCCAGGGCGCGGCATCGCGCGAGGTGGTGACGGTGTTGGACAGCCGGCCGAGCCGCTGCGAAGAGATGGTGACGACGTCGCCGAGCTTGTGGGTAAAGCCACCGCCGGGCGTGTCGCGGTCCTGCGTCGGCGCGAAAAGCGTGCCGCAGAACAGCACGAAACCGTCGGGATAGTGGTGTTCGGATAGCGTCTGCGCGACGAGATCGAGCGGGTCGCGGCTGATCTCGCCCATGACATTGGTCCCCTCGAGCCGGTAGCCCTCGGGGCCTTCGATCAGCAGGTCGACATTGGCGCGGCGGACGTCGTCGATGGTGAAGCCGGCGTCGAACAGGCGGATGAAGGGGCCGATCGCGCAGGAGGCGGTGTTGTCCTTGGCCTTGGACAGCAGCAGCGCGCTGCGGCCTTCGAAATCGCGCAGGTTGACGTCGTTGCCGAGTGTCGCCCCGACCACTTCGCCCTGCGGGTCGACCGCCAGCACCACTTCGGGCTCGGGATTGTTCCAGGAGGAATCGCTGCGCACGCCGATCTCGGCCCCGTGGCCGACACTCGAGAGCACGGGCGATTTGGAGAAGACCTCGGCATCGGGGCCGATCGCGACCTCGAGATATTGCGACCACATGCCTTCCGCGATCAGCAAATCCTTGAGCCGCGCCGCCTCGGCGCTGCCGGGCACGACCTCGCGAATCCCGCCGACCTTTTCCTCCAGCATCGCCCGGATTTCGGCCGCCTTGCCGGAATCGCCGCGGGCGCGCTCCTCGATCACCCGTTCGATGGCGGAGACCGCGAAGGTCACGCCGCAGGCCTTCACGCATTGCAGATCGATTGGCGAGAGCAGGCTCCAGCCGGCGGGCAGGCCATTCTCGGCCGGGCCGAGTTCCTCCCCGCCGGCAAAGGCGCGGCGGGCGATCGCGCCCGAAACCGAGGCAGCCTCGCGGGTCAGGTCGAACAGGATTCCCCCGCGGATGACCAGCACATGCGGCCCGGCGGGTGACAAGGCGCGGCCGAGGAAGGTGCCGGAGCGAAAGTCCTCCGGCAGGATATTTGTCAGTGTTGCGGTCATTGACCGGCTTGCCCTCTCCATTGATAGCGCTACCATAAGAAGCGAAATGGCTCAGGGCAAGTCCATAGAGTCGAAGCGGAGAGGAAATCTTTTCATGCGCACATTCCTGGTCCCGGCCATCGCGATCCTGGCGCTCTGGGCAGCGCCGCTGCCGCTGCGTGCCGAACCCGTCGCGCGCTTTTCCGAACTGACCTATCGTGCGAGCGAGACCGCGCTGCCGGCCGAGGGGCGCTACCGCAATCCGGTCCTGCCCGGTTTCCATCCCGACCCCTCGCTGGTGAAGGTCGGCGACGACTTCTACCTCGTCACCTCAACCTTCGGCTGGTTTCCCGGCATCCCGGTCTTTCACAGCAAGGACCTGGTGAACTGGACGCTGATCGGCCATGCGATCGACCGGCCGGGCCAGCTCGACCTGGCGGGGCTGAACATGGTCACCGACGGTGTCTATGCCCCGGCGATCACCTGGCACGAGGGGACCTTCTACATCTTCAACACCTGCGTGCGCTGCGGCGAGAATTTCTACGTTACCGCTACCGATCCGGCCGGGCCGTGGTCCGACCCGGTGTGGGTCGATTTCGCCGGGATCGATCCCTCGCTCTTCTTCGACGAGGACGGCAGCGCCTGGGTGATCAACAACGATCTGCCCGAAGGCGGGCCGCAATACGAAGGCCACCGGGCGCTGTGGGTCCAGCGGATCGACCTCGCCACCGGCGCGATGACCGGCCCGCGTACCATGGTTGTCGACGGGGGATTCGATCGCTCGACACAGCCGATCTGGGCCGAGGGGCCGCATATCTTCCGCAAGGATGGCTGGTACTACATCAACGCCGCCGAAGGCGGGACGGCGGAGGACCATTCGCAGACCATCTACCGCTCGCGTTCGATCACCGGTCCCTACCAGCCCGGGCCGACCAACCCGACCCTGACGCAGCGCGACCTGCCGCGGCCGCGGCCCGAGCCGGTCGAGGCGACCGGCCATGCCGATTTCGTCGAACTGGACGACGGCAGCTGGTGGGCGGTCTTCCTCGCCACGCGGCCCTTCGCGGAACAGCTGACGCTGCTCGGGCGGGAGACCTGGCTGCTGCCCGTCAGCTGGGAAGGCGAATGGCCGCGGGTCCTCGCGCCGGGCAAGCCGGTGCCGTGGGAAGCGGTAAGGCCGAACCTGCCTGCGGGCGAGCGGGCCGACTGGTCGTACTGGCGCGAGGATTTCGCCGGCCCGCTCTCGGGCGAGTGGCTGCAGATGCGCAATCCGGCCCCCGTCCAATGGTACCTCGTCGACCGCGAGCGCGGGGAGCTGGTCCTCTTCGCCGGCGAGGAGGCGGCAGGAAGCAAGGGCAAGCCGCATGTCCTCGCCCGCCGCATGCGCCACCCGCGCGCCGAATGGACCACGCGCCTGACCTTCGCGCCCGAGCGGGAAGGGGACTTCGCCGGGCTGCTGGCTTTCGCCAGCGAGGCCGGCTTCCTCGCCGCAGGGATCGAGCAGGGCAGCGCCGGCCGGCGTGCGGTCGTCCGCCGCCGGACAGCCGACGGCGATCCCGTCCGGGGCGCGTTGCTGGTCGAGGCGCCGCTCGCGCCGGGGATCGGCGAGGTCGAACTGCGGCTGCGGATCGCCGACGGCCGGGCCGCGGTCGATATCCGGCCCAATGGCCGCGGAAGCTGGCGTACGCTGCTCGAGGAGATCGACGTGACCCGCCTGGCCTCGGTCCATTCGGGCCTGTTCACCGGGCTGACCGTCGGGCCCTATGCGGTCCGGGCCGCGCGCTAGGCGCTATTCGGGGCGCAGACGGAAGACCCGCGTGTCGCGCGGGGCAAGCGTGAGCGTGAGCGGGGCGGCGGTGGTTCCCGTCCCGGCGCCGCTCCAGCTGTCCTCGATCCGGTAGCGGCGGGTGCCGAGCCGCGCTTCGCGCCCGTTCTGGTCGTCCTTCAGCGCAAAGGCCTGCCAGTCGAGCGCGAATTCGCGCACCCCGTTGCTGCGGTTGAGCACGGCCAGGGCCCAGTCCTCGCCCGCGAGCGGCTTGGCCCAGACCTCGACTTCGGGTGTCGCGATCCAGCGGAAGGCGGCGATGCCGAGCGCGTCCTGGTCGATTGCGATCAGCCGCGGATTGGCCAGGATGTCCCGGATTTCCGGCGTCATGGCGGGAATGTCGGTGCCCATGATCAGCGGGGCCGACAGCATCGCCCAGAGCGCGAAATGGCTGCGGTTTTCGGCCAGGCCCGGGAGATTGCCGACTTCCATCATGTCGGGATCGTTCCACCCGTCGGGGCCGGAATGGGCGCGCAGGGCTTCCTGCCGGTCGAGGATCGGCAGGATCCCGCTGCTGGCCCAGGTGCCGTGGCCCACCACGCAGTCCCAGCAATTGGTGATATCGCCGGTGGTGCGCCAGAGATGGCCGAGGTTCCTGCCCCATAGCCATGGCTCGTTCTCGCCCCATTCGCAGATCGCCAGCACCATTGGCCGACCGGCGGCGTGGATCGCGTCGCGCATGGTGCGATAGGCCTCGCGCGGATTGCGCTGTGCCGCCCCTTCGCCGGTCGCGCACCAGTCGTATTTGACGTAGTCGACTCCCCAGGCGGCATATTGGCGCGCGTCCTGATATTCGTGGCCCTGGCTGCCCGGCCGCCCGGCGCACGTGGTCGTGCCGGCATCGGAATAGATCCCGAAGCGGAGCCCGCGGGCATGGAGATAGTCGCCCAGCGCCTTCATTCCCGAGGGAAAGCGCGAGGGATCGGGCTGGATGTTTCCGGCGTCGTCGCGCGTGCCGTGCCAGCAATCGTCGAGGTTGACATAGGTGTATCCCGCATCGCGCAGGCCGGAGGAAACCAGCGCATCGGCCGTGGCGCGGATCAGCTCTTCGTCGATGTCGCAGCCATAGTGGTTCCAGCTGTTCCAGCCCATCGGCGGCGTCTCGGCCAGCCCTTCGAACTTCTGCGCCGCGACGGGAGCGGTGAGAACCAGCACCAGCGCACTTGCCAATAATCGCACCATCCCCGATCCCCTCTTCTCCGGCGCTTGCGATAGCGCTCACATTCGCGAATAGAGCAGCCGATACGAGGCCCGGCAAGGGCGCAAGCAGGGAGAGCAGGAATGGAACGCAGGAATTCGGTGCTGGCGGCCTTTGCGGCGGTGACCACGTTGTTCTTCGCCTGGGGTTTCATCACCTCGCTGATCGATCCGCTGGTGGCGGCGGTGAAGGGAATCTTCACCCTCTCGGACACCGAGGCGCAGCTGTCCGCCTTCGCTTTCTTCATCGCCTACGGGCTGGTCTCCTTCCCTGCCGCGGCGCTGATCGCCAAATGGCGCGCGGTGCCCGCGATCCTGATCGCGCTGGCGATGATGGTGGCGGGCTGCCTGGTCATGCTCGGGGCGGCCAATATCGCGAATTACACGCTGGTCCTGCTCGGCCTCTTCGTGCTCGCCAGCGGCATTACCATCCTGCAGGTCGCCGCCAATCCGCTCGCGGCTGCGCTGGGCGATCCCCGGCGCAGCCATTTCCGCCTGACACTGGCGCAGACCTTCAACAGTTTCGGGACCATCCTCGGCCCGGCGCTGGGCGCCGGCCTGTTCCTGGCCGGGGTCGAGGTTGCCGATGGCGTCGCGCTGACCGAGGAGGTCCGCGCCAATGCGCTGGGCGGGATCGACCGCGCCTATTTCTGGATCTGCGGGCTGCTGCTGGCGCTGTTCCTGTTCTTCTTCCTCATGCGCAGGACGGTCTCCTCGGCTGCCCCGCCGATCGGTTCGGGCAAGAGCATCGGCGCGCTGGTCGGCAACGCCTTCTCCTCGCGTTGGGCGCTGATCGGGGCGGCGGCGATCTTCCTCTATGTCGGGGCGGAAGTGGCCATCGGCACGCAGATGGCGCTGTTTCTCAACAGCGAGGCAGTCTGGGGCATCACGCTGGAGGAAGCCGGGCGGCTGGTGTCCTTCTACTGGGGCGGGGCCTTTGCCGGGCGGCTGGTCGGCACTGCGCTGCTCGCGGCGTTCCCCGCCTCGCGCCTGCTGGCGCTCTTCACCGCGATCGCCTGCGCCATGTGCCTCTATGTCGTCGCCGTCGGCGGGGTCACCGCCGGCTATGTCGCGCTGGCCATCGGCCTGTTCAATTCGATCATGTTCCCGGTGATCTTCACGCTCACGCTCGAACGCTCGAGTGCCAGCGAGGAAGCCACATCGGGCCTGCTTTGCACTGCGATCGTCGGCGGGGCCTTTCTCCCGCTCCTGGTCGGCACGGTCTCCGATGCCGCGGGCTATGTCACCGCGCTGGTGGTGCCGGCGGCCTGTTATGCGCTGCTGTGCGTCTTCGCCGTGGCGGCGGGCCGGACCAGGCCGCTGCACGAGCTGCGCGAAGGCGAAGGTCGGGCCGGCCACTGATCCGCTGCCGGCTCTGGTCTCGGCCGCCATTCGGCGCTAGCCTTCGCCGGCTTCCGGGGAGGGGAGAGCCATGATGACAGCCGCTGCCGCCGCCGCGCAGGGCCGGCGTTTCCGGCCCAGTTTCCATCTCGCGATGGTGCTGGTGATGTGCGCCTTCGTCTTTGCCGGTTTCGGCATGACCTATATCGGGCCGAACCTTGCCGGTACCTTCCCGCCTGCGCCGCCGGTCGTCCATCTCCACGGTGCGGTCTTCTTCGGCTGGATGGTCCTGCTGGTCGCCCAGTCGCTGCTCGTCAATGCGCGCAAGGTCCGGTTGCACCGTTCGCTCGGGACCTTCGGGATCGCGATCGGCACGCTGGTCTTCGTCATGGGCTGGGCAATGCAGATCATCGGCGCGTCGACCACCACGCTCCGCGGCAGCGGGCCGGGGGTCTTCTACCTCGGCCTGGTCGCCCCGCCGAGCTTCGCGATCCTGCTGGCCATGGCCATCCGCGCCGTGCGCACGCCGGAGGTCCACCGCAATCTGATCCTGATGGCGACGATCAGCATCCTGATGCCGGGGATCAACCGGGTCTATATGCAGGGTCTGGGCGTGGACCAGGTGCCCTTCGTCCAGACCTATCTGACCATGGACGCGCTGCTGGCGGCGGTGCTGTGGCACGAGCGCAAGGCCACCGGCGCGATCAGCCGCCGAAGCTGGGCCGGGGCGGCGGTGGTCTTCCTCCCCCAGCTGTTCCTTTATCCGGTCTCGCGCACGGCGTGGTGGGCGGAGTTCGTCTATTGGCTGGGTTCGCTGGTCTATTACCGCTGACGGTCAGAAATTGCCGGAAAAGGCGCAGAAGGCGGCCCGCGGCGCACCCGCTTCCATCGCGGTCGCGGCGGCGGTGAACGCCATCTGGCGCGGTGCCTCGGCGTTCCATCGTTCCCATTCGGGCCGATCGGCGGCGATGGCCGTGGCGGCATTGGGATCGCCATGGATCGCCAGCGCGGCCCAGTAATCCTGCATATGCGCGCCGCCGCCGATCGGCACCCGGTCGAAGACGAAGCCGATTTCATAGGCGTGGCGGGTCAGCCCGCCGTTTTCGCCGATATCGAATTCATACCGCCAGACCGGCCAGCCATTGTCGGCCAGCAGGTTCGCCATCCGGTCCGCCGGGCAGTGAAATTCGCCGTCGCTCTGGATTCGCATGGCGATATGTCCCCGGCGCGGATCGGCCTGTTCCGCGCGATAGGCGGCCAGCGCCTCCGCGCCCCGCCCCGGGAACCAGTTTTCGGCATGGGCCAGCAGGTCGATCGAATCGCTTGGGGGACCGAATTCGACCTTGTCGGTGCCGATGATCACCGGCCGCGGGCGGTTGGCCGCAATCAGCCGGTCGGGCGCTTCGGGCAGGACCTTGCCGTCGATCGTCGTGCGCAGGAACACCGCCGCGGGCTCGCCAATGTCCGGGTCACCGAAACCGCGCTGGCGTTCGAGCAGGTCCTCGATCGGCAAGGATCGCAGCCGCGCCACCGGCCCGAGCCGCGCACCGAGCTTCTCGCCGTCCGCGAGCGAACGGAAGGCCATGCCGAAGCCGTGCGTCCCGCTCTGCAGGATCGCCTTGTCATGGAGTTCCTGCGCCCCCGGAGCGGCGAGCAGCAGCGCGACGTCCTGCGCGCCGGCGCTCTCGCCGTAGATCGTGACATTCTCCGGATCGCCGCCGAACAGGTGGATGTTCTCCCGCACCCATTGAAGCGCGGCGATCTGGTCCATCAGCGCGTAATTGCCACTGGCGCTGCCGGCTTCCGCACTCAGTTCGGGATGGCTGAGGAAGCCGAGCAGGCCGAGCCGGTACTGGATGCCGACATGGACCACGCCCTGCGCGCTCATGCTGCTGTCGGCCGGGCCGCCCGCGCTGCCCGCGCGGTTGGAGCCGCCGTGGATCCACACCATGACCGGCAGGCGGCCGCTGCGCGAGGGCGTGCGGATATCGAGCGTCAGGCAGTCCTCGGACCAGTGCTCCGCTTCGGCCTGGTTCCAGCCCTCGCTGGTCTGGGGGCAGGCCGGCGCGATGTCGACCGCCATTCGCTCGCCCTCCCATGGCGCGACCGGTTGCGGCGGGGTCCAGCGCAATTCCGCGAGCGGCGGCGCGGCATAGGGGATGCCGCGGAAGACGAGATCACCCTTCAATTCGGCGCCTCGCACCAGGCCGCCCGGCACGCTGGCCAGGGACGGGTCCTCGGGCATGGCCTGGCAGCCCGACAGCGCCAGCAGCGCCGCCGCGGCGAGCAGGCTCAGCCGCATGGCAGCACGACTTCGGCATCGGTGCCGAGGCGGACCTCGCCGAGCGTGAAATCGGCCGGGCCTTCGGTGGCAAGGATGAAGGGTGCGGCGACCGCAGCCATGTTCACGCCCTTGTCGCGCAGGCATTTGAGCGAGAGGCCATAGCGCACGAAGCCGGTGGTCTCGGGGATGGTAATCGGTGTCGAGATCGCATCGCCTGCCCCGTTGCGCATGGCGATGGCCGCCGAATCCGGCGCCTGCGCGACCTTCAGCGTCACCAGCAGCAGGACATCGCCATTGGTTTCGCGGCGGATGTCGACCGGTTCGAAAGTGCTGAGCGAGACCATCGCCTGGTCCCCGGAAATCCGGAACCGCCGCGCGCCTTCCTGGACCTGGAAATTCTCCGCCGATACCCGTGCCCGGCCGCCAAGCGCCTCGGCAGGGACGGCGGTGATGCGAGTCTGGCTGCCGGGGGCGGAGGGATCGGTGACATGGAGCGACCAGCTCGAGGCCGGCACCCCGCCGCTGAACCACAGGCGCTCGTCGCCAGCTTCGGCAACGCCGCTCTCTTCGGGCAGGTCCGTCCAGTCCGCCCCCGGCGCGGCGTAGCTCAGGCCGTGGCCGAACGCGTAGAGCGCACCGTCCTCCATCCTTGCCGTGCGCGGCCAGGCGGTCGGCAACTTGCCGGAGAAGTCGAAGCGCGGCGCGCCCTGCGCATCGCCGACCAGCAGGTCGGCCAGCCCGCCGCCTTCGCTGCCGGGCAGCCAGGCGACGACGAAGGCGTCGGCCGTGTTGAGCGCCGGGTTCACATAGAGCGGCCGGCCGGTCACCATCACGGCCACTACCGGGATACCCTGCGCCTTGAGCCGTGTCATGGTCTCCCACGGTGCGGTCAGCTCGGGATCGAGCTGCAGGCTCTCGCGGTCACCCTGGAATTCGGCATAGGGCTTCTCGCCGAAGACGACCACGGCGGCGTCGGGCCGGCGGGTAAAACGTCCGTCAGGCGAGAGTTCGGCGCTGCCGCCCGCTGCGCGGACCGCGTCGGAGAGGCCCTTCCAGAGCGAGGTCGCGCCGGGGAACTGGGCGTTGGTGAGGCCGGTGCCCTGCCAGCTGATCGTCCACCCGCCCGAGGCCCGCGCAATGTCGTCGGCGCCGTCGCCCGCCACCAGAAGGTGCCCGCCGGGGGCGAGCGGAAGCACGCCCTCGTTCTTGAGCAGGACCAGCGACTTGCGCACCGCCTCGCGGGCGATCGCGCGGTGTTCGGGCGAGCCGAGAATGTCCCATTCGCCGGCCAGCGGCCGGGCTGAGGGCCTGCCCGCTTCCCACAGGCCGAGCCGCATCTTGACCCGCAGGATATTGGCGACCGCCTCGTCGATCCGCTCCATCGGGATGGTCCCCGCGCGGGCCTCCGCCAGCAGGTTCTCGTAGACCGGCTTCCAGGTGTCGGGTGCCATATACATGTCGATCCCGGCCAACAGCGCCTGCGGGCAGGCCTCGTTGGTGCAGCCTTCGACCTGGCCATGGGCGTTCCAGTCGCTGACCGTGAAGCCGCCGAAACCCATCCGCTCCTTGAGCACGCCGGTGAGCAGGCTCTGGTTGCCGGTCATCTTCTTCCCTTGCCAGCTGGAGAAGCTGGCCATGACCGTGGCGACGCCTTCGGCGATTGCCGGCCCGTAGGGCTTGCCGTGAATGTCCCGCAATTCCTCCTCGGAGATCGAGGAATCCCCCTGGTCCACGCCGTTGTCGGTCCCGCCATCGGCGAGGAAATGCTTGGTGCTGGCGATCACCTTGTCGCCGGCGAGGAGGTTGTGGTTGCCGGGCCCGCCCTGCAGGCCCCGAACCATGGCCCCGACATAGGAGGCGACGAGGTCGGGATCGGAGGAATAGCCTTCATAGGCACGTCCCCAGCGCCAGTCCTGCGGCACGGTGACGGTGGGCGCGAAGGTCCATTCCTGCCCGGTGACGCGGATTTCCCGCGCCGTCGCGGCGCCGATCCGCTCGACCAGTTCCGCATCACGCATCGCGCCAAGGCCGACATTATGCGGGAAGATCGTGGCGCCGATGATGTTCGAATGGCCGTGGACCGCATCGGTGCCCCAGATGATCGGCACGCCGACCCCGCCGTCGCTGGTATCGACCGAGGCCGCGTAGAACTCGTCCGCCGCGCGCAGCCATTCGGGCGCCGGGGCGAGGTCGTTGCCATAGGGGCCGCTGTTGCCGCCGACGAGGATCGAACCGAGATGATAGGTCTTCACATCGTCCGGCGTGACGCAGCAGAGGTCGGCCTGCACCAGCTGGCCGATCTTTTCCTCCAGCGTCATGCGCGCGATGATGTCGGCGATCCGCGCCTCCTGCTCCTCGGGCGTCACCACCGGATAGACATATTCCGGCCAGATTTCCGGATTGGCGACGCCGGGTACCCGCTCCGGTTCTGCCGAACAGGCGCCGAGCGCCAACCCAAGAGCCGTGAGGCTCGCCAGGAATACAGGCTTCATATCCACTCCCCACCGGCGCTTGGCCCGGCCCATCGTGTCGTTCTTGTCCAGACACTCTGACAGCGTTGTCATAGCTGCGTCAAGCGCAGAATTGCGGGCTTCCAACTGACTCTCCTGTTACTTGTCCGCGGGGCAGTAGGAGCGCAGGAAGGCGCCGTGGGGCGGCAGGGCACCGACTTGGCCGGCGATGCGTGTTTGCAGATCGGCCAGTGCCTGCCGCAGTCGTCCCTCGCTCATCAGGGCGCCGATCCGGTGCCAGCCTTGCGGCATGATCCGCTGGCCGAGCATGACCTGGACCCAGCTGTCGACCCGGAACAGGTCGTCGGCCGCCTGCCAGGCTTCTGCCTGCTGCGCGAAGAGGGTGATGCGTTCGGCCAGCGTGTCGGGAATCTCCATCCCGCGCATGCGCTGCCAGAAGGGCGAATCCTCGCGCTCGGTCAGCTTGTAATGGAGGATCACGAAGTCCCGCACGCGGTCGAGCTCGTTGTCGGCCATGCGGTTGTAGCGCGCGCGTTGTGCCTCGCTGATCGCCCCGAAGGGGAATTGTTGGATCAGCCGGGTAATTCCGGTCATGAACAGGTGGATGCTGGTGCTTTCGAGCGGCTCGACGAAGCCCGAGGACAGGCCGAGCGCGACGACATTGTTCTTCCACACCTGCCGGCGCTTGCCGGTGGCGTAGCGGACCAGACGCGGTTCGGTCAGCACTTTACCCTCGACCGAGCCCAGCAGCAGGTCGCGCGCTTCCTCCTCGCCGAGGAACTCGCTGCAGAAGACATTGCCATTGCCGACCCGGTGCTGCAGCGGGATACGCCATTGCCAGCCGGCGTGATGGGCGATCGCGCGCGTATAGGTCAGCGGATCCGCGAGGCTCTCGGTCTGGACGGCAATGGCCGAATTGGTCGGCAGCCAGTGGCTCCAGTCCTCATAGCCGGCCGCCAGCGTCTGTTCGATCAGCAGCCCGCGAAAGCCGGTGCAATCGATGAAGAGATCCCCTTCGACCCGTTCGCCGGTATCGAGTGCCAGGGCCTGGACATCGCCGCTTTCGCCGTCCTGCTCGACCCTGGTGATCGTGCCCTCGACCCGCCTTGCGCCTTCGCCCTCGGCGATACGGCGCAGGAAGCGCGCGTAGAGACCGGCGTCGAGGTGGTAGGCGTAATTCGTGCCCTCGCGGGAAAAGCGCCCGGCCTCGGCGGCCTCGTGTTCGAGGCAATAGGACCCGATCGGCCCGGCCTCGCCGCGGGTCTGCGCCTCGAGCCAGAAATGCTGGAATTCGGCGACCCAGGTCTTCATCCCCATGGTCCCGAAGGAATGGATGTAGCGGTCCCTCGGGCGCCCCCAGTTCTCGAAGGCGATGCCCAGCTTGAAGCTCGCCTGGGTGGCGGCCATGAAGGCACGCTCGTCGATCCGCAGCAATTCGTGGAAGGAGCGGGCCGTGGGGATGGTCGCCTCGCCGACCCCGATCGTGCCGATTGCTTCGCTTTCGACCAGCGTGACCGTGACCAGACTGCCGAGCTGGCGGGCGAGCGCGGTCGCCGCGATCCAGCCCGCCGTGCCGCCGCCGGCAACCACCACGCGCACGGGATCCGGGCCGCTCACCGCTGGAGCTTCCGCGTGACCATGGCGCGCAGCCTGCGTGCCGTGGCCGCGTCCATCGATGCCAGCGGCCCCCGGACATGCTCGGGCAGGTGCGCGCGGGGGGCTTCGGGATCGCCAAAGACGTAGTGGTCGAACAATGCCTTCCAGGCGGCCTTTTCGCTTGCCGGCCGTTCGCGCAGGCTGAGCATGGCATGCAGCAAGGTCACTTGCGGGCTGTCGAAATGGGCGGGCACCGCGTTCCACCAGTAATTGACCAGCGCATTGAAGGGCGCGAGCGCCTCGACATGGTGCCACCACATGGCGGGATAGACGAGCACGTCGCCCGGTTCCATCTCGGCCACCAGCGCGGATTTCCAGGCCTCGGCGAAGCGGGGATGGCGGGAAAGGTCGGGGGCGGTGAAATCGACCATGGAGACCACCTGTCCGCCCGGCGTCGGCTCGAGCGGTCCCGGATAGAGATTGCCGACCTGATCCGGCGGAAACAGGGTAAAGCGCCGCCGGCCCGCGGCGCAGACGGCGATATTGTGGCTGTAATCGTAATGGCAGGTGGCCGTGGTGCAATTGCCGAGCCAGATCGACCTGACCACATCCTTTGCCAGGCTCGGATGAACGGCGGGCAGGTCGAACGAATTGGCCTCGTCGAGGCCGGGGAAGTAGATCCCGAGATCGGTCGAGCCGATGTAGATCGCCGGGTCCTCGGCATGCCCATCGCTGGCGAGCACTTCCTCCAGCACGGGGCCCGGATCCTCGCGCGTTGCGGAGAAATTGAAGCCGGTCAGTTCGTCATTGTAGGCGAAGCGTCCCCGTGCTTCGGCTGCGGCGCGATAGACGACGACCGGCTTGCCCGAATGGAAGCCGAGGATGTGTTCGGCGGCGGCGCGTCCCGAACGCCGTGCCGCCTGGACCAGCGGCCAGTGTGCGGCGGCGGCGCGGAACAGCACGGGGCGGTCTTCCGCCACCAGCGCTTCCCAGGCCGCGCCGCGCGGCAAGGGGGCGGCGCGCGTTTCGACCGCGGGAGGCGGGGGCAGGGCGGCCATGGCTTTCAGGCCGGAGCCTTCGCGCGCTTGCGCATGACCAGAGGCTGGACATTGTAGAGCGAGGAAGCGGCCAAGATCGCCGGCATCAGCAGTCCGGCCCTGTTCAGCCTTTCGAGCGCGGCCCCGTCGAGCGCGTCGATCCGCTCATGCGTGACCACATGATAGCCTTCGAAATTCATTGCCGTTTCCGCATCGAGCTCGACGGTGATGTCGGCTTCCTCGATCAGGCCGAGTTCCTCGAACATCTGCTGCATCGGGGCGGCAAGCTGCGAGCCGACATGGATCGCGCGCAGCGCGCCCAGCGCCATCTCGAGCACGGGCGCATGGCCGCCGTGCTCGAGGAAGACCGGCAGGCCTTCGCCGGCCTGTGCCGCGTGAATGCGCGGGTGGTCGAGATCGACCAGGATCACGGGATCCTCGGTCTCCCCCTTGCCGATCAGGAAGGGGCCCCGGCGGACGATCGCCGGGATATAGCCGTCCCATCCGCCGTCCTTGAGAAAGAGGTTCTCGTCCCGCTCGAAGCCGAGGATGGCCAGAGCGTGCAGGTGGCCACTCTCGTCCTTCATGAACAGAATCGGGTAATGTCGCTGCGCTTCCTCGAATTCCGTGGCGAGGATCGGCATCTGGTTCACCCCATCGCCCAGAGCGGCGTCATGTCGGGCCAGGACGCGCAATTCGGCATGGGCATTGTTGTCGAGAGGCTGGATATTGCTCATGGCACCAGTGGTATCGCTATCGCGGACAGGAATAAACCATCGCGGTCGTCGGCGTCCCCGATCGCCGAAGGAAGAGAAAAGGCCGTTGCACGCGGCAACGGCCTTTCCCCCTCACGACATCGGCTCGATGGCCGAAGGTCAGAACCGGAAACGCGCGCCGGCATAGTAGCGCGGCCGCCCTTCGACGATGAACCAGGGCTGGTTCTCGGTCCGGGCGAAGGTCTTGGTGTTCGACCCGGTCAGGTTGATCGCCTCGAAGGACAGCGCGATGTTCTCGGTCAGGTCGTAACTTACGTTCAGGTCGAGCTGGTCGTAGGAGTCGACGAAGACCGGGTTGCGCGAGGAACCGCGGCTGTTGTTCGAGAGGAAGGTGTCGCGCCAGTTGTAGGTCAGGCGCGCCGAGATTCCGTAGTTCTCGTAGATCAGCGAGGCGTTGAACGTGTCCGACAGGCCGAGCAGCGCGAACTGGTCGGAGGTCGGATCGGCGGTGATGTCATAGCCGATATCGCCGCGGACGAGCGTATAGGCCGCCGCCACGCCGAGACCGGTACTGCCGAGGAAGTACTGGCCGGCGAGTTCGACGCCATAGATATGCGCGTCCTCGCTGTTGACCGGCTGCTGGACCTGGAATTCGTACAGCGGGTCGTTGGCGTTAGCGACCACGTCATAGGCGGCCAGCGTATCGTCGACGAATTGCTGGTCCAGCCCGTTCGGGCCGAGATTGGCGTCGAAGGCCGCGGTGGCGGCGGCAAAGCCCATCTGGTCGATCAGCGCGGTCAGGGTGAACAGGTTCACGTCCGACAGGTCGTAGCCGCCGCTCTGCAGATACTCCGCAGCCTGGCCTGATCGCGTCCCGGCGGCACCCGAGGAAGGATCGCGCAGCCCGAACAGGTTGATCGTGCTCTGACCGGTGCCGACGAAGTTCTTCACCCGCTTGTCGAAGAAGCCGACCGAGACGTAGCTCGAGGGGGCAAAATACCATTCGAGCGAAGCGTCGAAATTGTCCGACACCAGCGGAACCAGCTGCGGATTGCCTGCATTGCCGCCCGGAACCCCGCCGAGATAGGTCGGCCGGTTGGGCGCTCCCGGATTGGCTGAGGCGAACAGCGAGCCGAAGTCAGGACGCGCAATCGTGCGCCCGTAGGAAATGCGGCCCTTGAGATCGTCGGTCAGGTCGATCGAGAAGTCGAGCGCAGGCAGGATGTGGTCGTAGCTGTTGTCGCCGCTGACCGGCTGTTCGTCCGCCGAAAGGACCGTGACGAAGTCGTTGTCAGCCGCCCAGTTGATACTCTGCGGGACGCCCTGAAGCGAAACCGATTCCGAATCCGTACTTTCGTAGCGCACGCCGGCGACGATATTGACCGGCCGGCCCATCAGTTCGGTGTTGACGTCGACCTCGGCGTAAACCGCCCAGATCTGCTCGTCGACCATGTTGTTGGCCGTGCCGTTGATGGACGGCGAGTTGACGAAGGCGCGGAAAAGCTCGGTTGCGTCGCCGCGGTAAGAGGTGGTCAGCACGCCGGTGGCGGCGGGATTGAAATCCTTGAACTGGCAGACCAGGCAATATTCCTGGACCAGGTTCGCGGCATTGGCTTCGATGTCGCCGATCGCGCCCACGCCCCAGTCGCCCAGCGCGTTGTAGGTGCTGACGGTGCTCTGGTCCATGCTGGCGTCGCGGAAGCTGCCGCCGAAATTGACCCGGTCGTCGTCACCCAGTTCCCACGAACCGTCGAGACGGATCTCGGCAACTTCCTGCGACTGGTAGGCTGTCTGGCTGCGGGCAACCTGGGTCCCGAGATCGGAAATGTCGAGAATGCCGTTGTTGTTGCCATTGGTGCTGTCGTCGAAGGTGATCGACTGGCGCGGGAAGCCGTCGACGATCGTCAGCTGCTGGTCGGCCACGCCCTTGTGGGCGAAGGCGAACAGGGTCGACGTATGGCCGAGCGGATTGTTCGGTTCGGCATCCGCCTTGGAATAATGCCCGTCGAGGATGAACTTGAGGTTGTCGGTGGCGTCGAAATCGAGATTGAGCCCGAAGGACCACAGCTGGTCGCGCGTGGCGCGATACTGGTTCTCGAAGCCGCCGTCCTTGGGCGAGGTGATGATGTCGTCGAGGAAGATCGCCGTCGCCACCTCGGTATTGCCGTCGAAGGTCACTTCCTCGAACGGGCGGTTGTACCAGGTGGTCTGGTCGGCGCGCCTTTCTTCGGCTTCGTTCTGGTAGAAGGTGGCGTCGGCGGTCACCGTCAGCGCATCGCTGGGGGCGAACTGCAGCGTCAGCTGGCCGTTGATCCGTTCACGCGAGAATTCGGAGTAGTGGTAGCGCGTGTCATTGGGGAAGGCGACCAGCGTGTCCGCGCTCGGCGCGTTGTTGAAGATGGTGGTGCCGTCGCTCTTCACCCGGCCGCGGCCGGTGTCGGAGAAGGCCTCGAAGGTCTCGATGTTCCAGTCGTTCGCGGATTCCGAGGCTGCGGAATTGTTGCGCTTCTGGTAGCTGGCGAACAGGCCGATACCGAAGGTCGCGGCCTCGTTGGTCCAGTTGACAAGGCCCGAGACTTCGGGGGTCACCCGGTCGAAATCATAGGTGTCGGAGGCGTCGTAGACCGCCTTGGCGCCGATCGAGCCGGAAATGCCGGCCGGTGCATCGAGCGGACGGCGGGTGACGATGTTGATCGCCGCGCCGATGCCGCCGCCGGGGATCGCTGCGCGCGAGGTCTTGTAGACTTCGAGCCGGCTGACGCCGTCCGAGGCGATGTTGTTGAAGTCGAAGCTGCGGGTCTGGCCCGAAACGAAGTCGCCATCCTGGTCCTGGCCGACCGAGGCGATACTCGCCGTCGGCAGGGTCCGGCCGTTCAGGGTGACGAGATTGTAGCCGGGGCCGAAGCCGCGAACGGTGACCTTTGAGCCTTCGCCGTTGACGCGGTCGATCGATACGCCGGTGATTCGCTGGAGCGATTCGGCGAGGTTGGTGTCAGGGAACTTGCCGATTTCCTCGGCCGAAATTCCGTCCACCACGCCAGAGGAATTGCGCTTGAGATCGATCGATCGGTCGAGCGAAGCGCGTACCCCGGTCACGATGATCTCATCGCCGAGATCGTCGGATTCCTGCGCCTGAGCAATGGTAGCGCTACCAATAGCGGACAAAATTGCGAGAGCTGAAGCCGAGCGTGCCAGCACCGGCAAAAACCGTAAGTGAGACATAGAATTTCCTCTCCGTGATGCGCCATCCCAAGCGGCGCTTAGCCGTATTTCCCAGCTACGGCGATACCGCTAACAAATCTCCGACAACGCTGTCAATTGGGGTGGGTCCATAATGCCGCGAGGTTGCATATTGGCAACAGACGCTCTCGGTCAGGCCGCTTCGGCAAGCGGGAGAGGTCCGGTCCGAGGGACGCTCCAGATTGCCGCAGCGAGAGCGAGCAGTGCCGCTAGGGCGAGGGCGGGGAAAATGTCTCCGCCGGGCAACAGCAGGGCCAGTGCAATCGCTTGGGGGGCCGTGGCCTGCGCCAGCTTGCGTGCCAGATTGCTGAGGCCGAAAACCCTGGCCGCGCAGCCTTCTGCGACCAGGGCGCGTTCGCAGCTCTGCACCACGCCGGGAACGAAGGCGAAGAACATGACCGACATGCCCACGCTGGCAAAGGCGGCCAGAGCCATGGCCACTGCCACCAGCGGCAGCGACGCTGTCGAAGCCCAGGCGAACAGGATCGCCCCAAGGAAGAGCGCTGCCGCGATCCGGGTTACCGCCGAGCAGCCGATCCTCGTAGCCAGCGCGGTCCAGAATGGGGCCCCGAGGAAGAGGACGATCGATGGAAACAGGGCCGCACCATAGCCCCAGCCGAGCGCATCGAGCTGGTCGAAGACAAACAGGGTTCCCTTGTAGAGCAGCGTGCAGGCAATCCCGGCGAAGAAATTGAGGCCCAGAAGTCGCCGCAATTCGTCCGAGCCGCGCAGCAGTTCGGCCATGCCCCGGAACTGGGCGGAGAGCTCCGGTCGGGGTGGCAGCGGCGGGACGACTCTTTCGCGTACCCCCAGCGCACAGAAGAGGAACAGCGGTTGGGCAGCGAGGCCGAGCAGCACCGCGCCAAGCGGGACGCCCCAGACCCGTTCGCTGAGCGGGTAAACGAGATAGACAGTCGCCGCGATCAGCCCGCCGACGGCGGCGCCCTGCATGCGGTAGCCGGTCAGCCGCACCTGCATGGCCGGGTCCGGGGTGATCCGCGCGGTGAGCGCCGCATAGGGGATGTTTCCGAGGCTGTAGCTCACTCGCAGCAGGACGTGGAGGCAGGAGAGAAAGGCGATCCCGCCGGTGCCCTCGAAGGGCGAGGGCAGGAAGGCCAGGGCGAGCGCAAGGCCGAGCGGAGGCCCGGCGGCGAGGACCCAGCCGCGCGCGCTGAGCGACAGGCGGGTCCTGTCCACCAAGGCTCCGATCAGCGGATCACCGATCAGATCGATTGCCGCTCCGGCAAGGAATATCAGCGCCGCCTGTTCGGGAGCAATTCCGAGTACGCGCACATAATAGAACAGCAGGTAGAGCTCGATCGTCTGCCAGACGAAATTGAACCCCGTATCGCCGGCGGCAAAGGCGATTCTTTCCCTCAGTGCGACCATCTGTTCCGGACTCTAGCCCCCGGCCGGGGGCGGGGCGGTCGACTGGCGGACCAGCAAAGTGTGTTCGTGGACGGTGGCCGGCCCGACTTCGCCGCCTTCGAGCCGGCGCAGCAGCTTGTCTGCGGCATCCTGCGACATTTCGAACACGGGTTGTCGCACGGTGGTGAGTCGCGGCCAGGCCAGGCGCGAGACTTCGGAATCGTCGAAACCGGCAATCGAGAGTTCCTGGGGAACCGCAATTCCGAGATCGCGCGCAACCATCAGTGTCGCTGCGGCCATATCGTCGTTCTGGGCGAGGATCGCGGTTGGCCGGTTGCCGTGAGCCAGCAAGCGCTGCGCGGCGGCCTCGCCGCTCGGATAAGTGAAGTCACCCTGCTCGATCGCGACCCTGTCGAGCGTGAGGCCCACTTCCTCCAGCGCCAGGCGATAGCCTTCGAGGCGCGCTTCGCTGGCGTGATGGGTCCTGTCGCCGAGGATGATCCCGATCTTCCGGTGCCCGAGTTCGAGCACGTGCCGGGCGACGTCGCGGGCCGCCCCGATATCGTCCATGTCGGCAACGATGCCGCGCTCCTTCGCCCGGTGCGGTGCAATCCGCGCGTAGAGGATGCCGGCCCGGTCGAGCGTGTCGAGCAGTTCGGGCAGGTCGCAACTCGGAGGAGCGAGTACCACCCCGTCAAGCGAGGCCGACTGCAACAGGTTTCCCAGGCCTTCGGCGCGCTCGGTCGCATCGTGAAAGGGCAGGACGATCAGGCGGTACGGTTCTCCTTCGAGCCGCTCGAGCGCACCGCGCTGCAATTCGACGACATAGGAGGGGCCCGGCCGCTCATAGGTCAGGCCGACGAGGTAGTTCTTGCGGGTGATCAGTCCGCGGGCGGCGAAATTCGGATGGTAGTTGAGAGCGGCCGCAACCTCTTTCACCTTGTCGCGCACGCTCTGTTTCACATGGGGCTCGTCGTTGAGCACGCGGCTGACCGTCTTGGGCGAAACGCCCGCCTCGCGCGCGATGTCGATAATGGTTGCCCGGTGTGAAATGTGGCCCTCCATGCTCCCCAGCCGATTTCTGGCGCCTGCGGCTTGATTTGGCAAGCCGCGCGCGAAAGCGAATCCGGGTTCCCTTCTGCGATGGGAGCGCTACCAATGGCGACAGGAGAGAGGGAGGTGCCAATGACGGGATTTGCACTGGACAGGAGGCTGTTGATGGGCGGCCTCGGGGCCATGGGAGCCGCTGGCCTGCTTGGCGGCTGCGCGGCTGCGCGGCAGGAGGACCCGGGCGCGGCCGGCTTCATTCGGCGCCAAGGGACTGGTTTTGTCCGTGAGGGCCGGCCTTATCGCTGGACCGGTGCCAATGCCTGGTATCTCGCCTGGCTCGGCGCGGATGCCGACTACGGTGACCGTGCGCGGCTCGGCCGGGAACTCGATCGACTCAGGGGGATTGGCGTCACCAATCTGAGGATCATGGCCAGTGGCGAGGAAGGGCCGGTGAAGAATTCGATCCGGCCCGGTTTCGTCGATGCCGAGGGCGTGCTGAACACCGTCCTGCTCGAAGGGCTCGACCATGCCATGGCGGAGATCGGCCGGCGTGGGATGGTCGCGGTTCTGTGCCTGACCAATTTCTGGGAATGGTCCGGCGGGATGATGAACCGCCTCTATCGGGCCACCGGCGAATGGATGGACATGAACGATCCCGCCCACCCCTGGCCGGCCTATCCCGATGCCGTGAGCAAGTTCTATGCGAACGACCAGGCCAAGCAGGACTATTGGGACTATGTCCGCGCGCTCGTCACCCGGGTGAATTCGGTCACCGGCATTCCCTATGCCGAAGATCCCGCGATCATGGCCTGGCAGCACTGCAACGAACCGCGTCCGGGCGGGACCGAGGAAGGAATCGCGGAGGCCCTGCCGCATTACTACCGATGGATCGACGACACGGCCGCGCTGATCCGTGAACTCGATCCCAACCACCTGGTCTCGCTGGGCCATGAAGGGATGCAGGGCGCCAATGGCAGCGCGGAGGTAGTTCTGCGGGCGCATGAGAATATCGATTACCTCACCGCCCATATCTGGCCGCTCAATTGGGGCTGGGTCGATGGCAGGGATCTCGAGGGAAGCTGGCCTTCGGGCAAGCGCCTGGTCGAGGATTACCTCGCGGCCAATATCCGCCTTGCCGGGCAGGCGGGCAAGCCGATCGCCTTCGAGGAATTCGGCTTCCCGCGTGATGGCGAAGGCTATGCGCCCGAGGTCCAGACGAGTTTCCGTGAGGCCTATTATGGCGTGATATATGACGCGGCCGAAGCAAGCCTTGGCACGAAGGGGCCGGTCCAGGGCACCAATTTCTGGGCCTGGAACGGCGAGGCGAGGGCAAGGCACCCGGACTTCCGCTACCGCAACGGAGACCGGGCCTATATGGGCGATCCCATGCATGAGCCGCAGGGCTGGTACGGCAATTTCGACAGCGACGCGGCCATGCTGGCGCGGATTGCGGCGCATGCAGGGAGGTTTGCGACCGCAAGCTGATGCGCGGGTTTCGCGATGATTCGCATGCCCTGATGCAGTCTTGGACAGGGCGGCGCAAGAAGCGCGCCTTTGCCTGGCGGCATGCCGGGCGGGCGGGCGATCGAATTGGAAACACGCCATTAACAGGGTTAACCTAGGTGATCGCCCTTGTAGCGTCCGAAGCGTCGCAATTCGCCGCCTGATCTGCTATAGGTAGAGCCTCTGGACCTTGAAGTCCGGGGCATCGGGTCGCCAGCGATAATCGAGCGTTTTGTGCCCGGCTTGGGCCGGGCGGGGCGAAAGCGAGAATTCCGATGGCTAGGGTAATCGAAGCATACAGGGATGAGCGGGGGAACCTGCACCACAATGCCACCAGCGCAATCGTTGCCGATATCGCAGCGGCGTTGGGCCGGGTCGGCGATGAGGGCGGCCTGACCAACGGCGTGGCAAAGCTGATCATCGAGAAGCGGCGCGAGATCGAAAAGGCCTTTGCCGATTTCGATGCGTTGCACGGTTCCGGCGAGGAAGCCGAGATCCACGAGCATCCGCGGCTCAAATCCCTCTCCGCCTGAGCGGCAAGGGCCCGGACATGCGCAGCGGCCGGATCAGCCGGAGCGGATGTGTGCAGCCCGCATTCCGAGTTCGACGGCGCCGGTGATCCCGGCTTCGTCGCCCAGTTCCGGTCCCACGATGTAGTCGGCCAGCCCCGGCGTGAGGCGGGCATGGTCGACATAGCCGGCCAGCCTGGTTTCAGTCCGCCGGCGCAGGCGTTCGATCAGCCCGGGCGCCTTCATGACCCCGCCGCCGAAAATTAGCCGCTCCGGCATGTGCATCAGCACCAGCATGGCTGCGAAATCGCCGAGATATCCGGCAATCCTTTCGGCTTCCTCCGCACCGAGATGGTCTAGGCTCCTGCCCCAGCGGGCCCGGATCGCCGGACCGCTGGCCAGCCCTTCGAGGCACCCACCGTGATAGGGGCAACTGCCGTCGAAAGGGTCCAGTGCCCGGTCGTGCGGGACCGGGACATGGCCCGCTTCGAAATGGCTCATCCCCGACAGCGGCTGGCCGCCCTGCAATACGCCGGTGCCGATCCCGGTGCCGACGGTCGTGTAGGCGAGCGTGCGGCAACTCCGTCCGGCGCCGGCCCGCCATTCGCCGAGCGCAGCGGCGTTGACATCGGTTTCGACGAGCATGGGCACGGCGAATTCCGCCAGCGCGTCCTGATAGCGAAAACCGCTCCATCCGGGCTTGGGCGTGGTGGTTACGGTGCCGTAATCCGGTTCCGCAGGGTTGACCACGACCGGCCCGAAACTGCCGATTCCGAAGCCTGCGATCGTACCATGGCGGCCGGCTTCCGTCCGGAAAAAGGCCCGCATGGCGGCGCCGGTTTCCTCGGGCGTGGTGGTCGCGATCCGCGTGCGGACGAGGATCCGGCCAGTTTCGTCCGCAAGGGCGAGCACGAATTTTGTTCCGCCGGCCTCGATCGCCGCAATCGTCTGCGCCATGCTGCCTTCCTCTCCGTTGCGGAGGACTGGCACAGGCTGAGAGCTGCCGCAAAGCAAAAGGGCCGGGAGCGTGCTCCCGGCCCTTTCGTATTGGTGTTCTTGGCGGGTATCGGGGTTAGTTGCC
>Ga0207828_100056_pt1 | contig 180844 bp, 163 predicted proteins | sample TtaePargueraPR_11_FD_187276 | JGI IMG/M metagenome (GOLD analysis project Ga0207828, IMG submission 187276) | Aerobic enrichment media microbial communities from Bioluminiscent Bay, La Parguera, Puerto Rico - Tt and P2 (3) (SPAdes) | ecosystem: Environmental > Aquatic > Marine > Unclassified ... | reverse complement strand
TACTGCGAAGCTTTTTATTAAATAACTCCTGCTCGCTCTCATCCAGCGCCAACACCTGAATAAAATCTTTTGCCAAATCCAGGGCAATTCTGTTTACAATAGCCATTGGTCCTCTCCTTTCCTCTTTATAGAATCTTCGAAACTCTATATTGGCACATTGCGATGCCGTTTAGGAGGGAGGGGACCATCTCATCAAGCTACTCGAGGAAGGTTTTTAGGGTGGTGGCTTTTTGCTGGATGCTGTAGATGCCGTCGAGGTGTCCCCAGGGGCCGTTGATGTGTTCGATGGTGACGTCTTTGTTCAGGCTTTGTAGTTGCTCAGCAGCGGCTTCGGCCATGTAGGGCATCAGCAGTAGATCGTTGCTGGCGGGTAGAAACAGGGTTTTGGCGCTGATGTTTTGTAAGCCTTGTTGCAGGGTCTTTTGGTGTCCGGCAACGAACAGCTGGTTGGCACGCACGAGGTATAAAATATGATTGGCATCGGCCAGGGGGGCGCGCTGGCGGCTGCTTTCATAGAGCCATTGTGCGGCTGGTAGTTGATTGTCTACGGTATCCAGGCCTTGCTCTGGCAGGGTCTCTTGTGCGGGGGCGAGTTGGTTGAAAATGGTGGGGTGCATGGCACCGTGGGTGATCAACGCCTGTGCCATGGTTACTCCATCCAAGGGTGCTTCGGCGTCATAGTAATCACCGCCGTTCCAGTTTGGATCCAGCTTGATCGCTTGTGACCAGGCTTCTAAGCCGGCAATGGTCCAGGCGTCCATGGATGCGGTACCAATAACCGATACCATCCGCTCAACCCAGTCCGGGTAGCTTGCCGCCCACTCGATCGCTTGTAGTGAGCCCATGGACGCGCCGATAACGGCATGCAGTTTTTTTATGCCAAGGGATTCCAGCACCGCTTTTTGCACATTAACAAAGTCGCGAATCGTTACCACCGGAAAGTCGAGTCCATAAGGCTTTCCGGTGGCCGGATTGATACTGGCAGGGCCAGTGGTAATGACCGACGGCAAATGAGGGTAAGCGTTTACTAACGAGTCGACGCTGACAACGTAATACTTATCGGTATCAATCGCTTTGCCGGGACCGATAATCGCGTCCCAGTAACCGGCCTGTTCATCGTCGCTTGAGTATTTGCCAGCGGCGTGGCTGTTACCTGAGAAAAAGTGCGTTATCAAAATCACATTATCTTTATTCTCATTTAATTGGCCATACGCTTCCCAGCCGACTTGCAGTTCCTGGATGGTTTCACCGCCATGAGTGACGTACTCATCCAGGGTGAAACGTTGTTTTTCGACCAGCATGGGTTGTTGCTGAGCCCATCCGGTCAGGCTGAACAGCAGGGTAGTCAGCCACAGAGCGAGTTTGGCGGTGCATTTCATGATTGCTTCTCCAGTAAGTAATTTTCATAGTCTTTGCGGAGCTGGTTTTTAACCAATTTGCCGGTGCCGGTGTGAGGCAGTTGATCGACAAAGAGGATATCGTCGGGGGTCCACCAGCGTGCGATTTTGCCGTCCAGGAACGCCTTAATATCCGCTTTGCTGGCGTCCATCCCCTTGTTCAATACCACCAGTAACAGGGGGCGCTCGTCCCATTTCGGGTGCTTTACGCCAATCACGCAGGATTCGTTAACCGCCGGATGCTGACTGACGATATTTTCGATATCCAGTGAGCTGATCCATTCGCCGCCGCTTTTAATCACATCTTTTTTTCGATCAACAACTTTCATAAAGCCTTCGGCGTCGATGACGGCAATATCGCCGGTTGCTAGCCAGCCGTCGGGAAAACTGCTTACGTCATCGTTACGAAAATACTGCGCGGCGATCCAGTGGCCGCGAACTTGCAACTCACCTCGGCTTTCGCCGTCATGAGGCAGTGGTTGATTGTCGGCATCGACAATGCGGGCCTCGATGCCAAAGACCGGTCGGCCAGCGGTCGTTTGAATACGATACTGCTGTTCTTTAGGGCGGGCGAGGATATCGCCTTGTGGTGGGGCGGAGTACACCAACGGGCCGGTTTCCGTCATGCCCCAGATCGGCTGCCAGTACACGTTATAGGTTTGGTCGTAGGTTTTAACCAAACCCAACGGTGATGCGGCGCCGCCAACACAGACGCGGGCTAAGCTGGGTACCTCGAGCTGCTGTTCACTCAGGTAATTGTGCAACGTTAACCAGATGGTGGGTACACCCAATCCAACCGTGACGTTTTCTGCGCGGATCATGCTGGCCATGGCTTCACCGGAGGTACCGTCACCGGTAAACACCAATTTACAGCCGGCTATGGGAGCCGCATAGGGAGCGCCCCAGGCGGCAACGTGGTACATGGTAACCATCGGCATCAGCACCGTATCACTGTCGAGATCCAGCATATCCCGGCCGATGGTCGCTTGCGCATGCAGCACCATGGCGCGGTGCGAGGCCATTACCCCTTTGGGGTTGCCCGTTGTGCCTGAGGTGTAGCACAGCAGTGCCGCACTGTTTTCGTCGATATCCGGCCAGTCATACTGAGCGGGGTAGTCGCTAATCAGGGTTTCGTAGCAGAGCACATGAGCGAGAGACGTCTGAGGCATGTGTTCAGGGTCGGTCATTATGATAAACCCTTTGACGTTGGGTAATTCATCTTGAATCTGCTCGAGTAACGGCACAAAACTTACATCGACGAATACCCAACCACTCTCAGCATGGTTCATGATCCAGGCGATCTGGTCACCGAATAACCTTGGGTTGACGGTATGCATCACCGCACCGAGGCCGCTGACCGCATAATACAGCTCCATGTGTCGATAGGTGTTCCAGGCCAGGCTGGCCACACGCTCGCCGGGCTCGATACCAAGCTGAGTTAATGCATGAGCGAGCTGACAGGTACGGGCAAAACAGTCGGCATAGTTGTAGCGGTGTATGTCACCCTCCAGTCGTCGCGTGACGATTTCCTGCTGAGGGTGGCGGGTGGCAGCAAAACGCAACAAATCAATGATTTGTAACGGTCGCTGCATCATATTTCCTTGAATGGGTGAAACCAACATGTGTTATTCCTTACAGCATGAATAAACCAATGGCGACGGCCAGGCCGAGTAATGGCACCACGACCGTTACGGCGGCAACGGCCCAATAAGCGGCACTGTGTGTTTCGTTACAGATGGCGCGGATGGTGGTGACCACATAGCCATTGTGCGGCAGCGAATCAAGCGCACCGGAGGAAATCGAAACAATACGGTGCAATTGCTCTGGGTTGACGCCGGCCTGCATGTAATGAGGCCCTACCTCCGGTAGCGCAATCGCCTGGCCACCCGAGGCCGAACCGGTCAAACCGGCGATGACGCTGACGGCAACCGCAGCACCCACTAATTCGTTGCCCGGCAAATTGGTCATGGCGGTAACCGCCGTATCAAAGGCCGGGGTGATTTTGGCGATGCTGCCAAAGCCGACCACGGCGGCGGTGTTACCGATGGCGACTAAAGCGCCGGTTGTGGCTTCGGAAATAGCGAGCTGCGGACGGTGGAAGTGTTTAAAGTTAATCACTGCAATGGCAATAACGCCGCCAAGCAGAGCAACGATTAGTGCATTCTGTGCGAGTTCGTCGTGAAAGAAAAACGACAGCCCTAATACCACCAGTAATGGAATCAAGCTAAGCACTGGCTTGGGCAGTTCCCGATCCAACAATACCGGGTCACCTTCGCGAGCTTCAAAGCTTTCACCATTCGCGATGGCGCGATTAATGATTTTGCGCAACCACCAATAACCGAAGGTTGCCATCAACACCGCAACTACCAGGCTTACCTCCCAGGCGGCATAAGGTGAGGTACCAAGGTATTTGATCGGAATCCAGTTTTGGATTTCCGGTGATCCCGCTGAAGTCATGGTAAAGGTGACCGAGCCAAATGCCAGTGCGGCCGGGATAAAACGGCGTGGCAGGTTAGCGTCTTTGAACAGCGATAATGCCATCGGATAAACTGAGAAGGCGACCACGAATACACTGACACCACCATAGGTCAGAATGGCGCAGGCTAACACCACCGCCAGTACCGCTTGTTTGCGACCCAACTTATTAATGATCCACTGAGCGACGCTGTCGGCGGCGCCGGTATCTTCCATAAATTTGCCGAACATCGAACCGAGCAAAAACATGAAAAACCAGGCGGCTACAAAGCTGGCAAAGCCATCCATATAAGCGCTGACGAAATTTACCTCACCGGTAAACAACGGGATGCCACTGCAAAGCGCGACGACGACCGCACACAAGGGTGCGCTGATAAATAAATTCATTCCTCTGAGTGTGAGGATGATCAGCAACACCAGGCCGCCGATAAGACCAATCATACTTAACATGAGTTACCTCGCAACGAGTCAATAGAAACAGCCATGCTCCGGTCGTTGCATGAACTGTATTGTGCGTTATTCGGTAGTTTTGCCCCATAGTACTATGGTACAGATCACTTTTTTAACAATTTGCGCTAGTTTAATAGCCAGCCATGACTCTGGGCCGTTCAAAAAATAAACGGAACATCGATAAGAATGACAACATCGTCAGGGGAACAACAATGAATACAGCCAAATTTAAGCACTCGCTGGTAGCCGTCGCAATCGCTGCACTGTTTACCAGTCCTGCAAGCTTAGCTCAGGATGAGCAGGACACCACTCAGGCAGAAGATGGCAAACTAGAACGCATTGAAGTGACTGCGCGCCGAACCAGTGAAAGTTTACAAGAAGTACCGGTGTCGGTATCCGCGTTTGGTGAGGAACTGCTCGAACGCGACGGCATTGAAGACATTACCGAGTTGCAATACAAAATGCCGAACACCACGTTTCAGGTCAGTCGAGGCACCAACTCCACGCTGACAGCCTATATTCGTGGGGTTGGTCAGCAGGATCCGTTGTGGGGGTTTGAGCCCGGTGTTGGTATCTATATCGATGACGTGTACGTTGCTCGTCCGCAAGGCGCCGTGTTAGAAGTGCTTGATGTCCAGCGGGTTGAAGTCCTGCGTGGTCCGCAGGGCACGTTGTACGGTAAAAACACCATCGGCGGCGCGATGAAATACGTGACTCGCGAACTGACGGGTTACGATGAGTTTGAAGTAAAAGGCACGGTAGGTTCCTACAATCAGGCCGACTTAAAAGTGTCAGGACAGACGGCACTAGCCGATAACTTCTACGTCGGCGGCGCGTTTGCCACGCTTAACCGGGATGGCTTTGGTAAATTTGTTAATACCGGTGACGACAACTATAACAAAGAGTTAATGACCGGCCGTTTGAACGCAAAATGGCTGGTGAATAAAGACGTCAACGTCAAATTTGCGGCAGACTGGACCCGCGACGACTCCAATGCTCGCGGTGGCCACCGTGAACAGGAGTCGTTGTTAAGTGATGAACCCAGATTGACCGATGTGTACGATGCCTATACCGCGATGCCGACCTGGAACAAGGTCGAAACCGAAGGGTATTCCATGACCATCGACTGGGCGATTAACAACGATTGGCTGTTCAAGTCGGTCACCGCCTATCGCGAGGGTTTTACCGACACCAACATCGATTTTGATTCAACGGTTAATCCGGTGCTATTGGTGCCGGCCATTTATGAAGACGACCAAACCACCCAGGAATTCCAGTTCATGTACCGGGACGATCGGCTGGACTTTGTCGGTGGCTTGTATCTTTATGAAGGTGAAGCCTGTGGTGAATTCGGTACCGTGCTGGGCCTACTGGGATTATCCATTGATACCGGCGGTTGTGTTGATACCTCAAGTGAGGCCATTTTTGGCCAGGCGACCTATCAATTGGATGACCAGTGGTCGGTTACCCTGGGTGGCCGCTATACCCGAGATGATAAAACCGCAGATGTTTTTCGTTACACCTATGCCGGGGTAAAATTCCTCGACCGGGGCGACTACTCCGCCGATCCCATCGTGGTTAACTCGGACTTTACGACTCAGGCGGACTGGAGCAAATTCAGTCCACATGCCAGTGTCAGTTACCAAGTCGATCCTGAACTGATGTTCTACGCAAGCTACAGTAATGGCTTTAAATCCGGCGGTGTGGATATGCGCGCCGATGTATCGCTTAATCCCGATGCCTCAAATCCTTATGACCCGGAAACCGTTGACACCTTTGAGTTTGGTGTTAAAAGCGAACTGCTTGACGGACGTATGCGTTTAAATGCGGCAACCTTCTTCTCCGATTACCAGGATATGCAGGTAACCGTGCAGCGCGCGATTGAAGGCGGTGGTGTGGCATCGCAGGTATTGAATGCTGCAGACTCGACGGTACAGGGCTTTGAAGTGGAATCCACCTTTGCCGCGACGTCGACACTGAATATCACCGGCTCATTGGGCTATATCGATGCCGAGTTCGATTCGGTGGCATTCTTTAATCCTGATACTCAGCAGGTTGAAGATGTTTCCGATCTCTGGTCATTCCAGAATACGCCAAAAGTTACTGCGAACATTGGCTTCAACAAAGAATTCGCATTGGAAAGCGGTTCATTAGTGTGGTCAGGAAGCGTTTCCTACCGCGATGACACACAGATTTTTGAGGTACCTTCACCGCTGGACGAAGAGGCTTACAGCCTGACCAATACCAGTCTGGTGTGGTATTCAAACTCGGGTCAATGGACCGTTGGGCTTCATGCTAAAAATGTCTTTGACGAGGAATATCGGGTATCCGGCTATAACTTTGGCTCGACTTTTGGTGAGAACATCGTAACGGGTTACTACGGCGACCCCCGTACTTATTCACTGACTGTCGGTTATCGTTTCTAACGATGTGCGCATTACCGGCACGCGAGCGTTATCCCTGTGGCTTGCGTGCTGGTAATTTTTTTGAAAGTCGCTAGCATGGTTACTATTCAGTCGCCAACGAAGTTGAGCCTTATGGCCAGAGCTATTATTGCCGATGACCATCCGCTGTTTCGGGCTGCAATGAAGCAAGCCCTGGCGGATTGCTTGTCATCTGACGTCATTGAAGCGTCGAGTTTTCAACAACTTGAGCAGTTACTTGGCGAGCAGCCGCAAATTGAATTGGTCTTTTTAGATCTGTCCATGCCCGGAAACCGAGGACTCACAGGGTTGTCGGTGTTACGCAGTCAGTATCCCGATATTTTGGTCGTCATTGTTTCAGCCAACGAAGACAGCCGTGTTGTTCGTCAGGCGATGGCGCTGGGCGCCAGTGGTTATATTCCCAAATCAGTACCGCTGCCGGAGTGGAAAATCGCGGTAGAAACGGTATTGGCCGGAGATAACTGGCTACCTTCCTCGATGCAAAATCTAAGTGATGAAACGGACCAGGAAATGTCCGCATTTGCGAACAAACTGGAACAACTGACACCGCAACAGTTTAAAGTCCTGCAGTGCATTGCTGATGGACTTTTGAATAAACAAATTGCCTACGAGCTGAACGTCCAGGAAACCACCATTAAGCAACACGCGTCTGCAATTCTGCGCAAACTGGGTTGTGTGAATCGTACTCAGGCAGGAATATTATTTCGGCAGATGCTGGATACTTCTGAGACGTTTAATGAGCCGCTTTAATGCACCACTTTTTAATGGTTTGGGAATAAAGTGAGCACCTACTTCTAATGCTTGCTCACGCAGCACTTCGTCCGGGTCAGCCGAATTAATGATCGCAGCGGTGTGATGCTGCCAACGTTCACGCAGCGCCCGAACCGCATCAATCCCGGTGGCGCCATGGTCGAGGTGATAATCGGCAAAAATCAGGTCGACCTTAGTTGAGGATTTGACGTCGGCGAGGGAAGTTGCGGTAAGGACTTTTGCGCCCCATTGCTGCAGCAGTGACGCGGTCGCATTGAGCACGCGAACATCGTTATCGATAACCAAGACACAGAGGCCACGCAATAAGTCTTCATCAACGCTAACGGCTGGAACGGAGGCTGGCGCTGAACGCTGTCGAAGCCAGTGTTCGACCGGTAATTGAATACCAAATGCCGTGCCCATACCGGGCTCTGAGCGGACTTCGATGGGTACTTCCATTAGTCGACAGATGCGCTCGACAATCGACAAACCCAGCCCCAGGCCGGGATTATCGCCTTCGGATCGTAATTGATGAAACTCTCTGAAAATTTCCTGCTGTTTGTGCGCAGGTATACCTTCGCCGGTATCGATAACCCACAGTGTTAGGCGATTGCCTTTACGTTTACTGCCAAGAATGATCCGGCCCTGACCGGTATAACGGAGGGCATTGGATAACAGGTTCTGAACGATGCGGGTTAATAACTTTCTGTCACTGCGTATTACGGCAGAACTGCGTTGATAATGAAAGGTCAGTCCTTTTTCGGACGCCATAGCCTGATACCGGTCAACCAATGGGGACAGTACCTGATCCAGTGCAATCGATTGCCACTCCGGGCTGAGGTTACCGGCATCCAGCTTGGTCATATCCAACAGCATGGTCAGCAGCTCTTCTGCGTGATCAAGTGAACGGCGAAGGTTTAACGCTAACGGCAGTTGTTCGCTGTCAGCCCGCGACTGCAGCATTTCGCAAAAGAGGCTGGCGGCGTTAAACGGTTGCATCAAATCATGGCTGACAGCCGCAAAAAAGCGCGATTTACTCAGATGTGCTTTCTCTTCCGCCTGTTTGGCCAGCAATAGCTGCTCGGTACGTTCGTTAACACGTTGTTCGAGCTCGGTGTTAATCCGCTGCAACGCCTGCTGAGCCTCGACACGGTCGGTGATATCGCTGTAGGTGGTGACAAAGCCACCGCCGGGCATTGGATTGCCTTGCAGCTCAATAATCGAATCGCCTTGTGCTCGTTGATATTTATAAGCGCTGCCGGCTCGTAGATAATTCAGCCGTTTCTCAATTTCGGCGTTGACGTCATTATCCTCCGAGCAACTGAGTAGGCCGCGCTGGGCGTTGTAATAGAGCAGATCGGCAACAGGCATTCCGGCTTTCACGAGGCCTTCAGGATAATCAAAGATTTCCAGGTAACGGCGATTCCAGGCAACCAGTCTGAGTTCACGGTCAATGACGCTGATGCCCTGTGGAATATTCTCTACCGACGCCTGTAACAGTTCACGGTTAAATTGGTACAGTTTGGATGCTTCGGTGGCCCAGTCAACCACCTTAGCCACGGGTAGGTTCTGTTGTTCGGTGATGGTATCAAACAGCAAGCGCGTGGCCGAAGTTCCGATAATACCGGACAGCTCGCGTTCCAGGCGCATTAATGTTCGTGCCGGTACGTAGCTTTGCGAATCCTGGCTGACAAGATCAGTACCAAGCTTCTGTTGCAGAGTGACCAGTTGCTCATCGTTATAGAGGCGCTCAAGCAAGGCGCGCAGACGTCCCCAGGTTAAGCTGGGGTCTTGCGTCATCTCGTCAAAACCGCTGCTATCTCTGCCGTTGCTTGCGGGCCGATAAACAATGGAAACCAGCAGGTAAAGCAACAGATTACTCCCGAGACTCAACAGCACACCATCGGCTACCTGCACATCAGAAATTGGATTAGCGGTATCAAGCGCTGGTAAAAATAAGGTGATAAACCAGATACCTGTGCCAATGGCTAAACCACTGATCACCGCCAGTTGGCTGTTACGCCGCCACACAACACTGCCGATGATGGCCGGACCTAATTGTGCAAGCAACGCCAGTGACAATAATCCGGAGTTAACCAAGGGGAGCGTATCAATGGTGAGTTGATAGTAAACGTAGGCAAGTAACATCACCACCATAATGGTAATCCGCCTTACCCACAGTATTCGCGAAGGGGTAAATTGCAGGCGAGTCAGCTGTTGATGACCAATCCGCAACCACAGCGGCATCACGACATCGTTCGAAATCATGATGCTGAGTGCCAGCAGCGCGATGATGACCATGCTGGTTGCTGCTGCCAGCCCACCGATAAAAGCGATAAGAGACAGCCATGCAGTGTCGCTGGAAAGCGGAATCACCAGCATGAAAGTATCCGTTGATGCCTGCTCCGGCGCGATTAAGAGTGCTGCCAGGGCGATGGGCAAAATAAAGAAGTTAATCGCGAACAGGTAAAGCGGAAATGCCCAGCGGGCAACACGTAATTCATCACTGTGTGTATTCTCGACGTAGCTGACGTGAAACTGTCTGGGCAGACAAAACATCGACAATGCGCCTAACAAAATGTGCACTAAGTAAATATAACCGCCGCCCTCGACACCGTTCAGAGCCGCTTGAGTGACCGGCTCAGCAAAGCTCTTATCAAGCAAGTCGGCTAAACCATCGAACAGGCCATAAGTGGCAAACAGTCCGACAATAATAAAAGCGCCCAGCTTGACCAGCGACTCAAACGCCACGGCGTCCATTAAGCCACCATGCTGTTCGGCGAGGCTTAAGCGACGGGTACCGAATAAGAAGCCAAAACCAATCATGACCAAAGCCACCAACGCGGATAAATCAAACAGCCCGAATGGATTCGGTTCGAACCCGGTGACGGCAGAGAAGCTCGCAGTTACGGCCCGCAATTGCAGGGAAATATAGGGCACAACGGCGATCAACGCGGTGATGGCGACAACGCTGGCTAACAAGGGTGACTTGCCATAGCGGGTACCGATGAGATCCGCAATCGAGGTAATATTTTGTTGTTTGCAATAGCTTAACAGGCGCAGTTGTACCGCATGTAAAAACAAAAACACCACGATGGCGCCGATGTAGGTGGGCGCAAACGCCCAGCCATAGTGAGCCGACTGCGTAACCGTGCCAAAAAACGCCCAAGAGGTACAATGCACGCCCTGTGCCAGGGCGTAACGATAGGGTTTAACGGGCTGTGTTGCAGAACGATCGCCGCGATAAGCAATGGCAAACAGGATCAATAAATAAATGACCGCCGTTGCGAGTGTTAAACTGACCGAAAGCATGATCAGTGATGGTCGTGGTAATCAGGAAAAACCGGTAACGACCATTGATACCGTATCGCGCCTAAACGAATGATCAGCGTTGATAACATGCCGGCGGCTAAGGCGATGATAGGGTAATAGGGCACCAGTAAGGTATACACCATGGCACCGACAATACAGGTGGTGGCATAGAGTTCACTTTTAAGGACCATCGGCACATCGCGCGCCAGTACGTCACGGATCATACCACCGAAGCAGGCCGATATGGTTCCCATAATGACAGCAATAAAGGGAGAAAAGCCGGCAGAAAGCGCTTTTTCTGCGCCCATGGTCGCAAAGAATGCTAAACCCACCGCATCGGCAATTTGCAAGGTTGTCATCGGAATGTAAGCTTTGTAACGTAACCAGACGATGGTCAAGACGGCTGCAACCAAGATGGTGTAAATGTAGGTCGGGTCGTGGGTCCAGAATACCGGAAGGCCAAGAATTAAGTCGCGCACAGTACCACCACCGATGGCGGTGGTTGAGGCGAGAATAATAACGCCGAAACCGTCCATGTGCTTACGGAATGCTAACAGTGTACCGGCGATGGCGAATACCGCGACACCAGCCTGGTCTGTCCAGTAAAACAAAATATCCATAACGTCTGCGAGTCCTGATACCTTTACTTGTCAGTTTGTCACTTTAAGATCAAGATTGGTAGTCAGTAGCTGGTGAATTTCGTTGGCTATTTTATCGTCACCGCGTACAATGTAACCAGCCTCGAGACGTAGTAATGCTAGGGAATAGCGCTAAATGATGAATGTTGCAGAAATGAAAACAAAGCATACGGACGATGACATTGCACGTCGAGTTGAGTATGCGCCGACGCTAATTATTGCTCTTCACCCCGATTTGGGGCGTATTGGCGACACCGCTCCGCTGCTGGGTATTCTTCAGGAAAATCGAGATTATTTAAGTCGTAACCGCCCGGATTTTTCCAAAAACGGCTACACCGGTAAGCCCCTCAATGATCCTCACATCAGTCGTTCGCCCATTATTTTCCAACAAGATGGTGATGATGCCTTTCGCGTGCGGGCGCACTCGACCAGTACCAAAGTCCAAATTTTAGGACGCGCCTACCAAAGTGAGTATTTACTGAGCTCAGCGGAAGTCAGCCAAGGTGTTGTTATTACATTGAATAATACTGTGGTACTGGTGCTGAAAATGATGCCGCTGGAAGAAACCCGTTATAACTTGGATGCGGTGCTTAAAGGCATCAGTCCGGATATCAATGCCATTAGTCATAAACTTGAACATATTGCGAAATTGGATATGCCGGTGATCATTCGCGGTGCCACCGGAGCTGGCAAAGAACAAGCGGCTTATAAAATCCATTTGGAAAGCCATTGTGCGGATAACCCCTTTGTTTCTGTGAACGTCGCCGCTATCCACGACGTAGTGGCGGAAGAAGAACTGTTTGGTGTGGTTCGTGGCGATCAGCACTCGCCGGGTTATTTTTGCCAAGCCCAGGGTGGAACACTGGTATTAGAGGATCTGGAAGATGCCTCCGAAACGGTGGTAAGTCTGTTGTTTTCGGCATTAACGCAGGGCAGTTACATACCACCGAATGGCAATAAGCCGGTGACCATTAACTGCCGAATCATTGTTACCAGTATTTATGACACCTGCCCGTGTCCACAGGGCTCTAAGCTTTGGCAACTGATGAACTATTTAGCCGCTTATCAGGTGTTTTTACCATCGTTGGCAGAGCGTATTGAAGACATCAGCATACTGTTTTTACACTTTGTGGAGCAGCAATGGCAGCGCATTTATCCTCAGCGCAGCTTTGCATTAAAGATTCCGGCGAGTTTAATTGCACAGTTACTCAGTTTTAACTGGCCCGGTAATGTCAGACAGTTACGTAATGTCGCTCGTCAGGTTGTCATTGACAGTCGTGATGAGGAAGCACTGCAGTTAGACCCGCAACTGCTTTCGATTCTGAAGCCGCAATCATCATTGCGCGGCGTGCAGGAAAAAATCAAAGCAAATGGCAGTGGACGCAAGCCGAATACCATTGGTCGCGATGAGTTGATTGAAGCGTTGCAAAAAAATCGCTTTGAACTACAGGCTACCGCGCGAGAGTTGAATATTTCTCGGGCCTCGGTGTATCAGTTGATACAACGCTTTGATGGCATCAGAACCGCACAGGACTTGACCGAAGCGGAGCTGAAAGAGTGTTATGAAAAGTACCGCGGGGATACCGAGCAGATGATGTGGGAGCTGCAAGTTTCGCAGGTCGGAATGCGGCGACGACTCAAAGCAATGGGTTACGATATTTGATTCAGTATTCTTTCCCGGCAAATTTTTGCTAGACTATCCCTCCTTGTTGACTTGTAATTCGGTCACCTTGTCCTTATCTAAGACAAGGTGACAACAAATACCATAAAATTAATGACCAATTGGGGAATATTATGAACTTTTTTATCAGTCCTGCTTACGCTCAAGACGCAGGTGGCGCCCAAGGTGGCGGCATGGAACTTATTTTCATGCTGGTCATGTTTGGTTTGATCTTCTATTTCTTGATTTATCGCCCGCAAGCAAAACGCGTTAAACAGCATAAAGAGCTTGTATCGTCATTGAGCAAAGGCGACGAAGTGCTTACTCAAGGCGGCATGGTCGGTCGAATCACAAAAGTTAGCGACGATAAAGATTTCATCGTTATCGCACTATCTGACGAAATTGAAGTCACCGTGCAAAAAGCAGCCGTTACATCGGTTCTTCCGAAAGGAACGATGAAGTCACTGTAATCACAGTAATAACAAAGGTAGGCACGACGTGTTAAATAAATACCCGTTGTGGAAAAACCTGCTGATCATCTTTGTCGTGCTAGTGGCAGCGCTGTATGCGCTGCCAAATATTTATGGCGAAGATCCGGCAGTTCAAATTTCCGCAGATCGACAAGCTACGGTTGATGCAGCAACGCTTGATCGAGTCCGCAATACGCTAACAAGCGAAAATATTTCTCCTAAGTCCGTTGCCCTTGAAGAACAGCAGATTTTGGTGCGTCTGACTTCGGACGACCAGCAGTTGAAAGCGCGCGAAGCCCTGGTTAAATCGTTAGGTGACAATTACATCGTGGCGTTGAATTTGGCGCCGGCAACCCCCGAATGGTTGAAGAGCATTGGCGCCCAACCCATGAAACTGGGCCTGGATTTACGTGGCGGCGTCCATTTCCTGATGGAAATCGATATGGACGAAGCGATGCGCAAGATTCTCGATGGTATGAAAGATACCGTCCGTAACGAGTTACGCGAAGAGCGAATTCGTTACACGGCCGTTAACGTTGAAGATCGCGATGGGGTAAAGGTTCAACTGCGTACGGAAGAAGATTATCAGCAAGCGTTGAGTTATCTGGATAATCGGTATCAGGGATACACTCTGGTCGAGAATCCTGACGAACAAACGCTTGAATTGCGTATGACCGAGCAGAAGCTGGCGGAAACCCGCGATTATGCGGTATCACAGAACATCACCATCATGCGCAACCGGGTCAACGAGCTGGGTGTGGCAGAACCGGTGATTCAGCGTCAGGGCTCCAACCGTATCGTGGTCGAACTTCCGGGCGTGCAGGACACTGCGCGGGCGAAGGAAATTCTTGGTGCGACAGCAACGCTGGAGTTCCGTATGGTTGATACCGAAAATGACGTTCGCGATGCCATGAGCGGCCGGGTGCCATTTGGCAGCGAGTTGTTGCCAATGCGTGATGGCCCGCAGCAGTTGCTGAAAGAAGACGTTATTTTAACCGGTGACCACATTGTCAATGCGGGTGTCGGTTATGATGAATACAACCGACCGCAGGTTAATATCACATTAGATGGCGCTGGCGGCAATAAGATGTCCATGGCGACCAAGGATAACGTGGGCAAACCGATGGCGACGGTATTCATCGAGTACAAAGCGACTGACGAGCGCGATGAAAACGGCAACCTGCAATTCACTAAAAACGCCGAAGTGATTAACGTCGCTACCATTCAATCGCGGTTGGGCAGCAGCTTCCGAATTACCGGCGTTGGCGCCCAGGAAGCACAAAACCTGGCACTGTTGTTGCGTGCAGGTGCATTGATCGCGCCTATCCAAATTGTTGAAGAACGCACGGTCGGGCCTAGCCTGGGTCAGCAAAACATTGATGCAGGAACGCAAGCCATTATGTGGGGCTTTATCTTAGTCCTGATATTTATGGTCGCGTATTATCGTAAATTTGGACTGGTCGCCAACTGTGCACTGGCGTCGAACCTGATTTTGATCATTGGCGTGATGTCGATGATTCCGGGAGCCACGCTGACCTTGCCGGGTATGGCCGGTATCGTTTTAACGGTCGGTATGGCGGTTGACGCTAATGTGCTCATCTTTGAGCGTATCCGTGAGGAAATCAAAGACAAGCGCAGTCCGCAACAAGCCATTCACCACGGTTATGACAGCGCGTTGTCAACCATTGCGGATGCGAACGTGACGACCCTGATTGCAGCGCTCATCCTGTTTGCGATTGGTAATGGTCCGATTAAAGGCTTCGCGATTACTCTGGCTATCGGCATTATAACGTCGATGTTTACGGCCATTGTCGGCACCCGCGCGATTGTGAACTCAGTCTGGGGCGGAAAACGCCTTAGTAAACTCTCGATTTAGGCGATGTTATGCGAGAAATAATTAGTACAGATGAACGAATTCCGTTTATGCGGTTTCGCGGCGTCTTCGCCATTATCAGTGGTTTGCTGTTAGTCGCGTCGATCGTCTCATTGTCGGTTAACAAACTGAACTTTGGTTTAGACTTTACCGGCGGCACCTTGATTGAAGTTGGCTTCCAGCAACCCGCGAACCTGCAACAGGTTCGCGACGTGCTGGACGACAACGGTTATGGCGATGCGATCGTACAGAACTACGGGACACAACAGGATCTTTTGATCCGTCTTGAGCCGCGTACTGACGTTAAAGCCGAGCAGTTGGGCAGCTCAATCATTGAGGCGCTGCGGTCGAATATCGATCAAAGCATTGAAATGCGTCGGATTGAATTTGTTGGCCCTAATGTTGGTGATGAGTTTATCGAACAGGGCGGTCTGGCGATGCTGACCGCACTGATCTGCATTCTCATATACATTGCTCTGCGCTTTGAGTGGCGGCTTGCGGTGGGGGCTGTTGCAGCTCTGGCGCACGACGTTATTTTGACTCTGGGGCTGTTTTCAATCCTCGGTCTCGAGTTTGATCTGACGGTATTGGCGGCGTTACTGGCGGTCATCGGTTACTCGATAAACGATACCGTGGTCGTGAGTGACCGTATTCGTGAAACGTTCCGTAAATTCGCGAAGCTAACGCCGATGCAAACGGTCAACCGGGCATTAACGGACACGCTAAGTCGAACATTAGTAACGTCACTAACCACCATTCTGGTATTACTGACGCTGTTCTTTTTGGGTGGTCCGTTAATCCACGGTTTCTCTACGGCGTTGTTATTCGGTGTGGTGATTGGTACCTACTCATCGATTTTCATTGCTAGTTCGGTAGCCATTACCTTTGGCGTGAGCCGCGAAGATTTGATGCCGACCGAAGTAGAGAAAGAGGGCGCGGATCAGGATCCGTTGCCTTAAAACCATTAAATTACGCGATTGACTTGTTGAGGAGCGCATCATGCTTGCTGTTTTATCTCCGGCGAAAAACTTGGATTATGAAAGTGATTACCCGAGCGTTGAGGCCACTCAGCCGCGCTTACTGGATGATGCCGCAGAGCTGGTTGACGTTTGCCGTGAGCTGAGCCCACAGCAATTGGGGTCGTTGATGAAAATCAGCGATAAGCTGGCAGGCCTCAATGCTGCCCGCTTTGCCGAATGGTCTCGACCTTTCAGTGAGCACAATGCGCGTCCGGCAATCTTTGCGTTTAATGGGGATGTCTATGCCGGATTAGACGCCTACCAGTTAGACGCCGGGGCGCTAAACTCCTCACAACATCAATTGCGTATTTTGTCCGGCTTATACGGTTTGTTGCGTCCGCTTGACCTGATGCAGCCGTACCGGTTGGAGATGGGCACTAAGCTGAACAACCCTCGTGGTAAAAACTTGTATGAGTTTTGGGGTGATACCATTACCGAGTTATTGAACCAGGATCTGGCACAACAAGGCACCGATGTATTGGTGAATTTGGCATCAAATGAGTATTTTTCGGCCGTGAACACGAAAGCGCTTAAGGCTCGTGTCATTACGCCGGTATTTAAAGATGAAAAGAACGGTCAGTATAAAGTGATCAGTTTTTACGCCAAGAAAGCGCGCGGGTTAATGGCTCGCTTTATGGTGAACCAAACGCCCAAGTCTGTGTCTGATTTAAAGGATTTTGATGTTGCTGGCTATCAATTTAACGCAGCAGAATCGAGCGAAGACAAATTGGTGTTTAAACGTTCTGAAGCTGCGCGTGGTTGATACGGATAACTTGCCGAAACTCACTGCATGGCGGATAGGACTATGACGGACAATCAAACAGAACAACACGAAGAACCAAGTGGGGCGGGAAAAGCGGTAACTTGGACAGCTGTCGCTATTATCGTCATCGCGGTAATTGCCGCGGTGGTATGGTGGCTAACGGCGGACAAGCCGACGGAAATGACCCCCGAACCAGCACCACAGCAACAACAGCCGGTGACGCAAACCGTCGAGCCAGAAGCGGAACCAGAACCTGAGCAAGAGCCCGAGGAACCAAGCCCTGCACCGGAGCCTGAAACGGTGGCTGAGGCTGCACCGGAGCCAGAACCAGAGCCAGAACCGGAGTTACCACCTCTTGATCAGAGTACGCCAACGGTATTACAGACGTTGGACTCTAGTGGAATTGTGATTCAGCCGCTCAAAAGTTCGCAGTTGGTGCGTGATGCGGTGGTTATCATCGATAACTTACGCAATGGCACCTTGGTGCGCGACCGTACTATTGTACAGCGCCCCGACGGACGTTTTAGCGTGATGGAAATCGACGGAAAACTCTATATTGATGAACGCAGCTATCAGCGTTACGACGCTTTAGTGGATTGGTTTATCAGTATGGATAATCAAGCGTTGGCTGAGAACTTTGATTTATTTGAACCGCTACTACAGGACGCATTTGCCGAAATTGGTTATCCCGATGCGGCAGTGAGTGATGCCTTGTTTGAGGCGATGGATGTGTTGCTGGCGACACCGGTGCCGGAAACCTTAGTCGAAGTTGAAGACGATGAGGTTATGTACACCTACGCTAATCCGGCGTACGAAGCGTTGCCGCCGGCACAGAAACAATTACTGCGTATGGGGCCGGATAATATAGAGCGCATTAAAGATAAACTACGTGAACTAAAACAGGTGTTTCAGGCAAATTTATGAATGATAGCAATATCTTACCTGAGCACGTGAAGGGCGAGTTTCCGACACGTGACGGGCGCTTTTTGCGATGGGTAGGCCGGGTTGGCCTACGTTTATCCGGCGGCTGGAAAATCAATGGGCAAATGCCGGATGTAAAAAAAGCCATTTTGCCGGTTGCACCGCACACGTCTAACTGGGATTTCCCGGTAGGCGTGTTTGTTATGTTGGCACTGGGATTAAAACTGAACTACCTTGGCAAGGCCAGTTTGTTCCGTTTCCCGATTAAAAGTTTAATGACCAAGTTGGGTGGTATTCCCATTGACCGCAGCGCACCAAATGGCGTGGTTGGCAAGATGGTTGCTGAGTTTAAACAACAGAATGAATTGATTCTGGTGATTACCCCGGAGGGGACTCGCAAGAAAGTTAAAGAATGGAAAAAAGGCTTTCTGCATATGGCCAAGCAAGCCAATGTACCCATCATACCGGTGGCGATGGATTTTGCCCGTAAGGCCATCGATATTGGTCCAGCCATAATGATAACGGGTGAAATCGAAAAAGAATTGGAACGGGTCAAAAGTTATTTTGCACATGCTCAAGGCAAACGGGCGGAGTACAGTTAATGATGCGGCTGACCGCCTACCTCATCAGCTGTGCCATGCTTTGGTGTGTTTGTACCACAGCGTTCGGCGCGGAGTTCTGGCGGCAAAGCTGGTCGGCTCCACAACGCGTTGAGTCAAGTCGCATTCAGATTCGTCCACTGGAAGCTGCGGATGCTGAACGGCTGTTTCACAGTTATATGGGTTCGCAAAAGTTTCTCTACGAACGCCTTGGCTGGAGCTGGCCGTCAGAAAAAAGCACGTTGGAGCAGAATCATTCGATGGTTCAGTTGCATTTAAAACAGTGGCAAAATCAAACGGCGTTCACCTACCTGGTGATTGATCGCGAACGCGAGATGATTGTTGGTGCGGTTTATTTGGTGCCGGTGGCAGAACAACGCGGTAGCTCTGGTATCATTAACAGTAGCAATTTTAACGCCGAGGTCACCTGGTGGCTGACTGAACCAGCTGTGAATGCCAGTCTGCATAATGACCTGTTTGAGGTGTTATCCGGGTGGTTGCGCAGTAGCTGGCCGTGGGAACAGGTGCTGTTCCCGGTGGCTGCCTCTAACCGCCCTGCAATTGCCGTGCTCGAGAACAGTCCGGCGCGTTTTATCGGTGAAAACCGAGATACAAAAGAACGTTTTTACTCCTATACTGTGGCGCGCAAATAACCCGCAAAACCGTTAAAATTATGCTATTATCCGCGCCAAAATGAACAAGGGAAAATCTATGCAAGTCATCGAAGGCGGTATCGCCGCTCAGGGCAAAAAGTTCGCCATCATCGTTTCGCGTTTTAATCACTTTGTTGTCGAAAGCTTACTGGATGGCGCGATACAGTCGTTAAAGCATTACGGCCAGGTCAATGAGAGCGACATCACGGTCGTTCGTGTGCCAGGCGCTTATGAAATGCCGGTAACGGCGAAGAAACTGGCAGCATCAGGCCGCTATGACGCGATCATCGCGGTAGGCGCTGTCATCCGTGGTGGTACACCGCATTTTGACTTTGTCGCCGGCGAATGTAACAGCGGACTAGGCCGTGTCGCGACCGAATACGGTTTACCGGTTGCGAATGGTGTCATTACCACCGAAAACCTTGAACAAGCCATTGAACGCAGTGGTTCTAAAGCGGGAAATAAAGGCTCTGAAGCAGCCCTTAGCGCGTTAGAAATGGTCAATGTTCTTGAACAGCTGTAAGGAGTAAGAGATGAAACCTGCAGCACGAAGAAAAGCACGGAAACTGGCCGTACAGGCCGTTTATTCCTGGCAACTGTCTCAGAATTCGTTTTCTGAAATTGAGGCTCAGTACCTGACCGATACGGACACCAGCAAAGTCGACGTGGATTACTTTCTGGATTTGCTACGAGGTGTCGGCAGTTACTTCCGGAGTCTGGATGAGTCGTTGGAACCTTTCCTGGATCGCCCGATTAAGGATCTTGATCCTGTTGAATTGGCGGTACTGCGTATTGCCGCGTTTGAATTGAAAGAACGGCTCGATGTGCCCTACAAGGTCGCTATTAACGAAGCCATTGAATTGGCCAAGTCGTTTGGCGCCGACGACAGTCATCGCTTCGTCAACGGCGTATTGGATAAGGCCGTCGACTCGCTGCGACCCGTACGCCAGTAATCTTTTTTTGCCAAAGCGCGCATCGTATGGTGCGCGCTTTGGCCATACCAATACCCACTATGCGTAACGAATTTAGCCTCATCGAATATTATTTTCAGCAACATCAGCGTACGCGCGACGACGTGCTTATTGGCATAGGCGATGATGGTGCCGTCACGCGCGTGCAGCCGCAACATGACTTGGTGACCGTCACGGATACCATGGTCGCTGGTGTGCATTTTGATGACACCACGCCAGCACGTGCCATCGGTCATAAAGCGGTAGCCGTTAATCTGAGTGACCTTGCTGCAATGGGGGCTGAGCCTTGTTGGATCAGCTTGGCGTTAACCCTGCCCGAGGCTGATGAGCAGTGGTTGCAGGAATTTAGCGCCGGGTTGCATGAGATTTGTCAGTATTACGGTTGTAGCCTCATTGGCGGCGATACGACCCGCGGGCCGTTAACGGTGACCATCACCGCACAAGGTCAGGTTCCCGAGGGTCAGGCACTGACTCGTAAGGGGGCGATGCCGGGGGATTGGTTGTATGTCAGCGGCCCTTTGGGTGATGCCGGGCTGGCGCTGGATATTACTCAACAGCGCTATCCTGAGGCCGGTCCTCATTTACAGAAGCTCATTGAACGTCTGCATTATCCGTCACCAAGGGTAGCGCTTGGGCAGTCCTTAAGAGGGGTTGCTAATGCCTGTATTGATGTTTCTGACGGCTTGCTTGCGGATTTAGGGCACATTCTAACGAGCTCTCAGGTCGGCGCTGAAATCGAACTGGATAAGTTACCGTTGTCGCTGGCAATGACCGAAACGTTAAGCCAGCAGCAGGCTTATGCTAAGGCTCTCACGGCCGGAGATGATTACGAATTATGTTTCACGGTCGCTGAGCACCACCGCGGTAAGCTGGAAACCCTAACAGCGCACTTAAAGAATAAACCGGTTTGTATTGGCCGGATAAAAAAATCGCAGCAGGCGACGGTGAGTTTTAAGCTGGACGGAGAGGATTATCCGCTAACGCTTGAGCAACCGGGTTTCAATCACTTCCTTGATGATGCAGGAGCGACTTCTTGAAGCGTTGGCCAGGGGTTAACTTTTTTAATCCAATCAATTTTTTGGCGCTTGGTTTTGGCAGCGGCCTAGCGCGCAAAGCGCCCGGCACATTTGGCACGCTGGTAGCGATTCCGGTGGTGGCACTGCTGTCACTGATGGGAACAACTGCGCTGGCGCTATTTATCCTTTTAGGCACACTTGGTGGGATATACATCTGCCGTTTTACGGCCGATAAAATGGGTGTGCACGACCACCCGGCGATTGTCTGGGATGAAATCGTCGGTTACGCCATTGCCATGTTCGCGTTACCCTTCGAATGGCCCTATGTTCTGGCAGCCTTCGTGTTGTTCCGTTTTTTTGATATCGTCAAACCCTGGCCTATCGGCTGGGTGGACAAACAGTTGACGGGTGGTAGTGGCATCATGATGGACGACGTGCTGGCAGGCGTCGCCAGCAGCGTCGTCATTCATGCGGTTTTGGTGTGGCTTTAGCCGGCTAACCGTGTGCGGATACGGTCGATGATGCCGCTGGCATCCAGACCGAGCTCAGTGCGTATTTCCTGTTGCGAACCGTGCTTAATAAACTGATCCGGTAAGCCTAAGGTTAACACATTTGTGGCCAGTTGCTGTTCAGCCAGAGCTTCTAACACGGCACTACCGGCACCGCCGGCAATGGCATTTTCTTCTACCGTGACCAGTAAATCGTGTGTTTTAGCGGCATTAATCACAGCTTCAACGTCCAACGGTTTGACGAAACGCATATCGATGACCGTCGCATCAAGTTGTTCGGCGACTTCCATACATTCAGGTAACAAAATACCGAAGTTTAGCATTGCCACGGTAGACCCTTCGCGCACTGGTTTGGCTTTGCCAATAGCGAGTGGCTGGTCCTGCTCACGCAACTCAATGCCTACACCACTACCGCGAGGATAACGGACAGTGGCAGGGCCTCGGTATTCATAGCCTGTCTGCAACATGTCACGGCATTCCTGCTCATCACTTGGAGTCATTACCACCATATTCGGAATGCAACGCAGATAACTGATGTCAAAAGCGCCCTGATGCGTTGGCCCGTCAGCACCGACAATACCGGCACGGTCAATCGCAAAGAGGACATCCAGATTTTGCAAAGCGACATCATGAATGAGTTGATCGTAACCACGCTGTAAAAACGTCGAGTAAATGGCAACAACCGGTTTCATGCCTGCTATCGCAAGTCCTGCCGCATAGGTCACACTGTGTTGTTCGGCTATCGCAACATCGAAGTATTGTTCCGGATAGCGTTTTGAAAACTCGACCATACCGGATCCTTCACGCATGGCCGGCGTGATGGCCATCAGTTGACGGTCATGTTTGGCTTGGTCGCATAACCATTGGCCGAAAATATCGGAGTAGGACGGTATACCCGGAGGTTTAACCGGTAGCTGAGTCGATTTCGGGTCAAATTTTGGCACGCCATGATAACCGATCGGGTCATTTTCGGCGGGACGGTAACCTTTCCCTTTTTGCGTTACGATATGCAGCAATTGCGGACCGCTGAGATCACGCATATTGGTCAAGGTTTCCACCAATTCGTCGACGTTGTGACCGTCAATCGGGCCGATGTAATTAAAGCCAAGCTCCTCAAAAATGGTGCCGGGAGCCATCATACCTTTCATGTGCTCTTCCGCACGGCTGGCGAGGTGGTGGATCTGCGGTAGTGGCTTCAGCAGTTTTTTCCCTTGCTCACGCAGCGAGGTATAGACTTTACCGGATAAAAGCCGTGCAAAATGCCGGTTGAGCGCACCGACGTTTTCTGAAATCGACATGTCGTTATCATTCAGAATCACCAACATATTTGGCTTAATGTCACCGGCGTGATTCATTGCCTCAAACGCCATCCCCGCGGTTATCGCGCCGTCACCGATGATGGACACAACTTTTTCGCGGCTGCCTCTGCGTTCAGCGGCTACGGCCATTCCCAAAGCGGCTGATATGGATGTGCTGGAGTGACCGACAGATAACACATCGTAAGGGCTTTCTTCACGCCACGGAAATGGGTGTAAGCCGTCTTTTTGGCGAATGGTATGTAATTGATGTTTACGTCCGGTCAGAATCTTATGAGGGTAGGCCTGGTGACCAACATCCCACACCAACTTGTCTTCCGGTGTATTGTAAACGTAATGCAGAGCAACCGTGAGTTCTACGGTGCCAAGGCCTGAGGCCAGGTGACCGCTGCTTTTGCTTACTGAGTTAAGTAAGAATTGACGAACTTCACTGCAAACCTGTTGCAGTTGCGATTTAGGGATACGACGAAGATCCGATGGCAGTTCGATACGGTCCAGAAGTGTTGTCATAGTGCTCTTTATATCAGTGATCCCGCGTCAGCAGGATCGTCGAGAATTGTTCCAGTTGCTGGGTATTGTACGGTATATCAGCTAGCGACTGTAGTGCTTGTTGGTGCAATAACAGCAGTTTTTGCCGGGCTCCGTCAAGCCCCAGCAACTTAACATAGGTCGATTTTTCGGCTTGCTCGTCGGAACCTTGAGGTTTCCCCAGTATTTCGGTGCTGGCCGTGACATCAAGGATGTCATCCTGGATTTGAAACGCCAGCCCGAGCGCATCGGCGAATTGCGCAAATGCCGACCGGTAGGGCTGTGCTTGTTCCTTGCCGCAAAGCACCCCAAGCTCGGCACTGGCACGGATTAGCGCTCCGGTTTTATGACGGTGGACGCGCTCCAGTGCGGACTCCGATAACGATTGATGAGTAGCCGCCAAATCCAGCGCCTGCCCTCCGCACATACCGTTGCCACCGCTGGCGGCGGCCAATATACGAATGATCTCAAGCTGGCGTTGCGCCGGTACTGCCGCAAGCGGCGCAGCGCTGAGTAATTCGAAAGCCAGCGTTTGCAAGGCATCGCCGGCGAGAATTGCGGTCGCCTCATCAAAGGCAATGTGACAAGTCGGTTTGCCGCGGCGCAGGTCGTCATCATCCATGGCCGGCAGATCGTCGTGGATTAACGAATACGCATGGATACATTCAACCGCACAGGCCACATCCAATGCAGCCGCTTTATCGGCACTGCAAATGTCGGCAATCGTTAAGGTTAAATACGGGCGAATGCGTTTGCCACCGAGCAGGGCACCATAGCGCATCGCGTCTGCCAGAGACGCGTCGATACTGGCCTCACGTAAACGCTGCTCAAGTGCGGCGTCAACTTGTGAGCGCACCGCTTCGGTAACGGCTTTAATACTCACTCATTCGCCTCTTGAGACTGCAATTGTTGTTCGCCATTTTGTTCGATCAACAGTTTGACTTTGTGCTCAGCCTGCTGCAACTGCGCTTGGCTGGCACGAGAAAGTGCGATGGCCTGTTCAAATTTCTTCAGCGACTCTTCCAGCGGCAAGTCACCCTGCTCCAGTTCGTTAACCAATTGTTCGAGTTGTTGCAATGCCTGTTCGAAGGACGGCTGTTTGCTACTGTCTGTCATGGTATTCCCGCCATAGGTTGTGCGTTGGGCTGTTGTTTGCTGACCATTATCTAATAAAGATTTAGCAATGTCAGCCGATGATAGACTAACTTACTGCGAGAACTTAATGGAATCGCTTGTCAGCGACGCCGGGATGATTAAAAATGAACGCAATGGAACTGGCCGCAGACGCCTGTAAAAACGAAGAACTTTTTGGGGGACGCTGAGTGGATATCGCAACGCTGATAGGAATTATCGGTGCAATAGGCTTTGTTATTGCAGCTATCGTGTTAAGCGGAGATATTGGCCTGTTCATTAACGTGCAGTCGATTTTGATCGTGGTGGGTGGCTCACTGTTTGTCACTTTGGCCAACTTTTCGTTGGGTCAGTTTTTTGCCACCGGCAAAGTGATGGCAAAAGCCTTCTTTTTTAAAATCGAGCATCCTCAGGAACTCATTGATACGGCCGTAGAAATGGCGGATTCCGCCCGCAAAGGCGGCTTCTTGGCGCTAGAAGAAGCCGAAATACCCAACCGCTTTTTCCGCAAGGGCATTGATATGCTGGTGGATGGACACGATGCTGAAGTGGTGCGGCAGACGCTGTCAAAAGATATTCAGATGAGCTTCTCCCGCCATGAGGAGGGCGCGCGCTTCTTTACCGTGTTAAGTGATATCGCCCCGGCAATGGGCATGATCGGTACCTTGATCGGTCTGGTAGGGATGTTATCCAACATGGATGACCCGAAGGCGATCGGTCCGGCGATGGCGGTTGCGTTGTTGACCACGCTCTACGGTGCCTTTATGGCGAACGTAATCTGTATTCCGGTAAAAAATAAACTGTTGCTGCGTGCCGAACAGGAAAAACTCAATCAACAATTGATTCTGGATGCCATTCTTGGCATTCAGGATGGCCAAAACCCTCGGGTTATCGAAGGTATGTTACGTAATTACCTGGCAGAATCGAAACGCGCGGGTGAAAGCGAGGAAAACGAGTAACTATGGCCGCGGCAGCAGACGACAAAGAAGAATGCAAATGCCCGCCACCGGGACTGCCGATGTGGATGGCAACCTTTGCCGATCTGATGACACTGTTGATGTGTTTCTTCGTGTTATTGCTGTCGTTTTCCGAAATGGATGTATTGAAGTTCAAGCAGATTGCCGGCTCGATGAAGTTCGCGCTGGGTGTACAGAATAAAATTGAAGTGAAAGATATCCCCAAAGGTACCAGCGTCATTGCGCAGGAATTCCGTCCCGGCCGACCTGAACCCACACCGATTGAAACGATTCAGCAGCAAACCGTCGAAATGACGCAGCAGATGCTGGAGTTTCAGGAAGGAGAATCCGACTTTGCCGGTGGTAAACAAACCGAGCGGGGCGGTCAACAAGCCGAAAGTGAAGACGATAAGAAAAGCGCAGAGTCAGAGCGTAACTCTGAAGCCGCGAGTGAAAAAACCAAAGAGTTGTTGGAGCGCATTCAGCGTCAACTGCAGCAGGAAATGCAGGCCGGTATGTTGGAAATGGAGCAATTTGGCCAGCAAATTATTATTCGTATTCGGGAACGTGGCTCGTTCCCTGAAGGGTCAGCATTTTTACAACCACAATTTAAATCTGTGATTCGTGCCGTTGCCGAGGCACTGAAGGATATTCCGGGCGAAATCACGGTGTCCGGTCACACCGATAATCAGCAACTGGTTTCTGAGATCTATACCTCGAAATGGGATCTCTCGGCAAAACGAGCCGTAGCTGTTGCCGAAGAAATGCTGAAAACCGAAGGCTTTGAGGAAGATCGTCTGGTGACCATGGGGTACGCCGATACCAAGCCGATCGTACCGAATAACTCGGCCGAAAACCGAGCGCAAAACCGCCGTGTTGATATCGCCATTATGCAGGGCAAAGCGAAAGAGTCAGACTCCGTTAACGTGGTCGAATAGCCGACAGCGATAAAATTCCGTATAATACGCAACGCTATATTTTCAAGCCGCCATGTGCTTAACAAAGCGCGGGGCGGCTTTGTTGTTTGTTAATACGGGTCTGGTTTATGAAATTTGTCGCACGCTTACACGCAGAAATCACCATTAAAAGCCGCACGGTGCGAAAACGCCACGGCAAGGTTCTAACGAATAATCTGCGCAAGGTGTTGGCCCGGGACGATGCCGATGTTTATGTAAAGTGGCTTTGGGATCGCATCGAAGTGACGGCCACCGCACACGCTGGCGCATCCTCAACCGACGTGCGTCGCACCATTTCAGAGGGACTCGCTTGCACTCCGGGGATTTCATGGTTCGCCGAAGTTGAGGAACGCGAACTCAGTGATTTTGACAGCATCGCCACTTGGGTCGGTGCACATTGGATCGAACAGTTGCATGGTAAGAGTTTTGCGGTTCGGGTAAAGCGCAAAGGCCACCATGACTTTAACTCACAGCAACTGGAAAGATACCTGGGAGGTTATTTATTAAAACAGACCCAGGGCAGTCGGGTGCAACTGAAGGATGCTGACGTTGAAATCCCGATTCAAATCACCGATAACATTGTGCACTTAGTCGGTAAACGGCAGCAGGGCTTAGGCGGTTTCCCAATTCCAACGCAGGAAACCGTAGTCAGCCTGATGAGCGGAGGTTTCGACTCCAGTGTTGCCAGCTTTGAATTTATCCGGCGCGGCGCTCGTACCCATTTTTGTTTCTTTAATCTTGGCGGCGACGCGCACGAAGTCGCGGTAAGGCAAATCAGCCATTACCTCTGGCAACGCTATAGCTCTTCTCACCCGATCAAATTTGTGAGTATTGATTTTGCGCCGGTAGTCGAGGATATTCTGACCCACTGCGATAACGGTCTTATGGGCGTGGTATTAAAGCGACAAATGCTAAGAGCTGCAGAGCGGGTAGCCCGTTATCTAAAAGCGCAGGCATTGGTTACCGGAGAGGCGATCGGCCAGGTGTCGAGCCAGACGTTGTCAAACTTACGGGTTATTGATGCCGCAACGGATGCGGTGGTATTACGGCCGCTGATTACCCGTGATAAGCAAGAGATCGTCGATATTGCCAAGCAAATTGGTACCGAGCCATTGGCTAAATCGATCCCGGAGTATTGCGGGGTGATTTCTGTTAAGCCGACCGTGCGGGCGCCTGTCGATGATGTGCATGCGGAAGAAGCTAAGCTGGACATGAGTTTACTGAAGCGTGTTGTCGATGACGCACAGGTATTGAGCATGGCCGATATCGCCGCGCAGGCAGCAGAGAAGACAGAGCTGCAACCGAGTGCGGTTGAAGAGGGCACGGAACGGGTGATTATCGACATCCGCAATCAGGACGAAATTGATGAGCAGCCGTTATCCGTTGACCTGCAGGTTAAGGAAATTCCGTTTTTTAAACTGCAGTCAGAATTTGTAAAACTTGATGCCAGCACGCATTACCTGTTGTATTGTTCGCAGGGCGTGATGAGTAAGATGCAGGCGTTGCTGTTGCAAGAGTCTGGTCATACCAATGTTTCGGTCTATAAACCTGAGTAAAGGAAGTAAGTTTGTTACGTTCACAGCGTTCAAAAACCGTGGCACGGATAGCCTTTATTTTACTGTTGATTGGCGCCACCATTGCCTTTTTTTGGCAGGTTCCGAGTACCGGCGCCAGTCGTATTCCATACATCGATAAATACGTCCATTTCGGGGTGTTTTTCTTACTGAGCTTTACCCTTCATCAGGCGTTTGCCCTGTCAGCGAGGGCATCCTTCTTGTGGCTCGGTTTGTACGGTCTGTTTATCGAAGTGGCACAGAGCTATATCCCGGGGCGCGGCTCTGATGTGTATGATTGGCTGGCCGACAGCGCGGGTGTACTGGGTTATTTCGCGATTGTCTTTTTAGTTCAGAAATACAAAAAAAAACGCTAACTGAGTTAGCGTTTTTTGTTTTTCTTCGCGGCTTTTTTCTTCTTGCTGCGTTTCTTATCGGTTGCAGGAAACTTATACTTGGGTCGTAAGTCATCAAACACACGCCGTTCCAGTTTTTGCTCGGTATAGCGCTCAATACGTCCTAGCAGCAGTGCATCATGAGCTTCAACCAGAGAGACGGCGACACCTTTAGCGCCGGCTCGAGCGGTGCGACCAATACGGTGTACGTAGGTATCGGCCTGTTTTGGCAAGTCGAAGTTTACCACCACGCTAACGTCTTCGATATCCAGACCCCGAGAGGCGACGTCTGTTGCTACCAGCAATGCCTTAGGGTGCTGTTTAAACTGCTCTATAATACGCTGGCGCTCGGCCTGTGGCAGATCGCCGCGCAAATGCAGTACCGGATACGTTAGTTGCGCTTGCAAAAGTCCGGCAAGCTGGGCAACTTTTTCCCGAGTTTTGACAAACACGATCTGACGACCTTCGTACTCGGACAATGTACGCAGTAATAACTGTTGTTTGTGTTCGGCGGTATCCGCCAAGTAGACGTATTGCAGAATCTTGCCACGTTCGCGTTTTGGTGGCTGCACTTCAATTCGTTCTGGCTCATTCAGCAGTCGTTTAGCAAAGATCTCAACGCCGCCGCTGGCAAGCGTGGCAGAAGAAAGAATGTTTTGCTGACGGTGACGGGCACGTCGGGCAATTTCCTCGACGGACTTGGTAAAGCCCATATCCAGCATCCGGTCTGCTTCATCGATGATAAGCCATTCAACGCTTTCCAGTTCGTATTGTTCCGCTTGTAGCAGATCCAATAAACGGCCGGGCGTGGCAATCAGTAGTTCGTGGGATTTTTCCAACTGGCTCAGTTGGCTGCCGTAATTGATGCCTCCGGTAACAACAATCGAGCGCATCCCCGTACTGGCCTCGAACGCTTTGGCTTGCTGATGGATCTGCTCGGCGAGTTCGCGCGTGGGTGTTAACACCAGAATTCTGGCCGGACCCGGTGATTGGCGCGGGTAGTCCAACAGGTGCTGCAATGCCGGTAGCAGGAACGCTAATGTCTTGCCGCTGCCGGTGGGGGAGCTGAGCAGTACATCCAGACCGTCGAGTGCGACCGGAATGGTCTGTTGCTGAACTTTGGCCGGCTTTTTAAGCCCCAGTTCCAATAACGGGTGAATTAACGCGTCGTCGAGTTCTAAATCTTGCCAATCGATAGCCATGGTGAGCCTTAACGTAAAAGTAATAGCGGGGTGTCGGATGCCTGAATCATTTTGCGCGTGGTGCTGCCTAACACCAAATGACGCATACGTGAATGACCGTAGGCACCCATCACTAACAAGTCAATATTGTGCTGCTTTTGATATTGATGCAAAGCCGGTTCAATGGCTCCGGAAATAATATCAAAGTCAACGTCGTGTCGGTATTCGCGTAAGTGGTTGGCGGCGGCCTCAATTGCGGCCTTGGTATCGTTGTCGTTATTACCGACCGTTACCAGCCGTATTGGCATACCTTTAAAAATGGGGCTTTCGGCCAACATTTTTACGCCTTTACGTGACGTGTCGCTGCCGTCAAAGGCCAACATAACAGTGCGTGGTGAACGAAACTGTTTTGGCGTCACCAGAATCGGCTGACGTACTGCCCGGATCACAGTTTCCAGCTGACTTCCCATGCGCACACTGTCATTACTGTCGATACCTTTTTGACCGATGACCAACAGCCGGATGTCTGCTTCGACGTCGGTTAATGACTGAACCAGACTGCCATGCCGCTGTTGTTGCCTAATTTCTTGCAGACCATTTTCTTCGGCACGGCGTTGTATGGCATCCAACATGTTTTGGCCATGCTGCAATGCCAACCGATTGCGCTTTTCATCAAGAGCGGTTAGTTCATTGAGTAAGGCTTCCTGACTACCAAAACCAAGTTGCCCGGATAAATCGGTGGGGGCTGGATAGCGCTGTTCATCCAATACGTGAAATAACGTTAACGGCGTGTTTAACCGCTGAGCCGCCCAACAGGCATAATCGCAGACAGCAATAGTTGAGGCTGAGCCATCAAGGCAGGCAAAAACGTGCTTCATCATATCGTCCTCTTTCGCGGCGCAAAGTCTATCATGGGATGCTTACTCGCGCTAATAGTTCCAGTCATCGCAGCAGAGCTTTCATTTTTTTGAAAAGTCGTTACATTACTTAACAAAATCGCAACAAAGAGAAGGATCCTGATGGATATTAAACGTTCCACCTTAACGCTGACCATTGCACTGATTTTAGGGCTGTCGGTCAGTGCCTGTAGTGAGCAAACGGCACAGTCTACTAACAACACATCACAGGCAGCGGATAAATCCGAACTGCCGGTTCCACCCGATGCCTTAGAAAAAGAGTTTATTGTTGAGTCGCCGGTTGCCGACCGCGTCGATACCTATTACTGGCTTCGTGATGACGAGCGCAAAGATCCGCAAGTACTGGCTTATCTGGAAGCAGAAAACGACTACTATGACGCCTACCGTGCCGATTATCAGACGCTGACAGAAACTTTGACCGATGAAATTATTGGTCGTATCAAACAGGATGATGCTTCAGTCCCCTACACCAAGGGTGACTATCAGTATTATACGCGCTACGAAGAGGGTAGTGAGTATCCTATCCATGCGCGTAAGCCGGTAGCCGGTGGTGAAGAACAAGTGCTGTTAGATGTGAATGAATTGGCCGCTGAGCATGATTATTTCAATGCCGCCAATTTATCCATCAGTCCCAATCAGAACCTGTTGGCGTATATGGTCGATACAACCGGGCGACGTCAATACGAACTGTGGGTTAAAGACTTGACGACCGGCGAGATGAAGGCGCAAGGCCTGACGGGGTTATCGTCGAGTATTGCCTGGGCGGCCGACAATAACACCTTGTTTGTCATTGAAAACGACCCTCAGACGCTGTTGTCTAAGCGGGTGTTAAAGCATCAGCTCGATGCTCCGGCGGGGCAAGCAACGCTGGTCTATGAAGAAAATGATGAATCGTTCTACATGTGGCTAAGCAACAGCAAGGATGATGCGTTTATCAAGGTGCAGATGAGCAGCACCGTTGCTGACGAATTACGCATTCTGGATGCGACCACTCCAGACGCCGAATTGCAGGTGTTTGCGCCACGAGAGCGCGGCGTGCAATACAGCGCTGAACATTTTGACGGACGCTGGATTGTCCGCACCGACTGGAACGCGCCGAATTTTAAACTAATGCAAGTTGCTGATGATGCCATCGGTAGCCGTGACAATTGGCAGCCGCTGGTCGAAACCTCTGATGAGGTCTTTATTGAGAGCTTTGAAGCGTTCGATAACTACCTGGCCATTAACGAACGCAGCGACGGTTTGCGCCGTATTCGCGTGTTGCCGTGGCAGGACTTCTCGCAACAGCGTTACATAGAGTCAGATGAAGTACCTTATGTGACCTACTTTGAACGTAACGTCGAGCAAGATACCGACGTGTTGCGCTATTCCTACAGCTCATTGAAGACACCGACAACCGTGTTCGCTTACAACATGAAAACGGGCGAGCGAGAGGTGCTTAAACAAACTGAAGTGTTGGGGGGCTTTGACCCGTCGGATTATCGCACCAAGCGTGTGTGGGCGACCGCCGATGACGGCACTCAGATACCAGTGTCGCTGCTGATGCGCAGTGATTTCGAACATGACGGTACGACGCCATTATACCAATACGCGTATGGCTCGTATGGCTCATCTTCCGATCCTTATTTTCGCTCCACGGTTTTATCCCTGGTGGATCGTGGCTTTGTTTACGCCATTGCCCACATTCGCGGTGGTCAGGAAATGGGGCGTGACTGGTATGAACAGGGCAAGCTGTTGAATAAGAAGAACAGCTTTACCGACTTCATTGATGTTACCGAACATTTGGTCAAGGAAGGATATGCGCATCCGGACAAGGTGTTTGCTATGGGAGGCAGCGCCGGTGGACTGTTGATGGGGGCCGTGGCCAATATGGCGCCGGATCTGTACCGCGGTATGGTTGCTCATGTGCCGTTCGTGGATGTGGTAACGACCATGCTTGATGAATCGATTCCATTGACCACCAACGAGTTCGATGAATGGGGTAACCCGAAGGAAAAAGCCTTTTACGACTATATGTTGTCGTATTCTCCTTACGATAACGTAGCCGCACAGGACTACCCGGCGTTGATGGTGACAACCGGTTTACATGACTCACAGGTGCAGTACTTTGAACCGGCCAAGTGGGTTGCGAAACTGCGTGACCTGAAAACCGATGATAATCCGCTGGTCTTCAGTATCAACATGGAAGCTGGCCATGGTGGCAGTTCGGGACGTTTCTCAAGGCTGGAAGAAATTGCCGAGGAGTATGCGTTTATTCTGGATTTGTTGAACAACTAGCGTAGAACAGGGAGCCGAAAGGCTCCCTTTTTTGTCTCACTGGAGTCCTAATACCTGTTTACCCTGAATGAAATTAATATCAACCGGAATACCTTTGTCGCTCAAGCGATCCAGGTCATTCTGTAATTGGTTATTGATGACACCCAGGCTATCAACTAATGTTGTCACACCCTCGTAATCACCATCACCCTGCAGCGTCAGAATTTTTTCTGAGAGATCATTCATGGCTTGGCGCATTTTGCCCATGTTGATGGCGTATTGTCCTTCTGCGTTACGGGTGAAAGCGCCCTGATTGGCAAAATAGTTAAAGCGAATCATGTTGGCTTTGCCGTGTGCGCTTGAGGCGCCAAATCTTACCGAGCGGAAAATGCTGGCCATGAAGGTGGTGTAGTAGTCTTCCAGAGTACCGGTTTCGATTTCTCCGCGTTCAAACAGTTGCGTAATCATGTAAAGCCCAAGTATGTCCGCTTTGCCTTCTTCCAAAGCCGAAGCATGTTCTTTGAGCGCTGCACGCACGGTACCCTTGCCATTGATGGTATTTTTTATGCCAAGCCCATGAGCGACTTCGTGGAACATGGTGTTTGCAAAAAACGCATCGAAGGTAATATTGTCGCGTTGTTCAGGGACAATAAGCTCCTCGGCAATAGGCACCAGGATTTTATCGAATTTTGCTTGCATCGCATTTTTTAACTGCAGCCGGCGCGTGCCTTTTTCCAACTGTACCGTTTCGTCATTCGGCAGGTTAATGGCGATGGTTTTACTGCCGGCATTGGAATGGCCGGCATAATAGATGGCGTCATAGGCATTTAACTGTGCATTAGCGCCGGGCATTTCTGCTTTATATTTTTCGGCAACCGGTAAGCCCTGTTGCAACACCGGCAGAAACTGCGCGTACTTCGCTAAACGCTCACTCCAGGCCTTATCTTTTACGAGCACATAGGCTTCAAATGCGGTTTTGTAGCCGTACAGTTGATCTTCGTAGTTTTCAATCGGGCCAATGACCACATCAATATCGTTATCGGTCATATCCATCCAGGCCAAATCGGACGGTTGATAGTCGTCATTTAAAAAGGCATTGGCACGCAGGCGCAGATAATTAGCAAACGCCTGGCTTTCGGCCAAGTCAGCGGCCTGACGCAGCAACTCAGATGCTTTTGTGAGTTGTTGCTGATAGGCGCTTGAGTAGGGAACCGTGGTAAGTTGGCCATTGTCATCACGCCGGATCAGCGTATAAAGACTACGCTTGCTTTCACTGTCGAACGCCTCAAACTCTTGTTTGCTCATATCGGCAGGATAAAAGTTAGCACCCGCAGGTTTGTCGCTAAACTCGCGGACAAAAGGCTCATTGCCGTTTAAGCGATCCCAGGGACCATAGTTAATTTGACCAAACGCTTTTGCGGACTCAGGCAGAGCCGCTAGAAATTCGTTTTTATCCCGTGGGAATGCCTGCCGCCAAAACAATTCATCCATGATTTTTGCGGCGTCGATAAGCAACGACAACATCTGTTTCTGGTCAGCACTCAGGTGGCTGAGATCGGTCGTCAATTCATAATCGGTATAAATGTCAAAGCGCTGCTCTGCATTGGGAGTCAATTGGTAAGTGACGGTCTGTTGTGCGTTGCCGGCATCGTTGCTGGCTACTGTGGTCGCGGCTTCTTGATCACTACACGCAACCAGCGCAAGAAACAATGGCGTTAAGGTAAATATTTGTTTTAACATAGCTTAGCTTTTTTCGTTATAGTAAGTGTTATATGAATGTATAAAATACTGCTTACTCCGTGTGTGCGCAAGCGACATAAACAAGATAAAGGACAAGGTAATGGCTGCGCCGAATGCGCTTTACTCTCTCATTGACGATCGTTTAAAACGTGATGAATTGCAACTGCCGGGATTGCCTGAAACGGCTGAACGAGTTCGTGATGCAACGCTTAACCCTAACTGCAACCTGCAAGATCTGGCGCGCATCATCCAGCATGACCCGGCGTTATCGGCACGGTTGATTCGGTTAGCAAACAGCGCCTACTTGGGGGGCCGGAGTAAAGCCGAGAGTTTGATGCAGGCACTGACCCGGATCGGTTTGCGTCGTATCCGCACACTGGCGCTGGCGATGGCGGTAGAGCAGGTATTTTGCCCAAAGAATGACATTGTGCAAGAGTTCTCGGCGGACTACGTTCGCCAGACTCGGGAAATTGCTGCCGCATCGGTGATTATCACGCGACATTTGCAACAGCGTGGTATTGGACACCGGTTACACCAGGATGTCGCATTATTAGCCGGTATGGTGTCGCGTATTGGGTTAGCCCCGATACTAAAGCTTGCCGACGAATTTGACGACAGTTTTGCTAATCCATCGTTGATTAACGAGACCATGAAGAGTTTCGGTGCGCGGTTGGGTGTGGATGTGCTTAAACACTGGGAGTTCACGCCAAATCTGATCCGTGTTCCTCACTATTTCCGCTGCGGCAGAATAAAATTACTGGATGATGCCATTGTCATAAACTATTGCGATATTGTGCATTTGGCGAGCCTTCTGACCGGCAATGCCGAACCCGATGTAAACGCGATGACGGTGGCTGAATACGAACAGCGTGAGGTGATTCCTGCCAGCGGGTTCTGGCAGGAAGAGGCTATCGTACAAGATTATCGTGACATGCTCGAAACGCTTAGCTAGCGTCGCCGGCAAAGGCTCTGACGAGATCGTCGTAGAGTTCACCGATTTGCGCAGACACTAGCATGAAGTCGGCGTCGAGCTTTTCCTCAGGGCTTGGGTCGACTAAGTCATCCTGGGCGTCCATCAGAATGTCTGTGGCCTTTACCCGTTTCAACGCAAAGTCGGTTTCCAAAATAAACTCAATGTTTTCCTGCCACACCAAGCCCAGACGGGTAACTTGTTTGCCGGCTTCGATATGAGCCTGGATATCGTCACGGGTCAGGTCTTCGTTTTTACACCGTAAGATACCGCCATCCTGCTGTGGTGACCGCAACTCGGCTTCGTCTCCAAAATCGAAGGCCGCGGGTAGGTCGTTGCGTTTTAGCCAGTCAGTCATGGTCAGTTCGGCGGCTTCTGCCGGGCTTACCGGCTGCACCGGCAATGAACCCAGCGTAGAGCGCAACAAGCCGAGAAAATCTTCGGCTTTATTTGCGGCCGATTCATTAATGATGACTAACTGACGCTTCAAATCGATATAGCCCCAACTCAAGCGATAACGACTAAAGGCTTGCGGTAACAGTTGATGGATCAAATCCTCTTTGAGGTTTTGTTTTTCTTTTCGATTAACAGGGCGTCCCTCAGCCTCTTGTATTTGCCGGACTTTCTCTTCCAGTTCGGCATTAATCACGGCCGCCGGCAAAACCTTCTCTTCGCGTCGTGCACAGAGTAAATGGCAATCGTTGAGAACATGAGTCAGTGTTTCGTGATCAGCGCCAAACGGTGAGAACCAGCCAAACGTAGACTGCTCCTGACGCCCGCAGGGACGAAATAAGTGCTCGCCTAATTTATTCTCGAAGTCGTCAGGCAATGCAAACTCATCGCTGAAACGATAAAAACGTAAATTCCTAAACCACATAGATAGGTTCTCTCTATTGATAGACTAAGAGCTGGATTAGCTAAGAATAATAATCGGAAACGAAAACTCGTAGGTTAGCCCATTACCGGCTTCGCTACTGGCGTCAATGTCGCCTTTTAGTGTCTGCGTTACCAGGTTTCGCACAATGTGCGTGCCTAAACCACTGCCACCCTGGTCGCGCTTGGTGGTAAAGAAAGGATCAAATAAGTGCGCCAACTTGCTTTCATCAAGGCCGCGGCCGTCGTCACTGTAGTGGACATGCAGTCTATCCTGCTGACCGTCATGTTGCGGTGTCACTCTAATCCACATATTACCCGCTTCAATGCCTTCAAAACCATGCACTAACGAGTTCATAATGAGGTTGGTGAAAATTTGCGAGATGGCGCCGGCTGGACAGCGAACGTAAAGATCCTGCGGACATTCTACATGAATTTGGTGTTGGGCTTTCTTAAGTTGAGGCTGTAGTGATTGGATCAGGTCTTCAATGTAGCGCTTGAGGTTGATATCGCGGATCGCATCAGACGCCTGGTCGACAGCGACTTGTTTAAAACTGCTGATCAATTCAGACGCACGTTGCAGGTTATTATCCAGTAAGTTAAGACTTTCACGTCCTTCGCTGATAAATTTCTGCAACTGTGGCTGGGTAAGCTGTTTGGATTCCAGCGCGTGAGCAAGTTCGTCCAGTTTTTCCTGCAAAAAGGACGTTGCCGTGACACTGATGCCGATTGGCGTATTCACGTCATGGGTGATGCCGGCAACGAGTCCACCCAAAGACGCCATTTTTTCCGACTCGACCAACTGCTGTTGCGTTTCTTTCAGATGCTGTAATGAGGCTTCCAGGCGTTGATTGGATTCACGCAGGGTTTTTTCAATGGTGCGGCGCTGGCTGATTTCTCGCTCTAGCTTTTCCTGACGCAGCTCGAGTTCGTTTTTGCGTTGTTCGAGATCCAGCATTACTTGACTTAATCGAGATGTTTTACGCGCGACTTCTTGTTCGAGGATGGCATTCTGTTCATCAAGCTGTCGATTGGCGAGCTTCAACTTATGCTGCGTTCGTTCCAGGTCGTCCTGATATTCCTCGATATTATCAATCAGTTGGTTATAGGCATGTTCGATCAGTACCAGTTCATTATTGTGCTGGTCGTGCAGGCGTACGCGCGAGGCTTCCAAATTATCCAGCCGAAACGAGCGAATCTGCCGGGTCAGATCATTCAGTGGGCGGTTGAGCATCCGGCTGAACGCCAGCGAGAACAAAATCAGCAGAAAGGTGCTTTTAATGATGGCGTTACCAATAATGAACGCGAGACTAAGTTTGATCCGGTCAATGGCGATATCGCGGGTGGAAAACAGCGTTACATCGCCGACCCGGGTAGAGTGCCCGGAGAATTCAAAAATTAACGTATCAAAGTAACCAAAAATTCCGTTTTGCTCCGGCAACATATAGCCATCAACCGTCTGTTCCGGCAGTTCATCCACCGACAGCGTTTCACCCAGTTGCACGACAATATTACCGCTGTCATCCCGGATCAGCACGCCGGCGATGGCAGGAATGCTGATGAGTCCATCGGCGATGCTATCGATCTGGGGGTTGTTAAATTCCCATAAAGAACGTGTTAACGAACCACTGAAGGTACTTTGCTGGTTCTGTAACTCGGAAATAAGGGCACGCTTGGTATCAAAGTATTCCGCTCCAATCTGGATCGCTGTCACGATCAGTGTCAGCAAAAAATACACTGACAGAACGCGGGTTAGAAGAGAGGTAGAAATACTTTTATTGGCCATAAAAGGGTAACAATCGCTGGTTATTATGATCACTCGTTATAGTGAGTAAGCTAAAGCATTACGAAAGCTAACGCAATAAAAAGGGTTGTCACAAAGCTGACATAAAGCCGTCATTAAGTTGTCACGAAAATTCACTAAAGTTGTCGCATCTCTAATTTCAGGTGCTTTACATCACCTTCATTCAAGCGAAAAGGTCCACATCATGAGGTTGTTAGCAACAGGTACCGCGTTAGCTCTCGCAGCCACATTGTCTCTACCAGCGCAGGCACAAGATCAGAGTCTTGAGCCGGTAGTTGAGAATGCCGCGGAGATAAACCAATCAGCGCGTCAGTCACAGCTGACCGTTGATAATATTGCTGAATCAATGCAAGAGCGTTTACAGCAATACAAACAGATCATGAAAGAGATTGACGGTTTACAAGTCTATACCCGTCAGTTACAGCAGCAAGTTGATAATCAACAACAGGAAATGTCTGACCTGAACGAATCCATCGATCAGGTGAGCTTTGTTGAGCGTCAGGTTACGCCGCTGATGATGCGCATGATCGAATCACTGGAAACCTTTGTTGAGCTCGATGTGCCATTTTTGGCCGAGGAGCGCGAACAACGTATCAATGGACTGAAAGAGCTGATGCAACGTGCCAACGTTGAGGTATCCGAGAAATTCCGTCGGGTCATGGAAGCCTATCAAATTGAAACCGATTACGGTCGCAACATCGAAGCTTACACCGCTGAGCACTCGGTGAATGGCGGCGAAAAACAGGACGTTACCTTCCTGCGTATCGGTCGTGTAGCGCTGATTTACAAGACCCGCGACGGCCAACACCTAGGCATATGGGACCAGCAACAACGCGAGTGGAAGCCACTCGACAGCAGTCACCTTATTGCCATCGACCAAGCCATCAGCATTGCGCGGAAACAGAAAGCGCCGGATCTGCTGATGTTACCGCTTTTAGCCAATAAAACATCAGGTCAGTAAAGGAGCCTCGCTATGTTACGTCGTTCGATGAAAAAGATAACTGCGGCTTTGGCGGCTACCTTAATGACCGCATCGGTCAGCGCAGCCCCGGCACCGCAAGAACCTATTAACCTGGATCAGTTGTTGCAACAGTTGCAGCAAGGGCAGTTTTCGCAAAGCGAAGAAAACCAGGCACGTGAAGCCCGTTTTCGCCAACAGGAAGCCCAGCAAAAGCAGATCCTTGAAGACGCCATTGCACAACGCAATCAACTGGAACAGCTGGCTTCTGATCTGGAAACCGAGTTTGAAGGCAACGAAACCCAGTTGGCAAACTTAGAAGAAAACCTGACTCAGAGCATGGGCTCATTAAAAGAGTTGTTCGGTGTCTTACAACAAGTGACCAGTGATGCGTCGGGCAAATTCCAAAACTCTGTGGTATCCGCACAGTTCCCTGGCCGTGCAGAGCAGTTGACCGAGTTGGCGGAGAAGATCGGCAGTTCGTCGAAGCTCCCAACCATCGAAGAAATCGAAACCGTTTGGTTTGCGCTGCAACAGGAAATGACCGAGTCCGGCAAAATCGCCGAATTTGAAGCTATGGTTACCGAAGCGGACGGTGAAAAGGAAACACAAGACGTGGTTCGTGTGGGTACCTTTAACCTTGTCGCAGACGGCAAATACCTCGAATACAACAGCACCACCGGTAAAATCGCCGAATTAGTCCGTCAGCCGGCAGGGCGTTACCTGCAGTCAGCGGAATCCTTGCAAGAGGCGGATTCGGGCGTGGTGACCTTTGGTCTGGACCCAACCGGTGGTTCGATCCTGGGCTTGTTGGTGCAGGCGCCGAGTCTGAAAGAACGCGTGCAACAAGGTGGCACGGTCGGTTACATCATTTTGGCATTAGGTGTGGTCGGTCTGTTATTCGCGCTGGAGCGTTTTGTGTCGCTGATGCTTATCGGCAACAAAGTAAAACGTCAGTTGAAGAAAGAGCAGCCGAGTGCGGATAACCCACTGGGTCGTGTGATGTTAATTAAAGACAAATACCCACAAGCAGATACCGAAACGCTGGAGCTTAAACTCAGTGAAGGCATCTTGCGTGAAGTGCCTAAGATCACTCGTAACCTGACGTTCATTAAGATCATCTCGGTGGTAGCACCGCTGATGGGTCTGTTGGGTACCGTTACCGGTATGATCAACACCTTCCAGGCCATTACCTTGTTTGGTACCGGCGACCCGAAACTGATGGCCGGTGGTATCTCACAGGCGTTGGTCACAACGGTGCTGGGTCTGGTGGTTGCGATTCCAATGACCTTGTTGTTCGCGATGCTTCACACGCGCAGCAAGAACATGATCCACATCCTGCAAGAGCAAGCTTCAGGCATTATTGCGGAGCGTTCTGAGCGAGGAGCATAAGGCATGTTATTCCTCATTGAATTCAGTCACGCACTGCGTGACTTTATCGAGGCCGGCGGGCAAGTCCTGCTGGTCATCGGAATCCTCATCTTCACCATGTGGTTGATGATTCTGGAACGCATTTTCTACTTCCTTCGCGGTCATCGGGCTCGGGTAAAAGAGGCTCTGACGCGTTGGCAGCAGCGAGAAGATAAATCGTCCTGGAATGCCGAACAGATTCGGCAGGCGATGATTTCCAGAGTCGCGTTGGGGCTAGGCGGAAATTTGCCGGTCATTAAAGCCTTGGTTGCACTGTGTCCGTTACTGGGATTGATGGGAACCGTTACCGGCATGATCGAAGTATTCGACGTGATGGCGATCACCGGCACCGGTAGTGCGCGGTCGATGGCATCGGGGGTATCAAAAGCCACCATCCCGACAATGGCCGGCATGGTTGGCGCGTTGTCCGGCGTGTTTGCGGCGACCTGGCTACAGCGCACCACGCGCCGTGAAAAGATGAAGTTAGAAGACCGAATTTTACTTGAGCGTCATTAATTGGAGCGCCAACGATGAAACAGCATTTTGCCAACTTAGTGGAAGAAGAAGAAAGCCAGATTGATATGACGCCGATGCTCGACGTTGTTTTTATCATGCTGATTTTCTTCATTGTTACCGCCTCTTTCGTAAAAGAGGCTGGTATTGACGTGAACCGCCCTGATGCATCAACTGCGGTGCAGAAAAGCCGTGCCAACATTCTGGTTGCGATCAGCGAGAATAATGAAGTGTGGATAAATAAACGGCAAATCGATATTCGTGCCGTGCAAGCTAACATCGAACGTCTGTATGCGGAGAACCCGCAAGGTTCGGTGGTGATTCAAGCCGACGAACAGGCCAATACCAAGACCCTAATCGAAGTGATGGATGCGGCGCGGTCGGCTGGCGTGTTTGATGTTTCTGTAGCAACGGACGAGCAGTGATATGCGTTATTTAGCAGCGATTGTCGCCGCTGCCACCATCACTATCGGACTGTTTTATTTGATGCAGTCGTTGATCAGTGGTGGCGAGGGGGCGATGTCCGAACCGGTACGCGGCAGTGTGTTGGACTTTGTCCGCACGCCGGAGCCGGAGCAAGTTCAGGAAAAGGAGCGCAAGCCAGAGCGTCCGCCGGAACCTGAGCAGCCACCGGAAGACTTGCCGCAACCACAGATGGACAGTGACGTGGATGCGGACACCAGCGGCGGCTATGACTTTTCCGCCAATGTTGATGCCAGCGCCGATATTGGCAATGGTGCTTCATTACAGGCGTCTGACGGTGAGTACTTGCCGATTGTGAAGGTGCAGGCGACTTATCCACGGCGAGCTTTGCAGCGTGGTATTGAGGGTTTTGTGGTGGTTGAATTTACCGTCACTAAGCAAGGTACCGTGAGAGATCCGCGCGTGGTTCAGGCAGAACCGCAGGGCATATTTGAGCAAGCGGCGCTGGATGCCGTCGTTAAGTTCAAGTACAAACCTCGCGTTATTGATGGCGAACCGGTTGAAGTGGAAGGGGTTCAAAATCGCATGACGTTTGAGATGAACTAAGGAATTGGCCATGAATACGATCCTGAAGACAATGGCAATGGCCGGTGTTGCGCTGTTTATCTCCGCGCAACCCGTGCTCGCACAGCAAACTGAGCGCGTCCCGGCGTTACGTGAAAAGGTGTACAGTCAATTGGCGCGGGCGCAGACCGTCGCTGACGAACAGGGCAACGCACAAGGCATTGAAGTACTCAATGAGGTGGCGTCCCGCGCGGACAGCATGAACAGCTATGAACGAGCCATGTTGTGGAACTTTTTTGGCTTCATGTATTACGACAATGGTGATACCGCCAAAGCCATCAATTATTTCGGTAAGGTTGTTGCAGAACAACCGATTCCGGAATCACTGCAGAAAAGCACCTTGTTCAGCTTAGCGCAATTGGCATTGAGCGACGGCCAGTATGATAAGTCACTGAATTATTTAGGGCAGTGGCGGCAACTGGCGGACGCTGATGAGTTGCCCAAAGCCTGGGTGCTCGAAGCGCAGGCGATGTACCAGAACGGCCGTTACCAGGATGCTTTAGAGCCGATTCAGAAGGCCATTGCGAAAGCCGAAGACGAAGGTGATGTTGCAAAAGAAAACTGGCTGATCCTGGCTCGTGCGATTCACTACGAACTGGGCCAAACGGACGGCGTGGCGAAGATGCTGGAGAAGCTGGTGGTGAATTACAGCAAACCCGAATATTGGCTGCAACTGGCCGGTGTTTATGGGCAACTGGAAAAAAATGCCAAGCAACTGGCGGTGCTGGAAGCAGCCTATCAACAGGGCTTTGTCGAAAAACCATCCGAATTGCGTAATTTAGCGCAGGTTTATTATTTAAACGAACTGCCCTATAAAGCGGCTGAGATTATGGAACAGGGCCTAAGTAACGGCAAACTGGACAATACCCTCAGTAACCGCAAGTTTTACGCCCAGAGTCTGATGCAGGCGAAAGAGTATGATGCTGCAATCGAAGCCTATCAGCAGGCAGCAGAGCTGGGTGATCGTGGCGACATGCTGGCGCAGGCCGCCCAACTGGCGCTGAATATTGATCGCAATGACGTTGCGCTGGAGCTTGCACAACAAGCGCTGGCGGCCGGTGAGTTAAAAAATCCGGGCAACATGTATCTGGTACAGGGCATGGTGCATGTTAATCAAAAACAGTACCAGAAGGCCGTAGCGGCTTTCCAGTCGGCGCAGGATTATGAGGCCACCGAAGCAGCGGCATCACAGTGGGTTCGCTATGCCAAATCGCAACTGGAGTTTCAACAACAATTGGCTAACAACGACATCTAACTGACATCAAAACGTCACTTAACTGTCACATTGTCATAAAGCTGTCATAAAAAAGACATACCATGGACACAGATCAGTAATGAATCTGTAACTTGTGCTGTTATGCAGTATACTTTCAGCACAATTTAATGTTCCATTAAGTTTGCGTTTAGATAGGGTCTTTTTTATGAAACAGTTGCTTGGTTTGGTTGCATTGGCATCGGCCTTTGTACCTGCGGCGTTCGCGCAAGATAGTGATGCTCTTACCGTGTATGGACGTGCCAATGTCTCATTGCAAAGCAATGACGAAGGTAATGGCGCAGAAACGGATGTCGTCAGTAACTCATCACGCTTTGGCTTTAAAGGCTCTGCCGAGCTTGAGAATGACCTTGAAGTGTTTTACCAATTGGAGTTTGGCGTCGATCTAGCCGATTCTGAAGGCGACGCCGTTACCAATCGTAATCAGGTGGTTGGTCTGCGTGGTAACTTTGGTAAAGTCATGATTGGCCGTTATGACACCTTTCTGAAGGACTCTCAAGGAAGCATTGATCAGTTCAAGGATTACGAAGCGGATTTAAAAAGTTTATTCCGTGGTGAAAACCGTGAAGATAATACCGTAACCTATTATTCTCCGGAGTTTTACAACATCAGTTTCGGCGTAACCTACGTTGCTGCAGAAACGGAAAACCAGGATGACGGTGTTTCCTTCGGGTTGTTGTACGGTGATGAAAAACTGAAAAGCACACCGGTGTATGCAGCTATCGCTATCGATCGTGATGTCGCGGGCTATGACATTGAACAACTGAGCGTGTACACCAAAGCCGGCAAGTTTAAACTGGGCGCGGCGTTGCAACAGTTTGAAAGTGTCAACGGGCTTTACGACGGTGACGGCTACTTGTTGAGTGCGGCCTACCCTTACAATAACTGGGTATTTAAAGGTCAGTACCAGTCGCTTGATGAGAGCGGCGATACCGATGCCTCGTTCTCTTTTGGTGCTGATTATCACTTCAGCGGCGATACCCGTGTGTACACTTGGTATACCGGCCGTGACTGTGACATCGACACTTATACCAGCCGTGGTTGCGGCGGCGCAGCCGGCGTTGAACAAGACTTCTTCGCGGTGGGCATTCGCCACGACTTTTCCTGGTAATTGATACCGGTCAGGAAGTAGCCTCTTAATCCTTGAGAGGCTACACTATTCCCGTTTTTTCTTTTCAGCTACGGGAGCTAACCCGATATGACCAACCTCGTCGTACTTGGTATCTATCTGCTTATCGGGCTTGTCATCAAGCGCGCAGGTAAGTTTCCTGATAACACCGCGCAAGTGCTCAACCTGTATGTGATTTACGCTGCCTTACCCGGCGTCATCTTTACTAAAGTCCCGTCGTTGGAGTTTTCGGCTGAGTTGTTGATACCGGTTATCATTCCTTGGGTGCTGCTCGTCATCAGTGCGTCTTTGATTTATCTGCTTGGCAAGCTATTGAACTGGAGTCGCCCGATTATTGGCGCGTTACTGGTTTGTGTGCCACTGGGTAATACGTCATTTTTCGGGTTCCCGATGATCGAGGCGTTCTACGGCAGTGACGCGATCGTCTATGGCCTGTTCTATGACCAGTTTGGCTCCTTTTTCGGGTTAGCCATTTATTCAACCATTATTATCGCCCTGTTTGCCGAGAATCCACAGGGTGAGAGAACACGTCCGTCGGTGCTGGCAATTGGTAAGAAAATCCTGTTATTTCCGCCGTTCATCGCACTCGTTATCGCCTTGTTGATTAAAGACATGAGTTACCCGACCGTGTTTACGGTGCTGGTTGAATCGCTGGCGGTAACGTTGGTTCCGGTCATTATGGTGGCGGTTGGTTTTCAGTTGAAGTTTCGCCTGCCGAAAGGCAGTAAAACCCCGTTGGCTGTGGGGTTGTTTATTAAGTTAGTGGTGATGCCTGCTATTACGATTGTATTACTCTGGAGTTTTGGGTTTGACTCCCATTTGGTGCAAGTGACGGTTTTTGAAAGCGCGATGCCGCCGATGATTACGGCAGGGGCGGTTGCCATTATGGCAGGGCTGGCACCGAGTCTGTCGGCGGCGATGGTGGGTTATGGCATCTTGATCGCATTTATTACGTTGCCGCTGGTGCACCAATTATTGCAATGGTTGGCGTAAGCCGGTGAGCCAACTTATTGTCATAAAAGTGACGCGTTTTCATAAAAATGTCATATTATTTGTTAATAATTGGGATATCCAAAAAAAGCAGGAACCCATAAATGTCACGCAGAATCTTAATTGTTGAAGATGAAGCTCCCATCCGTGAGATGCTGAGTTTTGTTATGGAGCAGCATGGCTACCAAGCGGTAGAGGCCAAAGACTTTGACACTGCGGTGAGCAAAATTGCCGAGCCGTATCCTGATATGGTGTTATTGGACTGGATGCTCCCGGGTGGCTCAGGTATACAACTGGCAAAGAAAATTAAGGGTGATGACTTCACCCGCAATATTCCCATTATCATGCTGACCGCACGAGGCGAAGAAGAAGACAAGGTGAAAGGGCTGGAAGTCGGGGCCGATGACTACATCACTAAGCCGTTTTCGCCAAAAGAGTTGATGGCGCGGATGCGCGCGGTGTTTCGACGCGTGGCGCCAACCGTGCTCGATGAGCCACTGGACTTTGAAGGCCTGAAATTGGACCCGGTCTCACATCGTATTTCCGCCAACGATAAAAGCATCGACATGGGGCCGACCGAGTTTAAGTTACTGCACTTTTTTATGACTCATCCGGAGCGTGTTTACAGCCGTGAACAGTTGCTGGATCATGTTTGGGGTACCAATGTCTACGTCGAAGACCGTACCGTTGATGTACACATTCGACGTTTACGTAAGGCGCTCTCAGAACATGGTTATGATCGTCTTATCCAGACCGTACGCGGTGTGGGGTATCGTTTCTCGAGCCGTTAATTGATGTCGGTTGTGGCCGAATAAAGAGGGAAGATTGCTGCATGGGTCGTGATTACTCGAATTTATTCGCGCTGCGTGGACTGGTTTTATACCTGATCCCATTTTTTATTTTGGGCTGGTTAGTCGGTTATCTCTGGGAAACACTGACATTGGGGCTTGCCGGCTTGGTGGTTTGGCATTACTACTACCAACAGCGGCTAACCAAATGGCTGTGGCAAAGTCGTAACCTGTTGCCGCCGACTGCGCCGGGCAGTTGGAGTTACATTTACGACGGTATTTACCGTAATCAGCGTCGCAGCCAGCACCGTCGCCGCTCGCTGGCGCGTTTGCTACGGCGCTTTCGGGAAGCGGCCGAAGCGCTCCCGGATGCTGCCATTGTGTTCCGCAAAGACGGCTCACTGTTGTGGAGCAATAAGCTGGCGCAGTTCTACTTCGGCTTACGTTGGCCGGATGATGCTGGTATGCGGCTGTCCAACCTGATTCGTCATCCCGAATTTTTTTCTTACCTCAATAAAGGTGACTTCAGCGAAGCGTTGACCATTCCGTCACCGATGCGGGACAGTCTTGATATTGAGATCCGGGTGATGCCCTACAGCGACGATCAGTTTTTGCTGGTTGCCCGTGACGTAACGCAATTAAAACAATTGGAAAATATGCGCCGTGACTTTGTGGCTAATGTGTCGCATGAGTTAAAAACGCCGCTAACGGTGTTGCAGGGGTATTTGGAAATGCTCGGTGACGTCGAAAATACACCACCGGCGATGACCCAAAAAGCGCTGACGCAAATGCAGCAACAAAGTGACCGGATGAAGAATCTGGTCGATCAATTGTTGCAGTTATCACGGATGGAAACGCCCAGCCATGACGTATTTGAACACGTTGTCGATGTGCCGACGGTACTGGGCGAGTTGCGTCAGGAAGCAGAAAAGCTGTCTGCTGATAAACAACTGAAGCTGGTCTTTGATGTTGAACCCATTCGTGTCTACGGTAAAAGCGATTTGCTGCGGAGCGCCATGCAAAATCTGGTGACCAATGCGGTACGCTACACCCAGGCGGGCGGCAACATTCGTGTGACCTGGCGAAAAGTTCGTGACGAAGTGGAGTTTAGTGTCGAAGATAATGGTCCGGGCATCGAAAACGAACATATCCCGCGTTTGACGGAACGGTTTTATCGGGTCGATGCCGATCGCAACAGTGACAGTGGTGGCACCGGCTTGGGGCTTTCCATTGTGAAACAGGCACTGGAACATCATAACAGCCATTTGGAAGTGAACAGCAAGCCTGGCGCTGGCTCGCGCTTCTGGTTCCGATTGCCGGCCGGATTGATCGAAGAACGCCCGGCTAAAGCGAAATCACAAAAGCGTTAAAAATCTGTCATATTTGTCATCAAACTGTCACATTACTGACCTACACTTAACAGCATCGAATCGAACCATCCTTGCGATGCTCACAGAGAGGTGAACAGTATGTTCAAATCACTTAAAACGTTAAGTAAGTCTTTTTCCGTTGTTGCTTTGGCCGGCGGTGTAGCATTTAGTGGCGCTGTTGCCGCTAACACCGATGACTTGCCAGAGTATCAGAAAGTTTCAGGACTTTCGGGTAACTTATCTTCAGTTGGTTCAGATACCCTGGCTAACATGATGACCTTTTGGGGTGAAGAATTTAAACGCATGTACCCAAGCGTTAACATTCAAATTCAGGCGGCAGGTTCTTCGACGGCGCCACCAGCCCTAACCGAAGGAACATCAAGCTTCGGACCTATGAGCCGGGCGATGAAGTCAAAAGAAATCGAAGCGTTTGAAAAGCGCCATGGCTACAAGCCAACGGCGGTCCGTGTGGCTATCGACGCACTGGCGGTGTTTGTTCATAAAGATAACCCGATTGAAGGTTTGTCGATTACTGAAGTCGACGCGATTTTCTCGTCAACCCGTAAGTGTGGGGCCAATCAGCAGGTTAATCGCTGGGGTGACTTAGGTCTTGAAGGTGACTGGGCAAACCGCGATCTGCAATTGTATGGTCGTAACTCGGTATCAGGTACCTACGGTTACTTTAAAGAAGTCGGCTTATGTGACGGCGACTTCCGTTCGAACGTTAATGAACAGCCTGGTTCGGCATCGGTGGTACAGTCTGTATCAACCTCATTGAATGCCATCGGTTACTCAGGCATTGGCTACGTAACTTCTGGTGTGAAAGCTGTGCCAATCGCGAAAGGTGACGGCGACGACTTTATCGCCGCGTCTCGTGAAAACGCGCTGGCTGGTCAATACCCACTGGCTCGCTTCCTCTACGTTTATGTCAATAAGCACCCAAACAAGCCATTGGGTAAAGCGGAAGCTGAGTTCATGAAGATGATTCTTTCTAAGCAAGGTCAGGATATCGTCAACAAAGACGGTTACATTGGTCTGCCGAAAGCGGTTGTTGAAGCTGAACTTAAAAAGCTGGGCTTAAGCCACTAATAGGTAAGTATGAGCAAGCCGGCAGTCTGCTATAGACTGCCGGCTTTTTGTATTTTTACAGTTTGGTGAAGAAAATATGACAGCATTGTAACAGTACTGTCATAAAACTTTACTAAACTAGGTACAGTTAATTTGTAGTCACTTTAAGAAGCTTGAGGTCACAATGGCAACACAATCTGCCCAGCAGTTATCGGCCAATAGGATTCGATTACTGAAAGACCGTTTTGCCCGTTATGGCGTTACCGCCGGCGGTGTGATGGTCTTGGTCGCTCTGCTTTTGATCTTCTTTTACCTGCTTTACGTGGTGCAACCGATTTTTGAATCGGTCAGCCTTAAAAAAGTAAACAGCTTCACGCTACCAGAATCAGGTCAGGTTGAAGCCGTGGGGATGGAAGAGCAAGCGGAAATTGGTTATCGCTTTTTGCGCGATGGCGAACTGCAGTTTTTCTCATTGATTGATAAAAACGAACGTCAGTCAGGCGATATTTTATTACGCGAAAGCTTTGCTCAGCCCGAGCAAATCAGCAGTTTTGCTCGCACTCTGCCGGTTAACCATCAGTACGCCTACGGTTTAACCACTGGTGAAGCCGTTGTTGTTGAACCGAAATTCTCAGTGACGTTTCCGCAAACCGTTGCCACCGCTGCGACAGACCGCGTTGAGCGGGTCATTACGCCGCGCATCGAGGTTAAAAATAACGGTGAGCCATTGCTGATCGATGAGCAGCAACGAGCGTTGCAGAAACTGGCCTACGAGACCGATGGCGAAGGTATGTTATTTGCTGCAGCGGTTGAGCAAAACACGTTGCTGATCACGCACTTCGTTGCTGAAGAAAACTTCATGACCGGAGCCGTCACGTTAACGCCAAATTACACGGAAATCCCACTTAACAGCGCGATTGATAACATCGTTGTCACACCGGACTTGCGTCAGGTGTTGGTGCGCCGTGGGAACCGCGTCCATGTGTTTGACATTTCGATCAGCGGTACGGTCAGTGAACGCGAGTTGTTGCCGATGCGCACCCGTGAGTTGGGTAACGCAACCGGCATGTATTTGTTGGCCGGCGCTTCGTCGATTTTGCTCACGCATGACAGTGGTAAAGTATCACAGTGGTTCGAAGTACCGGGTGATGAGGGTCGTCAGTATCAATACATCCGTAGCTTTGATGCAGGCTCACCGGTCACCAGTATCGAAGTGGAATATTATCGCCGTACCTTCTACACCTTGTCAGAAAACGGCGACATGAATATTTTCCACACCACGTCCGAGGCCGATCTGTTCCAGGGGCAGCCTACCGAGTCACGTATCGAACGGGTAATGGTTGATCCGCGGGCGAATTATTTGTTGATGAAAACAGCCGATGGTTACGGTCTGTTTGATGTCGACAATGAGCACCCGGAAGTGACCTGGAGTGGTTTGTGGCAGGAAGTTTGGTATGAGGGCTACCCCGAGCCAGAATATACCTGGCAGTCAACGTCTGGTTCCGATGACTTTGAATCAAAATTCAGCCTCGTGCCGATTTCCTTCGGTACCATAAAGGCAGCGGCTTATGCGATGCTGTTCGCGGTACCTATTGGTCTGGCTGCGGCAGTATATACTGCTTACTTCATGTCTCCTTCGGTGCGTAAGTTTGTTAAGCCAACCGTAGAAATCATGGAAGCGCTACCCACGGTTATTCTTGGCTTTCTTGCCGGGTTGTGGCTGGCACCGTTAGTGGAGGCCTATTTACCCGGATTTATTGCGGTCTTGGTGTTGATGCCGCTGGCAGTTATCGCAATGGCGGCCATCTGGAGCCAGATGCCAACCAACATTAAGAACAAAGTTCATGACGGTCGTGCCGCGCTGCTGTTGATACCGGTAGTAATGCTGACGGGCTGGCTGTCGTTCGAAATCAGTCCGTGGATCGAGCAAGTGCTGTTCGATGGCGACGCGCGTCGATACATTACCAATGAACTGGGCGTCACCTTTGACCAGCGTAACTCACTGGTCGTGGGTATCGCGATGGGCTTTGCGGTGATTCCGACCATCTTCTCGATTGCTGAAGATGCGGTATTCAGTGTGCCTAAGCATTTGTCCAACGGCTCGCTGGCACTTGGCGCAACACCATGGCAAACGCTGACCAAGGTCGTATTACTGACCGCCAGCCCGGGTATTTTCTCCGCGGTAATGATGGGCTTAGGCCGTGCTGTTGGTGAAACCATGATCGTATTAATGGCGACCGGTAATACGCCAATTATGGACTGGAACATTTTCGAAGGTATGCGCACGCTGTCGGCAAACATCGCCGTGGAAATGCCCGAATCAGAGGTGGGTAGTTCACACTATCGCATTCTGTTCCTGGCGGCCTTCGTGTTGTTTATTTTCACCTTCTTCTTTAACACCATTGCTGAATTTGTGCGCCAACGCTTGCGCGACAAATACAGCTCAATGTAATCCGGACTTGAGGTTTAACAATGAATAAGTGGTTTAGAACCGGCAAACCCTGGATTTGGTTAACCGCAGGCGCTGTCAGTGTCAGTCTTATCGCGGTCATTGGGCTGGTCATCATGATTGGTTGGCGCGGACTGTCTTTCTTCTGGCCATCCGCCATTCATGAAATGGATGTACTGCAGGCTGACGGTAGCACCAAGCACATCATCGGTGAAGTCTATGACACCGAAACCGTGCCGACGACCCGTTTGCCGCAGTCGATGATTGACCTGGCGCAAATCGAGTCAGAGACGGTCACCCGTTACCTGATGAAAATCGGTAACCGCGAGTACGTACCTCTTGATTTTACCTGGGTACTGGAGTCGCTGGTTTCTGAGGACACAACGCCGGCTGACTTAGCTGTGATTGAGCGCAGTAAAGACGGCAATTTTTATGGCCGGATTACGGCGCTGACTGAAAATGGCGAAGTGATTGCGCGTCAAGGCGATGCCGACTTTCGTGAGTTGATGTACCAACGGGTAGAGCGTGCGGTAGAACTGAACCTGCAAGCCATGGGCTTGCAGGAAGGCGAGATTTCTTCCATTAACTACCAGCTCAATGAGCTGGAACTGGAACGCCGCCGTCTGCAACTGGACGATCAGCTAACGGAGCAAGCCATTGCTGACTTGCAAGCTCAGCGTGAACAACTGAATGCGGATTATCAGGTTTACGAAAAAGAGCTGTTTGAACTGCGTGAGCAGGCGCAGCGTGATGCCTTGTTGGTGAAAGACTTCCGTGGTGAAGAGGTAAAAGTACCTATGTATCGGGTGTTAGACGTTAACTTCCCGAACGATATGGGCTTTTTCGCCAAGCTGGCTCACTTCTTCCAGCAACTGGGCAAGTTCGTCAGCGAGGATCCTCGTGAAGCCAACACCGAGGGCGGGGTCTTCCCGGCCATTTTCGGTACCGTGTTCATGGTATTGTTAATGTCGGTTATCGTGACGCCTTTTGGTGTCGTAGCAGCGGTCTATCTGCATGAATACGCGGGCAAAAACTCGATCACTAAGTTAATCCGTATTGCTGTGATTAACCTCGCCGGTGTACCGTCTATCGTTTATGGTGTATTCGGCTTAGGCTTCTTCGTCTACATGGTGGGTGGTAGCCTTGACCAAATCTTTTATCCGGAGGCACTGCCGAACCCAACCTTCGGTACCCCGGGCGTATTATGGTCAGCGGTGACGCTGGCGATTCTGACACTGCCGGTGGTGATAGTATCCACCGAGGAAGGTTTGGCGCGAATTCCGAGCACCTTACGCGAAGGCTCGCTGGCACTGGGTGCAACCAAGTGGGAAACCATTTGGCGTATCATCATTCCGATGGCATCACCGGCGATCATGACCGGTCTGATTCTGGCGGTCGCTCGTGCTGCGGGTGAGGTGGCACCACTGATGTTGGTGGGTGTGGTTAAGTCGGCACCGATGTTACCGGTCGATGGTAACTTCCCGTACTTCCACTTGGATCGTAAATTTATGCACCTGGGCTTCCACATATACGACGTAGGCTTCCAAAGCCCGAACGTCGAAGCGGCTCGCCCGTTGGTTTATGCAACCTCGTTCTTGTTAATCACGGTTATCGTGGGACTTAACTTAACGGCTATTGGTGTGCGTAACCACTTACGTGAAAAATATCGTTCGCTTGAACACTAAGTTTGAATTGTCGAGAAGGTTTTAAATTATGATTTCGGTAAATCCGACTACAACTAACGCAGAAAAGCTGGATCTGGCCAACCTGGCGCCAGAGCAGACGGCATTGAGCATCAAGAACCTCGACCTGTTCTACGGAGAGGATCAAGCGTTGTACGATATCTCAATGCACGTACCTAAAAACCGTGTTACCGCATTTATCGGTCCTTCCGGTTGTGGTAAGTCAACGTTACTTCGCTGCATCAACCGCATGAACGATTTGGTTGAGATTTGTAAAGTAAAAGGCGATATTGAGCTGCACGGCAAGAATATTTACGACAAAGACGTCGACGTAGCAGCGTTGCGCCGTCGTATCGGTATGGTATTCCAGCGTCCTAACCCATTCCCGAAATCCATTTATGAGAATGTGGTTTACGGCCTGCGTCTGCAGGGGGTTAAAGATCGCCGCGTACTTGACGAAGCGGTAGAAACATCGTTACGTGGCGCGGCATTATGGGACGAAGTGAAAGATCGTCTGAACGCAAGTGCGTTCAGCCTGTCGGGTGGTCAGCAGCAACGTCTGGTCATTGCCCGTTCGATTGCGATTGAACCGGAAATCCTGCTGTTGGACGAACCAACGTCGGCACTGGATCCGATTTCAACGCTGACGATTGAAGAGCTCATCACCGATCTGAAAAAGAAATTTACCGTGGTGATTGTTACGCATAATATGCAACAGGCTGCCCGGGTTTCTGACCAAACCGCGTTTTTGTATATGGGTAAACTGATCGAGTACGCTGATACCGACACCTTGTTTACCACGCCGTCAGAGAAGCAGACAGAAGACTATATTACAGGTCGTTACGGTTAAGGAGACAGTGATGGACAAAATGAATATGGGGAAGCACATTTCCGGTAAGTTTAATGAAGAGCTGGAAGCTGTCCGTAACCGTGTGCTCAGTATGGGCGGAATGGTTGAGCAACAGATCAGCGACGCCCTTGAAGCGATTCAAAAGGCGGATGTTGAGTTGGCTGAGAAAGTGCTCAACAGCGACCACAAAATTAATAAACTGGAAGTGCAAATTGACGAAGAGTGCGTGCACATTATTGCCAAGCGCCAACCGGCCGCCAGTGACTTACGGTTGGTGATTGCCATCATCAAAACCATTGCTGATTTAGAGCGCATTGGTGATGAGGCCGAACGCATTGCTAAAGTGGCGAAAGAGAGCTTCAGCAAAGATCAGGAGCAGTTGCTGGTGAGCCTGGAGAATCTCGGTCTGCACGTATTGAGTATGTTGCGCAAAGTGCTGGATGCTTTTGCCCGCATGGATCTTGAAGCGGCATACGAAGTGCACCAGCAGGATGAGCAGGCGGATCGCCAATACGAGGCGCTGACGCGTCAACTGATGACCTACATGATGGAAGATTCACGTTCGATTCCAAAAATCATGGACGTATTGTGGTCAGCACGCTCGCTCGAGCGCATGGGAGACCGTTGTCAGAACATCGCCGAGTACATCATCTTCTTTGTTAAAGGCAAAGACGTGCGCCATGTTTCAGCTGAAAGCATGCAACGCACGGTGATGGGTAACAAAAAACCAGATTAACGTCAGAATAATTGCCGGGCGCGAATCGTGCCCGGTATCTGCTTCATCCGCGCTAAAATTTCACTGCCATTATCACTGTCGATATCCATGACCACATAGCCGACACTCTCGTCGGTCTGCAAGTATTGCCCTGCCACGTTAATGTGATACTCACTTAAGATACCGTTGATGGCATTCAACATGCCAGGCTGGTTTTTGTGAATGTGTAACAGTCGGCGGGTGGTGTCGTGCGTTGGCAGGCTGACTTCCGGAAAGTTAACCGCGGACAGGGTCGAGCCATTGTCTGAGTAACGAACCAATTTGCCGGCCACTTCGGTACCGATATTTTCTTGAGCTTCCATGGTCGAACCGCCAATATGCGGTGTCAGCAGACAGTTATCGATACCCCGCAGCGGTGAAATAAATTCCTCGTTATTTCCTTTCGGTTCAACCGGGAATACATCAATCGCTGCACCGGCTAAATGGCCGCCCTGCAGAGCCGCTGCCAAGGCATCAATATCAACCACGGTACCGCGTGAGGCATTGATGAATAAGCTGTTCGCCTTCATCCGGGTAAACTGACGTACGCCCATCATCATTTGTGTCTGCTCGGTTTCGGGCACATGTAAGGTGACAATATCCGCCTGACTGAGCAAATCATCCAGCGTGTGAACCGGCTGTGCATTGCCCAGCGGCAATTTGTCTTCAATATCGTAGTATATGATCTGCATACCGAGTTGTTCAGCCAGCACACTGAGCTGACTGCCGATATGGCCATAACCGACAATCCCTAAGGTCTTTCCGCGTGCTTCGTAGGCGTTTTTCGCCGATTTTAACCAGCCGCCACGATGTGCTGAGGCGTTCTTGGCCGGAATGCCGCGCAACAACATGATGATCTCGGCCAGGACCAGTTCTGCAACACTGCGGGTATTTGAAAATGGCGCATTAAAAACCACCACGCCGTGGCGTTTTGCCGCTGCCAGATCAACTTGATTGGTACCGATACAAAAGCAGCCAACCGCGATCAGTTTTTCAGCGGCGGCGAAGACGGCCTCGCTCAGTTGAGTACGCGAGCGAATGCCGACAATATGCACATCTTTTATTTTCTCGATCAATTCGTCATCGGACAATGAGTGAGGCAGGATTTCCAGGTTCGTGTAACCCTGTCGTTCGAACAGGCGCACGGCACTGTGGTGTACGCCTTCAAGCAGCAGAACCTTTATTTTATCTTTTGACAGAGATTGTTTTATTGCAGTCATTGTTATTCTTATTGTGTTTGTGCAAGGTTAAAACGTGTATTTCTTCACGCCCTCTTTGCTGCCGAGCAGGGCAACGTCAGCGCCGCGCGCAGCGAACAGGCCGTTGGTAACCACACCGACGATATTATTGAGCTTCGCTTCAAGCTCCATCGGTTTCATGATTTCTAAATTGTGAACGTCGAGAATCCAGTTGCCATTATCGGTTGTTACCCCCTGACGCCAAACGGGATCCCCGCCGAGCTTAACAATTTCGCGGGCAACATAGGAACGCGCCATCGGGATCACTTCAACCGGTAATGGGAAGCGCCCTAAAATGGGTACCATTTTGCTGTCATCGGCGATGCAAACGTACTGCTCGGCGACCGCGGCAATGATTTTCTCGCGGGTGAGCGCAGCGCCGCCGCCTTTGATCATTTGACCAAACTCATTGATTTCATCAGCGCCATCAATGTAAACCGGAACCGGACCCGCTGAATTCAAGTCAAATACGGGTATACCGTGTTTTTTCAACCGTTCGGTCGAGGCTTCAGAACTTGAAACGGCGCCCTCGATGTCGTCTTTTTTCGCGGCCAAAGCGTCGATAAAAAAGTTAACGGTGGAACCGGTGCCAACACCAACAATACTGCCGTCTTGTACGTATTCCATGGCCGCTTCAGCGGCAGCTTTTTTCATTTCGTCACTGCTTGTCATCAGAGGGCTCCAAATAAAAACGGATTTGGTAAGTCAGTATACGAGTTTTAGCCGCCGGTTGCACAACACAATTCATTTAAACCGCCAATGCTTTGAGGGGGTAATCACTTCGTTAATCGGCACATCCCAAGCGGCGGTAGGCACCGTCTCAACCCGCTGTTGATCATAAGCCAGACCAATGGGTTGTAAGCGCGGTAAGGCACCACGTCGCCATTGCGCCAGCGTGCGATCATAATAGCCGCCGCCCATGCCGAGTCGGTTACCCTGTTGGTCAAAACCGACCAGCGGCATAAACAACCAATTAATTGCGGCCAACGGCACCACCTGTCGGCAGTCGAGCCGAGGTTCACGAATCCCGTATCGATTGTTCACCAGTGGCGTGTCAGGCTGGTAATTCAAAAACAACAAATGGCCCTTGGCAAACGGGTGTAACACCGGCAGCACGGTGCGGATGCCTTGTTGCCACAGTGCGGCGATACTTGGGGCCGTGTCGAGCTCGTTAGCAAAACTGAGAAAGATGGCAGCAACCCCTTGCTGACCGGTCACGCGTTGCGCTACACGTTGCGCAACCGCATCGGCAGCCTGTCGGCGGCTGGTCTCAGAAAGAGCGGCTCTGGCCTGCTGTAACTTGCGTCTTAATTCGTCTCGGGTCATGCTAGTACCACGCTAAAATAACAACAAAACAAGGATAACCGATGCGAGCATTAAAAACGATGTTGGCTGGACTGGCTCTACTCACGGTCAGTAGCGCAGCACTGGCTTGGCAAGCGCCACCGAAAGCACCAGAGCGGGAGCGGGGCGATGGTCCTTATGAACGGCTGATATTGCGCGGCGGCACTGTCATCACCGGCGAAGGAGCACCACCACAGGGACCTGTCGATATTGTGATTGAGAACGACCGGATCACGCAAATTGTCAGTGTGGGTAATCCAGGCGTCCCTGTGATTGAATCGCGGCGCCCCAAAGCCGGCGCGGATGATAAAGAAATGGACGTCAGCGGGCATTATATCCTGCCGGGTTTTATCGATATGCACGCCCACATTGGTGGTTCGGCCGAGGGAATTCCGGCAGAGTATGTACTGAAGCTATGGCTGGGTCATGGTATTACCACCATTCGTGAACCTGGCAGTTTTAACGGACTGGATTGGGTAAAGTGGCACCAACAAAACGCGCAGACCAACGACATTGCAGCGCCACGCATTGTGCCTTATGTGGGGTTTGGACAAGGTTGGGATAAGCCCATATACAACGCAGAACAGGCACGCGACTGGGTGCGTTACATAAAAAACCAGGGCGCTGCCGGGATTAAGTTTTTCGGTGCCTCGCGTAAAGTGATGGAAGCGGCCCTGGATGAGGCCAATAAACAGGGTCTGGGTACCATGATGCACCACGCTCAACTGAACGTGATGTCGATGAACGCTCTGGATTCAGCGCGGCTCGGACTTACCTCCATGGAGCACTGGTACGGCTTACCGGAAGCACTGTTTGAACAACAACGTATCCAGGACTACCCCGCGCATTATAACTACAACAACGAACAGAACCGCTTTGAAGAAGCGGGTAAACTCTGGCAACAAGCTGCCGAGCCGGGCTCCGATAAGTGGAAGGCCGTGCGGGATGAGCTGATCGAGTTGGATTTTACCATCAACCCCACACTGACGATTTATGAGGCGTCGCGGGATTTGATGCGAGAGCGCCAGGCGATTTGGCATGATGAGTATACTTTACCAAGACTGTGGGACTTTTTTGAACCCAGTCGTTACGCACATGGCTCCTATTGGTTTGACTGGACCACCGACAACGAAATTGCGTGGAAGAATAATTACGACAAATGGATGGCCTTCCTGAAGGACTATCACGCCAATGGCGGTCGCATCACACTGGGTTCTGATGCCGGTTACATCTATAAAATTTACGGCTTTGGTTACATTCGTGAAATGGAACTGCTGCGCGAAGCGGGCCTGAATGCATTAGAAGTCATTCATTCCGCAACGGTATCCGGTGCTGAAGCTCTGGGCATGGAAGACGACATCGGTAGTATCGCGCTGGGCAAAAAAGCGGACATGGTGATCGTAAAAGAAAATCCGTTGGCCAACTTTAAAGTACTTTACGGCACCGGCCACTTTAAGCTGGACGATAACAATAAGCCGATGCGCACAGAGGGCGTTAAGTACACGATCAAAGACGGTATTGTGTACGATGCCCAGCAATTGCTGGAAGACGTTAAAGGTATTGTTGCCAAAGAAAAAGCATCGCGTCAGTGATGCTTTTTACTCGATAGGGTGGTTTCCCGGAGGCGCCGTTGTTGGGCGTTAGCCCTTGAACCCATTGGTTCAAGGCGGGGAGCAATTGGTATCCGTCGTAGGCTTCCCGATACGTGTCGGGCTTGCTCATGACGGGCCAGTGGTCCCCTTTAGATAAAAGCATCGGCTCAGGGACATTCGCCTACCTGTCGTACGCCCCAGGAAACCGCAGAAATCGTTATATTGTTTAGCGTGAACCGCGCTGCGATCGCTGTTCACTCATAGCTTGTTCTATGGTTGCCTGCAGTAATTGGATCTTTTCTTCCAATTTAGCGGTGCGTGCCGCCTGGTCGTTTTGATCCTGCATCCACTCGTGGCACAGGTTCAGGGCGGTCATTACCGCAATTTGCTCGACGTTGGTTAAGCTGGTGCGTTCTTTGGTGTCACGCAGGCGCTTATCGAGTGCATCGGCGGCTTGCTGCAACGCACTTTCCTGACCGGCAGGACAATTCACCCGATAGTTTCTGTCCAGTAAGGTTATGTCCATAGTACGACCCGCCATTTTGCAGACTCCCTGCTTATCATTCTTTAAAACACAGTGTTTGTGCCAACGGCGGTTATTATGACACGAGCCGCCGGTGCTTGTCAGCTAGCGTATTATAAAGGCCAGTGTTAGGATGTAAGCAAGTAAATTCAAGGATTTTTACAATGCCGACACGTTTTAATTACGATCGATTGGCGGAATTGCTCGCGCAATTTGATATGACGCCATCTGCTGCGGAAGTACAAGGTATGCTAACCGGACTCATCGCAACGGGCAGTGATGCCCAGAGTGACGAGCTGATGACCTTGATGACCGATTTGGCCTACGACGGCAATACCATGCCCGCCGAGTTAAAAAACTTGCTGCGGGAACAGGCCGAAGAGATTCAGGCGGCTTTGGGCGACCGTGATATGGGCTATCAGTTGTTATTGCCCGATGATCAGGCGCCACTCGGTGACCGTCTGCAGGCGCTCGGTGGCTGGGTGCAGTCTTTCTTGGTCGGTTTTGGCGTAAACCAGGCCAATGTGGCTAACACGTCCGGAGACCTGCGCGAGGCGCTTGACGACATGATTGAAATTGCCAAACTCGATTTTGATGATGAAGACGGCGAAGATGCCGAGCGTGCTTACTTTGAAGTGGCCGAATATCTGCGCATTTCGGCAATGATGTGCTTTACCGAACTGGGTCATCATCAGCAGACTGTGCCGGAGAAAAATAAAACCTTACATTAAACCGAGGTGTGTCAATGAAGCCCGTGATTCCGCAGGATGAATTTCTGCAACGACGTAAACGTGTGTTGCAGCAGCTACCGGCCAACGTTGTAGCGCTGGTGGCAGCGAACCAAGAATTGACCCGTAGCAACGACACCGAGTACCCCTTTCGGCAAAATAGCTACTTTCATTACCTTACCGGCTTTAACGAACCGGATGCGGTGTTGGTGTTGAGTACGTTGCCGGAACAAGCGGGCAGTATCCTGTTCTGTCAGGATAAGGATCCGAGTGCCGAGGTCTGGCACGGTCTGCGGCTGGGTTATCACAACGCACCGAACGCTCTGGGGATTGATACCGCTCATGACATTGAGGAACTGGACGACCGCTTACCGGAGATCCTTAACGGCGCTGAGAGCGTTTATCTCATCCTCGGTGAGGATGAAGGTCTTGAGCATCAAGTCCATGAGGCCATGGCATTTTTGCGGGAAACCGAAAAACGCGGTAACAAAGTACCCCATAGGATCGATGACTTGCGGCCGCGGCTTGACCGAATGCGGCAAATTAAGTCAGCGCACGAGCTGAGCGTCATGCGCGAAGCAGCGCGGATCAGCAGTGAAGCGTTTAAACGCATCATGAAATTTGTCCAGCCGGGAGTTTACGAATATCAGCTTGGCGCCGAGCTACACCATGAGTTTGCCATGAACGGTGCGCTGTATCCCGCCTATGGCATGATTTGTGGCGGTGGCGCTAATGCCTGTGTACTGCATTACACAGACAACCGGGATCAGTTACACGACGGTGATCTGGTGCTGGTGGACGCTGGTGCCGAATATCAGGGCTATGCCGCCGATATTACCCGAACGTTTCCGGTCAATGGCAAGTTCTCGGATGAACAAAAAATGTTGTATGAGCTGGTGTTGCAGGCACAGCAGGCAGCCTTTGCCTGCATCAAGCCGGGGGCTGATTTGCAGCAAGCGACCGAGGCAGCCGCTCGTGTTATTAATGATGGCCTGACCGAGTTGGAAATTCTAAAAGGCGACGCTGAGGAAAACTTTAACGGGCAACGCTGGAAACAGTTTTTTATTCATGGTTTAAGCCATTGGCTTGGGCTCGACGTACATGATGTTGGTCGTTATAAAGACGCGCAGAATCGTCCGGTAAAACTGGAACCGGGTATGGTCATTACGGTTGAACCCGGCATTTATATTTCGCGCGAATCCGGCGTGGATGAACGCTGGCGCGGGATTGGTATTCGTATTGAGGATGACCTGATCATCACCGAAGACGGCTATGAAAACATCACCGAATCGGTGCCTAAGACGGTTGAAGAGATAGAAGCGTGGATGCAAAAGTTGTAATTGCAGGCGGAAGTTTGGTCGGTGCGTTGACGGCATTAATGCTGGCGCAGCAACGTCCCGACTGGCCTATCGTTGTGGTTGAACCGCGTGATAGCGGGCCCCCTAACGACAAACGAATCATTGCCCTGGCGGCGGCTTCGGCCAAACGCCTGGAGCAGCTTGGAGTGCTCGGCGCAGCGCAGACACAGACGCCGATCGAGCACATTCATATCAGCGACCGCGGTCATCTCGGCGCGATGGAGTTACATGCGGCCGCTGAGAACGTCGCCGCCTTGGGCGTTGTGGTGCCAGCCGCAGAACTGTTACAGACCTTGTTTGAACGTTGTCAGCAACTGGCTAATGTGCGCTGGCTGAGCGGTTGCCGAGTCACCGCGATTGAACAAAAAAGTGACTCTGTCGCCGTTTCCATCAGTGACGGGCGTACCATCGAAACGCAACTGTTGGCGGGAGCTGATGGGCAAAATTCTTACGTGCGGGAAACGCTAAGGCTGGCAAGCTCAGTCGAGGATTACAATCAGGTTGGCTGCATTGCCACCCTTACTCTGGATCGACCGCTGCAGGGCTGGGCTTACGAGCGTTTTACCGAAGACGGCCCCATCGCGCTGTTGCCGATGCCAAAACAACAGGCGTCACTGGTATGGACGTTTAAAGGCGAAGTGGCCGACGACGTGAAAAGCTGGCACGATGATTACTTTATTGACGCCTGCCAGCGCGCTTTCGGCTATCGAGCCGGCGCCATTACAGCAACCTCGGAGCGGGTTTTTTACCCGCTACAATTGCGCCGCGCGCATCGCTCGATTCATCATCGCTGCGTGATTTTGGGCAACGCCTCGCACGCGTTGCACCCAATTGCCGGACAAGGCTTTAATCTCGGCCTGCGGGATGTCGAAACCCTGGTCGAGGTGCTGTCCGGTGTCGACGATGCCGGCGCTTTTACCGCCCTGAATGACTACCATCGGCGCCGTGAGCAAGATTACAACGCCATCATCAATTTGACCGATCTGTTGGTGCGTGGTTTTTCCAATCGATATTGGCCTATGGTGGTTCCACGTAACCTTGCTCTACTTGGGTTACACCATTGCGGGCCGTTAAAATCAGCTTTTGCCCGCTTAACCATGGGGATGCGCGCATGATACGTCAGCAAACCGATATCGCTATTGTCGGCGGTGGCATGATTGGCCTCGCACTGGCCTGCCTGCTGGCGACTCAGGGGCGCCGGGTAACGGTGCTGGAGCGCCACACACAACCTCAGTTGGGAGACGAACTGGCACTGCGCGTCAGTGCTTTGAACGCCCGCAGTCGAAAGCTGTTGGAGCAATGTGGCGCCTGGGCATTGATCGCTCAACACCGCACCGGCCCTTATCACCGTATGCAGGTATGGGATAAAGATAGCCCGGCACACATCGAGTTCAGTGCGCAGGACGTCAACGCCGATGACTTGGGGGCTATTGTCGAAAACAATGTGATTGAGCATTTTCTCTGGCAGCGGGCGCAGGCGTTGCAGGTCGACATCCGGCAGGCTGAGGACTGGAAGCTATTAAATGCGGGGGATGAAGACAGCCCGGCGGAATTCAGTCTGGGTAATGAGCTGCTGAGTGCACAACTGGTTGTTGGTGCCGATGGTGGCCGCTCGCAGGTGCGACAGTGGGCCGAATTGCCGATCACATTCTGGGATTACCAGCAGCAGGGAATTGTCGCCAATATCAAAACGGAGCGACCGCACCAGGGCGTTGCGCGGCAGGTATTTCTGCCGACCGGGCCGTTGGCATTGTTGCCGACGCCCGAAGCGCACACGGTGTCGATTGTCTGGTCAGCGGATCAGCCGTTTGCCGAACAATTGCTGGCGGAGTCGCCAGAACGTTTGGCGAAATGGGTTGAGGCCGAATCCGGACGGATCCTTGGTGCGTGCGAAACGGCATCGCCAGTGAAAGCGTTTCCGTTGCGTATGCAGTATGCGCGCCGCTGGCAACACCAACGCATTGTCCTGGCAGGCGATGCGGCGCACACCATTCATCCGTTGGCAGGCCAGGGGGCAAACCTCGGGTTTGGTGATGTGCAGGAACTGGCGCAGGTGTTGGCCGAGGTTGAGTTGAAAGACCTGCGCGCGCTGTCGCGGAGACTGGGGGCGTATGTCAGAACCCGTAAAGCTGAAACCCAGCTTATGATTGCCGCTATGGAAGCGTTCAAGCGCGGCTTTGGAACCGCCAACCCGATTCTCAAAGGCCTGCGCGCCATCGCTTTCGCACTCCCTAACCACGTGACGCCACTCAAACGGAAGCTCGCCGAAATCGCCCTGCGGTAAACCTGTGGTTTAGGCCTTCGGCGGTTTAGGCTCGCTACGCTCGCGATGTGGCTTGCTGCCTTCGGCAGCCAAACCGGCCGCAGGCCCTAAACCGCGAGCGTAGCGAGTCTAGATCCGTGCTTTCAGGTAATCCGCCAGTTGCGATGCCGCGCTGGAGGCGCCGCCGGCGAGTCGCATGATGACATTGACGGAACCCGGGTGCGGCAGGCGCTTGCCGTCGGGCAGCAGATCGATAATGGCAATGTTTTCAGGTACGGTACTGCGTGCCAGTACGGTAATACCCAGCCCGCTGTTTAACGCCGCGGTGAGACCGGAAAAGTCGGTGTTGGTGTAAGTAATACGGTACGGTTGATGAATTCGTTGCAAACATTGCTCGGCACGGCGCCGGTAAATACAGCCTTCCGGCGCGACAACCAACGGAAAACTCGGTTGCTCCATTAACGCCGATGACCCCACCCAGACCAACTCCTCGCGCTGAATCAGCACGTCGCTCTTATTGGTTTGCTCACGCAGCGCAAGGATAATATCAAACTGTTGACCAAGCCCGGTCAGTAAGTCTTTACTTAATGCAGAGGTAACCTGCAGAGTTACCTGCGGATAGACTTGCGCGAACTGCCCTAACACGCTGGGTAGCAAACTGGAGGCAAATTCACTGGTAATGCCTAATCGCACTTTACCACTGACCTGCTGGGGTTCGAATTGCGCCCAGGCCTGATCGTTCAAGGCCAACAGCCGTTGCGCGTAATCGAATAATACTTCGCCGTCGGCTGTTAACGCGAATCCAGTGCCGTGACGGGTTAATAATTCCACCCCGACTTGTTGCTCCAGTTTTTTTAACTGCAGACTGATCGCTGGCTGCGAACGTCCCATGCGCTCACCGGCTGCAGTCATGCTGCCGAGCTCAATCACGGTGGTAAAGCTGCGCAACGCCTCTAGAGACAGGTGCTTCATTGTAAGACCTTATAATGTGTGCGTCAGGTATTTAAAAAATTAATGCCATTATAAGCAATATTCATTTTTAGTTTAAGTCGAACCCGCCTATAATTTGCGCCCATTACGTCAGTAAAACTTTTCTTAAAAAAGGATCGCGTTATGGGTAGCAAAACGCCACTGTACGATGCACACGTAAAAGCCGGTGCGAAGATGGTTGATTTTCATGGCTGGGATATGCCATTGAACTATGGTTCGCAAATCGAAGAGCACCACGCTGTGCGTCGCGACTGCGGCGTATTCGACGTGTCGCACATGACCATCGTCGATGTGGAAGGCCCTCAAGCTCAGGCCTTTTTACGTTACCTGCTGGCCAACGATGTCGCCAAGTTGAAAACGGAAGGTAAAGCACAGTACACCAGTATGCTGAATGAAAACGGCGGTGTTATTGATGACCTGATCGTTTACCACTTCTCTGAGACGTCCTACCGTATGGTCGTGAACTCAGCGACCCGTGACCGTGATCTGGCCTGGATCGAAAAGATCGCCGCGAACTTTGACGTTACCACCAAAGAACGCGATGACATGGGCATGCTCGCTTTGCAAGGGCCGAATGCGGCAGAAAAAATTCAACAGGTGCTGAGCGCTGAGCAGTACGCTGAAATCGACGGCATGAAACCGTTCGTCGGCAAACAAGTCGGTGACTACTTTATCGCGACCACCGGTTATACCGGCGAGAAGGGGTATGAAATTGTGGTTCCGGCCGAGCAACTGGTCAATCTTTGGGATGCGCTGTTAGCGGCCAACGTTGCGCCTTGTGGTCTGGGCGCACGCGACACGCTGCGACTGGAAGCCGGAATGAATTTGTACGGCCAGGATATGGATGAAAACATCACTCCGTTGGAAGCCAACATGGGTTGGAGTGTGGCGTTTGAGCCGGCCGACCGCGACTTTATTGGTCGCAAAGCATTAGAAGCGCTGAAAGAAAAAGGCCACGATAAGTTGGTTGGATTGGTGATGGAAACCAAAGGCGTATTACGTCACGGTCAAAAAGTGACCGTTGAGGGTGGCGAAGGTGTCATTACATCTGGTACATTCTCGCCTACACTTGGTTTCTCAGTCGCTATGGCGCGTGTTCCTGCAACCGTCGGTGAAACCGCCGAAGTAGAAATGCGGAAGAAGCAAGTGCCGGTAAAAGTGGTCAAGCCGAGCTTCGTGCGAAACGGTCAATCTGTTTTATAATAACGTTTTAAAGTTGAACTACAGGAAGTCATTATGAGCAACATTCCAGCCGATCTGAAATACGCATCAACCCACGAGTGGGTTCGTGACGAAGGTGACGGCACCTTCACCGTAGGTATCACCGAACACGCACAGGACCTGCTGGGCGATATGGTGTTCGTTGAGCTGCCTGACGTAGGCGACAAAGTAGAAACCGGCGATGACATCGCAGTGGCAGAATCGGTGAAAGCGGCGTCTGACATCTATGCACCGATCAGCGGTGAAATCGTGGCCGTCAATGAAGATTTAGAAGACGCTCCAGAAACCGTCAATAACGACCCATACGGCGACGGCTGGCTGTTTAAGATTAAAGCAGATGACAGCGGTGAGTTAAGTAACCTGCTGGATGCAGACGCGTATGAAGCGTCTATCGACGAAGACTAACGTCATTATGTAATAGCAGACATGGAACGTCGCGAACCCCGGAGCTCTCAGCCGGGGTTCGTTGTTTTTCTCAAACAGAAATTTCCCTATTTGTACGAGGCCGAGGTAAATGACCAGTACTACCCTGACGCAATTAGAACATCATGATGAATTTATTGGCCGCCACATTGGCCCAAGTGCCGACGAGCAAAAAGCTATGCTCGACGTGCTTGGCGCTGAATCACTGGAAGCGCTGACCAAAGACACGGTTCCCGGCAGCATTTTACGTGAACCTTTTCTACAGGTTGGCGAGCCAAAAACGGAGCGTGAAGCGCTGGCGCAGCTGAAGGCCATCGCTAAGAAGAACCAGATCTTCACCTCTTACATCGGCATGGGTTACTACGATACCGTTACGCCGAATGTCATTTTGCGTAACGTACTGGAAAACCCGGGCTGGTACACCGCGTATACCCCATATCAGCCAGAAATCGCACAAGGTCGTCTAGAAGCGCTGCTGAACTTCCAGCAAATGACCATGGATTTGACCGGCCTGGATTTGGCCAGCGCGTCGTTGTTGGATGAAGCAACCGCAGCGGCCGAAGCAATGGCGATGGCAAAACGTGTGTCGAAGAACAAAAAATCGAACGCATTTTATATTGCCGACAACGTCTATCCGCAGACCATCGACGTGGTGAAAACGCGAGCGGAATACTTTGGTTTTGAAATCATTGTCGGCCCGGCTCGTGAAGCCTCCGATCACGACGTGTTTGGTGCATTGTTGCAGTACCCGGACAAAACCGGTGAACTGCATAACATCGAACAGTTAATTGGCGAGTTGCAGGAAAACAAAGCCATTGTCGCCGTGGCGTCAGATCTGATGAGCCTGTTGATGCTAAAAGCGCCCGGGGAAATGGGTGCGGACATGGTGTTTGGTAACGCCCAACGTTTTGGCGTACCCATGGGCTACGGTGGTCCACACGCGGCGTTTTTCGCTACCCGCGATAAGTTCAAGCGCTCGCTACCGGGTCGCATCATCGGCGTTTCGAAAGACAGCCGCGGTCGTCCTGCACTGCGCATGGCTATGCAGACCCGTGAACAGCACATCCGCCGTGAGAAAGCCAACTCCAACATCTGTACGGCGCAAGTGTTACTGGCCAATATGGCGTCGTTTTATGCCGTTTACCATGGCCCGCAAGGTCTGCGTCGCATCGCCAACCGCATCCACCGTTTAACCGACATCGTTGCGCTGGGCCTGCAGGACAAAGGCGTCAAAATCAACAACGGTCATTGGTTTGACACACTGACGTTCGAACTGGCGGATAACGCCACTGAGGTGTTGGCGCGCTCGAAGAATGCTGGCATCAACTTGCGTAACGACGGCAATGGCGTATTTGGTGTGAGCCTGGACGAAGCGAAGACCCGCCAGGATGTCGAAGTCCTGTTCCAGGTGCTGTTTGGTGACGATCACGGTCTTGATGTTGACGTGCTCGACAGCCGTGTTGCCAGTGGCGAAGTGGAGTCTATCCCGGCGGTATTAGTGCGCCAGTCAGAGTTTCTGACGCATCCGGTATTTAACGAATACCATTCAGAAACCGAAATGCTGCGTTACATTAAAAAGCTCGAAAACAAAGACCTGGCACTGAACCATTCGATGATTTCGTTGGGATCGTGCACCATGAAGCTGAACGCTACCGCCGAAATGATTCCGGTGACTTGGCCGGAATTCGGTCAGTTGCACCCGTTCTGTCCGGTAGAACAGGCACAAGGGTATGCTGAGCTGGTTGCAACACTGTCGGACTGGTTAATCGACATCACCGGTTACGATGCGCTGTCGATGCAGCCTAACTCCGGTGCACAGGGCGAGTATGCGGGTCTGTTGGCCATTCAGAAGTACCATGAAAGCCGTGGCGAAGCCCATCGCGATATCTGCCTGATCCCGAGTTCAGCGCACGGTACCAACCCAGCGTCGGCACAAATGATGAACATGAAAGTAGTTGTCGTAGACTGTGATAAAAACGGCAACGTCGACATGGACGATCTTAAGGCGAAAGCCGAAGAAGCGGGCGACAACCTGTCGTGCATCATGGTCACCTATCCGTCGACTCACGGTGTGTACGAAGAAGGCATCCGCGAAATTTGTGATCTGGTGCACAGCTATGGCGGTCAGGTTTACATGGACGGTGCCAACATGAACGCTCAGGTTGGGGTTACCTCGCCAGGTTATATTGGCTCGGACGTGTCGCACTTAAACCTGCATAAAACCTTCTGTATTCCACACGGTGGTGGCGGCCCTGGTATGGGTCCGATTGGCGTCAAGGCGCACTTGAAGGACTTCATGCCGAACCACAGTGTGATTACTCTGGATAGCACAAAAGCCGGCAACGGTGCGGTGTCTGCAGCACAATTTGGTAGTGCCAGCATTCTGCCAATCTCGTGGATGTACATCGCGATGATGGGTGGTCGAGGCCTGCGTGAAGCGTCAGAAGTAGCGATTTTAAACGCTAACTATGTCGCCGAGCAGTTGAGCAAGCACTTCAAGATCCTTTACCGCGGCCGTAATAATCGGGTTGCCCATGAGTGCATCATCGATCTACGTCCGTTAAAAGAAGCCGCTGGTATCGCCGAAATTGACGTCGCCAAACGCTTACAGGATTACGGCTTCCATTCACCGACCATGAGTTTCCCGGTAGCGGGTACCATTATGGTCGAGCCGACCGAGTCGGAGTCGAAAGCCGAGCTGGATCGCTTTATCGAGGCCTTGGTCAGCATTAAGAAAGAAGCCGATAAAGTTGCCGCAGGTGAATGGCCGAAGGACAACAACCCATTGGTGAATGCACCGCATACACTGGCTGACATTACCGATGCCGAATGGGATCGTCCATATGACCGTCAGGTAGCAACCTATCCGGTTGAAGCCGTCGGCTACGACAAGTTCTGGCCAACGGTTAACCGTATTGACGATGTCTTTGGTGACCGTAACCTGATGTGCTCATGCCCGAGCATTGAAGAGTATCGGTAGCGAGTGCGTTTGACGCCCCTGCGACACCAGCAGGGGACACCGAAAAAGCAAAAAGCCCTCTCATTATTAGAGGGCTTTTTCATCGGTGACTTCGTCCAGTATCTGTTCCATCAGTTCCAAGTTGTGTGCAAACACAATGCGCTGCGATTTAAACAATTGTGGTAATTCGATCAGCAGCACGGTCAGCAACAGAATAATACCCAGCGGCGCAAACATCGGCAGTAATAGCAGTCCGAGCAGCATCAGTACAACATTGATCATGCCACGTGTGGTTTTGCCCAGATAAAAGTGGTGTAAGCCGGCAACAAAAAAATAATTTAATACGGCATAGGTATCCGGATCTTTCAGTCGTTCACGTTCAAGCCGGTAATACTGTTTGCGTTGCTCATCGCTCAACGCCCGTATTTTTTCGCGGAGCCGGTCCTCTTCGTCTTTAAGATCTTGCATCCTGATGCGGTCCTTGTTCATGAGACCCTACAGGGTCATATGTTTTGTTGACGCAGTCGGGGTCGTTACAGCGACGAATTCTGGCCCAGCCGAGCTTAAGCCCGCGCCCGATACCATGCTGGCTGATGGCCTGGTAGGTGTATTCTGAACAGGAAGGCTCAAAATTACATTCGGTATTAAAAAACCGCCTGGAGCCCCCGCGTCGTTGGTACCAGCGAATCGCAGAAAGTAACGCCCGTTGCATCAATGTTATTTACGTCCCAGCGTTAAAATGGCCGCCTCGCGAGTCCAGAACAACCAGAAACGCTTCTGTTCGATAACCTGAAAGACCAGTTGCCAACCATTCGCAGCTTCTTCATTCAGTACCGACTCGATACGTTTTAATGGTAGACCGCTGGAGCCCAGAAGCAAGGTACCGCAACCGCCTTCGGCAACATGAATGACTTTATATTCTGTAAAATCCGACATTGTCTAATTCCCTATTTTTTAACAACTTTTATAACTTAAAGCAGGGGGAAGAGGACGTCAATCTTATCCGTTTGTCGGAGATCTCTTACTGATTGCGGATTTTTTCAAAAAAGGCCTCGGCAGGGAGTGGATGAGAAAAATAATAACCTTGCCCGAATTCACAGCCGGTACGATGCAAGTATTGTGCTTGTTCCGGGTGTTCAATGCCTTCGGCGACTAATTTCATCTGCATACTGTTTGCCATTGCGATAATGGTTTTTATCAGTGACTCGTCGTGTTGACTGCCGGGCACTCTGGCAACAAAAGAGCGATCAATCTTAAGCACGTCGGCACGTAGTCGTGTGAGGTAGGATAACGAGGAATAACCGGTCCCAAAATCATCAATCGCCCAGCGAAAGCCTTTGTCTTTGAGCGTGTTGACTTGCTTGATGTTGGTCTCTGGTGAACGCATAACCGCAGACTCGGTCAGTTCGAAAATGAGGGCATCCGGTGCGATTCCTTGCGTCAGTTCAAGCACCCGTTGACAGAAACTGCTCGACTCCAACTGCTTATTAGAGATGTTGATCGAGAGTGGGCCAGGCAGTGGCGAGCCTGCTGCCTGCCAGTCCTTAAGCTGTTTGACGGCGGCCTGAAGAACCCAGTCACCGAGTGCAGGCATAAGCCCTCGCTCTTCGGCCAGCGGAATAAACTCTGCCGGGCTGACCCAGCCTAAATCTTCATCATACCAGCGGCACAGTGCCTCAGCGCCGACAATAGCACCATCTTTTAGGGCCACTTGTGGTTGAAAGTGTAAGCTGAATTTATCGTCTCTCAGAGCGCGCAGAAAGCGATCAAATAATCGCTGCCGTTGTTTTAACGATTCCACCATCTGCTCGGCAAACAGCATCAACTTACAGTTCGCGACCTTTGCTTCGGCCAGCGCTACGGAGGCTTTGCGCAACAACTCGTTGGCATTGACGGGTAGCGTTGAAGGATCACGCTTGGCGGCACCGATACAGATATCCAGAAAGAATTCGTGCTGGCCACAGTTTATGGGTTCATAAAACCATTGATCGATCTCAGCGGCCATCGCCTCCACCGTTGCTTGCCAACGTGGATTGGGCACAATGGCAAACTCATCACTGGAAAAACGTGCAATAAAGCCACGTGACGCGATGCGCGATTGTAAACGATCAGCAACGGCATAAAGCACCGTATCGCCGGTGCTATGGCTGTGCAGGTCATTAATGTCTTTAAACCGACGCAAATCAACCAATAACACGGTGTGTACATCATTCTGGTGGCGCAGGTATTCGCGCAATTGCTGGCGATTGGGCAGGCCAGTGACTTCGTCTTCGTAGGTTAGCGTCTGGATGTGGCTCTTTTTTGACGATAACTCGAGTTCTGAACCGACCTGTGCGGCAGCGATACGGAGAATCTCGACGTTGTCGGTGTCCATAAAGGTTGCTGAAGTCGACATGGCTCCAATCAGACCAATTTTGCGGCCATCAGAGGTTACGATGGGCATCCCAAAATAACTTTCGACACCAAGATCGGCAAGCAGTAAATCGTCGGGAAATTGTTTGGCAACGTCCCGCTGATATTGACAAGGTTCACGTTCAGGGATGGTTTCACAGGGTGTTCCGGTCAACGGGTAACTGAAGTTATCTAACAGTTTACCGCGACCTGATACGGCGAGCGTTTCAGCGACATTGTCGTTGTCGGCGATACGCGCAATCATGACGTACTCAACATCAAGAATATTGGCAAGTTCGTGTGCAAGTTGAGGCAAAAAATCCTCGTAACCTGTGCGGGTCATGGCATTGGCCAGCCGGCTGAATTTTGAGTCGCGTTGTGACAGCGTCGTCATATCATTTTTATTCGCATTAAACGTGAGTCTGTTTGACTACTATACACTGCCAATTATTTTTGTAAGAAAAAAGTTGTTATACGTTATGTTTACAAAAAGGTAACCACGACTTAATTTTTATATTGGTATGTAAATTGCATCTTTTAAGCAGGAGATTTTTGCTTAGGAGGAGCAATGTTGTCGATACAGACGAATAAGTTTCAAATGAATGCATCACGCGCCATGACCGAAAACCAGCGTGCTTTGGATACTTCCTATCAAAGATTAAGCTCGGGAAGCCGCATTAACAGTGCTGCTGACGATAGTGCCGGGTTGCAAATTAGCAACCGTTTAAGTGTATCTATTGAAGCCGGTCGCCAGGTAAATCGAAACTTAAATGACGGTATGAGCTATGCCCAAATCGCCGAGGGCGGCCTGGGTCAAATATCTGACGCGCTGTACCGACTTAGAGCTCTGGCGGTTCAGGCACAGAATGGCATCAATTCAAAGTCAGACCTCAAGGCATTAAACACAGAGTTTCAGCAACTAAAGCAACACATCGACGCCACCGCCTACAGCACCGAAGCGTTTGGACGACTGCCTTTAGTGGGTGATGATGACTTAAAAATTGGTGATGTTGAGAGTATTGAGGCAGTTTTACAAAACGGTGTTTCGAAGAGTTTGCCGTCGGGCTTACGATCCATTGCCTATATTCCAGCGGGTTCAGAACAACTCGAATTTCGTCTCGATTCCTATAGTATGGACGATGATCTACAAGTGTTTACTCGCTCCGGCAAACACTTGGTGGGTACACCGCTGACGGATGGTGTGTGGACAGCTGGCGGTAATGGTATCGATACAGAAGCTGACTTAAAAGACAACTTTTTTTACCCGGAAAATGGTTACCTTGCGGATGCCAGTTATGATGGTTCGGAACTGAATAGCGAAGGAACCAGTTCATTTAACGGGATGACCTTTGACTTCGGTGGCGATAAGCATGACGCCTCAAACTATATTGAAACACTGACCATTGATCATGTTACCGAGCCACTGATTGTTTCAGTGGTTGGCAGTGGTGCTTTTGAAGTTGTTGGCAACTGGAAATCGATCGGAACTGGCGCTACTACGGGTAGCGAAAGTTATGAGAAGGGCCCGGTAAATATCACTGCCAGTATTAATCCAGTGTCAGAAAAAGATTTTATCACCATGGAAAAAACGCCTGCTACAGTGGAGGCGTTGGGGTTAGAGAATTCAGCACTCGATCCGATTGAGCTAGCTGAGCAGGCATTGGCAGAGATTGATGCTGCGCTTAATAACGTGCTGGATAAAAGAAGTTATTACGGTGCAAAGTTAAATGCTATGCAAAGTGCACAAAGGACTATTAATACCGCAGTAACGTCATCAACGAGTGCACGTTCACGCATTACGGATGCCGACTATGCCAAAGAAACGGCAAACTTAGTCAGTCGCCAAATTGTCCAACAAGCGAGTACCAGTGTTTTAACGCAGGCCAATGCTGTACCGGAACAAATATTGACGTTACTCAATAATACATCAACTTAACGCTGTTTATATTGAGTGGGGCAGTAGCCGCGTTCGACGGCCTTTGGTCTGAGTTGACGATGTTTGGTTGTGCGCCCGCTTACACGCGCTCGCCAAAGCCGGAAACTGCTGGGTTTCAGTTGTTGGCGCATAAATTTTCGCAGCGCTTGCTCGGATAAACCAAATTGCGCTTCGATGGCTTCAAAAGGCGTGCGATCTTCCCAGGCCATTTCGATGATGCGTGACTGTTCTGCTGCTGTAAACCTCATGACGACTCCGACACATAAGCGCTAGTAACCTTTAGTTGACCTGAAGCGGCCGCTCTATTGAGCCATCGTTAGCGATTGTTGGCTCCAGGTGGTGCGGTTTCGACCGCCTCGTTTGCTCTTATAAAGTGCTAAATCTGCCTGTTTATAAGCGCTTTTAAAGGGCTCAGCGTCACTGATCAGGGTGGCGCCAATGGATACCGTGACCGCAAGGCTTGAGCCATCGGCCAATTGAAATTTGTTGTTCTCGACACCCCGCCGAATTTTTTCCAACACACTATCGGCCTGAGCTTGATTAAGGCCGGTAATGATTAAGGCAAATTCTTCACCACCAATGCGCGTCAACGTATCGGTAGTCCGTATCAGACCGGCGATTTTTAGCGCCGTCTGCTGCAGCATTTTGTCACCGATATCATGGCCAAACGTATCGTTAATGGCTTTAAAATGGTCGATATCAATGAGCGCAAAACAACAGCTCTTGCTATTGGTGTGGCGCTGCAAGGTTAACTCGTTAAAGCGTTCGGTTAAGTAAAGACGGTTGCTCAAGCCGGTTAAAAAGTCGGTATAAGCGAGCTTTTCCAAGCGCTTGGTTTTCGACGAGTTAATTAATATGGTTTCGATTGCCGAACAGATCAGTCCCATTAACTCAATATCCAGTTCCGAGAACGGATGTGAACGCACCTGCGGACTGGAAAAGTTGAGGGTTCCCCACACTTTGCCGTTAATGGTAATTGGCAGACCCAGATAGGTTTGTAGCTGAAACTGTTGATAACAGGGATGACCGGCATAAGGCTTACTTTTGGACGCGTGCGTGGTGGCAACGACGTCTTCAGCTTCCAGAGTAACCGAACAATAGGTGTCACCCAGGTCAAAGCGTGATCCCGGCGGCACGGGGTCGTGGTCGGCGTATGAAAATTTAACGGTATACAGGGTATCTTCAACCTGGCTGACGATACCGTACTGAGTGTTCAGGTAATGACACCCCAGCCTCAGTAATTCGTTAATGCGGTCGGTGGACAGGGTTTGCGTCTGTCGATTGACCACATCGTGAACCGCCCGCAAAACTTCGGCGGCACTGGCATACTCGGTGACATCATTAATGATCGCGAAAAAGCCGTTAACCCGGCCGGTTTTGTTCTCGATGTTAGGTACGTACTTTACGTCAAGCTGGAAACTGCGACCATCGACAAAGGTTACCTTGTCGGTAAAACTGACTTCTTCACCGGCAAGAACGCGCTGATGATACAGCGTGATCTGTTGATAAGATTCCGCACCAATGATTTCGCTGATGAATTTACCTTTAACTTGATTAAACTCAAGACCAATGAAGTTTCGATAAGCCTGATTGACGTGTTGATACCGTCCTTGGTTATCTACGTAAGCCATCATCAGAGGCAGTGAATCTGCTAATTTCTTAAAGGCGCGATCGACTTTCATTACGTCCTGTTAATACCGTTTAAAATAGACGAATCGTGGCATATAGTGCCACTAAACACCATACCCATTTTGTGGTGGTTTTAGGCTGTTATTGTCGCTTAATCAACCCATTTCTTCGGTTCTTAGCCTATTGGTACTTGCGCCCCTGGCGTGATTTTGTTTCACTAAAAAGGAAATCTTGTCGGAGTGCCTCGCTTATCAAACAAGCAGGCTGAGACCGCACTGCGGGATCCGTTGAACCTGATCAGGCTAATACCTGCGAAGGGAACAAGAGAGTGTCAGCTACGATGGTTCTGAACCGTCGATCGGTTGTGTCACTCCGTTCAACACTCCTGACAAGCAACTCTAACCTTAACGATTGAGAGTATGCTATGTCATCGAACCAACGTCAGTATCGGCAACAGGCCGAATCTTTTTTAAAAAACCTCAGCGGTGCTTATTTCCCAAACTCAACACGTGAGTTTCTGCATGGCTCGCGAGCCGATATTCGTGTGCCCTATCGACGCATTCATCTGAGTAAAAGTTTGCACCAGCCCTCGCCCGGAATTGCGATGCCAGATAACCCACCGCTGGACGTTTACGATACTTCCAGCGTGTACGGCGAACCTGGAGCTAACATCGACATCGAACAAGGGCTGGTCAAATTACGTCAGCGCTGGATAGCTGAACGCCAGAGCAGCCCGGAAGGAGGGGTAACCCAGCTCGCGTATGCCCGCAAAGGCATTATCACTCCAGAAATGGAATACGTCGCGTTGCGGGAAAATCTTGGCCGTGAACACCTGGCAAATCCAATAACCGCCGAGTTTGTGCGTGACGAAATAGCCCAGGGTCGTGCGATTCTGCCGGCCAACGTCAATCATCCCGAATCGGAACCGATGATCATTGGTCGCAACTTTTTGGTCAAAGTAAACGCCAATATTGGCAACTCGTCCGTTAGCTCTTCGATTGAAGAAGAAGTGGAGAAACTGGTCTGGGCCACCCGCTGGGGCGCCGACACCATTATGGATTTGTCCACCGGTCGCAATATTCATCAAACCCGCGAGTGGATATTACGTAACAGCCCCGTGCCTATCGGTACGGTACCGATTTATCAGGCGCTGGAACGGGTTAACGGTATCGCTGAGAAGTTAACCTGGACAACCTTTAAGGAGGTGTTGCTGGAACAAGCAGAGCAAGGGGTTGATTACTTTACGATTCATGCGGGCGTATTGCACGACTACATTGCGCTGACGTCCCGCCGGGTCACCGGAATTGTTTCGCGTGGTGGCTCGATTATGGCGAAATGGTGCATGGCTCACCAACAGGAAAACTTTTTATACCAGCATTTTCATGAAATTTGTGCCATCTGCGCCGAGTACGATGTTTCGCTGTCACTGGGCGATGGGCTGCGCCCCGGCTCCATTGCCGACGCCAATGATGAGGCACAGTTTGCAGAACTCAGAACGTTGGGTGAGCTGACCAAAATTGCCTGGCAATACGATGTGCAAGTGATGATTGAGGGACCCGGACACGTTCCCATGCACAAAATCAAAGAGAATATGGATGAGCAGCTGAAACACTGCCATGAGGCACCGTTTTACACGCTCGGGCCGCTGACCACGGATATTGCCCCCGGCTATGATCATATTACCTCCGGCATTGGCGCGGCAATGATAGGGGCCTTTGGCTGTGCCATGTTGTGTTACGTCACACCAAAAGAGCACCTGGGCCTGCCTAACAAAGAGGATGTAAAGCAGGGGCTGATCGCCTACAAAATTGCTGCCCATGCCGCGGACTTGGCAAAAGGGCATCCCGGGGCGCAGGCGCGTGATGACGCCATGTCAAAAGCGCGTTTCGAATTCCGTTGGGACGATCAGTTTAATTTAGCGCTCGATCCGTTAACGGCGCGGGCTTATCACGATGAAACTTTGCCGCAGGAATCGAATAAAACCGCACAATTTTGTTCGATGTGCGGGCCTAAATTCTGTTCGATGAAGATTTCCCATGAAGTGCGACAGTATGGTTCACAGCGGATTAACATCAAGGTGAAAGACGCGGCAGAGGTGAGCTCATGAGCAAACCGGTGGTTTGGACCATTGCCGGCTCTGACAGCGGTGGAGGAGCCGGCATTCAGGCTGATCTGCACACCTTTGCTGATTTTGCCGTGCATGGGGGTTCCGTCATTACCGCGGTAACCGCACAAAACTCGGTGACCACGCGGGGTATCTATGGCCTCAGTAGTACAGAAATCAAAGCGCAATTAACGTGCTTACTGGATGACATGCCGCCACAGGCCATCAAAATCGGGCTTATCAGTAATTCCGCGCAGTTGCAGGCGATTGCGGACTTTCTGAACCGGTGGCCGGAATGGATTGAGCGTCCCTTTGTGGTCTGGGATCCGGTGATCATCAGTACGCAGCGGGACTGTCTGTCGTCACTCACGCCCGATGAATGCCGCGCACTCATGACCGAAGTGGACGTGATGACGCCTAATACGGACGAATTAGAATGGCTGTCCGGGACAGCGGTATTTGACCAGCCATCGCTGGTGCGGGCCAGCGGTATGCTATTGGAGAGCGGCTGTAAAGCGGTGCTGGCGACAGGCGTTCACGTTAACGACGACGGCGGTCGTGTTTGCGATCACTTGTATTGCAGCAACCGTCAGCAACGCTTTTGTCATGAGCACCTGAGTACCACTCATGACCATGGCACCGGTTGCACGCTGTCGGCGGCCATCGCTGCCGCAGTTGCCCATGGCTACCCGCTGGAGGACGCACTGGTGCTTGCTCATGCATACGTGCATAAGGGTTTACGCTGCGCGGAAGGGGTTGGCTCTGGGCCGGGACCCGTCGCTCACACGGGCTGGCCTACCGAATTGGAAAACTTCCCGCAAGTCTGTTGTAAGACGTTGCCGGTGAGCGATGTCCGCTTTGCGCCACTGAAGTACTCACCCGCGTTGTACCCCGTGGTGGACTCGGTTGAGTGGCTGCAACAATTACTTGATCTGGGGCTGCGGACCTTGCAATTGCGCATCAAGCGCACACCGGATAAGTCGTTAGAGCAACAAATAAAAACCGCAGTAGCCCTTGGCAGACACTACGATGCGCAAATTTTTATCAATGATCATTGGGCGTTGGCGCTTAAATACGGCGCTTTTGGGGTGCACCTTGGGCAGCAGGATCTGGCCGATGCTGATCTTAATGCCATCGCCCAGGCCGGACTGCGGTTAGGCATTTCTACCCATGGCTATACCGAAATGCTGATAGCCCTGCGCTGTCGTCCGTCTTATATCGCGTTGGGACATATCTTCCCGACCAGAACCAAGGTGATGCCGTCGCAGCCTCAGGGCACCAAGCGATTGCGGGATTATGTGGCATTGCTGTCTGCAACCGACATTCCAACGGTCGCGATTGGCGGGATTAACCTTGCTAACCTTGATGAGGTGATGGCTACCGGAGTGGATGGTGTTGCTGTGGTGACGGCTATCACTCAGGCGGAATCCGTTGAGGACGCTGTGCGGCGTCTAATGGCGCGGCTGGAGGTTGGTTGTGCTGAGTGACGAACAGTACCTTCGCTATGCCGCACAAATCGCGACGGCCACAGTTGGTGAGCATGGCCAACAGGCGTTAGCCCGGGCGCAGGTTACTGTGGTTGGGCTTGGCGGGCTTGGTTGTGCGGCCGCACATTATCTCGCCGGTGCCGGTATTGGCCGGCTCACGCTGCTCGACGCTGACGTGGTTCAACTGAGTAATTTGCAGCGACAGACGTTATACAGCACTGCGGATGTCGGACACACGAAAGCGGATTGCGCCGCGAAACGGTTGGCTGCCGTTAACCCGACAATATCCCTGCAGGCAATGCAGCAACGAGTCACAGCAGCTAACGTCTGCCAGTTGCTTAGCGGCAGCGATCTGGTGCTGGACTGTACCGACAACCTGGCGTCCCGCTATCTCATCAATGACCAGTGTTATGCGCTGGGCATACCGCTACTGAGCGCGGCAGCCGAGGGGATGAACGGGCAGTTATTGTGTCTGCACCCACAGCACGCCCATGGTTGCTACCAATGTTTGTACCCCAGTGGTGTGCAACAGAGCGCGGCCTGTGAACGAGTGGGTGTTGTTGGCGCGGTGGTCGGCATGATGGGCACCCTGCAGGCGTTGCAGGCGGTTAAAGTACTCACCGGCACTGAAGTTGAGTGGGGCAAACTGTTTCTTTTTGACGGGCTAAACCTGAGCTGGCAGTCGCTGAATCTGCCGTGTTCAGTGCAGTGCCCGCGATGTGGAGGTAACGATGGAAATTAACGTTAACGGACGACCACTGACCGTAGTAGCCGATCTCTCGCTGCAACAATTGCTGCAGCAACAGGGCGTTAATGGCAAAGCCATTGCGGTCGCGATTAATGATGACGTGGTACACCGCGAGCAGTGGCCAACGCTCACACTTCAACCGGGTGATCGTGTCACTCTGGTTACCGTCGTCGCAGGAGGTTGAAGATGCTTAAGATTGCGGATAGGGCGTTTTCTTCAAGGCTACTGGTTGGTAGCGGTAAATATCGCAGCGCGCAGGTTATGCACGATGCGATTGCCGCCTCCGGCAGTGAGCTAATTACGTTTGCCTTAAAACGGGTTGAACTGGAACAACCGCAGGATGATTTGGTCACGCCGATACAGCAGTTGGGGCTGCAGTTGCTGCCGAATACGTCCGGCGCGAAAACTGCCGAACAGGCCGTGTTCGCGGCCAAACTGGCGCGTCAGGCGCTAGGTACTGACTGGGTGAAGTTGGAAATTCACCCTGACCCCAATTATTTACTGCCGGATCCGGTCGAAACCCTGACTGCCGCTGAACAATTGGTTAAACAGGGCTTTGTGGTGTTGCCCTACTGCGGCGCTGATCCGGTGTTGTGTAAGCGGCTGGAGGAAGCAGGTTGTGCCGCGGTGATGCCGCTGGGAGCGCCAATAGGATCGAATCGCGGTCTGATCAGTCGTGATTTTCTGCAGATAATCGTCGAGCAGGCGCAGGTGCCAGTGATCATTGACGCCGGTATCGGCGCGCCAAGTCACGCTGCCGAAGCTTTAGAAATGGGGGCTGATGCCGTACTGGTCAATACGGCCATTGCCACTGCCGCGGATCCAGTGGCTATGGCCGAAGCCTTTAAACTCGCGGTACTGGCGGGTTATCAGGGGCGTCAGGCCGGGGGCCGGGCGCCAAGCATCGGGCGCGCGGAGGCTTCCAGTCCAATGACCAATTTTTTGGAGTCTCTATGAGCTTTTTTGCGCATTGGCAGAAGCTGAACTGGGATGCGTTAAGCCTGACGCTGTACAGCAAAACGGCGGCCGATGTTGAAGCCGCACTGACCAAGAAGAGCCTCAGTGATGATGATTTTATGGCGTTGGTGTCGCCGGCCGCGGAGGCTTACCTTGAGCCTCTGGCGACACGGTCGCAGGAGCTTACGCGGCAACGTTTTGGCAACACTCTGAGCTTATTCATTCCCTTATATTTATCCAACCTCTGTGCCAATGAATGCAGTTACTGCGGCTTCTCGATGAGCAACCGGTTGCGACGTAAAACCTTGTCGATGGCTGAAATTGAACAGGAATGCGCGGCGATTAAAGCGAAAGGTTACGACTCGGTGCTGGTGGTAACCGGCGAACATGAACGCAAAGTTGGGCGGCAATACTTTGCGCAGGCGTTACCCATCATTAAGTCGTACTTTAGTTATGTGATGTTTGAAGTACAGCCGCTGAGCCAGAAAGACTATCTTCAACTGTCATCGCTCGGCCTCAACGCTGTGATGGTTTATCAGGAAACCTATAATGCTGCTGCTTATCGCCGGCACCACCTTAGGGGCAAGAAGGCGGATATCGAATGGCGACTGAATACGCCTGATCGGCTGGGGGCTGCCGGCATTGATAAAATCGGCTTAGGCAGCCTTATTGGTCTTGCTGACTGGCGCGTGGATAGCCTGTTTACCGCCATGCATTTAAGCTACTTACAACGTCGTTACTGGCGCAGTCGTTATTCCTTGTCCTTTCCGCGGTTACGCCCGTGTGCCGGGACTCAAGTTGACACGCATGTCATCAGCGATCGTCAGTTGGTGCAGCTTATATGTGCTTATCGATTGCGTTTTCATGACGTTGAAATGAGCTTATCAACACGCGAACAGGCTAGACTTCGTGATGGCCTGTTTAACTTAGGCGTGACCGCGGTCAGCGCTGAGTCGAAAACACAGCCGGGCGGCTATGCCAATGCCACTGCCGAGCTGGAACAGTTTCGTATCGATGACAGCCGCAGCACGTCTGAGGTGGCGGCTGCCATTCGGGCACAGGGTTTGCAACCAGTCTGGCGAGATTGGCTATCGCAATGGTGATTTGCTGAGGCAATGGCTTGTATATTGTTTGGTATTAGTAAAAACTGGAGGAAGGGTTAGTGACAGGCAGGGAAGCAAATGGCTATAAAGTTACGTGACGATGAGCAGATTATTCATCGATCTTGGCTGAGTTATGTCATTCTCGGCGAAACATTTTTGTTCATCGCTATTGGGTTGTTGTTCAGTGCGATCTCCAGTTCCTATGACGATACGTTATCGATAGCTTGGCTGCTGTTCGTTATCATTGATGCGGTCAAAATCGCTTTACGATACAGCCGTACCCGTGTGGTGGTGACCAATCAGCGGCTATTGGCCAAATACGGTGCATTGTTCCGGGAAACCGTAATCGTAGAATGGGATGACTTAAGTTCTGTCTTCATTAATCAGGGCTTTGTCGGGCGCTGGTTTAATTATGGCACCATCACGATTAATACCAAAGGTGGACGCTATTACTCGATATCAACCATTTACCAGCCATACGAGCTGGAACAGGCGATAGCGAAAGCAAGAACGCAGTAGCGGCACGCTGTGTGATGCGAGGCGCCAGCTAAAGTATGGTCCAGGGGCCATCACTGAGGGTCTGGCGTAGTTCTGATTCATAACTCGGTTTAAGGTGAGTCACCCAGACGTGCTTAATATCCTGCACCTGCAGTAAGGTGCGTTGTAGCATCGCCGGGGTCATGTGCTGTGTTTTCTCCGCAACTTCGGTCAGCCGATCAGGAAAAGCGCATTCGATCATTAATACATCAATCGGTGCCAGCCGGTTTAAGTCCGTGACTAACTGTGCAGACTCGGTACAATCCGCACAAAAAACATAGTGTAAGTGTTCACTTCTTACCGAATAGCCAACGGTGGGTATTTTGTGTTGCACGGCAAAGGGTTCGATCAACATCCCTTCGTGCTCGATGCGCTCACCGGCCTCGAGTTCAACCAGTTCAACAACGGCGGTAGCGCTGCCGATAGCTTTGGTAAAGTCTGGCCAAATTTCGTCGTTAAAAATATTACGTTGCAATCGCTGCAGAGTTTCCGCTAAACCATAGACTTTGACCGGTAGATTAGGCTGTTCAAACTGATTGCTCAAAAACGTCGGTAGTGCCGCAATATGATCCATGTGTGCATGAGTAAGAAAGATATGCCGAATGCGATGCATTTCGGACAGTGACAGCGTTGCCAGACCGGTACCGGCATCAATCAGCGTGGACTCACTGATTTGAATGCAGGTTGAACCCTGTTGATTTTCACCACTCAAACCACCACTACAACCTAATACACGAAGAGACACCGGATCATCCTTATGGTTGACTGCACATCTATGATAGCGCAAGCATAGCAAAACTTTGCGCAACAATGGTGTTATGATAATTGTCCGTCGCCGAAAACATTCTCCAGGAGGCCGTTTTGCAAACAGCTACTCAAGCCAATACCGATAAAGCACAGGGCTTTATTCCGCAATTGATCATTCTGACGCTCTTTTGGGTTGGTCTGCAACTGGTGGCCAGTTGGGTAAAACCGGGCTTTGATCATATTGGCCAGTACATCAGCGAAATTAATGCCACCGGCACCCCAAAAGCTGGCGTGCTTGGCTGGGTTGGTTTTATTCCGCTGGCAATGATTGCGTTTAGCCTGTTGGTATCGATACGCAGCAAATTGACGCTGAACCGCATCAGTTACTGTGGCTGGTTGCTGCTGTTTCTCTGGCCGTTTGGCTACCTGGCGGCAGCATTGGCACCCTGTGATGCCGGCTGCCCGGCTGATGGCAGCAGCTCGCAAGCCATCCACAATGTCGTCAGTGCTGCCAGCTATTATGGTTTCGCGTTGGGTGCTCTATTGTTGGCCTTAACCCCCAAAGCCTCATGGCCGGTACGGTTAGCGTTGGTGTTGCTGGCGGTCGTGATTGTGTTGGGCTTTTTGCTGATGACGTCTTATCCGTTAGTGGAAATTCGTGGTGCCATCCAACGCTATACAGAAATTGCTCAACTGGCGGTATTTTGGTTGTTGCTGTTTCTAACCCATAATCCCGATAAGGACGACAGCTTATGAGTGAACAACTTATCCGACTCAGTATTTCCGGGATGAGCTGCGCGTCATGCGCCGGCCGCGTTGATAAAGCATTGAATCAGCTTGAAGGGGTCAATGAGGTTGCGGTTAATCTCGCTTCGGACTCAGCTGAAATAAAGGCCGATAACGTCACCGTCGAACAATTGATAAAGGCCGTAAAAGATGCCGGTTATGATGCTCATGAAATCGTTGATCGTGACAAAGAAATGCGTGAACAGCGAGCGCGGCAACAGCACGAGTTTAGTACCTTGCGCAGAGAACTCCTGGTAGCAACCTTACTGACGCTACCGGTTTTTATTTTGGCCATGGGCAACCATATGGTGCCGGCATTTTCTAACTGGGTGCATAACAGTCTTGGCTTACAAACCAGTTGGTGGATTCAGTTGGTGTTGACCTCAGTGGTCTTGTTTGTACCCGGCCGACGCTTTTATCGCATCGGTTTGCCGGCGTTAGCTAAGGGCGCACCGGACATGAATTCGTTGGTTGCGATTGGTGCGACAGCCGCGTGGGGCTATTCGGTGGTCGCTACGGTGTTGCCGCAATGGCTGCCGGAACAATCGATCAGTGTGTATTTCGAGGCTTCGGCGGTCATCGTTACCTTAATTCTGGCCGGACGCTACATGGAAGCGCGCGCCAAAAGCCATACCTCCGACGCCATCCAGCGTCTGCTCGGTCTGCAAAGCAAAACCGCGCGGGTGATCACCGCCGGTGAAGCGCGGGAAGTTGAGGTAAAAGAATTATCCAAGGGTGATGAAATCGAAGTACGACCCGGCGAAAAAATCCCGGTCGATGGCACGGTGACCAGTGGCGACAGCTACGTCAACGAGGCGATGATCACCGGCGAAGCCGAACCGGTGCACAAACAAGTTGATGATAAAGTGGTTGGCGGCACCGTCAACGAACGGGGCACGTTGCGATTCAAAGCGACGGCGATTGGAGAAACCACGGTATTGTCACAAATTATCCGCATGGTGGAGCAGGCGCAGGGGGCGAAGTTACCGATTCAGGACACCGTTAATAAAATTACGCTGTGGTTTGTGCCGGCGGTCATGCTGATTGCATTGTTGACCTTTGTCGTCTGGTTGTTTGCCGCAGGTGAAGACTCACTTACCTTTGCCTTGGTGAACGCGGTAGCGGTATTAATCATTGCCTGCCCCTGCGCGATGGGGCTGGCAACGCCAACGTCTATCATGGTGGGAACCGGGCGTGGTGCCGATCTGGGCGTATTATTCCGGCAGGGCAGTGCATTGCAGGCATTGCAGCAGGCTAATGCGGTGGTGTTTGATAAAACCGGAACGCTGACTGAAGGTGAGCCACAATTAACGGACTGGGTAACCGTTGATGCGGATGACGAACAGACACTTGCGCTAGCGGCAAGCGTTGAGCAACGCTCTGAACACCCCACCGCAGAAGCCTTAGTCGAGTTTGCCAAACAACAACAACGACCGTTGAAGGACGTGCAGTCCTTTGAGGCACTGTCCGGTTTAGGTGTGGTGGGTCAAGCCGACGACAAGCAAGTACTGGTTGGCTCGAGGACATTGATGGCTGAACGAGCGATTGATCTGCAGCAAGCCCCTGAGCAGGCGGCAGAGTGGTCTGACTCTGGCTTGACGCCTATTTACGTGGCAATTGATGGTCAGTTAAAGGCGATATTCTGTGTCAGCGATCCTGTTCGTAAAAGCGCCAAGGCGCTGATCCACGCGCTGCACCAGCGCGGTCTGAAAACGGCGATGGTAACCGGCGACGCGGAGTCGACCGCAAAGCGTATTGCGGCTGAACTGGGTATCGATAAAGTCGTGGCCGAAGTGAAACCCGATGGCAAAGTTGATGCGGTGAAGCAGTTACAAAGCCAGTGGGGTCGTGTTGTTTTTGTCGGCGACGGCATTAACGATGCGCCGGCTCTGGCTACGGCTGACGTAGGCTTTGCGATAGGAACCGGTACTGACGTCGCGATCGAATCCGCCGACGTGGTATTGATGTCGGACAATCTGAACGTGGTGCAGCAGGCGTTTGCGCTGTCTAAAGCCACGATGCGTAATATTCAGCAGAATTTGTTCTGGGCGTTTGCCTACAATACCGCGCTGATCCCGGTCGCCGCGGGTGTGCTGTTTCCGTGGTTCGGCATTTTGCTGTCACCAATGCTGGCCGCCGGTGCGATGGCCTTGTCGAGTGTGTTTGTACTAACGAATGCGCTGCGTTTAAAACGAATGACGTTGGAGAGTTAATCCAGCATGAAGCTTGGAATATTTGATAGTGGTGTCGGTGGTTTAACGGTAGCGCGCTCACTGCAACGCAGTGGGTGTTTTAGTCATTTGCTCTATTACGGCGACACCGCTCGGGTCCCTTATGGCAGCAAAGATGCGAATACGGTTACTCGTTACGCGCTGGAGGCGGTTGAGTTTTTTAACGGTGCAGATGTGGATGCGTTGGTGGTGGCGTGTAATACCGTCAGCGTGGTGGCGCTGGAGCAGATGCAACGTTATTCCAATAAGCCGGTCTATGGTGTGTTGGAGCCAGGCGTTATGGCGCTGCAACAATTGCCGGGAATTGACCAATCGGCATCGATTCTGGTTATCGCGACCCGTTCAACGATCGGTTCGGGCGAATATCAACGGCGTTTGAACGAACTGGGTTATCAAAAGGTGGCCGCGTTGGCTACCCCGTTGTTTGTGCCAATCGTCGAAGAAGAGCTGTATGAAGGCCCTATTTTACAGGAAACCTTCACGCATTATTTCGGTAACCTGCAACCACCGCAAGTGGTGGTGTTGGGGTGTACTCATTTTCCATTGATAGCGGAGCCAATTTCGGCGTATTTTAACGGTGCGCAAACCATTCATTCGGGTGAGGCAATGTTGCACTGGCTGCAACAGCAACTGGAACTGAAGCCGCAGTTTTCACAAACGCCGATTCAGATTCTGGCGTCCGAAAATGTCGAGGCGGTAAGACGAGTGGCGGCGCGTTGGCAGCTACAACTGTAATAAGGACGAAACGATGTTTTTAACTGATTATCGGGCAACGTTGATCTGGATGGCCGTCATTATCGCTACGGTGTTGGTGCAGTGGTTTGTCGCCAGTGGCACCAAAGCCAGACAAGCAGGTGCTATTCCCGGCAAAGAACCGCAGCAAATGAGCCATCAGGACTTTGTGTTTCGTGCCTGGCGCACGCATCAGAACTCACTGGAAAATCTCAGCCCAATGCTGGGCACGGTGGTGTTAGCGATATTGGCCGGTGTTGATCCATTATGGACGGCGTCAGCGACGGCGGTGTTTGCGGTGGCTCGCATTGCTCATATGGTACTGTATTACGCGATAGCAACCGAGAAAAACCCAAGCCCCCGCAGTTACTTCTTTATGCTTGGGCTGTTAGCCAATATCGCGTTGTTGGTCATGGTGCTGGTGACGTTATTCAATGGGGCGTAAATCCGGTGGCACATAGGTTGTCGTAGCCGATGCTGAATTGAGTGTCTGCTGGGAATAATAGCGGTTGATAACGCCTTTCAGGTCATCCACCAAGTCACCGTTGTCATTAATGAAGTCACAGAAATCCGCATAATTGGCTTTGCGGATGCGAACGTTGATGATACGCAGTGAAGCAACCGTCAAGGTGTGGTGATAGGGAATCTCACCTAAGCCAAAGTTGCGCTCGGTGCGCAGTAACTCCACCACTTTTGACAGCGCGATCGGCCACGGGTGGGCGTTTAGATAAACCCAGGCCACACGCAAGTGCCAAAGGTGATCGATATCATCTTTGCCAAATGAACGTTGTTCAAGTTGTATTAAAAAGTCTTCGTCAGACATGGAGCATTCGTACATAACGTTACTTGGTGTATGTGTCCCTGGTTGAGCCGTTACCGGCGGTCTATCTTCGTGTGTTCGATTTAATTGAATTATACGCAGTTAATTACTTATCTGCATTCGATTTAGTTCAATCATTCAAGAATTTATGCCGGCACCGAAGAGAGCTGCCCTTTCGGCCTTAACATTTGCTATGATTAGCACTCAGTTACCCTGTACTGTTCTAGGAGTAAGTACTTATGTCAGATTCTGAACAACGCCCGTTATACATACCCTATGCGGGCCCTTCGTTGTTGGAAACGCCACTGTTGAATAAGGGCAGCGCTTTTTCAAAGGAAGAGCGTGCAGCATTTAACCTGACCGGGCTGTTACCGCCGCGCTACGAGTCGATAGAGGAACAGGCTGAACGCGCTTACATGCAGTACAAGAGCTTTGAAACGCCGCTAAACAAACACATTTATTTGCGTGCTATCCAGGATAACAACGAAACGTTGTTCTATCGCTTGCTGACTGATCATCTCGAAGAGATGATGCCGATTATTTACACACCAACGGTCGGTGATGCGTGCGAGAAGTTCTCTGACATCTACCGCAGTTCACGCGGTTTATTCATTTCTTATTCCGAGCGTGACCAGTTGGATGACATCCTTCGCAACGCGACCAAACAAAAGGTCAAGGTGATCGTGGTGACGGACGGAGAGCGCATTCTGGGGCTCGGTGATCAGGGCATTGGCGGCATGGGTATCCCGATCGGAAAATTGTCGCTGTACACCGCCTGTGGCGGTATCAGCCCGGCCTACACGCTGCCGGTGATGCTGGATGTTGGTACCAACAATGAAAAGCTGTTGAATGACCCGATGTACATGGGCGCTCGCCACAAGCGTATTAACCAGGAACAGTATGATGAATTCCTTGATAAATTTATTAAAGCGGTGACGCGTCGCTGGCCGAACGTCATGCTGCAGTTCGAGGATTTTGCCCAGCCTAACGCGATGCCGCTACTGCGCCGTTACCGTGACCAGGTGTGTTGCTTTAATGATGATATTCAGGGCACTGCATCGGTTACCGTCGGTACCTTACTGGCCGCTTGCCGCAAGAAAAATAAGAAGCTGAGTGAGCAGAAAGTCGTTTTTGTCGGTGCGGGTTCAGCGGGTTGTGGTATCGCCGAACAAGTGATGATTCAAATGATGGCGGAAGGTCTGTCCGAAGAGCAGGCTAAGCAAAACATCTTCATGGTCGATCGTTACGGCCTGGTGGTCGACAGTATGAACGATTTACGCGACTTCCAGCAGGCGTTGGCACAGCCGCTGGCGCGTATTAACGAGTGGCAATACAGTGGTGACTATCCATCGTTGTTGGATGTGATTCACTGTGCAGAGCCGGATGTTTTGATTGGCGTTTCTGGTCAGGCAGGCTTGTTCACCGAACAGGTCGTTGAAGCGATGGCTAAGCATGTTGAACAGCCGATCATTTTCCCGTTAAGTAATCCGTCAAAACACGTGGAAGCGCACCCGGCTGATGTGATGAAATGGACTAAGGGTAAAGCCATTGTAGCGACCGGCAGTCCGTTTGGTTCTGTCGAATACGATGGCAAGCAGTATCCCATTGCGCAATGTAACAACAGCTATATTTTCCCGGGGATCGGCCTCGGTGTGATTGCCGTAAAAGCAAACCGAGTCAGTGATGAGATGTTCCGCGTTGCCAGTAAGACCTTGGCCAAAGCATCACCCTCGGCCAACGGCAAAGGCGAGCATCTGTTGCCGGCCTTTGATGATTTAGCACAACTGTCTAAAGACATCGCCTTTGCGGTTGGCAAGGTCGCTCAGGAAGAGGGCTATGCGTTGGAAATTGATGATGAACAACTGCGTGAGCGCATTGACAACAATTTCTGGAAGCCCGAATACCGCTTTTACAAGCGCGTCAGCATCTAGCCTGTGGTGCCGTTGGCATGATGCTAACGCCCGATGTGGGTTACTGACGGAAGTTATCCGAAGGCCTGTTCCAGATCCCGGAGCAGGTCTTTTTTACATTCAATGCCTACCGAAAGGCGCAGTAAATCATCCGGAACCGGACTTCCGGCCCCTTCGATGCTGGCGCGATGCTCAATCAGGCTCTCGACGCCGCCCAGTGAGGTTGCACGTTTCCACAACTGAGTTTTAGCGGCGGTCGCAATCGCTTGCTCAGCGCCACCCTGTAAACGTATCGACAGCATACCGCCAAAACCGCCCTGCATTTGCCGGCAGGCAACGTGATAGCCGGCAAAACTGGGTAATCCCGGATAAAGCACTTCTTTAACTTGAGGGTGTTGCTGTAATTGTTCCGCCAACCATAACGCCGACTCGCAACTCTCGCGCACCCGCAGGTGCAGAGTGCGCATACCGCGCAGTAATTGCGCAGCATCATTGGGGCCGGGAACACAGCCATTTTGCGCCCGCAAGGCAACGATTCGTTGCCAGAAGGCATTGTTGTCGCGACACGCCAAAGCACCAGAAATGACATCGGAGTGGCCGTTTAAATACTTGGTTGCCGAGTGCATAACCAGGTCAGCGCCAAGCTCCAACGGTTGAGTCAGCAGTGGTGTAGCGACGGTTGAGTCGACCGCCAGTATGGCGCCGTGACGCCGACAACTCTCGGCAATGGCTTGGATATCGGAAACGTTCCAGAGCGGGTTGCCCGGTGTTTCGAGCCAAACCAACTGTGCCGGTTGCTGCGCTAACGCCTGTTCGACCGCGCCGTCAATATGGGTATCAATAAATCGAACCTTTAAGCCAAAATCTTGCCCAAAGGTTCGTAACCAGTTGCGCAAGGCCCAATACATGACCGTAGGCGCAATGACGGCGTCACCGGGCTTAAGAGCCAGAAATATAGCTGTCGCCGCTGCCATGCCGGAACTGAAAATGCGCGCATCGGCGGCGTTTTCAAGTGCCATGATAAGCTCTTCCGGTGCGCGGTAAGTCGGGTTGTCTGCCCGTGAGTAAACCCGGCCACTGCGATATTGATTATCCTCATCACGCAAATAAGTGGTTGAGTTATATACTGGTGGTATCAGCGCTTGTTTGTCGTTGATGTCGTGCTGTTGCTGACAAGGAGAGCCTTGTGCAAGCAGCGACTGCGGCGCGAACGGAAGTTTTTGCGTCATAAACTGGCCCATAAAGTAATCTAAACAGGAAATCACACGTATTTATGGGTGTTATTTGATAGTAACCACAGGAGTAATGCAATGCGATTTTTAAAAACTATGGTACTGGGTTCATTGTTGTTTGTCGCAAACTCTGCGCTGGCGAACGAATGTGAGCTGACCATCGATAGCAATGATCAGATGAGATACGATAAAAAGGAACTGTCTGTTCCGGCAAGTTGTTCAGAAGTCACTTTGACGCTTACTCACTCAGGTAAGATGGGCAAAAAAGTGATGGGTCATAACTGGGTGCTGAGTAAAGCATCGGACATGCAGTCGGTTGTACAACAAGGTATGGCTGCTGGACTCGACAACCAGTACACCCCTGACTCTGACGCTGTATTGGCAGCAACGGACGTTATTGGTGGCGGCGAAGAAACGTCAATCACGTTTTCAACCGAGGGTATGGATGCAAACGGTAACTACAAGTTCTATTGCACCTTCCCTGGACACTCAGCCATCATGCAAGGTGTTTTCAAAATTACTAAATAGCTAGCGCTGATTCAAAACGCTAGAGTAAAAGCCCGTGTATGCCTTCATTCACGGGCTTTTAAATGGAGTATCGATGAAAGTTTTTGGTGTTGTATTAGGCATGGCGCTGACCGTTTTAACCGTCAGTTGGAGCCAGCTATCAGTGGCGCAAGGATTTGGCCCGCGGGAAGCATTAGTGATAGCGGAACAAGTTCAATTTGAACGTGAATCAAACCGGGTTGAGGCCGTTGGTACGGCACAGGCGCGACGGTCTGTCACGCTTTATCCGGCCGTCGGTGATCGTGTCGAAGCGGTGAATTTTAAGCCGGGTGACAAGGTGCAGGCGGGGCAAATACTGGTGCAATTGGATGACCGCCGGCAACAGGTCGCGTTGCAACAAGCCAAACTGAATTTACAGGATGCCGAACGTACGGTTGAACGGTTGCGCTCAAGTTTTGAACAGGGTGCTGTGCCGCAGTCTGAGTTAGATAATGCGATTTTATTGCGTGATCTGGCCGAGGTTGAAGTGCGCCGCGCCAAGACCGAAGTGGATGATCGCAAGGTCATCGCACCGTTTGAGGGCATTGTCGGCCTCACCGATATTGAAGAGGGCGATCGCATCACCGAACAGACCATTGTCACCACCATTGACGATCGCGATACGTTGCTGATTGACTTTCGTATTCCTGAAGCGGCTGTCAACCTGTTGCAGGAAGGCGCCGAATTGACCGTTCAGCCATGGCGTTATTCGGGACCGCCGGTTACGGCAGAAATTGTCGAGCGTGACTCACGGATCGACCCACAAACCCGTATGTTTCGCGCTCGCGCAGCCCTTGATAACAGTAAAGATGACTTTTTGCCGGGCAGCAGTTTCAGAACAGAAATTGAATTGCTTGGTCAGGAATTCGTGTCCATCCCCGAAGCGGCATTATCCTGGGGACCTAACGCCCCTTACATCTGGTTAGCAGAAAATCAGCAGGCGAAACGCATTGAAGTGCAAATCGAACAACGTCTCGAAGGCCGCGTGTTGGTGTCCGGTGACATCCAGCGGGACGATATCTTAATCGTTGAGGGTATCCAGAATTTGCGCGACGGTCAGGACATTAAGTTTAAAAATGTTGGTAGTGTTGACTCTGCAGAGGTGGCAGACTGATGGCTGATAACAAGCATCCTGCACCTGCCGAGGCGAACGACTTACCGTCACTGTCGATTCGCCGGCCGGTACTCATCGTTGTTCTCAATATTCTTATCGCGATTGCCGGTATCGCCGCCATCATGGGCGTTGAGGTGCGTTAGTTACCCGATGTTGACCGTCCGGTGGTGACCGTGCGTGCCAATTTACCCGGTGGCGCTCCCGAAACCGTTGATGCCGAGGTTACCAGCGTCCTGGAAGGTGCTGCGGCACGTGTTTCAGGGGTTAAATCCATTCGTTCACAGTCCGAAGAAAACTCCGCCCGAACGGTGGTCGAATTTCGTCCCGGTGTCGATTTAGACGTCGCCGCCAGTGAAGTGCGAGAGTCAGTTAACCAGGTGCGGCGAGAACTGCCCGAGGAAGTCGAGCAGGTTAACGTTGTTAAAGCGGATGATGACGCCAGAGCGGTGTTAGACATTGCGGTCAGCAGTGACTCGCTGAGTTTAGAAGAATTAACCCGCCGGCTGGAAACGGACGTGGCGCCGGAGTTTCTGTCAATTGACGGCGTTGCCGATGTACGCCTTAACGGCGCTCGTGAACGGGTACTAAGGGTTGCCATCGATCCGCTGAAACTCAGTAGCTTTGGGCTCTCTGTCACCGATGTGGCCGATGCGCTGCGGCAAGCACCTTTTGACGTTCCAGCCGGTAGTCTGCGCTCAACCGATCAGCGCATCATTATTCGCGCCGACGCCACGTCGGTTACCGCCGAACAGGTTGAGAACATCATCATCGAGGCCGATACTCGTGTCGGCGATGTGGCACAGGCCTATTTTGGCCCGGCCGATGCGAGCAGCTTTGTACGTCTTAACGGCAAACCGGTCGTCGGTGTCGGGGTGATTCGTCAGGCTGGCTCCAATACCATCGAAATTTCCGACCAGGCGCTGGCGATGTTGGAGCGATTACGGCAGCGTTTCCCGGATATGGAAATGAAGGTGACCAATGATGATGCGCTGTTTATCCGCAAATCGGTTACCGAAGTCATTACCACACTGGCAATTACCATTGCGCTCGTGGTAGCCACACTCTGGGTCTTTATTGGCTCCTTCCGGGCTACCATTGTGCCTGCCCTGTCGATTCCGGTGGCGCTGTTTGGCGCAATCTCGGCGATTTGGCTGATGGGATTCTCCATCAATATTTTAACGTTGCTCGCGTTAGTGCTGGCTACCGGCTTAATTGTCGATGACGCCATTGTCGTCACTGAAAATATTCAGCGTCGCCGGGGCATGGGGCTGGGTCCCAGAGCGGCGGCCGTTTTGGCGACTCGGGAAGTGTTTTTTGCGGTGGTTGCGACCACCGCCGTACTGGTTGCGGTATTTGTGCCGATAGCGTTTTTACCGTCCACCGCCGGGCGTTTGTTCCGGGAATTTGGGGGCGTACTGGCCGCCGCGGTGATCATTTCCTCGTTTGTGGCACTGTCATTGGTCCCCGCTTTTACCGCGAAACTCCCGAAGGATGCCGGACGGCGAAATATTTTTCGGCCAATTGGCCACTGGTTTAAACGGGGCTATGAGAAAACACTGCACAAGGCGTTGAATTTTTCCTGGGTGATTGTTGCTGCTTCGCTGGTGGCCGCAATCGGTGCCGGGTTTATTTACGATCGCGTCGCCTCAGAGTTATTGCCATCAGAGGACCGCGGCGTGGTGCGGGTGTTTTCCCGAGGCCCGGACGGTGTGGGACTTAACTTTATGGATCGGCAGACTCGGCAGCTGGAAGATATCCTGATTCCTTATCAGGAAGCTGGTGTTTTCGATTCCATCTATACCGTGGTCGGCCAGTGGGATGTAAACCTGAGCTTCATCACCGCCAATATGCAGCCATGGGAAGAACGTGATATTTCACAACAGCAGGTGATTGAGGAAATACGTGGCCCGCTGTCGCAAATCCCGGGAGCACCCGGTCGAGCGTTTGGCTCCAACTCACTGGATGTGAGAGGAGGTCAGGGTGGTGGTGCCGTGGAGATGGCCATCACCGGTGAAAACTACACCGATATTTTTAATGCCGCACAGGAATTTACCGCGGCAGTGGTGCAACAGGCGCCACAACTGACCAATCCGGATATTTCTTATCAGCCAACGCAGCCGCAACTGCGGTTTAAGATTGACCGCCGCCGTGCCGCGGAGCTGGGGGTCTCGCTGAGTGATGTTTCGACCACTCTGCGGGCGGCGATTAATGGTGACGACGTTGCCGACCTTAATGTCGGCGACCAACGTATACCGGTGATTTTGCAGACCCGAGTGGGCAGCATCCAGTCACCTCAGGACATGCAAAACCTGTATGTCTCTTCGAACTCAGGCGAACTGGTACCGATTTCCAGTGTGGCTGAGATTGTCGAAGAGGGCGTATCGGCGGAACTGGAACGTCATGGCCAACGGCGTGCTATCGAAGTGCAGTTTGAGATACCCGAAGATTATCCATTATCCGAAGCAACCGAAATTCTGCGCAACATCGCACAGGAGGAGTTGCCGGCGGGCATGGGGCTGCTGTTCCTCGGTGAAGCACAAACCTTCGAAGACACCAATCGTGAAGTCGCGATGACTTATATTCTGGCGTTTTTGATTGTGTTGCTGGTGTTAGCCGCGCAGTTTGAAAGCGTCAACAGTGCGGTGGTGGTAATGTTAACGGTACCTTTTGGTATTGCGGCCGCCATTTATGCGTTGTTCCTGACCGGTATTTCACTCAACATCTATTCGCAAATTGGCCTGGTCATGTTGATTGGTCTATTGGCGAAAAACTCGGTGCTGTTGGTCGAGTTTGCGGATCAACTTCGAGATCGTGGTAACAGTGTGCGTGATGCGATTGAACAGGCAGCATCGATTCGGTTACGGCCAATTATGATGACGTTGGTGTCGACCATCCTTGGTGGTTTGCCGTTGATCCTGTCGACCGGTGCCGGGGCTGAAGCACGTAATTCCATCGGTTGGGTGGTGTTCGGTGGTCTTGGTTTGGCAACGGTATTTACGCTTTATCTGACCCCGGTGCTTTATTTGTGGCTGGCTCGCTTTACCAAGCCACGGGCGGATGAATCGGCGCGTTTAAGCCGCGAGCTTGAGGAAGCTAACGAATCGGCTTAATATCCCATTGCTTGCGCAGGCGGTCTAAGGTGCCGTCCTGCTCAAACGCTGCCAATGCCTGATTGAGCTTATTTAATAATTCCTGGTTGCCCTTATTAACCGCCATTGCAACAGGGGTAACCTCCTTTGGTTGCCAAAGTATTTTTAATTCAAGGCCGTACTGTGCTGCCAGGTAGTGTGCTACCCGTTGTGGCATGATCACGGCCTCCACCTCACCCACCGCCAGTTGCGCCATCGCTTCTTTTTTAGAGCTGGCTTGTTCAATACGAATGGCGTCACGTAAGCCGAGCTCGACCAAGTGCGTTTCCAGCGCTGAGTGACGATCGCCGCTAATGCGTTTGCCAATTAAATCGCGAACATTTTCAATCTGTTGATTAGAGGACAGGATAAAAAGTGTCGGGCGACGTTCGTAGTAAGGCGTGGAAAAATCAAAGTATTGCTGACGAATAGCGGTCGCTTCCATACCGATGGCGATATCCAGTTCGCCGTAGCGTAATAAACTGACGACGTTGTCCCAATCGTACTGATTAAGCTCTAGAGGTTCATCAAGTTTCGCGTAGATGGCGTTGATAACAGCCACGTCAAAACCGGTGAGCTCACCCTGGTAAAAGAATTGATAAGGTGGATAGCCGGTCGCCATACCGGCTTGTGTATCGGCGGCCGCAGGCTGACTGATGCCTAGTAGAATAAGTGCTATCGGCAACAGGCGCTGTGGACGGTTCATAATCGCTCTGCAACCTTTAGCTTGGTTTTGATGAAGTCGGCGTGAGAGATGTATAGTAAATCGGCCAATTTGCGTAGCATGCTTTCTTCGTGTGGATCTAACATACTGTCAGCATAGGCAAGGCGCCAAAGATTTTCCAGTAAATCGATCTTGTCGGCGTATGGCAGGTCTTTCAGTGGGGCGGTGAAATGTTGCAACGACGCGGCTTCACTGACCTCCTTACGGGCTGCTTCAATGGCGGTTTCAGCCTGACGCTCGGTTAACGCGTAGTCGCGCATGAGATCGCCGCGTAAAAATGCGTGTTCATCGGCTGAGAATTGGCCATCAGCGAGTGCGATTTCCACCATCAATATCAAGCTCAGGGTCTGGCTTTGGCTCAGGCCTTCAATGGTTTGTTCAGTCGTCGCCTGTGGCTGCGATAGCTTGGCTTGAATCAATTGTTGCAGTCTCTTTAGCATGGCATAACCGTTTCTCTATGACGTTAAAGGTTAGGAATCAGTAGAATAAACTCACTGCCTTCCCCTGGTGTTGATTGGACGTCAATCTGACCTTTGAGTTTCCGGGTCACTAAGTTATAAACGATGGACAAGCCCAGTCCGGATCCCCCGTGATCACGAGCGGTTGTATAAAAAGGTTCAAAGATACTTTTTAAGGTACGGGTTTCCATACCTTTGCCGTTATCTTTAAAACGCACCACGGCACCGTCCTCATGAGCTTCGACGCTGATGCTGATGTGATGTTTTTCATCGGCCTCGGTAAACGCGTGTTCATGGCAATTAGAGACCAGGTTGGTAATGATCTGAGCCAGTGCGCCTTGATAGGTTTTTACTTTGATGCGCTCGTCAGCATCAATACTGATACTGACTTTTTTCTTTTTCACCATCGGCTTTAGGCTGATAACCAGTGCATTAAGGTAATCGGCCAATGCGCATTCGACCAGTTCAAAGCTTGATTGGTCGACGGCCGTTTTTTTGAAGTTTTGAATCAGACTGGCGGCACGTTCAAGATTACTGCTCAGTAACGTGTACGCATCGAAGGTGTCGTTAATAAAGGTCGCCAGTTGTTTGCGGGAAATGCTGCCGTCTTCAAACGCCGTACGCAGTTTTTTTAACCGATGCTCGCAGTGTGTGGTTGCCGTCACCGCGATACCAAGCGGTGTATTTACCTCGTGGGCAACGCCGGCAACCAGTTTGCCCAACGCGGCCATTTTCTCGGTCTCGACCAGCCGGTCCTGAGCCTGTTTAAAGTTATCCAACGCCTCCTGCAAGGACTTGGTGCGTTGTTCGACAATGGCTTCCAGCTGCTCGTTTTGTTTAAGCAGCATTTGTTCAAACTTTACTCGCTCCGCCGAACTCATGGCGCGGCCGTAGATATCGGCAAGAATTCCGGCAAAGGCGACTTCATCCTCCGTCCATTTGCGTTCCGCTTTGCGGCTTTCACAACACAACACACCGACCATTTCGCCTTTATGGCGGAGCGGCACATCCAACATGCCGTAAATGCCATAAGCGGTCATATACTCCGCTAATTCGTGGGTTGCCGGGTGTTGCTTTGCATTGTTCGCAATAATGGTGCGCTCGTTACGCAGGGTCGCGAAGTAATCAGGATAGTCATCCTCGCTGATTTTTAGTGTCTGCGAGGTGTCGCTGCTGTTTTTATCGATGATGAGTTGTGAACTCATCTCATGCGTACTGCCTTTAAATAGCCAGATGCCAACGCGGGTGATCTGAAGCCCGTCCATGATGGCTTCTAAAATGGTTTCCGTGGCTTTATCCAGCTGGCCGCCGTCAATATCGGCTGATCGTGAGACAGCGAGCAATATGTTTTCCAGTCTTTCCTGCATACCTGCGTTCCGAAGTTTTCCTGATAGTAACTATACAGAAGCCAGTGTTATTGTCTATTGAACGTCCATTTCGACGAACTGGCCGAGCCCGGCTAGACATTCTTGCCGATTCGTTTTACAAAAAGATAAATTCAAAAGCAAAGTGAATACAATGAAAAAAACACTACTTTCGCTGGCCGTAACTGCTTTAGTTTCTGGCGTTGCGTATGCACAGCAGGAAAATGCCGAGAGCTGGAATGTCGATCAACCTAAAGGGGTGTTCGACACCGTTGATATTAAGGTTAATTCCGGTACCTGGATGAACGTCGATTTGAGTCCGGATGGTAAAACCATCGTCTTTGATTTACTCGGCGACATTTATCGTATGCCAGCCAACGGTGGAAAGGCTGAGCGTCTGACCAGTGACATCGCCTGGCAAATGCAACCGGTGTTCTCACCTGACGGTCGCCAAATCGCCTTTACCTCTGACCAGGGTGGCGGTGACAACATTTGGGTGATGGACGCCGATGGTTCTAATCAGCGTGCGGTGACCAATGAGACCTTCCGGTTGCTAAATTCGCCGGCATGGTCACCTAACGGCGAGTTTATCGTTGCCCGAAAACACTATACTGCAACGCGTTCACTGGGCGCCGGCGAAGTGTGGATGTATCACGTCAGTGGCGGTACCGGAGTGCAGTTAACGGAACGCCCGAACGATCAAAAAGATCTTGGCGAACCGGCTTTCTCACCGGACGGTAAATACATCTATTTTTCTCAGGATGATACCCCGGGTAAAACGTTCCACTACAGTAAAGATTCGTTGGAAGGCATTTATGAGATCAAACGCTTTGAACGAGAAAGCGGTGACATTGAGACGTTAATTGCCGGTGCTGGTGGGGCGATTCGCCCGACCCCGTCACCGGATGGGCGCTATTTGGCCTACATTAAGCGGGAAGACTTTAACAGCGTCCTGTACGTGATGGATCTGACCACCGGTGAGCATCGTCGTGTCTATCGCAATATGGAACGCGACATGCAGGAAACCTGGGCTATTCACGGTGTGTATCCAAAAATGGACTGGACGCCGGACAGTAAAGAGCTGGTGTTTTGGGCCGGTGGTCATATTCAACGGCTGAATGTGGCATCGGGTGACGCCCGTATCATTCCATTTTCTGTGGAAACCAGCAAGCAAGTACAGAAGCCGCTGCGCTTTGAGCAGGACATCGATCAGGATCGTTTTGCGGTAAAAATGCTGCGAATGACGCAGGTATCACCGGACGGTGACGAAGTCATTTATGAGGCGTTGGGTCGCTTGTATCGTAAAAGTCTGCCGGATGGTGAGGTTGAGCGCCTTACCGATGCGGATCGGATGGAACTCTATCCAAGCTACTCGCGCGACGGGGATAAGCTGGTTTTTGTCAGTTGGGACGATCAGGCACTGGGGCAAGTTATTGTCCGTGATCTGAGTTCCGGAGAGGAAACCGTCCTGAACACCGGCGGCGGTACCTTTGTCGAACCGGTATTTTCGCCGGATGGCCGCAGTGTGGTGTATCGCAAAGTCAGTGGTGGCTATATCACCAGCGACAAATATGGACTGGAAACCGGGATCTATCAGATCGCACTGGATGCCGAGCAGCCACGCAAAATCGCCGACAACGGTTGGTTGCCGCAGTTTGGCGCGCGCAACGATCGGCTGTACTTGATGACGCCGGCGGCTAAGCCAACCTTAAGTGTGGTGGATCTGGAAACCTTGCAGGCACGCCCGTTGTACCAGTCTGAGTTAGCGACAGAATACCGGGTGTCGCCGGACGGTAAACAGCTGGCCTTTGCGGAACGCTTCAAAGTGTTTGTAACGCCGCTGGTCGAGCGTGGTGAAGTGATTAATGTCGGTCCGGGCGATCAACAAATGCCGGTCAAACAGCTGTCGGTTCGCGCCGGCGAGAGCTTGTCGTGGACAGCGGACAGTGCACAAATCTACTGGACACTGGGCCCGGAACTTTACCATACCGACGTCAGTGGTGCGTTCAACGCCGGTGTCGATGAGCAGACTTTACAAACCGACAGTGGTCTGAATATCGGGTTTACTGCCGACGCCATGGTACCTGATACCACGGTTGCTTTTGTCGGTGGTCAGGTGATCACGATGGAAGGTGACACCGTCATTGAAAATGGTGTGGTAGTGGTTGAAAACAACCGCATTACCGCGGTCGGTACGGCCGAAGAGGTTGACATCCCGGCGGGTGCCGAAGTGATTGACACCAGTGGTAAAACGGTGATGCCTGGCTTGTTTGATGCCCATGCGCACGGTGCCCAGGGGGCTAATGAAATTATCCCTGAACAAAACTGGGGACAATATGCCAACCTGGCCTTCGGCGTAACCAGCATTCACGATCCGTCCAACGATACTACGGAGTTTTTTGCCGCTGCCGAAATGCAAAAAGCCGGTTTGATTGCGGCACCTCGTCTGTATTCAACCGGAACCATTTTGTACGGTGCGCATGGTCCGGGCTATACCTCTCATGTTGATAGTCTTGAGGACGCCAAATTCCACCTGGAGCGTCTGAAGAAAGTGGGCGCATTCTCAGTGAAAAGTTATAACCAGCCGCGCCGCAACCAGCGTCAACAAGTGGTAGAAGCCGGCCGTCAACTGGAAATGATGGTGGTTCCTGAAGGCGGTTCGCTGTTACAACACAACCTGACGATGGTGGTTGACGGACATACAACGATTGAACACTCGCTGCCGGTTGCTTCCATTTACGATGATATTCGTCAGTTATGGGATCAGACGGACGTTGCGTATACACCGACCCTGGGCGTGGCGTACGGCGGCATTTGGGGTGAAAACTACTGGTACGCGGAAACCGACGTATGGAAGCACCCTAAGCTGTCGTCATTTGTGCCGCAGGAGTTTTTAGTGGGTAAGGCGATGCGTCGCGAAAAAGCGCCTCATAACCATTACAACCACTTTAATAATGCCGAAGTGGCGGCGGAGTTGCAGGACCTGGGTGTGGACGTGCTCTCAGGCGCCCACGGTCAGCGCGAAGGGCTGGCACAACACTGGGAGATCTGGATGATGGCGCAGGGTGGTATGACACCATTAGAAGCACTGCGTACGGCAACCATTGCGCCGGCAGAAGTGTTTGGTATGGATCATCAGGTTGGTTCGCTCAAGGCCGGAAAACTGGCTGATATCATTGTGATTGACGGTGATCCGCTGGAGAACATTCGTGACACCGACAAAGTGACTCATACGATGGTCAATGGTGTCTTGTACGACGCCAAAACGATGGATCAGTTGTTACCGTCAGTACAGCAACGGGAACCGTTCTTCTGGGAGAAAAACTAGTTAAAAAAGAGGGGGGCGACCCCCTCAGGCTTCGGTCGCCGCGGTATCGGCCACAATTTGGCGGAACCAGCGGTGGCCGGCGTCGTGTTGCAGCAATGGGCTCCAGATCATGGTCAGGGTAAGTCCCGGGATGGTGAAAGGTGGCTCCTTCATCACCAAAAACTCATCGCCTTCATACAACGACGCCGCCCGCGTCGGTAGCGTTGCAACCAGCCCCTGCCGTGCTAAATACATAGCGACATGATAATTACGGGTAAAGACCTTAATGTGGCGACGGCACTCAAGTTGATCTAACGCTTCGTCAACCCAACCCAGTTTCTGGACATCGTGTGGATCCATGCCTACACCGACCCCAAACCCTGTTTTACTGACCCAAACGTGCTGCGCTTTTAAGTATTCATCCAGGGTGTAATTTTTCAGCAACGGATGATCTTTGTGGATTAGACAGGAAAAATCATCCTGCCAAAGCACCTTCTGATGGAAGGACTGCGGCAGTTTTTCGAAGCGGTTGATGGCGAGGTCAACTTTACCGTTTTCGACGTCGTGAAAGCTGATGTCGCTGGGGGTCATAATATCAAGGGACACATTGGGCGCCTGCTCATCAAGCGCTTCCAGTAAACGAGGCATCAGCGTTGAGGCCGCATAGTCAGACGCCATGATGCGAAATACCCGGTCACTGGTTGCGGCTTCGAATTCACGCACCGGCTGGATCATTTCTTCCACCGAGTACAAGACCGTACGCAGTGATTCCTGCATATCCAGTGCTCGTTGGGTTGGTACCATGCCTTCGCTGGTGCGCACTAAAATGGGATCATTGAGCAGGTTACGCAGGCGCTTAAGGCCGTTACTCATGGCCGGTTGAGTAATGTTAAGCTGCGCTGCGGCACGCGTTACATTGCGTTCGCGCAACAGCACATCCAGATAAACCAGTAAGTTAAGATCGATGTCTTTAATGGTATTCATAGAGCGCCTGAATATAATCCCGATACAGAAAATGTATCGGGATTATAAGCGCAGTGAATAGTTAACGCCAGTCTAGATGTTGCGCGTCGCGGTCGCCGGCGAAATGTGAGCGGCTCGTAACGCCGGACCATAGACAGCCAACAATCCGACAGCAAGTAATGCCAGCATGGCGATGGGCAGGTAGATGAGGTTGAGCCGCGGTAAATCAAAGGTACTGACCAGCCACATATTCAGTGCGACGCTGCCGGCGCAACCGATGACAACGCCGGTAAAGGTGATTAACACATTTTCGGTTAAAAAGTAGCTGATGATATCACCACGACTGGCGCCTAACGCACGACGGGTACCAATCTGACGGCGACGACGGTTGATGGTAAATGAGATCAAGCCGACGATACCCAGCGCCGTTATGATCATCAGAGTGACGATAATCACCCATAGAATCGACTGCAGTGCCGTGTCATTGCGATAACTGTCGCTGCGCAACTGATTGACGGTGTCGTGCTCGAGTACCATTCGTCCGACATCGCGTTGTTCCATTTGCGCCACCGCTTGTGGCATAACCGCATCGCGGCTGCCCGGACTGGTTCGCACTAAGTAGTGGGCATAGGCCGAGTCGGACTTTTGCGGTACCAACATGGCGTGCTCAATATTTCCCCAGCCAACCCACGGGGCGTGCAGTTGTTTGATCACGGCAACGACCGTCATCGGCTCGTCATCGCCGGTGTAGAGTGTTCTGCCGACAGCTTGCTGTGGCTCCAGATCCGGGAATAAAGACGTGGCTAAGGTCGCGGTAATCATCACCGTTTGCGGCCAGTCGCCTTTGTTCATTTCACGCCAGGTAATGTCGGTTGGCTTGAAGTTTTCACCGGCCAACAGTTCGATACCCATGGCATTAACGGCATGGTCGTCAACATAGTAAACCGCGGCGCCGGCATCACCGGCGTCTTCGCCGGCGGCATTTTTTATGGTACGCGAAGAGCCGCTGTTGGACATGGGTAAGGCGTTAATCTGGATGGTATCAACCACGCCCGGAACATTGCGCAACAGGTCCAAATCGCTGTCAGTAACATAACGGGCATCGTAGTTTTGATCATAACCAATGGTAGTAATGTAAAACTGGTTGCTTTCATCCAATCCAGAGTCTCGCGACATCAGATCGTCGCGACTGGTGATCAGATGGATGGCATTGACAATGATCGTCATCGTCACGGCCACCTGCAACGCGATAAGAACAGCACCTACCTTGTTGCGCAATAACGCGCGAAAAATCGGTCCAATGTGATTCATGGCAGGTTCTCCTTATTGTGTTTTCAGTTGTGAGGCCGGAGGAATACGACAGGCTCGCCAGGTTGGGTAGGCACCCGCCAGCAAGCTGCTGATAATCGCCAGGGCGATACCAATACCGACCAGGGTCAGATCCAGTTCGGCCAGACCGGCAAGGTTGTCGCCGTACAACGCTTTAATACCCTGTAGCCCGCACCAAGCCAGTAACAGACCACCGATGCCTCCGCCCACGCCAATGAGTGCTGTTTCCACCAGATGCTGCCAGTACAGATCGGTACGGCTGGCACCGACGGCGCGACGCAATGCGATCTCGCCGGACTTAGCGACAAACTTGGTCAGCAGCAGACCAACGGTATTAAGCAGGCAGACCACCAGGAACATCAGTGCCAGATACATCATCACCTGCGCGTCGTCGTCAACGACTTGCTGGTTTTCCATCCATTCCATCACATCCGACAGACGGTTGTTCAGCGGCCGCGGGAAACGACCCAATTGTTTTTGTTGTTCGACATAGGCATTCAGGAAGCTCATATAGTCCTGTTCGGCTGCAGCACTATCCAATTGCACCCAAAATTGGTAATTAATGCATTCAGACTGCAGAAAAGCCGCAAAACCTTCGCCTTCAGGAGACTTCCAGCAGTTGGTGTTACCACTGTTGGGCATCTCGATGGTTTCTCTTAACTTAAACGGCACATAGCCGTGTTCCATGTTATTGAAAGCGCCGGTGGTAACGTCGTAAAAACGCGGCTTAAGCTCCCAGCTATCGAGCACGCCAACCACCTCAAACTGCTTGTCCATGAGGGTGATGGTTTGCCCCACCGAGTTGGCGCCGTCGAATACCTCGTCGTTGGTTTTCTTGCTCAACACAATGCTCAGGTGACCTTGTTTATCGGCTTCGTCAGACCATGGTTGGCCGTATAAAAATGGCGGTTCGAACATGTCGAAGAAATCGTTATGGGTTAACCGTAAATGCGCCATGAACGGTTTCTTGCCAAGTCCTTCCGGCTCAACAACGGCGGCGGACTGGCTCATGGCTGCCTGATATTTTGCGGCTCCGGCTTCTTTTAATTGAGTCGCGTCCCGATAGGTCAGCTGATCCGGCGGCTCATTCGGTTCACTGTAGGGTTGGTTGGGATCCCAGCTGTCCAGTTGCACATAAAACAGCTGCTCACTTTTGTCGGGAATCGGGTTGGCAGACATCAAATAATTGATGGTTAAGGTTGTCATTGCTGCACCAATACCCAACGCAATGGCAGCCATCATTAAAGTTGACAGCACAGGGTTGCGTCGAATGCTGAGCCAGGCCAGGCGAAGATAATACATAAACATAGCAACTCTCCTTAAGCGCGCAGCGGTACGGCCGTTACCGGACCGTTATGCTGCTCGGTAACCTTGCCATCAAGCACCTGAATGTGACGTTGAGCGCGTTCTGCCTGCGCGTGATCATGAGTGACCATGACGATGGTGGTGCCGTTGGCGTTAATGTCCTCCAGCAGCGACATGACGCTGTCCGCCATTTTCGAGTCCAGGTTACCGGTGGGTTCATCCGCCAGCAGGAAAAGTGGATCGCCGGCCAGAGCTCTCGCGATGGCAACACGTTGTTGCTGTCCACCGGACAGCTGCGAGGGTAGATGCTGCATGCGGTTCGCCAGGCCGACGATCTCTAAACTGTTTTCAATACGCTGTTTGCGCTCGGCTTTGCTTAACTTACGGTAACGCAACGGCACGTCGACGTTATCGAATAAGTTCAAATCCGGAATCAGGTTAAAACTCTGGAAAATAAAGCCTATTTTTTCGTTGCGCAGGCGCGACAACTGCTTATCGGTTAGGTGTTTAACCGATTGGCCATCGAGCAAATAGTCACCGTCCTCAAAACTCTCGAGCAACCCAGCGATATTCAAAAAAGTGGTTTTGCCCGAGCCGGATGGGCCGGTTACTGCAACAAAGTCGCCTTCATTAACTTGCAAACTGAAGGATTGCAGTGCGGTGGTTTCGATGGTGTCGGTACGGAACACTTTACTGACGTTATTCATGGTTAGCATGATGAATTCCTTATTGATTGATGACGACAGATTGCGCCCCGTTGAAGCGCTGTGTGTCAGAAATAATGACTTGGTCACCGGCTTGCAGGCCGGCGATGATTTCAATGCTGGAAAGACTATTGGAACCGGTTTCGATGGGGGTTCGCACAGCAACTCCGTCACTTACAACGTAAGCAGCCGTGCCGCTGCTGTCCTGTAAAAAAGGACCGCGTTGCAGTGTCAGTACATTATCTTTTTTGTCCAGCAAAATGCGGGTCGTGAGACGCTGATTTTGACGCAGGCCGGCCGGTGACTGGCCACTGAAACGGACGGTACCGACGACCTGATTCTCACGAATTTCTGGGGACACGGCGACCAGCGTAGCGTCATGAATACGGCCGTTGTAGTTAATTTCTGCCGCCATACCAATCGCTAAATCGTCCGCGTAGCTTTCCGGGATACCAAGCTCAACTTCGAACTCAGACAAGTCCACTACGCCGATAATGGCTTGGTTGCGCGCCACCTGATTTTTCTGGTCGGCCTCGCGGTTACCAACAATGCCGGCCACCGGTGATAAAATCCGCAGGCCATCAACCTGGCGCTGCAACTCGTCAACCAGCAACTGTTGACGATCGACTTTTAATTGCAAAGAGCGGATGTCAAACGCCAGGCTCTCACTGTTGAGCCTGGCATCCTGAACCGCGTGTTGGTGCACCACCTTGGCATTCTCCAAGTCATCCTGAGCTTTCTCGTAGTCAATCTGGCTGATGGCTTGTTTTTCCCAGGCGGCGTCGGCGCGACGCTTTTCCCGGTCGGCAGCGGTCAGCGTGACTTGTGCCAGGTCGACCAGTTTTTGGTTCTCAAGTGCCGCTTTTTTGGACTGGATGCGCTGGCGATCCAAATCCATCAGCAAACTTTCGAGTGTGGCTTGCTCCTGCTGTAATTGATTTTTCAGTTCTGGACTGTCGATAACGGCCAGTAGTTGGTTTTTTTCAACCGCATCGCCAGCATCAACATGGTAGGTGATAACACCTTCGGCTGGCGCGTAAAGTGTTGGACTGACGGCAGCGACAACGCGGCCCTGAATGGAAACGTCGCGGACGAATTCGCCGCGTTGGACGGTGGCAATGCGTAGGTCTTCTGCTGCCACCGAGGCTTCAGCGCTGGACCACTGCGAAACCATGGGAGCTGCGATCGTAAACACACTCACTACAACCGCGGCGGCGATCCCCCAGCGCCAGTAGCTGCGTTTTGTTTTCGTGAGCACTTTATCCTGCCCACTGGTATCCGATATTTTTGTCATTTGCTCTACCCTCGACGGTTAACAAATTGGTTGTCATTGTTAACTTAAGTCGCCGCCGGCGCGAAAAGGGTTGTGAAAAGCATAAAAAGGACTGTAACAGAATGTATCAAACCGCTATGGTAGAGCTTAAAAACGACGTGGAGAGCGTGATTTTGGCGGTTGATAGTCAGTATTTAGCACAGAAAATTTTGCAGGGTTTTCATTGTCACTATGACCGTTTTCAGCGTCTCACACGCGGCGCCCGCTCGCGTTTTTTAAAACAACAATGGCAAGGTGTGGTGAATGCCTCCGCCGAACGCATTTCCTATTATGACCGGCAAGTAAAAGAAACCAGCGTTGCCGTGCAACGTGCGGTGGGAGCAGACTTTGATGCGGCGTTATGGTTGGCAACGCGTCAGCGTTATCAATCCTTACTCAAGTTTCACCCGCAGGCTGAACTGGCCGAAACCTTTTATAATTCGGTGTTTTGCCGGGCGTTCGAACGGCGTTATTTTAATAACGACTTTATTTTCGTTGAAACCTTATTACACAGCCACATTCCGGTTTCCGTACAAAGCCAGTACCGCAGCTATTTTCCGGTAAAAGGAGGGCTGCAACAGGTACTCTTAACGATCTTTCTGGACAGCGGCTTAAACGGGGAGTTTGAGCATTTCGAAAACGATCTGGAGCAGTTGCGAGATGCCTTTTTGCAACGGTCACAGGAAACCGAAATTGAACCGCATGACATTCGTATCGATGTCTTAAACTCGCCGTTTTTTCGTAATAAAGCCGCTTACCTGGTTGGGCGCATTGTCACCGAGCGTCATCACTATCCGTTTATTGTCCCGGTGCTGGTGAACAGCCAGGGCAAACTCTATGTCGACGCGTTCATTACCAACTCCAACCGAATGGCGACCATTTTTGGGTTTGCACGCTCTTATTTTATGGTGGAAACCGAAGCACCATCGGCGCTGGTACGCTTTTTAAAAGATCTGATGCCCCGCAAAACCCTGGCCGAGCTCTATGCCTCGATAGGGTTTCATAAACAGGGTAAAACCGAGTTTTATCGCGAGTTTTTGCATCATCTGCAACGGACTGATGATCAGTTGGTGGCGGCACCGGGGGTAAAAGGTATGGTCATGACGGTATTTACACTGCCGTCGTTTCCCTATGTGTTTAAGGTGATTAAGGACAAACTTGGATCCACTAAGGCATTTAGCCGACAAACGGTGATTGACCGCTACCGAATGGTGAAGCGTCATGACCGGGTCGGGCGTATGGCTGACACGCTGGAATTTGCCGACGTCGCCATTCCGCTCAAGCGAATCGCTGCGGATTTGCTGCAGGAACTGCAGTCAACGGTTGCCGGGTCAATCGCGATTGAGGGCGAGACGCTGATCATCAAACAACTCTTCGTCGAGCGACGTCTGACGCCACTGAACTTGTTCCTGGAATACGCCAGTGATGATGAGATAGATGCGGCCATGAATGACTACGGTCTGGCGATCAAGGAAATGATAGCGGCCAATATCTTTCCGGGCGATATGCTACTGAAGAACTTTGGTGTGACCCGCCACCGGCGAGTGGTGTTCTATGACTACGATGAGGTTCGTTACCTAACGGACATGAGTTTTCGCGCACTGCCAAAACAGGATGGCTTTATGGATGCGGAAGTGTCTGCGGCGCCAGATGACGTATTCCCTGAGCAATTAGCGCAATTTGCGGTGCCACAGCCGCATTTGCGTGAGGTTTTACTTAAGCACCATCCGGATTTGAATGACCCGGGTTATTGGCGAAAAATACAGAAACACATCCGCGAGGGACGCCTGACGGATGTGTTTCCTTATGAGCAACACCTGCGTTTTACGCGGAGGTTTTAAATTGGTCTTCCTCGGTTGAGCCGGTCAAGGCGGTGACGGATGAAACACCGCCCTGGATGACGTTGGTCAAATCGTCAAAATAACCGGTACCGACTTCCTGCTGATGTGCGACAAAGGTGTAGCCTTTGTCGGCTGCCGCAAACTCCTGCTGTTGCAGGCGAACGTAAGCCGACATATCGTTGCGGGCGTAATCGTAAGCCAGTTCGAACATGTGATACCACATGTTATGAACACCGGCGAGCGTAATGAACTGGAACTTATAACCCATGGCAGCGAGTTCGCGCTGGAACTTGGCGATGGTGTCATCGTCAAGGTTGCGGCGCCAGTTAAACGACGGTGAACAGTTATAAGCCAGCAATTTCCCTGGGTATTTGGCGTGAACCGCTTGCGCAAATTGACGCGCTTCGTCAAGATCCGGTTTTGCCGTTTCGCACCAGAGCAAATCGGCATAAGGGGCATAGGCCAGGCCTCTGGAGATGGCTTGCTCAATTCCGGGTTTGACGCGGTAAAAACCTTCCGCGGTGCGTTCACCGGTAATAAAGGGTTTGTCATTGGGGTCAAAATCGGAGGTCAGCAGGTCGGCGGCATTGGCATCGGTACGCGCGACAATCAGCGTTGGGATACCGGCAACATCGGCAGCCAGTCTGGCCGCAACCAGCTTCTGTACCGCTTCCTGGGTGGGAACCAGTACTTTACCACCCATGTGACCGCATTTTTTCACCGAAGCTAACTGATCCTCAAAGTGAACACCGGCAGCGCCAGCCTGAATCATTCGTTTCATTAACTCATAAGCGTTCAGTACCCCGCCGAATCCGGCTTCGGCATCGGCAACGATGGGGGCAAAGTAATCGATGTAACGGTCATCTTCCGGGGTTATGCCTTTTGACCACTGAATCTGGTCTGCGCGGGCAAACGAGTTGTTGATTCGTTCAACCACCGTGGGTACTGAATCAACCGGGTATAAGGATTGATCGGGGTACATGCTGCAGGCACTGTTGTTGTCAGCCGCTACTTGCCAGCCGGACAGATAAATTGCTTGCAGACCCGCCTTCACTTGCTGTACCGCCTGGCCGCCGGTTAGCGCACCAAGCGCATTGACATAGTCTTTACCAAATTTACCCTGCGCTTCACCGTTGATCAGTCGCCATAATTTATTGGCGCCGTTACGCGCGTAGGTATATTCCGGTTGTACTGAGCCACGCAGGCGTACCACTTCTTCGGCGGAGTAGGGACGCTCGACACCTTGCCAGCGTGGATCTGACTGCCATTGTTCCTGGAGCTTTTTGGCTTGTGCCGCTTGAGAGAGAGATTGTGTTGTCATGATGGTTGTCCTGTATAGCGTTTTGTTATCGTTAGGCCAGCTTTTGGTAGCCGGGTAAGGTTAGAAATTCGACCAGCTCATCGGCGGTAGTGATGTCTTCGAGTAACTGCAGAGCCTCGGCAAAAGGCTCGTTTTGCCAACGCTGTTCACCAACGTGTTGGCGAACCACAGCCGCCTCCTGCTGCAGGTAGTCCCGGAACAGCTGCTTGCTGACAATGGTGCCATCGCTGAGTGTTTTTTGATGGCGAATCCACTGCCAGATTGAGGCGCGCGAAATCTCGGCGGTCGCGGCATCCTCCATTAATCCATAGATGGGCACACAGCCTTTACCGTCCAGCCAGGCCGCGATGTATTGCAGTGAAACGCGAATGTTGGTGCGCATACCGGCTTCGGTGCGTTCACCCTCGCAGGGTTGCAGCAGCAACGCTTGATCGATGTCGTTGTCCTGGTCGCGCAGCACCTGCAATTGGTTGTCAGCAGCCATTCCCTCGACGAAGACTTCGCGCACGGTATCGGCCAAGCCGGGATGGGCGATCCACGTGCCATCGTGTCCGTTGTCCCGTTCGAGTGTCTTGTCCGCACGCACTTTGGCCAGAATTTGCTGATTTTCGGTCGCGTCTTTGCTGGGAATAAACGCCGCCATACCGCCCATGGCGAGAGCGCCACGCAAATGACACGTGCGTACCAGCAGCCTTGAGTAAGCGTTTAAAAAGGGCTTATCCATACTCACCACCTGACGATCGGGTAAAACGCGGTCAGGATGAGCTTTCAAGGTTTTGATGTAGCTGAAAATGTAGTCCCAGCGACCACAATTCAGCGCGGCAATATGCTCACGCATGCGGTACAGAATTTCGTGCATCTGGAATACTGCCGGCAATGTTTCGATAAGCACGGTGGCACGAATGGAACCGGTTTTTACGTTAAAGCGCTTTTCGGTGTAGTGAAAAACGTCTGCCCACCAGCCGGCTTCATCACTGTGCTCCAACTTGGGCAAATAAAAATAGACACCGCTGCCGCGTTGCAGGCGAGTTTGGTAGTTGTGAAAGAAATACAGCGCAAAATCCATTAAGGCGCCGGCAATGGGTTTGCCGCCCGCATGGATATGCTTTTCCGGCAGATGCAAGCCACGAACCCGGGCAATCAACAATGCTGGGTTTTCCTTAACGGCATAGTGCTTGCCGGTGTCAGGATCATCGTAGGTCATGCCGCCAAGGTTGGCGTCACGCAGGTTGAGTTGACCGTTGAGCAAACCGTCCCAGGTTGGCGACTGTGAGTCTTCAAAGTCGGCCATGTAACAATCCACATTTGCATTGAGGGCGTTGATGACCATTTTGCGATCCACCGGGCCGGTAATTTCCAGCCGCCGTTTGGTCAGGTCCTTTGGTAATTCGGCAATGCGCCAGTTACCGTCCCGGATCGCCTGAGTGGCCGGATCGAAGTCGGGTAATTGGCCGGCATCGTAGGATGCCTGACGTTGCTTGCGTTTCGCGAGTAGCTGGTGCAATTCGGGCTGGAAGCGCTCGACCAATTCGGTCAAGAAGGCGATGGCGTCATCAGTGAACAGGGCGCTCGCCTGTTCGTTCAGTGGTTGATTAAATTCGAGTTGGGTGGTCATTTTTGAATCCGTTGTTATTAACTTGTTAACACGGATTAAGGTTAGACCCTGTTCTTTACATCAGTCTAATTTATCAAGCTGATTATGGGTATTCACTAGAGTAATTTAAAAGGTGGAGAAACTGTGGTTAATATTTCAGCGGGGCGTTTATCGCTGAAGCCATAAGCCCCGCTGATGTGACGGTGAATGGGTTAGGATACTTTAAAGCGCGCGACCAGACCGTTGAGGTCGACAGCCAGGCGTGACAGTTCCTGACTGGAAGCGCTGGTCTGCTCGGCACCCGATGCCGTTGAGTTCGACAGGTCACGGATACTGACCAGGTTCTTATCAACGTCGCGTGCGACGTTCGCTTGTTCTTCTGCGGCTGACGCAATTGAGGTATTGTGAGTATTAATCTCACTCACAGCCTGTGCGATTTGTTTCAGCGCTTCGCCGGCCTCACGGGCGATATCCAGGGTACTGGTGGCTTTTTCCATGCTCCGCTTCATGGTGGTAACAGACATATCACTGGACTGATTAATGGCCTTCACCATGTCTTCAATTTCGACCGTAGACTGCTGTGTTTTGTGCGCCAGAGAGCGAACCTCGTCGGCTACTACGGCAAAGCCTCGTCCTGATTCACCGGCGCGAGCGGCTTCAATGGCGGCATTCAGTGCCAGCAAGTTGGTTTGCTCGGCGATACCACGGATAACCTCCAGCACTTTGGTGATATCAGTAACCTTATTGGCCAGCTCGGTCACGCTATTAGACGAGTCGCCAATTTCCTGAGACAACTCTTCGATCGCGGTGACGGTTTTGCGGACCCGGTCATTCCCTAACTGCGCCTGCTCATCAGCCGACTCAGAGGCTTCAGAGGCACTCTGGGCATCCGACGCAACGTTTTCTACGGCCGTGGTTAACTCAGTGACGGCGGTGGCAGCTTGCTCCAGTTCTTCACTTTGTTGTTGAATGGTACGGGTAGAATCATCGGTTACCGAGCTCAGTTCCTCGGAAGTTGACGCCAACTGTTCAGACGACTCAGAAATCTTAGCAATCGACTCGCGCAGCTCGTTTTGGGTTCGTTGTAACTGTTTTAGCAACACCGTCGCTTCGTCATTGCCATCAATCTCTACGCTAGCGGTAAGATCACGAGCGGCAATGGTCTGCGCAAATTCGACCGCTTGTTGAATCGGTACGACAATACTGCGCGTGAGTACCAGTGCGAAGACGATCATCAGAATCAGTGCAACGATAAGCGCGGTGATTACACCAATGTTCGCTGAGGTGGCGACATCACCGGCCTGTTCAGTTGCATCAGCAATCAATGCCATTTCCAGCGCCAGCATTTCGTCTAACGCGGCTGAGATCTCATCCGTCAGTGGTAATATGCGATTTTCCCGCAGCGACGTAATGGGATCGGTCAGCTGTGCGTCGACGAGTTTTTCGAACTGATCATGAAGCGTCCAATATTCCTTATCCAGCGCCATGTATTGATTGAATTTTTCACGGGCTTCGGCATTTTCAATGCTGTCGGAATACTCATCTTGATTGCGTTTCAAGCTTTCAATGGCTTCTTTGAGTTTGTCCATGTAGCCGGTTAAGCGATTCGGGTCGTTCACAAAATTGGTGACGTTAGCCGAATGAATGCGGACCCGAAGAAACTCTCGATCGAGATCATTGACGTTGTCGACCGCGGGAACCTGAACGTCGGTGATAAAGTCCATTTGGTCAGTCACTGCTGCGAGACGATTAAGTGCAAAAATACCCAATGCCAGCACTAAAAGGCCAATGATGGCAAAGGCTGCGGACGCACGCACGCCGATAGAAAGCTGTCGAAACATAAACTTTTCCTAATTATTATTGATTTAGATCATGAACGCTTTGACCATTATCGACCACATGCTCTAAAAACATAAGGCTCGAATGAGACTTTCTATCGTTTTCTTGGATGAATCTATCGAATCCATCGACAAAAACTCATCAGGCTGGTGTGCCTGATTGATCGAACCAGGCCCCATGACGATAGTTTGGCAGCCTAATGCTTGTAAAAAGGGGGCTTCGGTACAGTAGTTAACGGCCTGACTTGCCTGTTGACTGACTTTTTCAGCGAGCTTGACCAGAGCGGCATCGGTGGTTTGTTCAAAGCCTGGAATGGGTTCATGCAAATGCAGCCACTCGATTTCTGCTTCCGTTTGTTGTTTGAGCTCCGTCAAGTGGCGGTCGATGATACCGTACAGGTCATCAATGGCCATGCCAGGCAATGGTCGGACATCGATTTGTAGCTCACAACAGCCACAGATCCGATTGGGATTATCACCACCATGGATGCTACCGAGATTAAGCGTGGGTTCGGGTACGGCAAACATCGGATTTGAATAGTTATGCGAAAATTCCGATTGGACTTGTAACAATTTACCGATCACCTGATGCATCACCTCAATAGCGTTAATACCTAGCTTAGGATCCGAACTGTGACCGGAACGCCCGATCACCCGAATGGCTTCACTTAAATGCCCTTTATGAGCGCTTACCGGCCGCATACTGGTCGGTTCACCAATAATGCAGGTGTCCGGCTTGAGGTTGTTGAACATCGACAATTGGCGCGCGCCATCCATGGTGGTTTCTTCGTCCGCCGTCGCCAGAATCATCAGCGGCTTTTGCTGAGCAGCACTGGGCAGGTTTTTTAACACCTCGATGATAAAGGCAAAAAAGCCTTTCATATCAATACTACCCAAGCCATACCAGCGATTGTCTTTCTCGGTCAGTTGAAATGGGTCCAGGCTCCAGCGCTGGGCATCGTAAGGAACCGTATCGGTGTGTCCGGACAGCAGCAAACCGCCGGTACCAGTACCCCGACGTGCCAGTAGGTTGTACTTACCCGGTTTATTTTCCAGTTCATTGATCTCGCATTGAAAGCCCAGCGCTTCCAGCCAGGTTGCGAGCAAATCAATGACACCTTTGTTGGAGTGGTCCCAACCTGGATCCATGCTGCTGATGGAAGGAGTAGCAATTAACTGCTGGTACATGGAAAAAAAGGAAGGTATCGACATAGATAATTATCCATAAAAGTTGCATAAATATATTTATTCGGATATTCTGCACAAAAATTCACTTGCTCACCACTGAAGCAGAAAATCGTCGTAAAGGAAATAGCCGCGTGAAGAAAAACTCGTCCTTAACTGCCGTTGTTATCGGTGCCAGTGGTTACGCTGGTTCTGAACTGTGTCGTTTGGTGGCGCGGCATCCATTATTGACCCTTGCTGGCTGCTTTGTTTCTGAAGGCAGTGTTGATGCCGGTACGAAGTTGTCGGTGCTGTACCCAAAGCTTCGGGGTGTGGTGGATTTGCCATTACAGGGGCTGGACAGCCTGTCACTGAAGCAAATCAAAGCAACAGCGCAGGTGGTGTTTATTGCCACTGAACATGAGGCCGCCGCGCAGTTGGCCTATCAGTTATATGACAACAAACGCATTATCATTGACTTATCCGGCGCTCATCGTTTAGCAGAGGCACAGGACTATGTCACCCATTACGGTTTTTCTCATCCGCATCCGCAATTGCTGAGCGAAGCCGTCTATGGCCTCGCTGAATGGCATACCGGTTTACTGGCAAACGCTAATCTTATCGCGGTACCGGGCTGCTACCCCACCGCAACCCTACTGGCATTGAAGCCGGTGCAGCATCTATTGGTGTCGCAACCGGTGATTGTCAACGCGGTATCCGGAGTAACGGGTGCCGGCCGCAAGCCGACGCATAAAACGCTGGGAGCCGAGCTATCGCTGCAGGGTTATGGGGTATTTAATCACCGTCATCAGCCTGAAATTGAGCAGCACGGGCAGACAGCGGTGGTCTTCACGCCGCACCTGGGGGCGTTTAAACGGGGCATTTTAGCCACGCTGTACCTGCAACTTGCCGAAGGGACATCGTGTCAAGACGTTGCCGAGGCTTATGCCGTGTATCAAAAACATCCGTGCGTGCGGGTTGGATACCAACATACACCGGCGATTCAGGACGTCGAGCACAGCGGTTACTGCGATATTGGCTGGCATCGTAAAGGGACTCAACTGATTGTGTTTGCTGCCATTGATAACTTGCTAAAGGGGGCCGCAAGCCAGGCCTTGCAGTGTCTTAACCTGCGTCTTGGTGAGCCGCAAACAACCGGGGTGCCGTTATGAGCGGCGTTGTTGAAGTGATCAAGATAGGCGGTAGTTTGCTGGCGCAGCCTGCACAGTTACGAGCCTTATTTGCGGGGCTGGCACAGCAACAGCACAGCACCGTCATCGTGCATGGCGGCGGCGCTGCCGTTGACAACTGGTTGGCAGGCATGGGTCTACAAACCGAAAAGCGTGACGGGCTCAGGGTCAGTCACGAGCAACAGATGCCGCTGATTGTCGGAGCTCTGGCCGGTTATGCCAATAAACAGCTCATGAGTTATGCGATTGAAGCCGGACTGCAGCCCACCGGTCTCAGCTTGTGGGAAACCGGAATGCGGTGCAAAGCGCTGTCGAGTGAACTGGGACAAGTGGGCATTTGCGACGAGGAGCAAAGCCAGGTATCTGAATGGATGAACTGGTTACTCGAGCACTCACACCTCAGCATCATCAGTTGCATCGGCTTTGACGCTAACGGCAGCTGGTACAACGTTAACGCGGATAATGCCGCAGCGGCACTCGCGCAAATGTTGAAGGCCAAACTGACCTTTGTTACTGACGTAGATGGTGTTTACGACCAGCAGCAACAGTTGATCCCGCAACTCGATTCGGCAAGGTACCGGCACCTGTGCCAACAGGGCGTCATTTCCGGGGGAATGAAGGTAAAAGTGGACAGTGCCCTGGCGACCGCCAGGCAGTTGCGACGCAGTGTGCGAATCTGCGGGTGCGCGTGCCTCACCCGCCCAGAATCCGGCACCACGATCGTTGACTGATTTATTGACTTAGGTTTTACCATGAAAGACACCACGACCCTACCGACAAACCTATTGTCGGGTTGCGAACTCAGCGCTGAGCAACTGCAGCAGGTGCTGAGCATCGCACAACAACAGAAAGCCCGGCCGCAGGCCTATCAACAACTGTTGGCCGGCAAAAGCATCGCAACAATCTTTGAAAAACCAAGCCTGCGTACCCGGGTTTCCTTTGCCGTTGGCATGCAAAAGCTGGGCGGGCAGGCCATTTACCTGGATGAGCAGGGGCAAGGGCTGGGACAGCGCGAGAGTATTGCGGATTACGCAAAAAACTTATCCTGCTGGTGTGACGCGATTGTCGCACGAGTGCTTCAGCACGAGACCCTGCAGGAACTGGCCAAACACGCATCGGTGCCGGTCATCAACAGCTTGTGTGATCGCTATCACCCATGCCAGGCGCTGGCTGACTGCCTGACGCTGCAGGAGCAATTCGGTTCACTTGATGGGTTGCATCTGGTGTATTGCGGCGACGGTAACAACGTGACCCGCTCGCTGATGTTGTATGCGGCGATGCTTGGCGCCAAGGTGACATCCGTGACGCCGGCTGATCGGGCCATTGAGCAAAGCTGGCTGGACGATATTAATGCACAGGCCGGCGGGAAGGCGCATAACGCCACCCACTTTGATGACCTCGGCGCGGTGGATGTCTTATATACCGACACCTGGGTGTCGATGGGAGACGATACCCCACTACAGCAGGTGAAAGAAAAATTTCTGCCCTATCAAATTAATGCACAACGGGTTGCCCAGCTTAAGCCCCGTGCAGTGATGCACTGTCAGCCGGTACACCGCGGTTACGAAGTGACTTCGGAGGTCATTGACAGTGATTTGTCTCTTTGTCTGCAACAGTCCGAAAACCGCCTGTATGCCCAGAATGCGTTACTGAGCATGATGCTCAGTGATAGTTGTGCTTTTGCCGCTGCTACTGATTTAAGGAATGCCTCATGAATAAAGTTGTACTCGCCTATTCCGGAGGGTTAGATACCTCCGCCATTGTTCCCTGGTTAAAAGAGCATTACGACTGTGACGTTGTTGCCTTTGTCGCCGATGTCGGGCAGGGGGCAGAAGAGCTGGCCGGAGTGGAAGAAAAAGCTAAAGCTTCAGGTGCCAGTGAATGTTATGTGGTGGATCTGAAAGAAGAGTTTGCCCGGGCATATATTTATCCCACCCTAAAAACCGGTGCCGTGTACGAGGGAACCTATCTGCTGGGAACCGCGATGGCGCGCCCGATTATCGCCAAAGCGCAGGTCGAGATCGCACGAAAAGTGGGTGCTGATGCGCTGGCGCACGGCTGCACCGGGAAAGGCAATGATCAAGTTCGGTTTGAATCCTGCTACGCAGCACTGGCCCCAGATCTAACCGTGATTGCGCCCTGGCGTGAGTGGCAGCTAGACAGCCGTGAATCGTTGTTAAACTACCTGGCAGAACGCGATATTCCGTGCTCTGCGTCTGCCACCAAAATATACAGTCGTGACGCCAATGCCTGGCATATTTCGCACGAAGGCGGCGAGTTGGAAGACCCGTGGAACGAGCCGAGCGCACAAGTCTGGACACTGACCAACTCACCTGAACAGGCGCCGGATGAGCCGGAATATCTGTCAGTGACGTTGGAAAAAGGTGAAATCACGGCGGTTAACGGTGCGTCCTTGTCGCCGCTTGGCTGTTTGGAAACACTCAATCAACTGGCTGCCAAACATGGTGTCGGACGGGTTGATATTGTTGAAAATCGACTGGTGGGCATGAAAAGCCGTGGTTGCTACGAAACGCCCGGAGGCACCGTGATGATGGCTGCGTTGCAGGCGATCGATGAACTGGTACTGGATAAAGCAAGCCGTAGCTGGAAGTCGCAACTGAGTGAGCAGTTTGCGCAATTGCTTTATGACGGACGTTGGTTTACGCCGTTAAAACAGTCGGTTTTGGCGGCCGCTGAAGCGCTGGCAGAAAAAGCCACTGGCGAGGTGGTGCTGAAGCTCTACAAAGGCCAGGCAACAGCGGTGAAAAAGCGCTCGCCCTATTCCTTGTACAGTGAAGACTTCGCCACCTTCGGTGCCGATGAGGTCTATAACCAACAGCATGCAGAGGGTTTTATCCGTCTGTTCTCGCTGCCCAGCCGGATAGCGGCACTGCAGCAGCAAGGAGGCGGCGATGGCTAGTGCGCAACTTTGGGGAGGACGTTTTGCGGACGGACCCAGCGAAGCCTTTCAGGCGTTTAACGACTCGTTGCCTTTTGACCATGTTTTAGCCGAACAGGATATTCAGGGCTCGGTAGCCTGGGCTGATGGATTGCGCCAGGTTGGCGTAATAACCGCCCAGGAATGTCAACAACTGCAGCAGGCACTGACAGAGCTGTGGCAGGAATTGCAACAGCATCCGCAGCAGATCGCCGTCGCCGGCGACGAGGACATCCATTCATTCATCGAGCGGAAGTTAGTTGAGCGGGTGGGTGATCTGGGCAAAAAATTACATACCGGGCGCAGCCGTAATGATCAGGTTGCTACGGACTTGCGCTTATGGAGTCGTCAACAAGGCCAGGCGGTGCTGAAGGCACTGACGACGTTACAAGGTGCGTTGACGGAGTTCGCGGCGCGTGAAATCGATACGGTATTGCCGGGGTATACCCATTTGCAACGAGCCCAACCCGTGTTATTCGCGCATTGGGCGCTGGCTTATGTGGAAATGTTGCAGCGTGACCACGAGCGGTTGGTGGATGCTTTAGAGCGTATGAACCAGTCGCCGCTGGGGTGTGGTGCTCTGGCCGGTACGGCTTACCCGATTGATCGGGAGCAGTTGGCGCAGCAACTGGGTTTTCATTCTGCCTGCCGCAATAGCCTTGATGCGGTTTCCGATCGTGATTTTGTGCTGGAACTGCTCAGTACTGCGTCATTATCGATGCTGCATTTGTCACGGCTGGCAGAAGATCTGATTTTCTATAACAGTGGTGAGGCCGGCTTTATCGAATTGGCCGATGATGTGACTTCCGGATCGTCGCTGATGCCGCAGAAAAAGAATCCCGACGCACTGGAACTGGTGCGGGGTAAAAGCGGACGTGTGACCGGCGCGCTGATGGCAATGACGGTGACCTTAAAATCGTTACCGCTGGCCTACAACAAAGATTTGCAAGAAGACAAAGAAGGCCTCTTTGACGCATTAAAACACTGGCGTGCAGCGCTCAACATCAGCAGCCAGTGCCTACAAGGGATTCGCGTCAATCGCGAACGTTGCCGGCAGGCGGCTCAACAGGGTTATGCAAACGCGACTGAGCTGGCGGATTATTTGGTGAGTAAAGGCGTACCTTTTCGGCAGGCGCACCACCAAGTCGGCGAACTGGTGCAACTGGCGATAAAACAGGGCAAGCCGCTGGAGCAGCTGTCATTATCGCAGATGCAGCAGGTTACTGAAACGATTGAAGAGGATGTCTACCCGTGGCTGTCGCTACAGTCGCTGCTGGAAAAACGGCAGGCACTGGGCGGTACCTCACCGGAGCGCGTCAAAGAGGCACTGAAAAAGCATCAACAGCAGCAAAAGATACGTGTTCGTGATGCAAACCTATCGGACATTGACGCGATTGTCGGGCTGGTCGGTCATTGGGCGGGAGCCGGTGAAAATTTGCCGCGCGCCAAGGATGATATTATTCATTCCATCAATGAATTTGCGGTGAGTGAAATTGACGGCAACGTCATGGGCTGTGCGTCATTGTACATATACACCACGGGTCTGGCAGAAATTCGTTCGCTTGGCGTGAACCCGCAAAGCAAGGTTAAAGGGCAGGGGCGACTGCTGGTGGAAAAGCTACTGCGCAAAGCCCGCGACTTACATTTAAAGCGGGTGATTGTGTTAACCCGGGTGCCGGACTTCTTTGAGCAGCAGGGTTTTTACCACTGCTCGAAGGACAGCCTGCCAGAGAAGGTGATGAAAGATTGTGAGCTGTGTCCGCGCAAGGCCAACTGCGATGAGCTGGCCATGGAGTTTCGGTTGCTGTAAGCCGTTTACGCGGTGTTAGTACAAGGTTTTAATCCAGCGTTCCTCGGTGATAAAGTTCCAGGCCCATGGTTTCCACTTATCACTGAGGCCGTTGCCCAACGCATCCTCTAGCGCCATACCTTGCTCACGCATGCTGTCCACTTCCGCTTTGGTGGCCTTAATCATATCCAGAAACGCCTGATAATCGGCGCGGCTCGCCTTCGGACCGTGGCCAGGGATGATCACCGTATCGTCATTAATCTTACTGATGAGTGTGGTGACGTTATTGATATACCCCTCAACGTCACCGCCACTGCCTAAATCAATGAATGGGAAACGCTCATTAAAGAACAGGTCACCCGGGTGCAATACATTCGCTTTTTCAAACCATACCGCGACGTCCCCGTCAGTATGGCCATTGGCAAGATAGAACACATGCACCGTATCACCGTTGATGTGTAACGTAACGGTTGAATCAAAGGTTAACTGCGGTAGTCCGGCGGCATTAAAGTCGCTGTCATTGCTTAACCGTTTGCGTACATTGTCATGAGCCAGAATGGTGGCATCATGGTTTTCCCGTAGCCACATATTAGAGCCGACGTGATCGCCGTGAAAGTGTGTATTGATGACGTAACGAACCGGCTCGCCGGTCAACTCGTCAATTTTGGCGCTGATTTTTTCCGCCATCTGCTGATATTGATCATCAATCAGCAGCACGCCATCGGCACCATGCATCAGTGCCATATTGCCGCCGGCACCAGTGAGCATGTGAATATTATCGGCGACGGCATCGGCGCTTACCTGAACGTCAGCAAAACGATCTTGAGCAGTCGCAGCAGCGCTTAGAGCAAGGGCTGCCAGCAGGGTAAGTTTTTTCATAACGGGTTCCTGATTGGGTTTTAACCTGATTACTTTGTAGACAAAGAAAGGGATCAATTCAACGTGTCAAAAACGTGAATCTTTTGTGACAGTTTGAAGTTGTCACATATCTGTCATGCCGAATCACTACTCTCGTTTCCGTCAATTCAAAACCGAAAAATGAAGGTCGGGAGAACTCAATGAAACTGCAAACTCTATTTAAAGCTTCTGCTGTTGCCGCAGCGCTTGCGCTGGCAGGCTGTGGTGGTGACATCAACATCGACACCGGTGCGACGGTTGAACAACCGGATCCAGGCACAGGTGGTGGCGACAACGGTGGCGGTGATACCGGTGCTGACTTACCGGGTGAAACCAGTGGTTCACTCTCACTCGCAGCCAGTGAAGCGCTGGGTGAGGAAGTTCAGGTACAGGTTCTTTCTGGACGCATCACGGAAGATACCACGCTGGTAAATAGCCTGGACGACGGTACAACAGTAATGTATGCGCTGGACGGACCTACTTTTGTCGGTGGTGATAAAGCCGATTCTGCGGTGTTGACCGTTGAACCGGGTACTGTGATTTTTGGTCGTCAAGGTAACGATTACCTGGTGGTTAGCCGTGACTCACAAATCATCGCTGAAGGTACAGCGGACGCGCCGATTATCATGACGTCTTCGCAGGACGTGCTGGGTGAAGAAACGGCTCCGGGTCAATGGGGTGGCTTTATCATCTTGGGTAACGCGCCAAGCAACAAATGTCCTTCTGACGGTTCTGACTGTGCGCTTCAGGTTGAAGGCGCTGAAGAGGGTGCCGTATTCGGTGGTACCGACGAAACAGACAACTCTGGTGTTTTACGCTACTTAGTGGTTAAGCACGGTGGTTTTGAAATCGCACCAGATAACGAATTAAACGGCATCACCTTCGGTGGCGTTGGTTCAGGTACAACGGTTGAATATTTACAGGTTCACGGCAACTCGGACGACGGCATCGAAATGTTCGGTGGTAACGTCGACTTTAAACACGTTGTATTAACCGGCATGCAAGACGACAGCATCGACTGGGATAACGGTTACCAGGGCCGCATGCAGTTCGTTTACGTTGAGCATGACAAAAACGGTGGCGACGCTAACCGTGGTATCGAAGCTGACAACGACGGTTCTAACCCGGCTGCTGAGCCAATGTCTAACCCCATTCTCGCGAACCTAACCATCATTGGTAATAACTTCCAGGGTGAAAACTCATCAGAAGGTATCTACTTACGTGAAGGGACTGGCGCGCAGTTCTACAACACCGTAGTAACCGGCCCATCAGAAATGGGCGAGTGTTTTGAAGTTGAAGGCAACGAAGTATCTCAAGGTCACTTAACCGATAACACCATTCGCATGGAAAACTCAGTGTTTGCCTGCAGCAACGGTGAAAACTTCAAGTTTGGTGATACCGACGTTGACCTGGAAGACTGGTTCCTGAACGATCAAGCTAATAACTTTATCAGCGATTCTGTGATGCTGTCAGCCAATGGTCAGCCAATGAGCGGCTCACCGTTACTGGGTGCAGGACAAGACGTATCGAACACCGTAGACGGTAGCTTCTTTGAATCGGTTGATTTTATCGGCGCCGTGGGCGGCGATGACGACTGGCGTCAAGGCTGGGCCTTTGGTTTTGGCGGTGGTGAAGTGACTGCCGGTGACTCAGAAGCGCCAGTAGCAGGTTGCCCGGCCGGCACAGAAGCGATTACTCCTATTGACGGCTCAACGACGACCTGTGAACTGGAAGGTCGTTACACAGACGATCTGACCCTGACCGCGGGTAACTACTACGCATTAACGGGTGCCGTGTTCATCGGTGGTGACAATGCTGACTCAGCAACCTTGACCATCGAACCTGGTGTTACCGTATACGGTCGTACCGGTAATGACTACCTGGTCATCAGCCGTGGTTCAGATATCGACGCTCAGGGTACTGCCGAAGAACCTATCTCACTGACATCGTCAATTGATGTTGAAGGTGGCGAAGGCATGCCAGGTCAATGGGGTGGTTTGATTATTCTTGGTAACGCGCCAAGCAACAAGTGCCCGTCAGACGGTTCAGACTGTGCGCTGCAGGTAGAAGGTGCTGAGGAAGGCGCTGTATTTGGTGGTACCGATACCGCTGATAACTCAGGTACGCTGCGCTATGTACGTGTCATGAACGGTGGTTTTGAAATCGCACCGGACAACGAACTTAACGGTATCACCTTCGGTGGTGTTGGTTCAGGCACAACGGTTGAGTACCTGCAAGTTCACAACAACTCTGACGATGGTATTGAAATGTTCGGCGGCAACGTTAACTTCAAGTACGTTGTACTGACCAACATGCAAGACGACAGCATCGACTGGGATAACGGTTACCAAGGTAAACTGCAGTACGTACTGGTACGTCAAAACCCAGACAACTCAGACGCTAACCGTGGTATCGAAGCCGATAACGATGGCTCTAACCCAGGTGCTGAACCAATGTCTAGCCCGACCATCGCTAACCTGACCATCATTGGTAACACCTTCTCTGGCGAAAACGCTTCAGAGGGTATCTACCTGCGCGAAGGTACTCAGGCAACGTTCTACAACACCATCGTATCAGGCCCGGCCGGTATGGGTGAGTGCTTAGAAGTTGAAGGTAACCCGGTAAGCCAGGGTCACCTGCAGGACGGCGGTATCAGCATGACGAACTCACTGATGGCCTGTGATAACGGTGAGAACTTCAAGTTTGGTTCTTCAGATGTAGACCTGGAGCAGTGGTTCCTGGGTCAGGAAGGCAACAGCGTTGTGACAGCAGCAGAAGCACTGGACGGTATCTTTACGGTATCTGACGCTGCAGCAGCTGATTTAAGCGGCGACACCTTCTTTGACAACGCAGACTTCGTTGGCGCAGTAAGCAGCGATAACGACTGGACTGCAGGCTGGACTGTTGGTCTGGAATAACACCGCACTATAAACCGAGGGTACGCAAAGGATTGTGTGCCCCGGTTTTCACTGTATAAAAGAGGTAGTTACTATCATGCGAGCCAAACAATTTCCTCTGGCGAGCCTTACTCTTGCGGTTTTAACTGGCTTGTCATCGCAAAGCGCTTTTGCAGCACAAGAACAGCAGGAACAATCCGCGTCTGAACAACAATCCTCACCGGAAGCGGTTATCGAAGAAGTGGTAACCACAGGTACTCGTTTGCAGGGCAGTGCGGCAGCGGTTGTTCAGGAACGCAAAGAGCAAGCGTTTGTTGCTGATATCATGGGTGCTGAGCAGATTTCCCGTACCGGTGACAGCGATGCGGCAGCGGCACTTCGTCGGGTAACGGGCTTAACGCTGGTGGACGGCAAGTTCATTTATGTGCGTGGTTTGGGTGAACGGTACTCCAGTACTCAGCTCAATGGTATGTCAGTACCTAGCCCGGATCCTACCCGCGCGGTAATCCCACTGGATTTATTCCCGGCTGACATCATTGAAAGCCTGGCCGTGCAAAAATCCTATTCGGCATCTATGCCCGCCAACTTTGGCGGTGGTAATGTTGATATCCGCTTGAAATCAGCGCCCAGCGAAGAAGTCTTTAATGCATCAGTCAAAGTGGGTGGAAACAGCGAAAACTTTGATGACGCCTACTGGTATGACGGCGGCAGTAACTGGAACGGTAAAGACGACGGCACTCGGGCAGCGCCGCAAATGCTGAAATACCTGTGGGATCAGCGTACCTTTCTGGATGATATCTCACTGGAACAAAACCGCGATGTCGCTCTGGCGCTAAATCGTGACTATGATCCAACCCTGCAAAGTGTCGATCCGGATTACGGCCTCGACCTGACGTACGGTAACCGTTACGACATCGACGACAAGTGGGCGGTCGGCTTTTTGGCCACGGCAGCCTATGACAACGAGTGGGAAGTTTCCGAACAGTATCTGGGTGAAGACTGGAGTCGCAATCCGGACGGAACTTACACGATTCTGCGTGGCTGGGATGATGTTGAGTCAACTGAGCAGCAAGTTACCTGGTCAGGCATGTTGACCGCAGGCATCAACTACGGCAGTAACCACCGTGTTGATTTAAGCCATGTCATCCTGAACGACACCGAAGATCAGTTCCGCGAAAAGCTCGGTAACAGCAACAACATTAACTTTGGTTCTGACCAGCGTATCCGTTCTTATGACGTGACGTATCAGGAACGTCGCATGGTCGCGAACCAGATTAAAGGTATGCATACCTTTACCGACTGGAACTTCCTCGGGGTTGACTGGAAATACTCTAAATCGCGCTCCAGCCGTTATGCTCCGGGTAATATCGAAACTCGCTTTATCCTAACCGACAGCAATGATGACGGTGTTTTTGATCGTGAGAACGAGAGCGTGTTGACCAACGCCACCACCGCAGCCCGTTATAACTTCCAGGACTTGAACGACGAAGTTGAGAACTGGGGTGGTAACGTGACTCTGCCAATCATGCTGGATAACTGGGACATTACCCTGAAAGCTGGCGCTGATTTCGTGCAGAAGACACGCTACGCGACCAACCGTCGATTCGACATCAACACTCGTGCGTTTAGCGATTCCAGCATCCTGGAAGGTTATCAACTGGGTGAAATCCTGAACGATGACGTCATCGCAAACGCAGAGCTTGGCTTCTTGCCGATTCTGAACGACACCACCGTTGCGGGTGATGATTATATTTCCGCTCAGACAATTGATGCGTACTATTTCGAAGGTGACTTTTTCTTCGATGAAAAATGGCGCATAACCGCCGGTGTTCGTTGGGAAGATTTCCGCCAGGCGGTGGTACCATTGGTTCCGCAAACCGGCGAGATTGATTTGCCAACCAGCCCGACCGTGGAAGATCTGGCGGATCTGGCGTTCCAGGAAGATGATCTCTACCCATCATTGGCATTGACCTACTTCCTGAGCGATGAACAGCAACTGCGCTTTAGTTACGGTAAAACCGTGGTACGTCCGGATCTGCGTGAAGTGTCCAGCTCAACCTACCTGGATCCGCTGACTTTGTTCCCCGTCGGTGGTACGCCGGGTCTTAACACCACGGACATCGGTAACTTCGACGCCCGCTGGGAGTGGTATCAGGATAACGGCGATACCTTGTCGATTGGTTTGTTCTATAAAGACATGACCAACCCGATTGAATCGGTGCAGTCGCCTTCTCAGGATGGTCCACCACTGGTACGTATCGCCAATGCTGAAACGGGTGAAGTTTATGGTACCGAAGTGGAATGGCTGAAAACACTGAGCAACAACTTCTTCTTATCCGGTAACGTCACCCTGAGTGACTCTAGCATCACACTGGATACGCAGAATATTGTTGAGCAAACAGGCGTTTCTACGTCGATCACCAACACTGAACGCCGCTTAACCGGCCACTCAGAATGGGTGGTTAACACCCAACTTGGTTTCGACTCGGACGACGGCATGCACTCGGCTTCGTTAGTCTATAACGTGTTTGGTGACCGTATCATCATTCCGGGAATCGACGGCCGTGGTGATGCCTTTGAGCAACCGTTCCACTCACTTGATGCCGTGTACAGCTATTACCCGGACTTCAATTCTCAAGTAACCTTAAAGGTTCAGAACATCCTGAATCAGGATAAAGAAATTGAGTTTGATAATACGCTGTTACGTTCAGAAACTCGTGGTATCAGCTTCTCGCTGACGTATAAGCGCGAATTCTAACGACTACTGCAGTGACGAAAAGGGCTCCGTCAGGAGCCCTCTTTTTATGCTATGCAGAAGGTTCTTTTAAATGAATTTCCAGCGGTTTTGAGGTGTCCAGATGAATGTCGCGCTGGGGGAACGCAATGACAATGTTGTGTTCATCGAACAGCGCGTTCACCTTAAACCGAACATCCGACTGAATGCGGCGGATATCCATCGGCTGATGAACGCTGGTCCAGAAATACAAATTAAACAGCAGCGAGCTGTCACCAAAGTCTTCAAAAATGACTTCAATAGGATAATCGGTCGATATCTGTTCGTGTTCTTCGGCGGCCTGACGCAATAAATCGCGCACTGTCTCTACCGGCGAACCGTAAGCGACACCAACGGAAATAACCGAACGAATATCCGCCGACACCAGCGTCCAGTTCACCACCCGCTGTTCCAGAAAGTAACTGTTTGGTACCAGTACGTGTACGCCGTCGTAACGGCGAATGCGAACACAGCGGTTGCCGATTTCTTCAACACGACCTCGTTCTTTTTCCAGTTCGACGATATCGCCGATACGGATAGGGCGCTCGGCAATTAAGATGATGCCCGAGATGAGGTTGTTCAGCAGGTTTTGTGCGCCGAAGCCTACACCGATAGCCAGAGCGCCACCGAGCACCGCGAAAATGGTGATAGGAATACCCGCAATTGGTAGCGCGATCAGCACGATCATGACGTAGGCAACGAACGAAATCAGGCGTCGAAACGCAAAGACGGTGTTTTCGGAAGCACCGCTGGAGCGCAACGCCCGCTTAACCAGACGCGCGCCAACCCAGCGCACCACGACGAAACCGATCATGATCAGGGTTAACGCAATGATGACCTGCGACAGATAAATCGGGGTGTCACCCGCTTTATACAGCTCGGTCTGCCACAATGAGGCTACTGAGTCAGCAATATCCTGCCAGTTCATTTGCATGTTCGTCGATCCTACACCTTAGCAGAAGGTAACGCCTTCATGCGCTCATACCACTGTTTAAGGTTCGGGTAGGCGTCGGTCACACGTAGGTTAACGACTTTGCCAAAATCGACCGAACAAAACGCGTTGATATCGGCTGCGGTGAGGCGACCAAACGCAATGTAGTCTTTGTCCTGTAGGTGCTGGTTCAGAAAGTCAAAAAACTCGGTGGCTGCTTTGATGTTGCTCTCGCCCCATTCCTTAATCGGGTTCATGCGGTGTTTAAAGTAATCGGTGGTATGTTGAAAACCCATGCCGATGGGCAGGAACAAGTAAAAGTCGACCCAGCGGGTCCATTGTTCGATGATGGCCTTTTCATTGGCGTTGTTGCCAAGCAGCTTGGGAGAGTCCGGGTAATGTTCTTCGAAGTAGCGACAAATCGCCGTGGTTTCGCTGATGCAGGTGCCATCGTCCAGTTCTAACACCGGCACTTTTTTCATCGGGTTTTTATTGCAGAATTCGGTACTGAGATTTTCGCCTTTGGCTAAATCGATTTCGACTCGGGTGACCTTGTCCAGCAATCCTTTTTCGGCTAAAAACATGCGCACGCGACGCGGGTTTGGCGCTTTCGCCATTTCGTAAAGTTTCATGAGCTAACCTCCTGTTAAACTGAGTGTTAGCTCCAATTTACTCCGACTTTAACGAGATTGAAAGGTGCTTTTCAGGCTGTTGGCGAAGGCAACAAACTTTTCTTTCATGGTGCGCTTCACTTTAATCTCCAGTGAGCCTAATACTTGTGTCCCTTCGATGTTCAGGTGAGGGGGCTGTTGTAAGTGGCCCATAGAAGGTGCTTTATTCTCGGTTGACCCCAGAATATTAAACACATTGGTGCTGATGGTGACTTCCTCAGGAACGAAGATCTCGATGCTGGATAAGCCACCGATGATTTTAATGGTGACATCTGGTTGCTGAAAAATCGCATCACTAAAATCCAGCTCGACGGAGCCAAGTAACGCATAAACGGTGATGGTTCGCGGTACGGTCCAAACTCCGGAGCGTTCATTGGAAGACAAGATTGAGACAATATTTTCCGTCGCTTCAACGCGACCTGCTCCATAATGTGGCGCAAATTGGCGGGCCTTGATGTTGTCGTAAGAGGAGTCAGGCTTGAGCTCAAGGTCTGCCACTAAATCAGCAAGCTGGGCATGCGAGGTTGCGTCCATTGCCGCATCAAGACGACGTTCAAAGGCCTCCGCAGAAATGATGCCGTGACTGTAATTCATGACCAACTGGTCGATGGTTTCTTCCCGTACCTGCTCAAGCGGGCGATCTTCAAAGGTTACCGCCATAATGTTCCCCGGTTATGGATATCTTTCTTATTATTGGTGCTTATGCCGATAAACGCAAAACAGCTTTCTTTTTATAAAACATATACATAACAAGTTCTTACAAATGGACATACAATAACCGTTGGGATTTATTATGATGCTTGGTTATAACGTCGTTTTGCCTACAAGAGGTGCTTATGCGCAAGGTGTTACTGTCACTTACCATGCTGGTATTGCTGGTGCCAACGGTGCTGGCGAAAAGCTGGGATGTCTATGTCATCAGCGCAATGCACGGCTACCATAAAGACCACCCAAGCTTTAATTACGACCATCTTTATAAGGTGGTTGAGCGGTTGGAGCCCGACCTTGTGGGGGTTGAGATCCGACCCGAAGATATCGGTGAGGACACTCACTACCTAAACGCCAATTATCCGCTCGAAATGGTCGAGTTGGCGCAACGTTTTTCGGGTCGAGTGTTTGGTTTTGATTGGTTCGGTGGTGCGATTACCGGACAACCGATCCCCAAGAACTATTGGCAGAGGCTAACGGTTAAAAAACTTGAGCGGGAGTTGGATAAAGAGCAAGCCCTAATGGCGCGACGACCGCCGAAATTAGATGAACTGCAATCACAGCAGCAAGCGTTGTTGCAGAGCGCGACGATCGAAAGTCTGATGGACGGGCGCTATGGGCAACTGACACGTGCCATTGATCAGCAACAACAATTGTGGCTCGGCAAAACTCGTTACCAGACAATATTGGACTTTAACCAGCGACGTGATGAAAAGATAGCGGAAAACATCGTCCGCGTCATGAATGCGCGCAGCGGCGGTACTCTGGTCGTTGTGACCGGTGCCGACCATCGTACGTTCATTGTCGAAAACCTGGAGCGAGCGTTTGCCGGTAGTATCAGAGTCCATCAGTCATTGCCCGTCACTTCAGTTGTTCATTAAGGCTGTTTGCCGAGCATTTTAATAACAACTGTTTTAATACACAGCGACTCTCGCTGTCGCAGCAGCGAATGTCGCTGGCAACCAACTGCCGTTGTTGCATCAGCCGCATCAACTGGCTTGATTCAATTTCCAGGCGGACACGGTTATTTTGTTGAGGACGCATACCTTGTCTCCTCGCGAAAACGTTCCAGATGTAAATGCCGGCAAGCTTTTTCGGCTAACGCCTGAAATCCCCGCAAACGCTTTAGATTGTCGTCCGAGTCGTCCTGTTCCAGCCAATGCGCCAGTTGTTTAAACAGAGCATGATAGGTACTAAGCGTATCAGCATGGTGTTGCAGGCGAAATTGCACACCCATGATGATGAGGCTGGCAGTGACGTAATTTTGCTGTGCATTGGCGCCGAGCACCTCATCGTCACTGGCCGCAAGAGCCGATGCGCGCGCTTTCGTTAACAGCCGGAGGGCATTATCAAGTTGCCCTTGCTGCAATTTGCCGGAAGCCGCATGGAACATTTGATGAAAGCGATGATTCTCGACGATAGCGCATGACATAGTAAAACCCTACTGATGGTTGACGATGACCCAACAATAGTACAAATGAGAATCGTTCGCAACAATGAATTAACGCTTTGCGCCAAACAATATCTTGTCGCTGTTGAACAGTGCCACAAGCAACCAGAAGCCGAAGAAAATTAACGTCGTCCACCCCATCGTGGACCAGCTCCAGAAGTCGTCGTCCCCCAGTAAAAGCTCACTGACCAGCCAATACATACCGAGCGCTAACAGCATCGAAGGCAACAGCACCAGGACAATCAGCAAGGGGATTTTAATGTGCTCGTAAATACGTTTTAACATAAAAACAGTTATGATTAGATGGAAAAGGACAGTATACCTTCAAATCGAACGCATCGTGCAACAGCACCGACACTCGTGTCGGTTTGAACCAACAAAAAAGCCCCGCACAAAGTGCAGGGCTTCTTCAGAATAGTGGTGCCCGGAGGCGGAATTATAAAAGGATATGTACCCCTTACTTTTAAAGGGTTTCATTAACGGAATCTATTTTTAGACCCCAAAATAGACCCCAAAAGGTAATTGCTTGAAACTCTGACCCCCAATGTTGACTGCCAGAGGGTGACAGCGGAACAGCTCACCAGGGAAGTTAATAGCCTAACTTCTTTGCTATTGGATAGCCATTTCGCTCAGTCAACCAGCCCCTTTTGATGACGCTTTTTAGAATTAAAGTTATCCACAGGTGTTTATGTTTTTCACCCTATTCTCATTTTTCCAAATTAAAAGTGGGAACAGTGGGAACAATGGGAACAAATCCCATTTTTAAAGGGTTACAGCGATTTTGGAAATGCCAAAAGTGGGAACAAATCGCGATATTAGTGGGAACAAGTGGGAACAAATCCGAGCAAATATCCAAATTTCAAAAATTATTATCCACAGGCTGTTTATTTCTGGTGCCGGTTATCCACATTTGCGCAGGTTTTGTTATGCTTATTAGAGCGCTTTTTGACCATTATAAAAACGATGAGCGCACTAACTTAACTGTCAACCTGATAGCAAAATGTGAGGCCTATTATGCCGATGCGATTATCCGTCCTGTTTACCGGTAACAACCGTGATCTTAAAAAGGCCACCCGCGAGGGTAGAGCCGAACTCGACAAATTCAAGACGACCGCTGTTAACGTGGCTGGTACTTTGGCTGGCGCTTATGGTGCTGCCACTACCGCCCGCGCCATATTCGACACGACTAAGGAAGTAGAGCGGTTATCCTCACAGCTTGCCGTGGCCATGGGAAGTATGGAAGCCGGTAACCGCAAATTTGACCAGCTTAATCGGTTTGCCTCAGATATTGGCGCTAACGTCCAGGAAGTAACGCGAGCGTTTGTTCAGTTGCGTAACGTAGGCCTGAATCCGTCAGAGGATGCGATTCTAAGTTACATGAATACAGCTGGCGCAACCGGTAAGAGCCTTGAGCAATTTGTAGAGGCGGTTGCCGATGCCACTATGGGGCAATATGAGCGCCTTAACGAGTTTGGCATCAAGGCCCGTAAAGAGGGCGACAAGGTGGCTGTTAGTTTCCGTGGTACGACTGAAGTTATCGGGAACAGTGCCCAGGACATTGAAGAGTATTTACGCTCTCTTGGCGAAAACGAGTTTGGCGGTTATATGAAAAGCCAGCTCGATGGTGTTAACGATGCGCTGGCCGACCTAAACAACCAATGGACTGACACTGTTAAGCGCATGAATGATGCCGGTCTGGGTGAGTCTATCGCTGATGGTATCGATGTTGCGACAGACGCACTCGAGAGCCTTACCGAGTTTGTTGATGAGAACGGCGACAAAATGATTAGCGTTGCCAAGGCGATAGCGGCTGTTTACGCCTCTCGTATGGTTGCCTCAGTTGGAAGCGCCAGCCAAGCGTTTATTCTTCATGCCGCCTATCAACAACAAGTTATCGGGCGCTATATGCGCATGAATGGTATTGCCGGATCTGCTGCGGTAAAACTTCGGACTGTTGGTACCGCCGCACGTTTTGCCTCCCGGGGCATGTCGTTACTCGGTGGTCCCGTAGGTGTAACCGCTATGGCCGCACTATCCCTTTATGAGTTTGTTTCGAGTGCTGAGACGACCGAAGATAAAATTGATGACCTGGTGCCAAAACTCCAGCAGTTAACCGAGGGCTTTGATGGTTTGACAGCGGCTCAGGCGCGTAACAGGCAAGAGGAGCTAGCCGGCCGACTGGGTAACCTCATGGATGACGCCAACCAGTTACGCTCGAAGATAGCCGACTTACGTCAGGACTTGGAGGATCCATTTGTTCAGCTTGGCGCCAGCCAGTTTACTGCGATACAACAGGAAATTGCCCGATTAACGCAGGAATTAGAACTCAATCAGGTTGAGCAAAAAGGCGTAGATGCGGCAATTCAAGACGTTGTTGCCCGTTTGCTTGAACTGAAGAATCGCTCTGCTGGTGCCGGTGAGTCGCTAAAAACCATGAACCAAAACGCCAATGGCGTGGACATGAGTAACCTGAATAGCGGCTTTGAAAAGACCATTGATAAGTTGGCTAAGACCGTTATTGAACTCCAGTACACCAACGATGAGTGGGAGCGCTGGAACATTCTCCAAAGTGCTGGCGCTAACCTCACAGACGCACAGGTAAGCCATCTGGATGACTTAATCGACCGTGTCCGGACGCTTAAAGCTGAGGCAAACTTCGAGGGCGTCATCGATGAGCTCAATAACATGTCAGAGATGGCCAGCATGACACCGGAGGAGCGCGAGGAATACCGGTTCAAACAAAAGGCCGGCTATGACAATCTAAATGGTGAGCAGCGGAGCCAGTTCGATCAGGCATGGGGGCAATACCAGCAGGCAGAGAGCAGGGCAGATACGCGGGAGCAATTTGGCCAGTTACAGAATGACCTCAACAATGAGGAATCAACACCACTGGATAAGCTCCGGGCAGAAAAAGACGCTCGATTAGAAATCATCGACCAATACGCGCAAAAGGAAGTCATGCTATTGGGTGAAGCCGAGGCCATGAAAACCCGGGTGATTGCCCAGTATGAGAATAAGCGCGAAGCTCTGCAGAAACAGCAGTTAATGAATAGCCTCACCAATGGTCAGCAACTCTTTAGTGGCATGGCCGGTATGGCCAAAGCGTTCGCCGGTGAACAAAGCGGAATCTATAAAACCATGTTCGCTGCCAGTAAGGCGTTTTCGATTGCGCAGTCTATCGTGGCTATTCAATCCGGTATTGCTCAGGCGGCTAACCAGCCGTTTCCTATGAACTTGGCGGCAATGGCAACTGTGGCCAGCCAGACCGCAAGCATTGTGAGTACAATCAAAGGCACATCAATGGGCGGTGGCGGCCAGTTGCAAGGGCAGGCCCACGATGGGCTATCGCGCGTTCCGATGGGTAACGAGGGTACCTACCTGCTCAAGCGTAATGAGATGGTCCTCAATCCACAGCAACGCGAGAACTTTGAAAAGGTTGTTAATGCTGTCCGGAGTCAGCGGTCTAACGGCGGAGGATTAGGCGGTGGGGCACCTAAGATAGAAATCACACAGCATAATGTCTTTGAAATGGGCGGTAACGGCGGCACAGGAAGCGATGATAGAGAAGAAGTAGAGGAAGCCATGGATCGAGCTAACGAGCGTCTGAAACAAGATCTTTACGACGATTTCAGCAATGGCGGGCCTTTGTACCAGCGGCTTAAAGCATCAGGTTAAGGGTTACTCTTAGCCTCTGGCATATCCTGAGGGAACGGTAGTTCAACTGGGTGTGATGAAAATCCGCAGAGGTAAAGCGTAGTAATGCCGGCTTCCTTGTCAACGTGCTTAGAGATGATCACCACATCGTCTGAAGTTTTGTAGTTACCATTTTCTGACTCATGCCAGCATGGTGTGCCCAGGTGGTAATGATAGAGGTTGTATTCCCGGGCGATTTTGATGCGCCGCTCTCTGTCTGGATAGCCCTCTGGCACCTTATCGCTTTTTTTGAGCTTGCCGGGTAAGTTGTCTAACCCTTGTTCTTTTACCAGACGGACAAATGACATCAGCGCCCGCTGTTGTGGTTCGCTTAGGTAGGGATAATAGTGGTCTTTGAAGTGCTGCGTCCGTGCGAATTGGTATTCCATGTGAGGGCTTTAGTGTCAGGCCCTCATCATAGCGTCAAATTCATCGAACGAATTGAAGTCGCCAATAGTTTGCGTTTTACCCTGGCGTAAGTCTGATGTCATAGCTTCAAGCTGATCAGCGCCAATGTGCTCGTAAAATGTTTCCGTGGATGCTCGTTCAAGCACATCGGAAATCGCTAACATGATGTTTTCGGTTCGCGCCAGCAGTTGCTGGAACTCGCCTTTGTAAACAGGCGGCACACGCTCAAGCGCATGAGCACTTTCATTCCGCATGTCCAGTAAAGTGGTGTGAACCAGGCCGCGCAAGTGGGTAGCAATGCCCGTAACAATGCCAGGCAATTCCATCTGGCGAAGCGACTGCGTAATATCGTCACGCGATATACGAAGCGCCAGCGGCTCAGCCATCTTGAGATAGTCCTCAAGTTTCGCCTTTACCTGCTCTGCCTGTTGGATGTCCTCCAGCGAAACGCCACGCAAGAAGCTAGGCGCACAAATCAGCCGCTCCATTACCTGGGGAGCAGTTTCCGGCGTCACTTCGTTTAGCTGAATGTCATCTAATGCCATCGTTAACAGTCCTTATTCTGCAAGAAAACCTTGCACAAATTTGGGACGCTGATTATACACCCAGTGCTTACTTTTACAACACATGGCGCATCACGGCGTCACAAACTCATCCTCTTACTATCGGCAAGACTACCCAATTATGCAAGGTTAATTAGCCTTATCTTGCGTAGTGCCTGTCACACATTATGTACGTTGGTAATGACAAAGAAACCGCAAATAATACCGGATTTTCCCGCAAAAAGTGCCGTTATAAACCGTATTCACCCGGGCTTAAATAGCTCAAAAAAAGCGATACTTGACGTCCAGTAATATAGATTTTCAAGGGGGTATGTGTTCATACTAGGGACTGCTCTCGAGGGGCATCATCAAACTTTCATCAAATAAGGAAATCACATGAAATACATCGCAGCACTTGCCATGGCATTATCACTCGCAGCCTGTTCAAATACGGTAGGTACATCGGCCACCGAATCAGTCAGCGGCTACTCCGGTAAACGTGTCGTATCGATCGACCCGCACGGTGTTGATTGTTCAGCTATGACTTGCCCAATGATTGGCGCCCAGTGGCGAGAGGAGTCCCCAGAGCAGGCGGTTATGATCATCGGTGTGGCCAACGCTTACGAGGGTATAATGAGCGCCACCTTTATGATTGATGGTAAAGAGTACCTGGTAGACGACAAAATATCGGTGACCGATTTTGATAACTTGGGAGCTTACCGGACGTCACGAGCAGGGTTTCAAGTACCGCTGGCGCTTATCAATGAGATAACCACGGCGAACCGCGCCTGGTTACGACTATCTACCCCCTCAGGTTACATCGAAGAACGGATCGTGGATGCGGATGGTGACTCCAAGGCGTACCACGCATTAAAGCGTTTCATGGCCAAAGTCGGCAGTAATTAACCGGGTGTACTGAGTGAATATTTCCTATAGAGAATATAGGGCAACTGATAATCGTCATTATCACTACCCTGTAAATACCTATAGATAATAACCCAGATTATTAGCGGCGGGCGATTCGACAACCTGCCCGCCGTCAACTTTAACTACTGTTTGGCTCTGGCTTCTTTAACGCCAGCTAAAAAGCTCTGGATCATAAACGGCTTTACCTCAATAACTTTTTCTCGACTGCCTGAGAACTTCACACGGAACCCGTCCTGGTTATCTATGAGAAATTGCTCTGACAGCGTAACCCCGACCGTCTCAGTCAAACGGCAGCCGACCAGTGATGATGAGCTACAGTCAATGTCTGTATCGATACGGGTTATTTCCCGGATGGCTCCGGTATCATCGACAGCTCGCTTAATGTTGCCCCAATCCTCAAAAAACAGCAGATTGGTATAGAGCTGGACCAACATTAAGTCATCAGTTTCTGGTTTGTACGCACCGCGTAGAATCATGCTGTCATGCGCAGGGGTGCGTATACGATATAACCGGTCGAACTCGTCAAACGTAACCTCGGCTGCCATCTCTCGCTTGGCAAGTGGCTCATTACCAATAAGCGCCAGCAAGTTCTCTGATGTTATTGGCTCACCATTGGCCATTTGAATGTTAGATGTCAGGCTCTTGGGTAACATCGAGCCGCCCAGGTAAAAGATGGAGCAATCTTCCGTTACCAGCTTGGTTGAGTAAGACTTATCCAGCATGTAAGGGGTGCCGTCTATCTCGACCTCGTTATATCGGTACGGGCTCAGATACGCCTGCCGCGACTGCCTATCCTCAGCGGTTACAACACCGGTTTCCAATACCTTAAACCTCTGGCTGGTCAGTGATGAAAACTTGGATTTGTCCAGCTGATAAACCTCGACAACTTCCGGATCGTAAAAAAAGTCATTGGTAATGTATTGCCGGTACTCAGGGGCAATGCGGTACTCGTTGCCTGGCAATTCGGAAAAGCTACATGTTTTTGCGTTGTTGGCGCTGGCGCTATCGCTCGAGTTACTTCCTTGGTAAGTAGCTGGTGAGCTAGTGGCCTGACAGCCGGTTAATAGAACTGTTGCCCCTAGCGCTAAGATTAATGGCGTGAACTTCATATACCCCTCCCTGGATAAACTTTGTGACTGAATTTTAGAGTCTACTTTACTCACATTAACAACTGTTTGATTAAAAAATAACCAAACGGAAAATAAATTCAAATTTTTTTTAAAATAATTCGCCGCTGAATAATGACACACAAATACCACGATAAAATCAAGGGGAAACATAGCGACACAAAGTGACACATAACATTAGTTAAGGTCTTGATAAAACCCCCGCCAAACCTGCCTTTTGGGCCTCTTTCATTATTCTTAAAAGCTCTTATAGTCCTATCTGAAACGCACGTAATACATCAAAACAGACAGGTTATAACCTTCGGCTTCAATGGTATTTATTTTGTCTTTTTGGAGTTACGTGCTTGGAACTCGGCAAAGCAACATGTGGTGGCAAGTATGGGCAATTTTGAATCGATAAAAATGTTAAGAGCAAGTGAAGTCTCCCGCCGACTGGGCATTCATCGAACATCAGTCTCACGCAAAGTAAGAGGCGGAGAATTCACTCCCGCAATACGAGTTAATAGACGTTGTTCTTTATGGCCAGAGCATGAAGTGGAGACCATTCTTGCGGCGCACATAGCTGGCGCAGATAAAGACGAAATCAAAGAGCTAGTGAAGCGTTTGCGTGAAGCGCGGGCGCGGCATTATGAGGCGTTAAAGCGTCTGACTAAAACCGATGAACAGCCAGAAAACGAAACCGAATAGGAGGTTTAACATGGCACTAAAAAAAGAAAGCCCCGCAACTAACGGGGCAATCCAACACCGCTTACCTAATAGCGGAATTAAGTCTAGCCGAACACGACCGGCGAGTAAACTCGAACGGGTGCTTTTATTGCTCATTGAGCGCAAAAACGCCGGGCTATTCGCCCTGGAAGCTATCCAGCTTTGCGGTGATACCTGCCTCAATTCGACAGTGAGCACGTTGGCCAACAAGTACCATCTCGAGATTGAGCGGGAGCCACACTATCACCAACGGGAAGATGGTGAGGCGGTGCGGTTTACTCGGTACGCAATTAAACGTAAAGAGCAACGGATTAAAGCGCTCCAGGCATTGCGTGTGTTATCGAAGCGCCGTAGTCGTAAGGGAGGCGGCCATGAATAAGACTCGCTTTCAGGAAATGGTCGAGCGGGACGGGGCGAATACTCCCGCCTCGCTATCACTGGACCGCTTGGCTAAGGTGCTCTCTGTGAATACCAGCGCCAGCAAACAAGGCCTTAACGATGCGCTTGAGGTTGTTCACTGGATGAACCAGCAGATAAACCGGCACATGATATTGGCATCTAACGACCGCAATCCTAATCGAGCCCATCAGCGCGTGGAATCTTTTTTCGAGATGGGTGCCGTAACCACTGGACTGGCAGAGCTGTTAATGGCGCACCCAGAGTGGCCAGAGCCGGAGGTGTGCGATGATGTTTGCGAATAAATTTTCACGATTGCCCTTGCGCCTGGCTGAAAGTTCGGGCTATATTGAAAGCCTCTCTCGAACAAGCAGCGGCCAAATCGCTCCGTCAATGCGGTTTTTTTGTGCCCGCTATATAGGCACAATTACGCCATTTTTTTGGCGGGATGATAGCCGGAAAATACAATACCCCTCCGGGGGGAATATCTGGCGGCTGGCCTCTGCTTGGCCTGAGAGTGAGTCCCGCCACCCAACTTTAGGGTGGCAATCTCTCGAACAAGTAGGAGGCATCCCATGCCACACAATGTATTTTATATCGCCGTTGACCATGTTGACGAAAACGGCGTTTGTCACCCATGTACCCCCGTTCATAGCAAATACTTCATGTCTTACAACGAGGCTGAAGTCTACCTTGATGCGTTTCTCGAACACCTGCCTCACGCCTATGTTGCGTGTCTTGCGGTCCGGGATTTGGCCACAGAGCCACGTGCGGCATGGAGGGTACAGCTATGAATAAGTTACCCAGCTCTGTATACGTTAAGTTAGCCGATTACTCAGACTCCCCTATGGGCGATCTGCCATTCGTGTATCACCCCCAGCGTATTACCCGCAACAGCAAGCACACCAACTGGCGCCCGGAGCGCAAGCTCAAGCACGATAACGAGTGTGTCCAGTATGAGTACGACATCCTGTCTGGCTATGTCATGGCCGCACATTACGTGAAGTGGATAAGCGAAACGTCACAGAAAAGCTACGCCCCCTTGATGCTAATTGCCCAGGAGATGATTACTGCAGAAAAAGGGGAGTTTCCCCAGGCTTTTGCGGTCGGCTTCATGGCGTTTATCGACAAGGTGCTGGCGCAGGTCGGCAAGTGCTTTGATGTTGAGCAGTTCGCAAGTAGCGAAGTTCAATACACCCATACACGAATTGAGCGCAACTTATTGGCGGGGTACTACCATGACTAACGTATACACAAAACTAATCGAAGCAATGGCAACTGCGGGCGTTGCGCCAGCGGGTGAATTGGAAGCAATGGCCGATGGCAAAATCCACCGCTATCGAGTGGACGGTGATAAGTCCGGTTCGCTGAATGGCTGGTACTTTCTCGACTATGACGGTGAGCATTATTACGGTGCCTTTGGCTCATGGAAGCAGGACAGCAAGCACACGTTTACCAGCCGTGAGGAAAATCAGTTAAGCGAGAAGCAACGCTTTCTCATTAAACGGCGTATCGATGAGCGTAAGCGCCAGCGGGATGCTGAAATACAGAAAGAACAGGAGGAGGCAGCGCTTAGAGCGCAAAAGCTCTACGGTACTGCCAAGAAACTCACCTCAATGGGTCAGCACCCCTACTTAAAGCGCAAACTGATTATGCCGTTTATGGCACGGCAATTGTTTGGCGCACTAGTGTTACCGGTTGTTAATGAGGATGGCCAAATACAAAGCGTCCAGTTCATCGACCCTAACGGTGATAAGAAGCTACTCTCCGGAGGGAAAAAGAAAGGTAATTATATTCCCGTTCTGATCAAGTTTGCGCCAGCGGATAGACCCATCCGGATAGCGATTGCTGAGGGTTTTGCTACCGCGGCAACAATGGCCAGAGAAGCACCCGATATTGATATGTTCATTGCCGCTATTGATGCCGGTAATTTAAAAGCCGTTGCTCTCAATATGCGGCGCACCTATCCAGATGCCGAGCTAATAATTGCCGCCGATTGTGACGAAATCGGTTTGGAAAAGGCTAAGGAAGCAAGCACCGCAGCAGTTGCTACAGTCTATTGCCCGCAGCCTCCAGAGGGGGCAGCTGAGGGGGAAATCAGCGATTATAACGACCTCTACGTCTACCAAGTTAAGACGGGCAAGATACCTCAGCCGTTTGAGGAGGAAGCATGAGCAGCACGGCGCAAAAGTTAGAGATATTTACGGATAGGGAACGCGTCAAGCGTACTTCTTACAAGGACCTCGAGCGGCCATGTTACCACTGTCACGATAAGCCATTTGTAGCGAACGATAAGACTCATCAGCCTGGGCTTTATTACCATACTGCGGTTTACCCAAATAATGGCGCAGAGCCGCGCTTGGTTGATACCTGGTTGAGCACACCGCTCAAGGTGACAGCTGTAACCGTTGAGCCAGACGGGCAAGGCTACGGACGCTTGCTGGAATTTACCGATATGGACGGAAATTGGCGTAAGTGGGCTATGCCTATGCGCCTACTAGCCGGCAAGGGTGACGAATTGCGACAGGAGTTACTCGACAGGGGCGTCCAGTACAACATTAATAAAAGCAAGCACCTCACGGATTACATTATGAATTCAAGCCCTAAGAAGCGCGTACAAGCGTCATCACAAACAGGTTGGTTTGAGTCTAACTCTTTTGTGATGCCCGATATGGTGATCGGTGAGGGTAATGTTCACTTCCAAAGTGAGACCGCCGCAATTAATGCCTTTAGCCGAAGTGGCAGCGCCGATAGCTGGCAAAAGAATATTGGTGAGAAGTGCCCGGGTAATACGTTATTAACTCTTTCAGTCTCTGCGGCGCTGGCCGGTGTGTTACTTAACAAGACCCACACCAAAGGGGCGGGGCTTCACTTTGTGGGTGATAGCTCCACCGGTAAGAGTACGGTTGCTGAGGTTGCTGCCAGTGTGTGGGGCCCACAATCATTTATCCAGTCATGGAGCGCAACCAGTAACGGGTTTGAGGGGGCGGCAGAGGCCCGCAACGATACCGTGATGATACTCGATGAAATTAACGAGGCCATGCCAGGCGAAGTTGGCAAGATTGCCTATATGCTCAGTAATGGCATGGGTAAGCAACGTTCGACCCGCACAGGAGCCGCGAGGCGCGTAAAAAGCTGGCGCTTGATGTTGTTAAGCACCGGTGAAAGAACGTTGGCCAATATCATGGAGCAGGCCGGTAAACAGGTCACATCAGGACAGCTGGCGCGTTTGTTAAGTATCCCGGCTGATTACCCTTATGGGGCGTTTCAGGAGCTACACGGCTTTGCTAGCGGTCGGGAGTTTGCCGATCACCTTAAGGAGTCAGTCCAGGAAGATTATGGGCATATTGGTATCGAGTTTATCCGCTCTATCATCGACAGTGAGGAGGATTTGCCCGGGCGATTGGCCAGCATAATAGACAAAGTATTGCCGGCTAATCCCCGAAGCACTGAGAGTCGGGCGGGTAAAACATTCGCTATTATTGCCCTGGCTGGTGAGCTGGCTGTGGAGTTCGGTTTATTGCCCTGGTCAAAAGGTGCGGCGGTGGATGCCGCAAAAGAGGCTTTTGAACTATGGCGCAATCTCCAGTCCGATCCCGTGTCAGAGTCCGAGCAGATATGCCAAAGTATCAGCGACTTTTTAAGCCGCTTTGGTGATAGTCGCTTCTCACCGATAGATAACCCATCCGCCCACTCTGTGCCCAATCGAGCAGGCTATCATCAGACTATAGCGGGCGAACGGGTATACATCTTCACCAAGAGCGGGCTTGAGGAAGCGGCGCGAGGCTTCGGTATTAGACGCATTTTTAAAGCGCTTGATGAAGCCGGGCACATCGTTGATAGAGACCCCGGGCGCAACACTAAAAAGACGCGCACAGCAGACGGTACTGAGAACCTTTACTGGCTTAAAAAGCCGTTGTAATGGGAGAGGTTTAGCGCAGGGAGCGCTAGCCTTTTCGATACTTTTCTGCGAGCTCTCTCATAATAACCTGAAACTGCCGTCTGTGGAGTTTAACAATGTCATCTAAAACTTGATTGAAATCTAACTTCATGCTCGGTTTAATCTTTTCTTGGTATTCATCCACAAGATTAATCAGTGGTTCCGCAGATATATTTGCGACATTGAGGCTTCCTTTAGCCGGCGGCTTCCCAATCAACTCCTCTAGAGCCTTAAGTTTGATAACTGACTCCTTGAATTGAAATGTGTAATCATAGAGCTCATCCACAGCTAATCGCTTCATGGAGTTGAAGTCTGATTTGTCTATCCCAAAAACCACTGAATTTTCTACTGCGGTTAATACCTTATTGGCGTATTGGCCGTATGCGTACTGACATTCCAGCACTGAACTCATAGTCGCAGAAACTTGGTTCATGATTTCTTGAGAGTGTTGTTGCTGGCGCCAGCGCGTAAATATCCAAAGGGCGACTATTGGTGTTAAGAAAACGCCCAGGGCAGATAATGCCTCGACTGCCTCTGGCGAATACTCCCATGCCAAAAAGTAAGCTGATAAAGCGTAAGCAAAGCCCATTCCAAGAGCAAAAGCTACGATTACTGATGTTAGGAATGTTGTGTTTTCCTTAAATAATTTAACTATTCTCATAATCTGTTCCCACTTTGTTCCCAGTTTGTTCCCACTTTTTAAGCCTATTTAATAACCCTAATTTCTCTACAGCCCTTTATTTATGGAGTTTGTTCCCACTGTTCCCACTGTTCCCACTTTAAAATGTCGATCGGTAAAATCAGTTTTTGCTTTTCAGGCCGTCCAAGTAGTCTGCCCATTTCTGCATCATGGCGGTACGCTCTTTAATGTACCTGGTGCGGTTGTAGGCTCTGCCCAGTGGATCCTTAACCATGTGCGCCAGCTGATGCTCTATGATGTCGGGGCGCTCTTGTAACTGCTCATCAAGCATCGTTCTGGCGGTAGCCCTAAAGCCATGAACAGACTGCTCCGTCTTGATACATACACCGGCTTTACTGAGCGACTTGGATAGTGAGTCCGTGGGGATATGAGCGGCATGGTCTTTTAGGTTGCTGAATACATAACGCCGACCACCGGTGAAAAGCTGGAGGTCTTTTAATAGCCTGACCACTTGCTTGGGTAACGGTACAAGGTGATCGTCATCTCTGCCGGCATGTTCTTTTTTCTTGTCCTTTGGAATAACCCAAGTGGCTTTGTCCAGGTCGAGTTCGTTCCACTCCATGCTTACTATTTCCCCTGGGCGCTGGAATAGATAGGGCACAATCCGGAGTGCGGTTTTTACTATGGGGCCAGACGAGCTTTTGTCGATAGCTCGTAATACCCGTGCCAGCCTTTCAGGCTCTGTTTCAGCTGCTTTATGCTTAACACGCCGTTGAGGTATCACACCCACGAGGTCAGCCGCGGGGTTTTGCTCTACAAGGGCGACTTGTTTTGCATAGCGTAATACCTGGTTCATTATGCGCCTGGCATTATTGGCCATCTCAATACGGCCGACTTTTACAATCTTATCCAGGCAGGCAACCAAAGTGGGAGTGGTGAGCTCATTGACTGGGGTAGTCCCAATCTCAGGGTAAACGTAGTTTTTGAGTACGATGCCGCGCTTCTTAAGCGTAGAGGCTTTTAGTTCTTTGGTGCGAGTGAAACGCTCTGATACTGCCTGAAATGAGTTTGTTCGGAGTGCGTCAGCTTTTAGTTGCTCTGACCGCTTATGTGCGTTGGGGTCTATGCCTTGCTCGATTAGACCCCGCAACTCAGTCGTTTTATCACGGGCATCTTTTAATGACACCTCAGGGTAGCGACCAATGGCATAGCGGTTGTCTTTCCCAGTGACCGGGCTGCGGTATTTGAATTTCCAGTGAACGTAGCGGGTCTTGCTGTTGTTTGCCTGAATATACAGACCACGGCCATCGTGTAAGCGAGTGGGCCCAGGCTTGGCTGTCTGTATTTTTTTATTAGTTAACTTCATGGGGTCAATCCATTGCTCGAGGGGTCAAAAAATTATTAGACCCCAAGTTAGACCCCAAAAAGTATGCGCTACACAGCAACACATAGCAACAATGAGCTACACACAGACACTAAAAAGCCAGCACTGTGGCTGGCTTTCGAGTCGCACCGCGTCGTACGGCACTAAATTTGTGGTGCCCGGAGGCGGAATCGAACCACCGACACGAGGATTTTCAATCCTCTGCTCTACCGACTGAGCTATCCGGGCGACGAGGCGTATTAAACGTTTTTTTGAGTTCCGAGTCAACCGATTTTCTAAGGTTTTTTACTGTTTGCTCAGTAAATCACCGTTTTGCGGTTAATCGACGCTCAAATAGGTACTTCCGGCCAGGCAACGCTCATAAAAGTTGGTCCAGCGCACGCCCTCACGCGGTGCCAGCTTACCTTTACGAACCTGACGGTCGATTTGCTTTTTCACGGTTTTGGCCATCGACTCGGTATTGTATTGCATGGTCTGCAGTACTTTTTCGGCCGAAGTGCCCGGAACCACCTCTTCAATGTAAAAGTCACCTGGTTCGTCGTCGTGGCAATAAACATGAACTTCGGTCAGGCGGCCAAACAGGTTATGCATATCACCCATCACATCCTGATAGGCGCCGGTCAGGAACAACCCGACATGGTAGTCCTCGCCCTTTTTCAGCGTGTGCATTGGGATGTTATCGCTGATTTCGGTGCCTTCGATGTATTTGCTCAGCTTACCGTCGCTGTCGCAGGTAATGTCCGCAATCGAACAACGTACCTGCGGCTTCTCGTCAAGCCGGGAAATGGGGACGATCGGCAGTACCTGACCAATCGCCCAGGTATCCGCGGCTGATTGGAAAATGGAGAAGTTACACAGATACTGGCTGGCGAGCATGTCTTCCAGTTCTTCCAACTCCTGAATAAACTGATTCTCTTCGTCCAGTGAGTGATGAATGTCTGTCAGTATGCGCCAGTACATGGTGTCCAGCTTGGCCATTTCCGGTAACGACAAAATGCCGAGCTTGAACGCCTCGTAGGCATTCTGCTTATAACCAGCGGCGTCATTGTAACGTTCTTGCGGATGGTACTGGTCACCGGATAAATACAACTCACGCATGTTCTTAACCAGAATATGCTCATTGTCGCTGGCGCTGACATCAAAATTGGTTCCTGCGGGTTTGATTTCACCAACGATATTGGTCACCACGCAACTATGATGGGCGGTCATGGCTCGTCCGCTTTCGCTGACGATGTTCGGATGGGCGACGTTTTCCAAATCGCAGATCTGTTTAACGCCCCAAACGACGTCGGCGACGTATTCTTCGGTGGAGTAGTTGCGCGAGGAGTCGGTGGTGGAACTGGTACCGTCATAGTCAATACCGAGGCCGCCGCCGATGTCCAAATATTCCAGCGGAACGCCTTCTTGCACCAATTTTGCGTACAAACGAGCACCTTCGGTCACCGCTTCTTTGATCTTACGGATGTCCGACAACTGACTGCCAATGTGAAAATGCAGTAATTTGGCGCAATGCAGCATATCTTCTTCACGCAGACGTTCAATCACGTTAAGAATTTCGGCAATGCTGAGACCGAATTTGGCGCGGTCACCACTGGAGCCTGCCCATTTGCCCGAGCTACGCACCATCATTTTTGAACGCAGACCAATCATTGGCTCGACACCCAACTGCTTGGCGAGCGGGATCAGCATTTCCAATTCGGAATATTTCTCGATCACGATGATCATTTTCCGGCGCAACTGGCGGCCTAACAACGCCAGCGTTAAGTAATCTTTATCTTTATAGCCGTTCAGAATGGTCAGTGCGTTAGGGTTGTCATTGTATGCCAATACCGCCATCAGCTCCGGTTTTGAACCTGCTTCCAGGCCATAATCATAGGGTTCGCCGGCATCCATGATCTCTTCGACCACTTCGCGCATCTGGTTTACCTTGATTGGGAATACACCGCAGTATTCGCCCTGATAGTCCGCATCAGCAATCGCTTGTGCGAAGGTTTCGTTGATGATTTCAACTTGTGAACGCAAAATGTCATGAAACCGAATAACCGCCGGAAACTCGATGCCTTCGGCTTTAATTTCTTCCACCACATCGTTCATGTCGATGGTGATATCCGGATAGCGATGGTTCGGCGCAATTTTGATGTTGCCGTTTTCGCCAATCGAAAAATAGCCGGCACCCCAGCGGTTAACACCGTAGAGTTCTTCGGCCTGTTCAATATTCCAGTCTGACATTAAGCGTTTGCTCCTGACTGCTCAAGTGTTAGTAAAATTTCCCGAACAATTTTTGCTGCAAAAACGTCGGAATTACCGGTTGGATCAATTTTCGGTGACAGCTCAACAACATCAGCGCCGACAAAGTTTTTGCCACACAGGATTTTCATTAAACTGACAAAGGAGTGAAAGTCTTCACCGCCCGGTTCCGGCGTACCGGTGCCCGGCAAAAACGAGGGATCGAAGTAGTCCAAGTCCAGCGTCAGATAAATAGGACGATCCGCTGCGATGTCACGTACGCTGTCCAGGAACGCCTGGCGTGACTGACGGATGGTGCCGTGCTCTTTCATCCATTGGTATTCATCGCGGGTTCCGGAACGAATGCCGTACTGTATCAGTTGATGGCCATCACCAAAGTGGTCATAGGCGCGACGGATAATCGAGGCGTGCGAAAAATGATAGCCGAGGAACCCATCGCGTAAGTCAGCATGCGCGTCCAGGTGCAATAACACCAAGTCCGGAAACTCTGTTAGGTGTTTGACGATCGGTGCATAGGAGATCGAATGCTCGCCGCCGAGCGTCAGCACCTTGGTTTTTGTGCCTTTTAGCTGGAGCGGTTCGAAGATGGCGTTAAAGTCTCCGACGGCATGGTGCCATTGGGCTTCGACGTCGTCGTCAAAGCCCAGGCGAAGGTTGCCGAGGTCGAAGAACTCATAGTCTTCAAGATCGGCATCTAAGTAGGGTGAGTACGACTCGATGTCTTCAGATACGGCACGTAAACCGTCAGGGCCTTCTTTCGTGCCTTTACGGAAGCAAGCGGTGCCGTCAAACCCGAAACCGATTAAATGAGTATGGCCCGGGCGAATCGAAAACGCACGCTCGGCGCCAAAAAAAGGGCGGCTCGGATCGTTGGTCGGAACCGGCAAAGGGATCTGAGACATAAACGCTCTCACCTCACTGTTGATTATTTCTGTTTCTTCGCCTTATGGCGTTCCTTTTTGACCGGATTAAACAGTTTGGTCTGTATATCGATCAACTCCTGGCTGAGTTTTTTACGCTCCATCCAGGTATCCTGTAATGGCGTTTGCGTTAACTCATTACGCTCAACACCGGCCATAACGCCGGTTTCACCGCGGCGGATCAGTTCCACGGCATGCACACCCAGACGCGTGGCCAAAATACGATCCATGGCTGTCGGTCGTCCACCACGCTGCACGTGCCCTAACAGACAAGGCCGGCAGGGAAAATTCAGCCGATCTTCCAACTGCTCTGCTAAGTGTACGGCACCGCCCGGCCATTGGTTCTCACATAATACCATGACATAACTGGAATCGCCGCGAACCCGGTGTACGGCTTCGATGTGTTTAACCAGCGCATCGACGGTCAGCGGTTTGTCTTTTTGCAACTCCGGCAAAATCATGCGTTCTGAGCCACAGGCCATCGCACTGCTGATGCCGATATATCCCGCGTTGCGGCCCATGACCTCGACAATAAACACACGGTCCATCGCTTCGGCAGTATCGCGGATTTTATCCAGCGCATCCATGGCCGTTTCTACGGCGGTGTCATAGCCAATGGTATTGTCGGTACCATACAAGTCGTTGTCGATGGTTCCGGGGACGCCAATAATAGGGCCTTGCCAAAATTTGGCAAGATGATTTGCGCCACGAAATGATCCATCGCCGCCGATAACAATAAAACCGTCGATCTGATGGGCATCGAGGTTCTCAGCCGCTTCACGCGCGCCGTCGTCGGTTTTAAAACGCTCGCTGCGGGCACTTTTAATGATGGTGCCCGAGTATTGCAGGATATGTTCAACCTGCTCGCGGTCCAGCTTCACAAAATCATTGGTCAGCAGGCCCTCATATCCATGGCGAAAACCAATGACTTCGATACCGTAATGTTCGGCCGTGAGCACCACCGCGCGAATGGCGGCATTCATTCCCGGTGCATCACCACCACTGGTAATTAATGCAATTCGATTAATAGCGTCAGAAGATGACACGATCTTTACTCCTTGATAATGTCTTAGCGTTAGCTTACCTATAGTGTCATGGCATACCAAGAGGAAATTTGATGTCCAGTGCAGTAACACGCTTTGATTACCGACAACTTTTACAATGGGCCGATGAAAGTTTGCAACAGGCCGGCGCTTCCGGAGAGATTGCCCGTCATGTGGCATTCTATCTGCTGGAAGGCGATTTGCTGGGCTATTCGACCCATGGCCTGATTCGTTTGTTGAATAACTGCCAGTGGTTACAGCAGGGCAAAAGCCTGGGTAAAGGCCAGCCGACCGTGGTCAGTGAGCGCGCCGCGGTGGCACACTGGGACGCCAATCATTTGCCGGGCCCTTATGTGGTGCCGCAGGCCATCGAAGCGGCAACGGCCATGGCGAAGCAGGCCGGTACCGGCACTATTGTGATTCGCCGCAGTCAACATATTGCAGCCTTGGCGGCTTACCTGAGCCTGGCGACAGAGCAGGGCATGGTAGTGAGTCTGATGTGTTCAACTCCGGGGCAGCGAGCGGTGGCACCATTTGGCAGTAAGCAAGCGATATTTTCACCGAACCCGTTTGCCCTCGGGGTTCCCAGTTCCGGTCAACCGCTGCTGCTGGACATCAGTTTTTCCATGACAGCGGCGGGCAAAGTTCGCCAGGCTAAAGCCAATGACGTCGCCTTGCCTTATCAAGCGTTAATTACCGAACAAGGCGAATGGACGGACGATCCGGCCAGTTTCTTCGCCGATCCACCCAGTGCTATTGCGCCGTTAGGTGGACAAAAATTGGGTTATAAAGGCTATGGGCTGACATTATTCAGTGAGATCATGACGATGGCATTGAGCCAGTACGGTCGCCGTCAGGGCGGCAACGACGGCGACGCCAACTCGGTTTGGGTACAGGTGATTGACCCCAGTGCATTTGGTCCACAAAAAGCGTTCCTACAGCAAGTGGACGATATGCTGGAGGATTGTCGTCAGGCGACCCCAATTGATGCTAATGAGCCTGTGCGCATTCCCGGGCAACGAGCGTTACAACGCAAAGCGCAACAACTGAAGCAGGGCGTTGCCTACAGCGCAGCAACGATGAAGGTGTTGCAACGCTGTGAGGAACTGGTTGGGGTAACGTTACCCACAGCGCTGTCAGACGGAGCTTAAGAATTTATGGCTGCAAACGCTGTACTGTCCATTGTCCCGCGTCGAGCTGGTAAAGGAAACGATCGTGCAGACGGTTGCGGCCACCTTGCCAGAATTCAAATTCGGTGGGTTTAATCAAATAACCGCCCCAATGCCCGGGACGCGGAACTTCCTGGTCTGCGTACTGTGCCATGAGCCGTTCAAATTGTTGATCCAAGGTTTCGCGGCCACTGATTGGCTGGCTTTGCTGTGACACTAACGCGCCCACCTGACTGGCCTTCGGACGGGCATGGAAATAGCGATCGTTCTGCTCATCCGTTAATGGCTCAACCTGACCCTTGATGCTGACCTGACGTTCCAGCGGCAACCAGGAAAAATGGGCACAGATATTAGGGTTTAGTGCCAGATCGCGGCCTTTGTGGGACTGCTTGTTGGTGTAAAAACGCAGTCCCTGCGAGTCATGGCCTTTTAACAACACCACCCGTTGGCTTGGACAACCTTCACCGTCAACGGTGGCAATAGTCATGGCCGTTGGGTCGGCACTTAACTCTGCATCAATCGCCTGTTGCAACCACAAAGCAAACTGTTGATGCGGGTCATCATGTAATTGCTCGCGTTTTAACGTTCCGAGACCGTAGTCGCGGCGAATTTGCTCAAGATCCATTCCGTACCTCTTAATAAAAAACGGTTGCCGTTAGCGTTGATCAGGATAGCGCTGACGGATTTTTTCGATGGCATCCAGGTTATCCAGCATCAGCCCGACGATTTCTGGGTCAAAAAACTTACCGCTGTGTTGCAGAATATAATCCGCCGCCGATTCCATCGTTTGCGCTTCTCGATAAGTGCGATCGGTGCGAATGGCATCGTATTGGCTGGTGATGGCCAAAATTCGTGCATTCAGATCAATATCACGGCCTTTCTTCTGACTTGGAAAGCCTGAACCGTCCCAGCGCTCATGAATATCTTGCGCAATTTTGGCGGCAAGATGGGCAATTTCGGTATCGGTCTGGTTTAAATAGTCATGGCCTTTTATGACCTTTTGCATGATGTCTTCATAATCATGAATACTCAGTGCATCGGCGCGCTGGGCCAACTCCATTTGCACCGAAACCTTGCCAATGTCATACACCGACGCCGCCAGTTTCAGTTGCTCGGCATCGTCGAATGAAGCGCCGGTATAGATGGCCAGTTGACCGGCCATTTCGGCCGAACGCTTAACATGGTGGCTGATTTGTTCCACCGAACGTTTATCAATGGCTTCACCAACGCTGTAAAGCAGTTCACGCTGTTGCGCCCGTTCAGTATCACGGCTGTACAAATTATCGATAGCAATCGAGCTATTATTCACGAATAAGCCAAGTAAGTTCTGATCCAGCTCAGATAACTCGCGAACACCTTTTATAAACAGTAAATACTGGCGTTCGCCTTTGGTCTTGTAGAGACCGTAATAATTATTATCGTGAATACGGAATTCGACGTGGTTTGGACTGCGTTGCAACTGCTGAATTAAGTCCCAGTCAATATCCTGCTCTACCGGTTTGCCTATCGCCAGTTCGTAGTCGCCGGTGCCGCCAATGATCTCGAAATGGTGATTGCCCTCAAGCGTGGCGGTCAGTCCTTCTGCTTCCGTCGAGTCGGTTCGGCAGTACATGGCGTCATCGGAGTGTGTGATCAACGCCACCAGTTGTTCCAGTATGCCCTGACACAGACCGTGCATGGACTTCGCACTGAACACCTCGGCAGAGGCGTTAATGACCTTTTCCAACCCGCGTTTGTTGCGCTCGATGGCGTTCAGATCGCGATAGGCCCGCAAGCAGGAGTACATTAAGGTTACCAGCTTGCGGTAGGTCAGCTCAGTTTTTTCTTTGTAGTCATCAATGTCGTAGCGCGCAATGACGTCTTCTTCCGGAGCCTGACCGGGCTGACCGGTGCGTAATACGATACGGATCAGCTTGTTTTTTAAGTCCTGTCGGATCCAACGTGCGACTTCCAGTCCGGCGTGGTCCGTTTCCATCACTACATCAAGCAACGTCATGGCAATGTCACTGCGCTCACGAAGGATTTTCTTCGCCTCGCTGCCGGAATAGGCTGAGTTAAAATTCAGCCGGTGACCATCAAGTTTAAAGTCACTGAGTGCCATGCGGGTGATGGTGTGGATCTCCTCATCGTCATCGACGATGAGGATTTGGAAAGGCTCAGCTTCGTCCTTGATTTCGATTTCCGGTTCGTCTTCGGAAAACAAAAAGTCGTCGTTCATGGTTCTGTGTCTCCCTCACCTGATGGCCGATATTAGCGTGACTGTTGATAGACCTTTTCGCCGGCTATGTAGGTTTGCTCAACTTGAATTTGCCACAGCGCACTGTTGTCAATCGCAAACGGGTCTTGGTCAACCACAATAAAGTCGGCCCATTTACCGGGTTCCAGTGAACCTAAATCCTGTTCCTGCCAAGCCGCATACGCAGCATCAATGGTAAAGGCTCGTAGTGCCTGTTCGGTCGACATGGCTTCTTCTGCATACCAGCCGCCCTGCGGTTGATTTTGGCGGTCCTGACGGGTGACGGCTGCATGTAAGCCATAAAAAGGATTCGCCAGTTCAACCGGGAAGTCAGAACCTGCGGCTACGATGGTGCCTTGTTCAAGCAGGGTTTGCCAGGCATAGGCACCTTCCATACGGTCTTTACCAAGGCGATCTTCTGCCATGTTTTTATCGCTGGTGGCGTGGGTAGGCTGCATTGAGGCAATGATGTTGAGGTCTTTAAAACGTTTTAGATCTTGCGGGTGTACAATTTGTGAGTGTTCGATGCGATTACGCAAATTGCGGCCGCCGATGCTGTCAAATTTCTCAGCGAAGGCATCAAGGGCAAGACGGTTGGCGCGATCACCAATAGCGTGAGTGTTAATTTGGAAACCGTGCGGAATGATGAGCTCATAGAGTGCATCAATATCTTCCGGCGAGGTGACCAGTAAACCATGATTGTCGTGGTCATCGCTATAAGGTTCGAGTAGGGCGGCGCCGCGACTTCCCAGCGCTCCGTCGGCATAAATTTTTACGCTGCGAATGGTCAGCTTATCATCGGCGCTGACAAACGGGCCTTCAGCAAGCAATTGAGGCAACTGTGGTTCGGTTGCGGCGATCATGGCGTAGATACGCAGCGGTAATTGCCCTTGATGTTGCAGACCCTTATAAATCGATAAGTCAGTTGCCGGAACGCCAGCGTCGTGAACGCTGGTAATCCCCAACGCCAATAAGTGTTCAAAAGCCAGCGCAAAGGCTTTTTTCTTTTCCGCTGCGGTAGGCTCTGGAATGATGCTTTCCACCAGCGCCATGGCATTATCGATCAACACCCCGGTTGGTTCGCCGTTAGCATCCTTGATGATTTCTCCTCCATCGGGCGCAACGGTGCCGGCGTCGATGCCGGCCAGTTCAAGGGCTTTGCGGTTGGCCCAGCCGGCATGCCCGTCAACACGGGTAAGGTAAACCGGACGGTCGCTAACCACTTCATCCAGTTGGCTGGCATTCGGGAAACTGCGGCTTGGCCACTGCTCCTGGTTCCAGCCGCGACCGGTAATCCAGGCTAATTCAGGTTGTGCTTTTGCGTAATCGGCGACACGGCTGACGGCATCATTGACGGATGTCGCGTCACGCAGATCGACCTGCAACAGACTCATGCCAAGACCGAGAACGTGGCCATGGGCGTCGGTGAGTCCCGGCAGTACGGTTTTGCCCTGCAAATCGACTTGCTCAAATTGCTGGTATTTGCCAACGAGTTCGCGGTCACCCAAAGCAATGATGCGGCCGTTTTGAACCACCAGTGTCTGAAACTGCTTTAATACCGCATCTTGACCCGCAGGACTGGTCAGCGTGTAGCCGTTGGCATTGGTGTACACTTTTTGTGCCGCAACGGGCGAAGAAATGAGCGTCAATGCCGCGATACCACCGGCAGCACACAGAAATTTTTTGAACATACACAACCTCATGTTGGTGTTTAAAGCCACTATAAATCCCAATGGCGTAAAATTGTATCAGGAGATAGTATTATAAGTTGTGTGTCTTTTTAACGTTTATCATGTAATTCGTCGATAGTTTAACAAACACTCTTGCTCAGAGAGCGAATTCAGGTATGCTAAAAGTTAGTGTGGTTGTCGCAAGATTTGGAAAAAAACATGAAAATTCTGATTATTGACCCGTCGTTTTTCATGCGCGCGGGCCTTATACAAGTATTGACGAATTATGCGACGCAACCGTCGATTTTTGAAGCGGAGTCCTTTAGCGTTGCAGAAACTTACTTGTCCTCTGATGAATTCAATTTGGTCTTCATCGAGATGGATTTGCCGGACGAGGAAATTCGTCCTGCTTTGCAACGTTTAAAACGGCTCGCTCCGCGTGCCCATTTAGTGCTTTTTACCCAAGCCCGTGCAATGAGTGATGTGCGCCAGGTAATGTCTGCCGGGGTGCGCAGTTACTTGCCAAAAGACTCTTCTGCAGAGCAGGCAAAATTAGCGATAAAAAGTCTGCTTAACGGCGATCGCTACTTGCCGGATGACCCCTCGCTGAATGAACCACGTCAGCGCAGCAGTGGTGCTGAAACCTTTCTATCGCCTCGACAACTGGAAATCATGCAGTTGTTGGCGCAGGGCTTATCCAATAAAGAAATTGCTAATATCCTCGGGATTACAGAAGGTACGATTCGTGTCCATCTGTCGGCCATCTTTAAGGCGATCAAGGTGTCTAATCGTACTGAAGCCACACTTTGGTATCTTCTGCGTCAGAAAAAGCTTGTTGATTGAGCCTTATGAGCTTAGATAAGCTATTGGAACAACTTGAATCCTGTCAGCATGCCCCGACCGAAATGTGGGAGCCACCTTATTGTGGTGAAATACCACTGTGCATCAAAGCCAACGGGGACTGGGAATACCAGAACAGTAAGATAGAGCGGCCTCGGTTGGTAAAACTATTTGCGTCGGTGTTGGTGCGTGAGCAACAGGACTACTACTTGGTGACACCGGCCGAAAAGGTGAAGATCCAGGTAGAGGATGCGCCTTTCATTGTAACCGAATGGCGGCAGCTTGAAGTGGCCGGACAAGCGGCAATAGAAGTTGCGACAAATATTGGCGAGCGATATATTCTTTCGGCGCGGACACCACTGGTTGTGGAGAAGGGTGTACCCTACGTGTGCTTACCAAGAGGTATGACCGCCAAAGTCCACCGTAACGTATATTATCAATGGGCAGAGCTGGCTCAGCATGCGCCTAATAACGAGTTTGTTATCCATAGTGCAGGTCAGGCGTTTACGCTTGGACAAGCTTAATTAATAGGGAATCTGCGGTCAGGCATGATGAATAACGCCAAAGTCGTTTACTTATGTGAGCAGGACAACAACCGTCGCGAACGCTTTAAAACCATTTTAACATTCGTTGGCGAAAAGGTTGCGACCATCGCGTCGGTCGATGAACTTGACGGGGCGGACGATGTACTCTGTGTGATCGCCGGTACGGGAGTCTGTGATCTCGATCACCACGCCCGTGCGTTGCCGGCTATCCCGTTTATTTCTGCATGTGATTCACACCAGCCCGCACTGACAAGAGCCAACGTTATTGGCCCGATTGACAGCGACGTTGACTACCAGGAACTGTCGCGCTGGCTGCATTACTGTCATACCTACCATCGTAATCTGGCGCAGCACCACGGCTCGCATAATCATAAAACCGGTCAGCTCGAGACGATGTTGGTTGGTCAGGGGCCGGCGATACAAACCATTCGCCGTATGATCGCACAAGTTGCGGGCAGCGACGCTAATGTATTGGTGCTTGGCGAATCAGGAACCGGTAAAGAAGTGGTTGCCCGCGGCATTCACGTAATGTCCAAGCGTAAAGATGGACCTTTTGTGCCCGTCAATTGTGGGGCTATCCCCGGTGATTTGCTCGAAAGCGAGCTGTTTGGTCACGAAAAAGGTGCTTTTACCGGTGCCATCGGAACGCGCAAAGGCCGCTTTGAGTTAGCTCAGGGAGGCACGCTGTTTCTCGACGAAATCGGTGATATGCCACTGGCGATGCAAGTTAAGCTATTACGGGTATTGCAGGAACGGACGTTCGAGCGGGTTGGCGGTAGCAAAAGCCTGAAGGCCGATGTGCGCGTGGTTGCTGCAACGCACCGTAAGCTTGAAACGATGATCGAAGAAGGCAAGTTTCGAGAGGATCTGTATTACCGACTGAACGTTTTTCCGATTGAAGTGCCGGCGTTGCGCGAGCGGCAGGAAGACGTACCGATGTTGTTAAGAGAACTCACGGCGCGATTCAGAAAGGAGCGTGGCGTCGGTGTCCGCTTTTCCGACAAGGCGTTGGAGTCACTGTCGTTGCATCGCTGGCCAGGCAATGTGCGGGAGCTAACCAATCTGATTGAACGATTGACCATAATGCATCCGGATCAGTTGGTGGATGTGCAGGATTTACCGCCTAAATACCAACATATAGACCAGCCTGACGTGACGCCGGAATACCCTGATGAGTTGCTTGAACGCGACGCACTCAATTCGATTTTTGCCGATGATGACGATGATGTTCTGGATGAACAGATGATGGATGCCAACGTTAATACGTCATTGCCGGACGACGGCGTCAACCTGAAGGATATGTTGAGTGAACTGGAAATTGCCATGATTGAGCAGGCGCTGGATAAGACCGACGGGGTCGTGGCGAAAGCAGCGGATCTGTTGAGTATGCGCCGTACCACGCTGGTTGAAAAAATGAAGAAATACCAGATAAAGCAATAGTTGTCGGTATTTTGACACTGTCAAAAACTACGTAACCTACTGATTATAATAAATAAAAAATAGGCATGCTGCTTGCATAGTCATAGTTATAAACGTTGATGTCAAAACGGGGAAACTATGCAAGCACATCGATCATTAATTGATGCGATGCCAAACGCGGTCATCTTAGTGGATGACTCAGGCGTGGTAGAGCACTGCAATGATAATGCGCATCGACTGCTGAATGCTGCGTTGGTTGGACGCCCATGGCGCGACTGTGTTGCAGAGTATTTTGCACCACAGGCTGATGACTGGCACGAGGTCTCGCTGCACAGCGGACGTCGCGTAAAGGTTGATATTTCGGCACTGCACGACGGCACGGGACAGTTAATCGTTCTTACGGATTTGACGGAAACGCGTCGCCTACAACAAAAAATCAGCCACCTGCAACGGCTGTCATCAATGGGGCGAATGGTCGCTTCGTTAGCGCATCAAATTCGGACGCCGTTATCGGCGGCTATCCTCTATGCTCAGAATCTGGCGATGCCGGGGCTCGACGAGACTCGTCGCAGCCGCTTCTCTGACAAACTCTTATCACGACTCAGTTCACTGGAACAGCAGGTTAACGATATGTTGCTGTTTGCCAAAAGCGGCGATCAGCAGGTGCTTGAATCGTTAAGCGCCGATCAATTGGTGGATTCGGTACTCGCTTCAGTGCAGCCCTACGCCGAAGGCAAAGGGGTTTTACTGCGAGTCGAACGTCATGCTCAGGCGCTTTGTATCCGCGCCAATCACACGGCGCTCAGTGGTGCCATTCAGAATTTGATAACCAACGCGATTGATGCCTCGACAGCGGGTCAGCAGGTGACTATGACATTGAGCGAGGCCAATGGCCATTGGCAGTGCCGAATTGTTGATCAGGGCGGCGGAATTCCACAACACATTCAGGCCCAGTTATTCACCCCGTTTGTTACCACCAAAGCCAATGGCACCGGGCTTGGCCTGGCTGTTGTCAACACCGTGGTGAAAGCGCATCAAGGGCAGTTGCAATGGCAGAGCGAAGAAGGCAAAGGCACCGAATTTACCTTGTCGTTCCCTGTGGATGACGTGCTGCCGGTGGCCAAGGAGGTTTGTTATGGTTGAAGCAAAAATTTTAATTGTCGAGGATGATGCGGCATTGCGCGAGGCCATCATTGATACATTGGAACTGGCCGATTATTGCTGTCTGGAAGCCGACTCCGGTGAAGCGGCGTTGGTCATGCTGAAGCAGCAACCGGTGGATCTCATCATCAGTGATGTACAGATGCCGGGTATCGATGGGTTGCAACTGCTGCGTAGTTTGAATAATCAAGGTATTGATGTGCCGGTTATCGTGATGACCGCGTTTGCGAAAGTCGATGACGCTGTTATCGCGATGCGGGAAGGAGCCATTGATTACTTAAGCAAACCTTTCTCGACCGAAACCTTGTTAAAGCTTGTGCAGCGACAATTACCCTTGACCGAACAGGATCAGTGTTCGGTTGTTGCTCAAGACCCATCGAGCCAGGCATTACTGGAGATGGCAAAAAAAGTAGCGGCAACCGATGCGACGGTGATGATCACCGGCCCCAGCGGTACCGGTAAGGAAGTGCTGGCGCGCTACGTCCATGAGCAATCAAATCGCAAAGAGCAGCCTTTTGTTGCAATTAACTGTGCAGCGATTCCCGAAAATATGCTCGAGTCATTGCTGTTTGGTTATGAGAAAGGGGCCTTTACCGGAGCGACTCAGGCAACCCCCGGTAAATTTGAGCTAGCACAGGGCGGAACCATCTTACTGGACGAAATAACCGAGATGGATATTAACCTGCAAGCGAAGCTGTTGCGGGTTTTGCAAGAGCGGCAGGTCGAACGACTGGGGGCAAGAAAATCCATCCAGTTGGATGTGCGGGTGATTGCAACTTCTAACCGTGATTTAAAGCAGGCGGTAACTGAAGGGCGTTTTCGCGAGGATCTGCTCTATCGATTGAACGTTTTCCCGTTGCAGTGGCGGGCTCTGGCTGAACGGCGCAAAGACATTGTGCCGATCGCCGAGGCTCTGCTGGTAAGGCATCGGCAGCGTTTAGGAATAAAGCAGCAGGTGCGTTTTGGAAGCGCGGCTAAACAGGCGCTGGAGCACTATGCTTGGCCGGGTAACATTCGTGAACTGGAGAATGTTATCCAACGTGCTCTGGTATTGCAAAGTGATGGTGAAATCAAGCCTCAGGACCTCATGCTAGAGCTAGATTTAGACAGTGTTTTGCCTGAGCAAGTTGCTGATTCTGCGGATAGTAACCCATCGGAACTACCCTCAAATACTGAGACAGTTGCGGATGGCCTGGGCGAGTCTATGTTTCATCAGGAGTATAAAATCATCAAACAGGCGCTTCAGCGTCATCAGGGCAAACGTAAACCGGTTGCCGAAGAGCTTGGGATTTCCCCCAGAACACTGCGCTACAAGCTGGCAAAGATCAGAGAGAACGGATTACCGATCTGATCGGATCGCGCTCTCCTAAAAGTTGGCATCGTACTTGCATTTCTAACGTTAGAAAATCCATCTGTGGAAATTTTGACGGAGAAAAAGATGAAAGTCGATGCCAACGCAGCCTACCAACAATGGCAAGCTTTATCCGGCGTTAATGCCAGCCAAGATAAGGCAACCAATGTCAATGCCCTGCCGGGTAATACGGCTCAAGCCGATTTCTCCAACATGCTGAAAAATGCCATTGATAACGTCAATGAGCTACAGCAGACGTCCGGCGACCTAAAAACACGCATGGAACTGGGTGACCCGAATGTCACGCTGGAACAAACCATGATCGCCAGTCAAAAATCAAGCATTGCCTTCGAAGCAACCGTGCAGGTAAGAAACAAGGTTGTTGAAGCGTACAAAGAAATTATGTCTATGCCGGTCTAACCGCGCGACTTAGGGAGTTAAACCGTGGCTGAATCTACAGACTTGATGGTAACCGAGCCAAACGTCAATAATCAGGGCAGCGGCAAAGACAATGCCGAGGGTAAATCTGGCCTGATGGACATGATCGGCAATTTTGATATGTTGCGCCAGGTTGTGGTTGTACTGGCTCTGGCAATCTGTGTTGCGATAGCCGTCTTTATTATGCTGTGGGCGCAAGAGTCAACCTACCGACCGATCGGCAAGCTGGAAACCGAGCAACTGGTTAGCACACTCGACTACCTGGATGCCAATGGCATCGAATACAAAGTGTCCGGCAATACGGTTTCGGTTCCTGAAGAACAATACGATGCCATCAAGTTGCAGCTCACGCGCGCCGGTGTTGATTACGGACAAACCGAAAGCAACGGCTCGGAAATTTTGATGAGCGAACCGGGTTTTGGTGTCAGTCAGCGACTTGAGCGTGAACGCCTCATTCACTCCCGTGAGGTACAGCTCGCCCGCGCCATCGAAGAAATGAAAGCCGTTTCCGCCGCACGCGTGTTGTTGGCCGTACCAAAAGAGAACGTATTTGCACGCCGTGAGAAGCAGCCGAAAGCCTCGGTGATGCTGAATGTGCGCGGTAATCAGTCGTTGAGTGAAGAAGAAGTCGCATCCATTGTTGATATGGTGGCGTCGTCGGTTACCGGTCTGCAAACTGAACATGTGACGGTTACCGATCAAAATGGTCGCTTGCTGAACTCGGGTTCGCAAAGTGCATTGGCGGCGCAAAGCAGCCGTGAGTATCAGCTGGAACTTAAGCGTGAAGAAGAATTACGTCAGAAAATTGACAGCATACTGATACCGGTACTGGGTTACGACAATTATACCGCGCAAGTGGACGTAACCATGGACTTTACCCGAAAAGAAACCACACAGCGTCAGTACAACCCAGATATGCCGGCGATTCGCAGTGAAATGACGGTAGAAAACCGTTCTAGTGGTACGGCTATTGGCGGTATTCCCGGCGCTCTGAGTAATCAGCCGCCACTGGAGTCGGATATTCCTGAACAGGCTAACGGTGGGTCATCGCAACGCGATGCCAGCGGTAGTATGCATCGCGAAGCGACACGTAACTATGAATTGGATAATACCGTCAGTTACACCCAAAACCAAACAGGTGTGATCGATCGCTTGAGTGTTTCGGTTGCGGTTAATCATAATACCCTTCAGAATGCAGAAGGAGAGACGGTGCAAGAGCCTCGTTCTGCGGAAGAACTCGATAATATCCGTCGCTTGTTGCAGGGTGGCTTGGGCTTTAGCCTGACTCGTGGGGATACGTTGGAAGTGGTCTCGGTGCCGTTTGCACAACTACCGGATTTAGGCGGAGGCGAGCAGGCGCTGTGGGATCAGCCTTGGTTCTGGCGCGCATTCCGGCTGGTCATGGGTGCGTTGGTTATCATTGTGCTGATTGTTGCGGTGGTGCGGCCAATGCTGAAGAAACTGATGAACCCAACGCAAGAGTTCGAGGACGATGCGCATGCATTACTGGATGATGACGAGCACATGGGCGATGAAACCATCGACTTATTGTCATCACAGTTTGATGAGAATTCGGTGGGCTTTGGTCCGGACGGTAGCCTGCAGTTGCCGGACTTACATAAAGACGAAGATTTGCTGAAGGCAGTTCGTGCACTGGTGGCGAATGAACCGGAACTGTCATCGCAAGTCGTGAAAGCGTGGTTGAATGAAGATGCCTAATACACAATTACAGACCAAAAAGCGTGAAACCGATTTCGATGTTCACAGCCTTGAGGGCGTTGAAAAAGCCGCTATCCTGCTGTTGAGTCTATCGGAAGAAGATGCTGCGCAGATCCTGAAGCACTTAGAACCAAAGCAAGTGCAAAAGGTCGGTATGGCAATGGCCAGTTTGCAGGACTTTAACCAAGATAAGGTCAACGCAGTTCATAACCTGTTTTTGGAAGAGATCCAGAAATTCACCAACATCGGCTTCAAGAGTGAAGAGTTTGTGCGTAAGGCACTTACCTCAGCGTTGGGTGAAGATAAAGCCGGCAATTTGATTGAGCAAATTGTAATGGGTGGTGGTTCGAAGGGTCTAGATTCATTGAAATGGATGGACTCGAAGCAGGTTGCAACCATCATTCGCAACGAACACCCGCAGATTCAGACCATTGTATTGTCCTATCTCGATGCCGAGCAAAGCGCGGAAATTATGGCACAGTTCCCGGAGAAGGTGCGTTTGGATCTCATGATGCGAATTGCCAACCTGGAAGAAGTACAGCCAGCAGCATTGCAGGAACTGAACGAAATCATGGAGAAACAGTTCGCCGGTCAGGCCGGTGCTCAGGCAGCGAAGATGGGCGGCCTGAAAGCCGCTGCGGATATCATGAACTACCTCGATACCAACATCGAAGGTCAGTTGATGGATGCCATCCGCGAGCAGGACGAAGAGATGAGCCAGCAAATTCAGGATCTGATGTTCGTCTTCGAAAACCTCGTCGAAGTCGACGATCGGGGTATCCAGACCTTGCTGCGTGAAGTGGAAGGCGACGTGTTGCAAAAAGCACTTAAAGGTGCGGATGACAACGTCAAAGAGAAAATCTTCAAAAATATGTCAAAACGCGCAGGGGACATGTTGAAAGACGACCTTGAAGCGATGGGGCCGGTGCGCATTAGCGATGTGGAAGCCGCCCAGAAAGACATTCTTGCTGTCGCTCGCCGTTTAGCGGATGCAGGTGAAATTATGCTTGGCGGTGGCGGTAACGATGAGTTCCTGTAAGGCAACGTGGTAAACAGCAATTATGAGCGACGGTTCTAACACGACAGAGAAGTGGCAGTTTCCTGATATTACCTCAGAAGAATTTCTGCAGGGGGAGAAAACCAATGCGCTCAACAAGCCGCGCCGTTGGCAGTATGAACCGCCTGAAGCTGATGACGATGAGGAGCAGGAACTGCAGCCATTGACGGCTGAGGAACTGGAACAAATCCGTGAAGCGGCTCGCGAAGAGGGCTTTAAAGAAGGGTATAACGCAGGCCATGCCGAGGGGCTGGAGGCCGGCCATCAGGAAGGTGTTGAACAGGGCCAACAGGACGGTTTCAATAAAGGCTTTGAACAAGGCCTGGCGGATGGCAAGGCCAAAATGGAACAACAAGCCGGAGAACTGTTAAAGCTGCTCGACAGCTTATCTCATCCGGAGCAAAAAATTACCGACGACGTCGAAGCGGAACTGCTGGAAATGGTCATGGAATTGACCGAAGCCATCTGTTTGGACGTCCCCTACAAGCAACCCGAGCTTGTTAAAGTTGCTGTCCGCAACGCACTGGAAGTGCTGCCGGTGACCGATCAACGTGTGGTTATCCATCTCAACCCCGATGATCTGGAACTGGTGCAGGACATGTACAGTGAGGAGCAGTTACGAGAACACGGTTGGTTATTAAATAAAGATGATTTGCTCGAGCGTGGCGGATGTCGGGTGACGACCGAGAGTTCTTCGGTTGATTATACCTTGCGCAGTCGTATTAAAAGTGTGTTCGATAAACTTAAGGGCTGATAATGAGCGAGTCCATTTTAAAAGGTCTTAAAAAAGCTCGTCAGCGCATTCAGAAACCTCCTGTTCTCGTGTCCGGTTATCTCACCCGGGTTGTCGGGCTGATGTTTGAAGCCGTTGGCGTGCGTGCGCCGATTGGCTCGAGCTGTCTGGTCGAGTCGGCCAACGGTGATATTGAGGCCGAAGTCGTCGGCTTTGAAAACAACATCAGTTATTTAATGCCGACTCAGGACGCCGATGGTGTTGTGCCCGGTGCAAAAGTAAAGCCTCGCTCAGAGAAAACCACCATCCCCTTTGGCATGGAGTTGCTGGGGCGCGTCATTGATGCGCGCGGAAACCCGCTCGATGGGCGGGGACCTATTCATACCGAACAGAACCGTCGCTATCGTAGCCAGCCCATGAATCCGCTTAACCGTCGTCCGGTTAAACAACCCCTTGATGTCGGCGTGACCGCGATTAATGCCTGTATTACCGTTGGACAAGGGCAGCGTATGGGCCTGTTTGCCGGCAGTGGTGTGGGTAAAAGTGTGCTTTTGGGAATGATGACCCGGGGTACCGATGCGGATGTGATCGTGGTTGGCCTGATTGGTGAACGAGGACGAGAGGTTAAAGAGTTTATTCAGGAAATTTTAGGCGAGGAAGGACTGCAGAAGTCGGTGGTAGTAGCCGCTCCGGCCGATCAGTCACCGCTTATCCGTTTGCGCGGTTGTGAAACGGCCGCAGAAATTGCCGAGTACTTTCGGGATCAGGGTCTAAACGTACTGTTACTGATGGACTCACTGACCCGTTATGCGATGGCACAGCGGGAGATCGCACTGGCCGTCGGTGAACCCCCGGCGACCAAAGGTTATCCGCCGTCGGTATTTGCAAAGTTACCGGCGCTGGTAGAGCGGGCAGGCAATGGGGGTGACGGACAAGGCTCAGTAACGGCATTTTATACGGTACTCACGGAAGGTGACGACTTACAGGATCCGATCGCTGATTCGGCACGAGCGATTCTTGACGGTCATATTGTCTTAAGTCGTGAGTTGGCCGATTCGGGTCACTACCCGGCCATTGATATTGAAGCTTCGATCAGTCGGGTTATGCCACAGGTCGTGTCGGAAGAACATATGAAGCAAGCAGTGCAAGTGCGGAAATGGTATTCAAATTATCGCCGTAACCGCGACCTAATTGCGATTGGCGCATACAGCAGAGGTTCTGATCCTGCCATTGATCAAGCGATTGCGATGCATCCCAGAGTCGAGAAGTTTTTGCAGCAACCAATGCGCAAAGTGGTCAGTTACGATGAGAGCCTGCTGTTGTTGCAGCAGGTTATCAACCCACAGCAACGTCAGGGTTAATTAGGCTATGGCGGATCTGCAACAGATGGCAATGTTACTTGAGCTTGAGCAGCGACGTGAAGACGAAGCGGCGGCAAACTATGCCCAGGTACAACAACAAGTCGACGACCAACGCTCGCGACTCGAGGGGCTATCACAGTATCGGCTTGATTACTTGCAGCAATTACAACAGCGCGGTAGTTCAGGCATCGTGTCGCGTCAGTTTGGTCAGTACCATGCCTTTGTCGGTAAGCTGGATGAGGGGGTTGAGCAACTTCACCGGTCGTTGGTAAAACTGCAGCAGGTCGCTGATCAGCGACGTCAACAGTGGCTAGCGCAGCGCCGCAAAAAAGAATCGATCAAGCATTTGATAACCGAGCAACAAAAGCGTGAAGAACATCAGCGCGCCCGCCGCGAACAAAAGAACTTAGATGATTTTTCCAGCCAGCGTTTTATTCGGGAAATGCAGTTAAAAGCCCGGAAGCCGACACAGTAAAACTGGCACGGCAATTGCTTTACTAAATGCAATGAGACCAAACGCGTTTCGGCGTCAAAATTGAGACACTATTATGCAACAACTGCTAACACTAACGGCCCAATCCGAGCAATTCCTAAAAGCTTCCGGTGATGTTCGACTGGAGCCTTCGTCGGCGAGCCAAAGCAAAGGCGGCGACTTTGCTCGTGAGTTGTTGGCCGGGCTGGAACTGAATAAAAGTGCTGACAGTGAAATAACCCAACAGCAACTAAAAGTGTCGCAAACAACGGCGCAGTTGCGGCTAAAGGAATCGGACGGCAAAGCGTTGCAGCGCTTTCAGTTTGATGACAGTGACGTTGGCGAACCGGTTGAAGCCCCGATTCTTGAGATGCTGGAGGAGATGCAGACATTGTTGCAGCCTGGCGGTGAGGCCAGTGACAGTCAGGGTGATGCGGCACAACTAGCCGCATTATCCGACCTTGACGATGAAGAGATGGCAGCGCAGTTGGCGAAGCTATCGGAGCTGTTGGCCGAGCTTGGTGCGGAGTCGCTGTCGGATGAGCAACGGCAACAACTTGCCGGTGAAGTCTTTGCTACCTTGTCTGAGGACGAACAGCGGCAAATCATGCAATTGTCCGTTGCCGATGTGGCCGAACAGGAGTCCGTTAAAGGCAGCGTCGATGCCGAATTATTGTCTCGACTGAGCCGGCTAAGTGAACTTGCTGACGCGGCGGTAAAGGTCGCCGGCGGCGAAATAGTCGCTAACGAACCAGGCTTGAGCGAGAACGCGCAGCGTTCCGATGATGCCAAGGCGTTACAATGGCTGACTCAGCAGTTACAGGAATTAGAACGTGGGGCTAAGGCTGAATCTAGTGCTGAATCTAGTGCTGAATCTAGTGCTGCTACCGGTGATGATGACGCACGACAGGCGGTATTGCAGCAGCTACAACAGCTTCTCGATGATGACCGTTCTTTGAGTACTGAGCAAAAGCAACAAGTGCAGCAGCTTCTGAACCAAATAGAACAACAACTGATGCAGCCATCGCAGACCGCGGCAGCCACGACAAGTCAGCCTGCTGCCTTGAGTGAATTACAAAAACTGTTGGCTCAAGTTACCGATAACGACGCCCCGGCTGAACGCACCGAACGTGCGCAACCTGTGTTGAATGCTTCAGCAAAAGCAACTGAGACAACGACCAAGATGGCAGACCCTAAAGCGGCTGTTGAAGACAAGCCAGTGGATGTTGCCAGCAACAAGCCCAATACGGAAAAAAGTGCTGACGTTAAGCCCGATAATGCGCTAATGAACGGGGTCGCAGAGCGAGCCGCACCGTCACGTACCGAGGCGCCGACGAGCTTTGGTGAAGAATTGATTAATCAGCAAACGGCCGCGGTATCGACACAGACCGGTACCGTGAAAGCGACGGAAATGTCGTCAACGCTGCAGAGCAGTATGCAGTCGATTCAAAAACCGTTTGATCCGCAGCAAAGTGAAGCGTCACAGAAGTTGCAGGAACGCATCAACATTATGCTGAGTAAAAATATACAGCGTGCCGATATACGCTTGGATCCGCCCGAACTGGGTCAACTTCAGGTTCGTATTAATATGAACTCTGAACAAGCCACGGTGCAGTTTCAGGTGCAGTCACCCCAGGCTCGCGAAGCAATAGAAAATGCCTTGCCGCGACTGCGTGAGATGTTAGAGCAGCAAGGTGTGGCGTTAGCCGATACCGATGTTAAAGAACAACAGCAGCAAACCGCCGGTCAGCAGGAGTCCAGCGAGCGTGATGGCGGAATGGGCGGCCGTGCTGAAATGGTCGAAGAACATGAAATTGCTCTAGATAACGGTCGGCCCATTGGCTTAGGTGGCGTAGATTTCTACGTCTGAGTACTGCAATCATCGTTTAATAGGCGCTATAGTGTGAGACAATCCGCTCTGAACTAAGCGAGAAGACAAAATGGCTGAAGACAACCAAGAACAACAAGAACAACAAGAGCAAAGTGGAGCCGGCAAAAAGAAGCTGATATTGTTCGGCAGTATTGGTGTCGGTGTGATATTGATCGTTGTGGTCGTCATCTGGCTGTTCACGGGCTCATCCCCTGAAACCCCTAACCGTTCGGCGGGTTCTGCTGAAACCTCCCCAGCCGAAGTTGATGTTGGGCCGCCCCCCGAAGTGGGTAACGCGTTGTATGTTGGTATGCCAAGACCGTTCGTATTTATTGTACCGGGTGATGCGCGTGAGCGCACGGTTCAGATTAAGGTTCAGTTGATGGTGCGCGGTGAGGAAAACGAAGAGTTAGCTAAGCGCCATATTCCGTTGATTGAGGGAACTTTGCACCAAGTTTTTAGTTCGTCGACCGCAGAAGAGCTAAAGACAGTAGCGGGTAAAGAAAAACTACGCGAACTTGCGTTGCGTGAAGTTCAGGCCGCGCTGGAGAAAGTGGCGGGCCGTGGATTGGTCGAGCAAGTTTTATTCACAAGCATGGTCATGCAATAACAGAGCGAATTAAATTGTGAGCGATTTATTATCACAAGATGAAATTGATGCGCTGTTACACGGTGTCGATGATGTTGAGGAGGAGGATGCCGAGTCCTCGGCAGCGGCGTCGGAAGCGTTAGATTACGACTTTTCATCGCAAGATCGAATCGTTCGTGGGCGCATGCCAACGCTGGAAATCGTTAATGAGCGTTTTGCGCGGCATATGCGTGTCAGTTTATTCAATATGATGCGGCGCACGGCAGAAGTGTCAATAAATGGTGTGCAGATGCTCAAATTCGGTGAGTACGTGCACACCTTGTTTGTGCCTACCAGCCTGAATATGGTGCGTTTTCGTCCATTAAAAGGAACGGCGCTGATTACCATGGAAGCGCGTCTGGTTTTTATTCTGGTGGACAACTTTTTTGGTGGCGACGGCCGTTACCACGCGAAAATCGAAGGGCGTGAGTTTACCCCGACAGAACGGCGCATCATTCAGATGTTGCTGAAGCTGATTTTCGAAGATTACAAAGAGGCCTGGGCGCCGGTTATGGATGTCGGTTTTGAGTACCTTGACTCGGAAGTTAACCCGGCCATGGCCAACATTGTGTCGCCAACCGAAGTGATTGTTATCAGTTCGTTTCATATTGAGCTGGATGGCGGTGGTGGTGATTTTCACATTGCACTGCCGTACTCGATGCTGGAGCCGATCCGGGAATTGTTGGATGCCGGTGTGCAGTCGGACAAAGAAGATACCGACATGCGCTGGAGTAAGGCGCTACGCGACGAAATCATGGACGTACCGGTAGAAATGATTGCTAAACTGGCGGATCTTGACCTGTCGTTGCGTGAGGTTATGGATTTGCAGGCGGGCGATATCATTCCACTGGAAGTGCCTGACAATTTGACCGTACTGATTGAAGATTTGCCAACCTTCCATGCGAAGTTAGGCCGGTCACGAGAAAATGTCGCGTTGAAAATTACCGATAAGATCAAACGGCCTGAAACCGTGAAATCCGATATCCATATGCTGACTCGCGGCGGACGTCGTATTGGTGGTGATGCCGAGTTGCGACAACTGGAAGAAGATATTGATTTGTAACAGCGTATGCTGAGCATGAATGAGGTTACCTGATGAGTAATGATGATAAAGATATGGACGATTGGGAAGCTGCAATGGCTGAGCAGGCTGCGGCAGAAGATGAAGAATCCGGTAAAAAGAAAAAAAATTCGAGCCATTCGGGCATGGACGGTATCAAAACGGCTGAGCTGGAAGAGTTAAGTGATGATGAAGTCAGCGATGACGACAAACGCAAACTTGACGCGATTCTCGATATTCCGGTCACCATTTCGATGGAAGTGGGTCGTAGCCAAATCAGCATTCGTAACCTGCTGCAGCTAAACCAAGGCTCTGTGGTGGAACTTGAGCGAGTGGCCGGTGAACCGCTCGACGTTTTGGTAAACGGGACACTCATCGCGCACGGTGAAGTCGTGGTTGTAAACGATAAATTCGGGATTCGCCTTACAGATGTTATTAGCCAAATCGAGCGTATACGCAAGCTTCGCTAGCGCGTTTACGCTGCTTGTCAGTACCTCGGCAAGCGCTCAGCAAACGCAAGCGAACTCTCCCATCGGGGGAGCAGACATAGGCGCCATGTTATTGGCGCTTATTGTCGTTTTAGCGGTGATTATTGGCTTAGCCATGATCGCTAAGCGGCTTAACCTTAAGATACAGGGAAATGCCGACATGAAGGTACTAAGTGCGATGTCACTGGGTACCAAAGAGCGATTAATGATTGTGGAAGTGGCCGGTAAGAAACTGTTGCTCGGCGTGACAGCCCAACGCATCGACTGCTTAAAAGAACTACCTGACTCGGTAGAATTAAAAGGACAACAAAAATCATGAACCGAGTGAGCTTTTTCGTGATAGCGATGGTTTTGTTGCTGCTGCCTGATAGCGCCTGGGCTCTGCAGGATATCAGTGCGGTGACGGTTAAGACCAACCCAGATGGAAGCGAAGAGTATTCTGTAACGCTGCAAATTCTTGCCATCATGACCGCGCTGACGTTCATTCCGGCGATGGTCATTATGATGACGTCCTTTACGCGGATTATTATTGTGCTGGCAATTCTGCGTCAGGCAATAGGTCTACAACAATCACCGTCAAACCAGGTGCTGCTGGGTATTACATTGTTTCTGACATTTTTTATCATGACCCCAGTATTGAACGAGGTAAACGACAAAGCGTTACAACCTTACTTGAATGAAGAAGTAACATCGATGGAAGCCTTAGATCGTGCTAAGGCACCGATCAAGGCGTTTATGCTTGCGCAGACGCGGCTTACTGACTTGGAGACATTCATCGATATTTCTGGTGCAGAAGGGATTAATGAGCCTGACGACGTTCCGATGTCTATTTTGATTCCATCGTTCATCACGTCGGAGCTTAAGACGGCCTTCCAAATAGGGTTTATGTTATTTATTCCATTTCTGATCATCGATTTGGTGGTTGCCAGTGTGTTGATGGCGATGGGGATGATGATGTTGTCGCCGATGATCGTTTCCCTACCGTTTAAGTTGATGTTGTTTGTCTTGGTTGATGGCTGGAGTCTAACCATGACAACACTTGCCGGTAGCTTTGGAATATAGGGGGAGTCTTATGAGTCCTGAAGTATTTCTGGATGTATTTTCACAAGCATTAAAGGTCATCGTTATTATGGTTTCGTTTATTATCGTGCCAAGTTTGCTAGTGGGCTTGGTTGTTGCTGTATTTCAGGCGGCAACATCGATAAACGAGCAGACCTTGAGCTTTCTTCCTAGATTGCTTGTTACACTTGCAGTCGTAGGATTAGGGGGGCATTTTCTGGTTGAAATGGTGATGGATTTTACCCTTGAAATGTACCGGCGCATTCCTGAAGTCGTGGGCTAATGGATCTTGTTACCGCAACAGTCATTGAGTGGCTGGAACATCACTTATGGCCGTTGACGAGAGTTTCGTCGATGATCATGAGTATGGCGCTTTTCTCCGGAACCCTGGTTAATGCCCGCTTAAAAACGCTGATGTCAATTGCGATTATTTTTGCCGTAGCTCCTGCCTTACCGGAAATAACGACCCCTTACGAGATGATGTCTGTGGGTGGCTTCGTCGTTACCGCTCAACAAGTCGTCATCGGTGTCGCATTGGGCACGCTGTCCGTTATATTTTTACAAACCTTTGTACTTGGTGGCCAGATCATAGCAATGCAAATTGGCTTGGGTTTTGCCTCTATGGTCGATCCATCAAACGGGCAACAGGTTCCCGTGGTGGCTCAGTTTTTTTTAATGCTGGCGAGTCTCATCTTTTTGGCATTAGATGGGCATTTACTGATGATAAGAATGGTTGTCGCCAGTTTTGACTCTGTTCCTGTAGGTATAACGGGGCTTGACGCCGATGCTTTTAAGATGATTGCCGACTGGGGCAGTTTAATGTTCTCAATGGCGTTATCGGCAATGCTATCGGCCATCATCGCGTTGTTGCTGATTAACTTGAGCTTTGGGGTCATGACAAGAGCTTCCCCTCAATTAAATATTTTTGCGATAGGTTTTCCTATTACCATGGTGAGTGGTCTTATCGTTCTTTGGTTAACCTTAGGCGGATTTATTTTTCATTTCGAGAACCTTTGGGCTCAGGTGATAACCACCATGTGCCAAGTCATCGGCAGTCAGTGCTAGGAGGCAGCCTTGGCTGAGACGGATCAGGAACGCACAGAAGACCCCACAGAGAAACGAAAACAACAGGCTCGAGAAAAGGGCCAGGTTGCCCGTTCTAAGGAAATGGGCACAGCGTTTGTATTGGTCAGCTCAGCCGTGGCTTTCATGTGGTTTGGTGAGTCGCTTTTTAACGGCTTACGCACGGTGTTCAAACAACTCTTTATTCTGGACCGGCAACAAGCGTTTGATACGACAAAAATGTTTGAGGCCTTTGCAACCGCATTTAGTGCAATCATTTGGCCGTTGGCAATAATATTTGCTTTTATCCTGGTATTTACCTTTTTTGGAAACAGTTGGCTAGGAGGGATAAATTTTTCTTGGCAGGCAATGGCGCCCAAATTTTCACGCATGAGTCCGCTCAATGGGTTTAAACGGATGTTCGGTGTGCAGGCGCTGGTGGAGCTGGTTAAAGGCTTGGCAAAGTTTCTCGTCGTTGCGGTGAGTGCGTTTCTGTTGTTGGCCTGGCAGTACGACAATATTCTGCAGATATCGATGGGGCAGATGCCAAACATGATGGCAAATGCACTGGATATCCTGATGTGGATGTTTTTATTGCTGTGCTGCTCGATCTTTCTGATTGTTGTGATCGATGCGCCCTTCCAGCTATGGAAGCATCAAAAAGATCTTAGAATGACCAAGCAAGAAGTAAAAGACGAGCATAAGGACAGTGAGGGTAGTCCGGAAGTCAAAGGGCGGATACGACGACTACAAATGGAAATGGCCAATCGCCGAATGATGCAGGAAGTGCCAAAAGCCGACGTGGTGGTCACCAACCCTACTCACTATGCAGTGGCCTTGAAGTATGAAGATAACGGTGCTCGCGCGCCGGTGGTACTGGCAAAAGGTAGTGACGAAACCGCGGCGAAAATCCGCGAAATCGCGTTGGAGTATGATATTCCACTGGTGCAATCGCCGGCACTGGCGCGCTCGATTTACCACACCACTGAGCTCGAACAGGAAATTCCGCAAGGTCTGTTTGTCGCGGTAGCGCAGGTACTGGCTTACGTTTATCAGCTGAAAATGCACAAGAAAGGCAAAGCCAAGCGGCCGAACAAGCCCGCCTCCGATTTGCCGATACCGGACGATCTGAAATACTGACCGTCATTTGCGCAATGTTCCGCGCTACTATATTATTCGCCTCCATTATTTTATTGATAAAGCGGAACCGCAGTTTATGTCGCAGCTCTCAATTTGCCTGGCACAGTTGGATTTTACCGTCGGCGCCATTGATAACAACACAGCGATTATTTTAAAGACAATTCGTGAGCAAAGTGCTCAACACGACATCATTGTGTTTCCTGAGCTGGCCATCACGGGTTACCCCCCGGAAGATTTACTGAACCGGGCGGATCATCAGCGTGCTGTCGACAATGCCGTTGAACAAATCAGTGCTGCTGCGTCGGACTGTGTTGTCATTGTCGGGCACCCGAGCAAAACCGGTGAACAGCTGTTTAACGTAGTCTCGGTATTGCATCGTGGTGAGTGTCTGCAACGCTATCAGAAACAACGACTGCCTAATACCGGTGTTTTTGATGAGCAGCGTTATTTCATTCCGGGTAATAAGTCGGAAGTGTTCGAGTGGCAGGGTAAACGTATTGGCTTGATGATTTGTGAAGATCTCTGGCACCCCGAACCGCTCGCCAAGATGCTTGACGATGAGATCGACGCGATCGTTTCGGTTAACGCGTCACCTTATGAAATTGACAAGCATCAGCAACGTTTGTCGGTGTTACGACAACGCGTCGCCGAAATCAATAAGCCCATTATCTATTTAAACAACTGTGGCGGTCAGGACGAACTGGTATTTGACGGTCATTCCTTGGTGATTGACGACCGTGGTCAGTTGATCGCCGAATTGCCGCACTGTCAAATGACCTTGGCGACGGTTGTGCTGGATGATCATGGCGTGCAATGTGAGTCATTTCGAGTTGAACAGGAGCAACCAGTTACTGAACAGCAACGATTGGCACACGTTTATGACGCATTGGTGTTATCGGTGCGCGACTACGTCAATAAGAACGGTTTTCAACGTGTTATCCTTGGTTTATCCGGTGGTATTGACTCAGCGCTGACCCTGGCGTTGGCGGTAGATGCGCTTGGTGCCGATCGGGTTCAGGCGGTGATGATGCCGTTTAAATATACGTCAAGTATGAGTCTGGAAGACGCGGAGCGACAGGCGAAAACAGCCGGGGTACAGTACGACGTGGTAACCATCGAGCCGATGTTTGATGCCTTTATGGGCCAGTTAGCGCCGTTCTTTGAGGGCAGTAAAACCGATACCACGGAGGAAAACCTGCAGTCACGTTGTCGTGGAGTGCTGTTGATGGCGTTATCGAATAAAACCGGCGCGTTAGTACTGACGACCGGTAATAAGAGTGAGATGGCCGTCGGTTATGCCACGTTATACGGCGACATGTGCGGTGGCTTTGCGCCGATTAAAGACGTGCCAAAGCAGTTAGTTTTTGAACTGGCGAAGTTCCGCAACAGCCGTTCAGAGATGATTCCAGAGCGCGTAATTACGCGGCCGCCGTCGGCCGAACTGGCACCGGATCAGGTCGATACCGACTCATTACCGGACTATAGCGATCTGGATCGGATTCTGGCATTGTATGTTGAACAGGATTGGTCACTGGCAGAAATTGTCGCTGCGGGCTTTGCCGAGGATGATGTCAGAAAAGTGCTTAAACTTGTTGATATCAATGAATACAAGCGGCGCCAGTCGGCCGTTGGTCCGAAAATAACGTCGCGTAACTTTGGTAAAGATCGACGTTATCCGATAACCAGTCATTATCGCTATGAAATTCAACGTCAACTGTAGACGGGAGCTGTGTGATGAAAAAAGTCGAAGCCATTATCAAGCCGTTTAAACTCGATGATGTGCGTGAAGCACTGTCGGAAGTCGGCATTGCAGGCATGACGGTTTCTGAGGTGAAAGGCTTCGGGCGTCAAAAAGGTCATACGGAATTGTATCGCGGTGCCGAATACATGGTGGACTTTCTGCCTAAGGTAAAACTGGAAGTGGTGGTTGCTGACAGTGATGTCGAACGGTGTATTGAAGCGATTATGGAAACCGCTCAAACGGGCAAAATAGGCGACGGTAAGATTTTTATTTCGGATGTAGAACGGGTCATTCGTATCCGTACCGGAGAAGAAAACGAACAAGCGGTGTGAGTAGCGTTTGTTAACGCCACTCACCCACGTTGGTGACTCTTAATCAATCAGTCGATTGTTTGGGTAGTTCGCTTTTAATACTGTTAGGGCATCCTGACGCAACTCATCCAGCCCCAATTGTTCATAACTTTCTACCATAATGGCCAGCGCGTTTTCGGCTTCCGGCATATCACCAAAATGCTCAACCACGTATCGGCCGCGGTTTGCTGCCGCCAGGTACGCTTGCCGCTCCATGTAATATTGAGCTACCGCCAGTTCTTTCTTGGCTAGCCGGCTTTTCAGTGCAATCATGCGTTGTTTGGCATCCGCGGCGTATTTACTGTCAGGAAATTTACGGATTAACTCAGCGAAATCCTTGAAGGCTTCTTTCGCCATCGTTGAGTCACGATCCGAACGATCGATGCCGGCAATTTCATGAATGGCGTTGTATTCAGCACGCTGGTTAACCAAGCCGCGCATGTATAGGGCATAATCAACGTCTTTATGGTTGGGGTTCAAACTGATGAAACGGTCAATAGCCGCCAGCGCTTCATCGGTATTGTCGAGTTTGTAGTTGACGTAAATGAGATCCAATTGCACCTGGTGAGCAAACGGCCCAAACGGATAGCGCGAATTCAATGTGCTCAGCTGCTCTTGGGCGAGATTGAGGTTGCCCATTTCCAGTTGTTCCTGGGCCTGTTCGTACATCAACTCGATTTGCGAGTACTTTAAATCTTCACTTGAGTTGTCAGAATTGCTTGAGCAGCCCGCCAGGGACACACTCAACAGAGCCGACAGCAATAAAATACGACCTTTCATAAAACCTCAAAACGTTACATTACAGTGCATTTAACCGTGCAAAGGGTTACACTAGCATAGAATTTAATAGTTAGGCATTCTAACTCAGCATTAAGGGCTTTCACAGCAAAAACCAATTTATGAGCGAAACCATTCAACTAGAAGCCATTGTCCCGGAAGAACTCGCAGGGAAACGATTAGACCAGGCGCTTGCAGAGTTGTTCCCGGATTATTCCCGTTCTCGTATGAAAACGTGGATCACTGCCGGGCAAGTGTCCGTTGATGCCGAAACGGTAACAAAACCGCGGGAAAAATTGGAACTCGGTGCACTGGTGGCAGTGGATGCGGAGCTGGAAGCAGAAGAACGTCATGAGGCGCAGCCGATCACGCTGGATATCGTCTATGAAGATGATGACATCATCGTTATTAATAAACCAGCGGGACTGGTGGTCCATCCCGGCGCAGGAGCTCCTGATAATACGTTGCTGAACGGGCTTTTGCATCATTACCCTAAGATCGATCAGGTCCCTCGCGCGGGCATTATTCACCGGCTGGATAAAGATACTACCGGCTTGATGGTGGTTGCTAAAACCGTACCGGCACAAACACAGCTGGTCGATATGATGCAAAAGCGTGAGATCCGCCGCGAATACGAAGCCATTTGTAATGGTGTAATGACTGCGGGTGGTATGGTCGATGAGCCTATCGGTCGGCACCCGACTAAGCGCACACACATGGCGGTCGTTGCCAGTGGTAAGCCGGCAGTCACTCATTATCGGGTGATGGAACGGTTACGTGCCCATACGCTGTTGCGACTGCGCCTGGAAACCGGGCGGACACACCAAATTCGTGTGCATATGGCACACATTCGTCATCCTTTGGTTGGCGACCTTACTTATGGTGGACGCCCGCGCCCGCCAAAACAGGCTTCCGATGATTTTTTGCAGACCTTACGAAACTTCAACCGGCAGGCGCTGCACGCTGCACAGTTGGCATTGCATCATCCGGTCAGCGGCGACTGGATGACCTTTGAAGCACCGCGGCCGGCAGATTTTGAAGCGCTGTTGGATGCGATGAGAGAAGATGCCAAAGCGCATTCTGCAACCTGATTGGGCGTTACCTGATAACGTCGGCGCCGCCTTTACCACTCGTCAATTCGGTAATGTTGCTGCGCACGTAAATGATGATCCCGCCGGAGTTGTGCTGCGCCGGCGGCGGTTAATACGGGAGCTAGCGATCGCAAGACCCGTTGCCTATTTAGCTCAGCAACACACCCGCATTGTTTCTACCTGGCCAGTCATTCAAACGCCTTCCGATGGCATCATCGCAGACCAGCCCGGCGCGGCTTGTGCGGTGTTGACGGCCGACTGTCTGCCATTGCTGTTATGCTCACGTGATGGTCAGCAGATTGCCGCAGTGCACGCTGGCTGGCGAGGCCTTGCCAGCGGTATTCTTAGTCGCGCCGTGGCACAGATGCCGACATCGCCCGCGCAATTGATGTTATGGATTGGGCCGGCGATTTGCCAGAATTGCTTTCAGGTTGGTGACGATGTCCGTGATAGCTTCCTAACCGCATTGGGTGATGTTGCCGTTAACCATCATTTTAGCGCCGATCAAGACCGTTGGCGCGCCGATCTGCCCGGACTCGCCGAACACCAGGCGCGTGTGCTGGGTATAGCATCAATAACCCAAAGCGGGCTGTGCACATCCTGCCGTTCCGATCAGTTTTACTCTTACCGTCGACACAAAGACTGTGGACGATTTGCGTCAATCATTTGGCGAAAATCGTAAGGCATTACTTGAATTTGCGTAAAAAGTACCCACATTTCTGGTAATGAAACAGATTTGAGGAAGTACCTATGCGACACGATAAATTCACCAGCAAATTTCAAATGGCAATAGCGGACGCGCAGTCGTTAGCGGTCGGCCGTGATCACCAGTTTATTGAACCCGTACACCTGATGCAGGCGATGTTGGATCAGGATGGTGGCGCAATACGCCCGTTATTTACCATGATCGGTGCCGACATTCCGCAATTCCGCTCTGGCTTGGCAAAGGCACTGGATACATTGCCTCAGGTCGAGGGTACCGGCGGCGATGTACAGATTTCGCAAAACACCGTACGACTGTTAAACCTCTGTGATAAATATGCGCAGAAACGCAATGACAGCTACATTTCTTCTGAGCTGTTTTTATTAGCAGCAACCGAAGATAAAGGCGCCCTTGGTGAGTTGATGAAAAAAGTCGGTATCACCAAAGAGAAGCTGGAAAAGGCGATTGATGATGTGCGTGCCGGTGAAAAAGTTGACGACCCGAATGCCGAAGATAAGCGACAGGCATTGGATAAGTACACCATTGATCTGACCGAGCGCGCTGAGCAGGGCAAACTGGATCCGGTCATTGGTCGTGACGAAGAAATCCGTCGCACCATTCAGGTGTTGCAACGTCGCACCAAGAATAACCCCGTTCTGATTGGTGAACCCGGGGTCGGTAAAACGGCGATTGTTGAGGGATTGGCGCAGCGTATTATTAATGGTGAGGTTCCCGAAGGTCTTAAACATAAGCGGGTGTTATCACTGGATCTGGGGGCTCTGCTGGCCGGGGCGAAATACCGCGGTGAGTTCGAAGAACGGTTAAAAGCGGTATTGACCGAACTGTCAAAAGAAGAAGGACGCATCATCCTCTTTATTGATGAGCTGCACACCATGGTCGGTGCGGGTAAAGCTGACGGTGCTATGGATGCCGGTAATATGTTAAAGCCGGCGCTGGCGCGCGGCGAGTTGCATTGTGTTGGTGCCACTACGCTGGATGAATATCGTCAATACATTGAGAAAGATGCGGCGTTGGAACGCCGTTTCCAGAAAGTGCTGGTGGACGAGCCCACGGTCGAGGATACCATCGCCATCCTCCGTGGCCTGAAGGAGCGTTACGAAATTCACCACTCGGTTGAAATTACCGATCCGGCTATCGTCGCGGCAGCGTCGTTGTCGCATCGTTACATCAGTGACCGCAAACTGCCGGATAAAGCGATTGATCTAATTGATGAGGCGGCATCAAGTATTCGTATGCAGATCGATTCCAAACCCGAAGAGCTGGACCGGTTGGAGCGCCGCATCATTCAGTTAAAACTGGAGCGTCAGGCGTTGCAGAAGGAAAAAGACGATGCGAGCAAGAAGCGGTTAGAAGCACTGCACGAAGAGCTTGACGATCAGGAACGCAAATACAAAGAATTGGAAGAAGTCTGGAACTCGGAGAAAGCGGCGGTTCAAGGCACTCAACACATTAAATCGCAGTTAGAACAAGCACGCACTGATATGGACATTGCCCGACGTGCCGGCGATCTCAATCGCATGTCGGAATTGCAATATGGGCGTATCCCTGAGCTTGAGCGTCAACTGGATCTTGCGCTACAGGCCGAAATGCAGGACATGAGTCTGTTGAAAAATCGCGTCAGTGATGAAGAGATTGCTGATGTGTTGTCGCGCTGGACGGGTATACCGGTCAGTAAAATGCTCGAAGGAGAGCGCGAGAAGCTGGTTAAGATGGAAGAGAATCTGCATAAACGTGTGGTCGGTCAAAATGAAGCCGTCGATGCCGTAGCCAATGCAATTCGTCGTTCACGAGCGGGCTTGGGCGATCCGAACCGTCCGATTGGGTCGTTTTTATTCCTTGGTCCGACTGGGGTTGGTAAGACCGAGTTATCCAAGGCACTAGCGAACTTTTTGTTTGACACCGATGACGCAATGGTACGCATCGATATGTCCGAGTTTATGGAAAAACATTCGGTGTCACGTTTGGTCGGTGCGCCTCCGGGCTATGTTGGCTATGAAGAAGGCGGTTATTTAACCGAAGCCGTGCGACGTAAACCTTATTCGGTGATTCTTCTGGACGAAGTGGAAAAAGCGCACCCGGATGTTTTTAATATTCTGTTGCAGGTCCTGGACGATGGTCGCTTAACGGACGGGCAGGGTCGTACCGTTGATTTTAAAAACACGGTGATCATTATGACCTCGAACCTGGGATCGGATTTAATTCAGGAGCATGCTCATGAAAATAGCTATGAGCAGATGAAAGCGATGGTGATGAATGTGCTCAGCCAGCACTTCCGTCCGGAGTTCATCAACCGGGTTGATGACACGGTGGTATTCCACCCACTCGGACAGGCGGAGATTCGCTCGATTGCGCAGGCGCAACTGCAACTATTGTACAAGCGTCTGGAAGAACGTGATTATGCGATAGAACTGGATGATGGCGCGTTGGATCACCTGGCGAAAACCGGTTTTGATCCGGTCTTTGGTGCACGACCTTTAAAACGTGCGATTCAGCACGAGTTGGAGAATCCGTTGGCGCAGAAGATTCTGGCGGGTGAACTAACGCCAGGACAGACCATTCGAGTGTCGGTCGAGGATGAGAAACTCGTCATTCATTAATCGCTAAAGCCCACCTTGCGGTGGGCTTTTTGATTTCTGGCTGTTGAAAAGTTGGGTTTTCAAGGTTTGTAGCGACTGTGCTAGACTAAATCATTATTGAATTGACACACTAAGGAACGTCCAAGCATGGCAACAGACAGTAATAAACGCCGCGGCATTTACCTTTTACCGAACCTTTTTACAACAGCCGGGCTATTTTCTGGCTTTTACGCGATCGTGGCGTCAATGAATGAACGCTATATAGAAGCGGCCGTTGCGATTTTCATTGCCATGGTATTTGACGGAATCGATGGCCGGGTCGCGCGCATGACCAATACTGAAAGTGACTTTGGTGCCGAGTACGACAGTATGGCCGACATTGTTTCTTTTGGTATGGCGCCGGCATTAGTGATGTATAACTACGCGTTAAGTGACCTCGGTAAGCTCGGCTGGCTCGCGGCGTTTATCTTTGTTGCTGGTGGTGCGTTAAGACTGGCGCGGTTTAACACCAATTTAGGAACAGCGGATAAACGTTACTTCCAGGGGCTCGCCATTCCAAGTGCAGCCGCTGTCGTTTCAGGTTTAGTCTGGGTGGGTACCGAGTATGGTATTGATGGCAGCGATATGGGCAGCTTTGCGGCACTCGTTACTATTTGTGCGGGATTATTGATGGTTACCAACTTCCGCTACCATTCATTTAAGGATGTCGACTGGAAAGGAAAGGTATCCTTTGTTGTTATCCTGGTCGTTGTGTTGGCTTTCGTCATCGTAGCAACCCAGCCGTCATTGGTTTTATTTGGAATCTTCTTCCTTTATGCCTTGTCAGGCCCGGTGCTGACCATAAAGAATGTGAAGAAGCTAAAATTAGAACATGTGGTTGGTGACGAAGACAGTAATGACGCAGATTTTAAAGCTGAAGGGCAAAATGATGCCAAAGAGGCTAAAAAATCAACGGAAAAAAGCGATTCTGAACAATAACTGAGCAGTTGAAAACTTTTTCCCAAAAAGTGCTTGCAAGGCGAGATAAGATCTCTATAATTCGCCGCCGTTGTCAGGGAGAAAGGCGCACGCGAGACGAGTAGCCGGCTTCCGACAACGGAAGAAAAAAGAGTT